>Ga0115549_1002454_pt1 | contig 10497 bp, 8 predicted proteins | sample COGITO_mtgs_1004_2_FD_87176 | JGI IMG/M metagenome (GOLD analysis project Ga0115549, IMG submission 87176) | Pelagic marine microbial communities from North Sea - COGITO_mtgs_100430 | ecosystem: Environmental > Aquatic > Marine > Epipelagic | place: Germany:Helgoland, sampling site Kabeltonne...
GGCCGGTGGCGTGCAGTATCGGTCAGGCCGGTGGCGTACCGGTGTCACCCTGGAGTGGCAGGAATGGTCCGCTCTGGAAGACGAGTTTAGCAATGACACCATCAAGGATCAGACAGTGAGTGGTCAGCCCGGTCAGCTGAAGTTCCAGGATGTGGTGATCCCGCGTATCGGCACCCAGTTCCGTCTCAATGAAAACTTCTCATTCACCGGTGGGGTGGCCTATAGCGAATCGCCGCTGGAGTCCAATGCCTCGGTAGATGTGAATTATCTGGATACTGACAAATGGATCATCGGCCTAGGGGTTACTGCGGAATACAAGGCTCCTCGCATCCTTGCCTTCCCGGTCCGCTTTGATTTGGCTTACCAACACCAGATTCTGGAAGACCGCACCTTTGATGTTTACGACACCCAGTCTGCCGTCTACCCGCAGCCCAGCGAGCAAGTGGAGGCCAGCGGCGAAGTGAATGTGATCAGCGGCTCGATCACTCTTAAATTTTAACTCCGGGAGGCAAACACAATGATGCGAACAAGCCTATTTTTTGCTGCCGCACTGGTCCTGACCGCCTGCGGTGGTGATGGCAGTAAGCAGACGGTGGATTACAGTGAGCGCAATCGTGGCCACGTATTCTATAGCTACCCGGCAGATGCCCAGACTCAGGTCTCGGTGCACGCTCCAGTGGTGGTGCAGTTTTCCGAAGCACGGGATCTGGCGTCGGAGGATATTACCCTTACTGGCCCGGGCGGCGCCGTCGAGGTGGACGTGAGTGAGGCCGATGAGGGGCGCTCAGTGATTGTCACGCCGCGCCAGGCGCTGGCGTTCAACAGTGATTACACCTTGAGCGTGAGCGGTGTCAGCCTGGCGGGCTTCAGTGATGGCACCCTGAGCTTTACCACTGCCTCCGCGGCAAAAGGCCCGCACACCAGCCAGCAGTTAAGCGATGAGCTGGTGCTCAGCCGGCGTATGCCGTTTGGGGCCGACCAGCCGTTCATGGATTTTTCCACCATTCACCTGCAATTCTCGCAGCCGCTGGATCGCACTACCGTGGATGAAACCACAGTAAGTTTGCGCGATTCTGGCGGAAACAGGGTTGCGGCCACCTTGCTGGTAGATGGCACACGGCTAACCCTGGATCCGCAGAAAGACCTGACCCCGGGCAACGAATACACCCTGCAGCTGGGTGCAGCCCTGACCAGTAAAACCGGCGTGGCTTATAGTGGGGACAGTAGCATTCAGCTGACCCCGAAAGATTCCACCCCACGGGAAACCCTGGTGCTGGAGGCCATGGCCACAGACCCCACCAAGGAGTGTAACGAGGGTGGCGTTATGCTGTCGCCGCTGAGCGGTGATCCGATTAATTGCGTGCCGCTGATTGGTACGCTGTTAGGCGATGCCACAGCCGCCAAGCTCTCTGGTAATGTGTTTGCGGAGTTGGGATTTGTGCCCAATTATCCGGACGCCGCCCCGCTGCGAATCCGCAAAGGTTCGATCCTCAAGGGGGAGTCTCTGGATGTGCTGATTGCCGGCAATTTACCTGCGAGTTTCGACTCCGGCGAGGTGACCGTCAGCTTCCTCTCCGACGCCTCCGGGTATCTTTCACTGGCTCCATATAGCACTGTTCCGGAAGCGCCACGGCGGGTGCAGTTGACTCTGGATCTGGCGCTCTCCACGGCAGATTCCCGCGCCAACGGCGCCTTCACCCAAACGCTGTTGCAGGTCGAGCTGGTGGGGCGCGCTATTGTTGTAGATGGCCGTATGGTCATCGATGCCCTAGGCGTGGTAGAGCCAGAGGTGCTGGGCTTGGAAACCGCCTACGGTGTGCTCAGCCTCCATATGGAATCTTACCTGGATCAGGTAAATGCGCCCGAGCCCGAAGTTGATATTACCGGCCCGGGGCTGCAAAGCTGGCAACCTGGCGACTACGCCGATCGCTTCCGCCCCGGCGACCCGGTGGTGCTGAACTTTGATGAGACGCCAAACCAGGACACCATTATTCCGGGCACCACAGTGAGGCTGACTCAGCAGGGAGCCCCGGTGCCCTTCCAGTGGCGTCTTGACGGTGCTTCCCTGGTGCTCACCCCGGATGCCCCGCTGGCATTTGGCACCGATTACCAAGTGGTATTCACCGATGGCGTACAGGACCTGAGTGGCAACCCGGCCAACCCGCAAACCCTCGACTTCACCATGGTCGATGCCACCACTACCAGTGGCGCGCGCACGCCCTATACCACCACAGTGTATCCGGGCTTCCCCTGCGCCATTGACCCAGGTAGCGAAAACTTGGCCAATGGCATTCAGGGGCAGTGTGCCAGTGCCTATCAAAATGATGCCGGTGATCTGTTGCCGGTGCCAACCTTGCCTGCTAACCGCTCCATTGAGGTGCAGTTCTCGCGCAACATGGACGCCGATAGCATGAGGCTGGGTTCAGCGTGCGGGCAAGGCAGTGTTCGGGTGGAAAAAATAGACACAGCGGGTAATTGTCTGGAGGTGGTGCCCGGTCATCTGACCTCGGAAACCCGCAAGCTGACCATTACCCCGCAACAGCCCTGGGAAGACGGCACCCTGTATCGTTATGTGCTGGCGTCCCATGAGCGGGCCGGTTGTGGCGGTGATGTGATTTGCTCGCAAGACAATATGCCCCTGCAAACCGCCCAGCTATTAGGTCCGGATGCGGATGAGGGTGGCCCGAATATGGCCATTGCCTTCACGGGTGCACCGGCAAACGACAATGTGCTGCTGCCATTGCGTAATCTGCCCAAGTCAGACGTGAATGCCAACTTTGAGCTGGAAGATACTGAACTCAAAGCGACGGAAGAGCCGCCGGGCAGCGGCTTGTACCCATCACCGACCAATGCCGCCAAGCTGGCTGTCACTGATGTTGGCGGGCTGGTTACGGCGGCAAACATCGGCTGCAATATTAACGATACTTGCCCGGCGGATAAGTTTACTTATCTCAATGGCGGGATCATTGCCGATATCGCTGGCTGGGATGAAGCGGAGCAAGCGCTCAAAGTCATCCTCTATCCGCCCGTGTTGATGACAACCAACACCAGTGTTTACGCACAGATCGCCGGTTTGGTCAGCCCTAACGTGCCCACCGAGCCCTTGGTAATGCGTGGCCGTTATGATGAAGATAGCAGCGGCAACCGGACGCTGCCGTTAATCGGGTGGATTCGCTATGACGAGGAGGAAGATCAGTTAATGTTTGACCTCACACTGGATCTGCTGCTGGATGCCCCTGAAATGGAGGCCCCACTGGGGTTGCCCTTTAATCTGCACGGTTACCCTATGGATGATTTGCAATTGTTGGGCCCTGTGGACTTTTTGCCAGATGGCAGGTTGGTTATCAGCTTGCTGAGCACGGCGGATCAGAACATTGATGTGCGCATTGGTGGGCCGGTGGCCACCATTGATCTGCAGCTTCCGGCTGGAGGAGTGAACCTCACCTTCCAAAGCGGGTCCATTAAGGAACCGCAGTAACCTCACTGTTTCTAACAGTGGCACTCAAGCCGGCCTGCGGGTCGGCTTTTTTGTGACTCGGGAGCGGGCAGCAGGCTCGACGGGGTGTTCTACCCGCATTGGGCAGATTAGTGGCCCAGCCTATGCCGCTCGGTCCCGGGTCGATATAATTCCCACTCACTCGTTCCATGGTGTTTTTTATGGCTCATCGCACAGCTTTATACGACGCTCATCTCGCCGCCGGTGGCAAAATGGTGGATTTCGGCGGCTGGGATATGCCCATCAACTATGGGTCGCAGATCGAAGAACATCACGCCGTGCGCCAAAATGCCGGTGTGTTCGACGTTTCTCACATGACCGTAGTCGATATCGCCGGCGCCGGTTCCCGTGACTACTTGCGCCAATTGCTGGCCAACGATGTGGACCGTATTGATTCCGGCCGTGCCCTCTATACCGGAATGCTCAACGATAGTGGCGGCGTAATCGACGACCTTATCGTCTACAAGCGGGACAGTGGCTGCCGACTGGTGGTAAATTGCGCGACCCGCGAAACTGACCTGGCCTGGATGGAAAAACACGCTGGCGGTTTTGCCGTGGATATTCATGAGCGCCCAGAACTGGCCATGTTGGCGATTCAGGGGCCCAAGGCCCGTGACATTCTTGCTGGCCTTTTGAATGGCAGCCGCGCCGAGGCGGTGAAAAGCCTGAAGGTTTTTGCCTTCGCGGAAGACGGTGATTGGATGATTGCCCGCACCGGCTACACCGGCGAAGACGGCGTGGAAATCATGCTGCCTAACGCCGATGCGGTGGCCCTGTGGGAGCAATTGCTTGAAGCGGGTGTATCGCCTATTGGGCTGGGGGCTCGCGATACGCTACGTCTGGAAGCGGGCTTGAATCTTTACGGCAACGATATGGATGAGAGCATTACGCCATGGGAAGCCAACATGGGTTGGACCGTAATGCTGAATGACCGCGAGTTCATCGGTCGCCAGCCCCTGCTGAACCAGAAAGAAAATGGCCACAGCGAACAGGTGGGTCTGATTTTGGAAGGCAAGGGCATATTGCGTGCCCATCAGAAAGTTTTGATGCCGAATGGGGAAGAAGGGGAAATTACCAGCGGCACGTTCGCGCCCACGTTAGGTAAATCAATCGCTCTGGCCCGCTTGCCCGCCGGCGCCACCGGTAAGGTGGATGTGGAAATTCGCAATAAACGGCAGGCGGCTCAGGTGGTTAAGCCGCCGTTCGTGCGTAATGGTAAAGCGGTGTACAAGGAACAGTAGCAGCATGCTGCGCGCCGCACGCAACATGCGGCGGGCCTATTTATTAGGCCGGACATGCCGATGGCATCTCCGGCAAGACATACCTTCTGTAGTCGCCCGCAATGCGGCTACTGAATACATTTCAGCGTGCATGCGTGCGGCATGCCGCGAGCAAGCGACTCTTAACAGGAGAAAACAATGAGCGAGATTCCAGCCGAGCTGCGTTATGCCTCCAGCCATGAGTGGGCCAAGGTAGAAGACGGTGTTGCCACGGTGGGCATCAGCGACCACGCCCAAGATGCCATGGGCGATCTGGTCTATGTTGAGCTGCCGGAAGTGGGCCAGGTTGTGGCCGCTGGCGATGAAACCGGGGTAGTGGAATCCGTAAAAGCGGCCTCCGACATCTACAGCCCGGTGTCTGGCGAAATCGTTGAAATCAACGAAGCACTGGAAGATGAACCCGAGCTGGTTAACAACGTTCCCTATGAAGGGGGCTGGTTGTTCAAAGTGCAGCTCACCGACGAAGGCGAGCTGGACAATCTGCTCACCGCCGACCAGTACCAGGCGCAGATCGATAGCGAATAACAGCTAGCCGTTATTCGCAGCCGGATGCCAGACGGCGGACGCACGACGCTTTGGGTTTTAGCTTAGCGTTAGGCTTTCGGCGTCAAGCGTCAGGCCGGCGTCAGAATATCGTGGCCTGACAGCCAACACCAACACCATCAGGTAGCCCCATGCCCTATATCCCCCATACCCCCGATGACGTGCGCGCCATGCTCGACGCCATTGGCGCCGATAGCATCGAAGATTTGTTCGATGAAATTCCTTCGCACCTGAAAGCCGCTGGCAAGCTCGATGCTCTGCCTGAAGGGCTGAGCGAAATGGACGTCACTCGGCTGATGAGCGACCGTGCTGCCCAGGATGCAGGCGCGGTCAGTTTCATCGGTGCCGGTGCCTACCAGCACCACGTGCCGGCGGCGGTATGGGAAATTGCCACTCGGGGGGAGTTCTACACCGCTTACACCCCGTACCAGGCGGAGGCGAGCCAGGGCACCCTGCAGGTGATCTACGAATTCCAAACCCTGATGACCCGCCTCACCGGCATGGACGTGAGCAACGCTTCTGTCTACGACGGTGCCTCTGGTTTGGCCGAGGCGGTGTTGATGAGCCTGCGAGCCAACCGCAAGAGCAAGTCCCGCAAGGTGCTGGTGCCCACCGCGGTAAACCCGCGCTACACCAGCGCGACCCAGGCCATCGTGGAAAATCAGGACGTGGCCCTGGAAAGGGTGGGCTTCGATGCCGCTAGCGGGCAGACCCCACTAGATGCACTCAAACCCTATGAAGGTGAAGATTACGCCGCGCTGGTGATTAGCCAGCCCAACTTCTTCGGTTCTCTGGAAGAAGTGGATGCGCTCACCGACTGGGCCCATGCCAACAAAATGTTGGTCATTGGTGTGGTTAACCCCACCTCCCTGGCGCTGCTGACGCCTCCTGGCGAATGGGGCGCAGACGGTGCAGATATCGTTGTGGGTGAAGGCCAGCCGCTGGGTGTGCCGCTATCCTCCGGTGGGCCGTACTTTGGCTTTATGTGCTGCAAGCAAAAACACGTTCGGCAAATGCCGGGCCGAATCATTGGCCGCACCGTGGACATGGAAGGCAAACAAGGTTTCACACTGACGTTGCAGGCCCGCGAACAACATATTCGTCGTTCCAAGGCCACCAGTAACATCTGCACCAACCAGGGCCTGGCCATGACCGCGGCGACCATTTACACCTCGCTGCTGGGGCCGGATGGCCTGGGTAATGTGGCGGCTCATTGCCACGCCAACACTCAGGCACTGGCGGACAAGCTCACCGCTATCGATGGCGTTGAGCGTGCCTTCACCGCGCCGACTTTCCACGAAGTGGTACTGACGCTGCCCAAGCCGGCGGATCAGGTGCTGGCGGCGCTGGCCGAGAAAGACGTGCTGGGCGGCGTGAGCCTGGCCGGCGACTATGACATGAATAATGCGATTCTGGTGAATGCTACCGAAGTCCATTCCGAGCAGGATTTGCAGCTGTTCGAACAAGCCCTGAAGAGTGTCCTCAACGAATGGAGGGAAATGGCATGAGCGAGACACAACTGATTTTCCAACTGTCTCATCCAGGTCGTAGCGCCACCTCCCAAGCGCCCAAGGCGCTGGCGGAAGACACGCTGTCCGCGATTCCAGCGCACCTGCGTCGCAAGGAAAAGCCGGGCCTGCCGGAAGTGTCCGAAATGCAGGTGGTACGTCACTACACCAACCTGTCCAGCAAGAACTTCGCCATCGACAAGCAATTCTATCCGCTGGGTTCGTGCACCATGAAGTACAACCCCCGTGGCGCCAACCGTGCCGCCATGCTGCCGGGTTTTCTGAATCGTCACCCGCTGGCACCGGAAAGCCACAGCCAGGGTTTCCTTAGCTGCATGTTCGAACTGCAGAACTTCCTGAAAGAAGTCACCGGCATGAAAGGGGTGTCCCTGGCGCCCATGGCCGGCGCTCAGGGTGAGTTTGCAGGCGTCGCCATGATCCGTGCCTACCACGATGCCCGTGGTGATGATCAACGTACCGAGATCCTGATCCCGAATGCGGCCCACGGCACCAACCCGGCCACCGCCGTCATGTGTGGCTACAAAGTCCGTGAAGTTCCTGTTGGCGAAGATGGCGACGTGGACCTGGAAGCACTGAAAGCTGCTTGCGGCCCACAGACCGCGGGCTTGATGATGACCAACCCGTCTACTTGTGGCGTGTTCGAACGGCAGGTTGAAGACATCGCCAAAGCCGTGCACGAAGCCGGCGGCTTGCTGTATTACGATGGCGCAAACCTGAACGCCATCCTCGGCAAGGTGCGCCCCGGAGACATGGGCTTCGACGTTATTCACATGAACCTGCACAAAACCTTCGCCACCCCCCACGGTGGTGGTGGCCCCGGTGCCGGCCCGGTCGGTGTCTCCGAACGCTTGTTGCCTTACCTCCCCACACCCATGGCCGGCCAGCGCGATGACGGCAGCTATCACTGGGTCGACACCGACTCGCTGGACACCAGCATCGGCCACTTGAGTGCCTTTATGGGTAACGCCGGTGTATTGCTGCGCGCTTATTTCTACGCCCGTTCCCTGGGCCGCGAAGGCATGATCCGCGTGGGCGAGTTTTCCACATTGGCGGCCAACTACCTGCTCAAGCGTCTGGAAGCGGTAGGTTGTACTGCTGCCTACCCGGATCGTCGTGCCAGCCATGAGTTCATCCTCACCTTCGCAAAAGAAGCGAAGGAGCTGGGCGTCACCGCCATGGATATCGCCAAGCGTCTGCTGGACTACAACCAGCACGCGCCCACCACCTACTTCCCGCTGCTGGTGCCGGAGTGCTTCCTCATCGAGCCCACCGAAACCGAAAGCAAAGAAGCGCTGGACGAGTTCGTGGATGCCATGGCCGCGATCCTGGAAGAAGCGCGCAACGAACCGGACATGGTGAAAGAAGCGCCCTTTACCCAGCCGGTACGTCGTCTGGATGATGTGAAAGCCGCTCGTGAGCTGGACTTGGCCTGGAGCGAATAAGAGACGCAGCACGCTTCATAGAACACGCTTGAAGCGATCAAAACCCGGCGAAAGCCGGGTTTTTTTATGGGTGAAAATAAGTTGAAAGCTCGACGTCGCAGGGCGGATGCTAAAATCAAATCTCGACGCTGAACGCGCATGCCTACCTTGCTACCCCCTATCCAGCGTACTAATCACCCCAGACCGCCCCGGTTCAGCACATGCAGATACCGTTCGGTGGTCGACACATCGCTGTGGCCCAGCAACTCCTGCACCGTGCGGATGTCATAGCCGCTCTCCAGTAGCCTTGTAGCAAATGAGTGCCTGAAAGTATGTGGGCCGCAGAGCTTAACAATCCCGACCTTCTGTGCAGCATGCTTGATCTGCTTGCGAATGGTATCTGGGTGATGGTGATGGCGGCGAATAATGCCAGTCTGTGGGTCCCGGGCTGGCTCGCGGGAAGGGAAAATAAATTGCCAGCCCAACTGTGAAGCTTGGCCGGAGTACTTTCTCGCCAGCGCATAGGGCATCCATGCGGGGCCAACCCCGTTCTCCCTGTCCTGCTTATAATAACTGGTGGCCAGATCGATCTGTAGCTTCAGGCGCCCATGTAACTGGCCGGGAAGTACAGTGACTCGATCCTTGTTTCCTTTTCCTTCACGAACAATGAGCTGGCCTTGGCCGAAATCCATATCCTTGATTCTTAATCTCAAGGCCTCAGAAACTCGCAATCCGGAACCATACATAAGCTCAGCCATCAGTTTGAAAGGATCTTTTAGCTGCTTAATGATGATGCGAGCCTCCTCGTCGGTAAAAACGACGGGTGGCCTGCGAGACTTGCGTGATTGGCGAAAATTCAGAGCCGGAAACTCAATCTTGAGAAATTTGCGGTAGAAGCAGTTCAATGCATTCAAGGCAATTTTCTGCGTGGCAGGGCTGCAATGCCGCTGGGTAGCGAGATGAGTCAAAAAGGCCTGTATCTCCGGGGAGCTCATTTCGCGAGGATGCCTGCGGTCATGGTAGCGAATATAGGTAACCACCCAATGAACATAGGTTCGTTCAGTCTGGTAACGATAGTGATTAGTGCGCAGCCAGGCACGGAATTGATCAAGTAGCCTTACGGGCGTGTCAGGAATGGAAACCGGAATATCTGTGGTTCTATTGCTCATAGGGTTCTCCTTACCCATAGCAGGCTGGGGCTATGGAGGCCCGTGCTCAACAGAACGGGGCGCAAATGCGTGTAGGAGATATCTCAAAATTCGCTAAGTCATTGATCTTTGGTTCGCATTGCGACTTAAATGTGCATGGAGTCACCGGGAAATAGGCCGCTCGTTCGAGTTTTGTCAGATGCGAAAGGTTCTCGCTTCCTGGGTAAGTTACTAAGTTTTATGGGTTTATCGGAATTATATACGATGGCCTTTTAAGAAATATGTCGAAAAAAGATATGTCGAATCGTTCGACTGAATACGCTGTTAGATGGAAAAGAAAATTATGAGTGAATCCAATTTAGAAGCGGCTCAGCGAATACAAGAGAAATTCCAATTTTATCTTGTAGCGGTGGTGTTTACTATTCTTGGGTTATCTATTCAAACAGCAAAATTTGGGGGCTCGTCACTAGCTGATGTTATCGAACTTATTTCGTGGCTATTTCTATTGGTTTCTGCGCTAACTGGGATGTCATATCTAGAGTGGTCATCTGTAACTCACAAAATAGTGTATCGAAAAACCGATATCCAAGGGTCCATTAACAGACTTAGAGAAGTTGCTAAAGAAGGGCACACCCAAGTTTATGCTAAAGATACTGGAAAGGTCTATGACATAGTAGATTACTATCAAAACTTAGAATCTAAGAAAGAGGTCATCGAAGAATCCCTAAATGATTTAGAGGGAAGTTCTCAGATAAAGTATAAAGTCATGAAATATGGTTTTGGCCTTGGTTTGGCATTTCTTGTTGTAGCAAGGTCTATAGTGCCCATAAATTGTATTTTGACTCCAGAGAAATGCCCATCTAACAAGGCCGTTCAACTCGGACATTCCTCCGCAGCGCTTGTTTCGTGCTTGAATAGCACAAAACAAGCTCCACTACGGAATTCCGGTTAACGGCAGCGTTATGTGTGTGAATGAGTAAAGCAAAGTGGGTCTTCATAATCTGTGCTTTCGTTTGCGCCAGCTACTCTGGGGCTTGGTTCTTATGGAGAGCAATGGGGTGGCACTGGCATACAAGTGCA
>Ga0115549_1002469_pt1 | contig 10476 bp, 10 predicted proteins | sample COGITO_mtgs_1004_2_FD_87176 | JGI IMG/M metagenome (GOLD analysis project Ga0115549, IMG submission 87176) | Pelagic marine microbial communities from North Sea - COGITO_mtgs_100430 | ecosystem: Environmental > Aquatic > Marine > Epipelagic | place: Germany:Helgoland, sampling site Kabeltonne...
CAGTTACTTCATTTGCACGTCGCCTCGCAGTGGCAGCACGCTCCTTTGCACGCTTCTAGAGGATTGTCGCGCTGGCCACCCAGCCTCCTACTTTCACCGCCCCGAATTGACGGCATGGGCGCTCGGGCTGGGGCTCCCTGCGGATACTGCCCGCGCAGATCTATTTGAAGCTGCCAAAGCCACAAGCAAAGGCAATCGCCCGATCTGCGGAATCCGTTTGCAACAGGGTAGCCTTGCATTTTTTTGCGACCAACTGGCCCTCGAGAAGCCGGATCACGACAAGGATCAGTCCAGAATTACGGCCATCTTTGGCCGCACTGCCTTCATTTACCTGAATCGGACGGACAAAGTGGAACAGGCCGTATCCTTGGTTCGGGCTGAGCAATCCGGCCTCTGGCACCGAAACGCCGACGGATCAGACCTTGAACGCACCGGCACCCCGCAAGACCCGAATTACGACGCAGAAGCCATAAAAACCAGACAAGAAAGCCTGACCCAAATGGATCAAAACTGGGAGGACTGGTTTGCCGAAAACGGGATTTCTCCCTTGCGAGTCTCCTATTCGGCTCTCGCGTCCGATGTCATCGGGGTCGTGCAAGGTATTTTATCCGAGCTTGGTTTGCCCACGGCCCCTGCGCAAGCCTTATCTGCGCGGACAGTCAGGCTTGCAGATCACGTAAACGCAGACTGGATTGCACGGTTTCGCGCCCAGACCCGCTAGGCCCAACAAAGGACCACTCATGCCTCACCCCATCTATGCCATCGGCGACATCCATGGCCAAATGCACGAACTTGATCAGGCACTCACGCGAATCGCATCGGATGGTGGCAAAGATGCGCATATCGTGTTTCTGGGCGACTACACGGATCGTGGGTCAGACAGCCGCGCCGTGCTCGACACGCTGATCGAGGGGCAAAAGGCTGGCCGCAATTGGACCTTCCTAAAAGGAAATCATGACCGGATGTTTGAATGGTTCATGCAAGAACCGTTGCGTCACGATCCCTATCTTATAGTCGAGCTTTACTGGCTGCATGGCCGCCTCGGCGGTGACAAAACACTTGCCTCATACGGCGTTGATTCGGGCGGCACCCGGCGGGAAAAAGACGTCTACGCTGACGCCCGCGCCGCTGTCCCTCAGGCGCATGTAGACTTTTTATCAGGACTGACGCTGACCCATGAAACCGAGGAGCTGTTTTTCGTTCACGCCGGAATTCGGCCCATGGTTCCCCTCGCAGATCAGATCGAAGAAGATCTGATTTGGATCCGTCATGAATTTCACGATCACTATGATGCACACCCCAAACTTATCGTGCACGGACATACGCCCGTTGATAACGCGACCCATTATGGGAACCGAGTAAATCTAGATACAGGTGCCGGATATGGCAAACCGCTCACAACGGCCGTGTTTGAGGGTGATCATGCTTGGACGCTTACGCCAAATGGGCGCGTGACCTTGACCCCATAAGTCGTTTTTCAACGCGCTCGTGCCGCGTTCTCAGGACCAATCCAAAACAACCTTTCCCGGAGATCCCGATTTCATCGCTGCAAACCCATCCGCAAAATTAGCCGCGCCAAAACGATGGGTAATTACAGCTGACACATCCAGCCCGTTCTCAAGCAACGCAATCATTTTGTACCAAGTCTCAAAGATCTCGCGGCCATAAACACCCTTGATGGTGATCGCCTTAAACACAATCCGCGACCAGTCCACGGGGCTTTTGCCCGGGGGGATACCCAGCATGGCAATGCGTCCGCCCATGGTCACTGTGTCCACCATCTGATCCAGTGCGGCCTGATTGCCCGACATCTCAAGGCCAACATCAAAGCCCTGCTTCATCTTCAATCGCGCCATAACTTCATTTAGATCTTCATTAGCCACATTGACCGGTAAGGCGTCGGCAACCTTGGCCGCCAACGCCAGCCTGTCCGGGTTCACATCCGTAATCACCACGTGTCGCGCACCCACATGGCGCGCCACTGCAGCCGCCATGATGCCAATCGGTCCAGCACCGGTGATTAGCACATCTTCTCCGATTAAGTCATAGCTCAAAGCCGTGTGCACAGCGTTTCCAAGCGGATCAAGGATGGCACCAATGTCATCTGAGATGTCATCTGGTAAGGGCACCACGTTAAATGCGGGCAGCCGCAGGTACTGGGCGAATGCGCCTTGCTCATTCACGCCGATTCCGCGTGTGGCTGGGTCAAGGTGAAACTTTCCTGCACGGCTCTGACGCGAGGACTTACCAATCAGATGCCCTTCACCTGAACAGCGTTGACCAATCTTCAACCCTCTGACGTTACGGCCAATTTCCACGATATCCCCCGCAAATTCATGGCCTATGATCAACGGCACAGGCACTGTTGCCGCAGCCCATTCATCCCAGTTCCAAATGTGGATATCCGTTCCGCAAATTCCCGTCTTACTAACGTGTATCAACACATCATCAGGACCGATCTTTGGCACCGGAACAGTCTGCAGCCACAAACCTTCGCGTGCATGCGCTTTGACCAAAGCTTTCATTTCGTTGCTCATTTCAATATTCTTAACGCACGGCCAGCTGCCTCGAAGGCAGTTAGGCCAAAATCCAGATCATTGCGGGTCAATGCTGCATTCATCTGGGTGCGGATGCGTGCCTGCCCATGCGGCACCACCGGAAAGAAAAAGCCTGAGACATAAACCCCATCTTCAAACAAGTGCGCAGCCATATCTTGTGCCAGATGAGCATCGCCTAGCATTACAGGTACGATCGGATGTTCACCGGGCAACAGATCGAACCCAAGGCGCGTCAACCCGGCACGCCAATACACCGTGTTTTCACGTAATTGTGCTCGCAAGGCATCGCCGTCTTCAACAAGTCGGATCGCTTCAATGCCTGCTGCAACAATAGCAGGCGGAAGCGCGTTCGAGAACAAATAGGGCCGTGCGCGCTGTCGGAGCAAGTCAATCACAGGCTGCGGTCCAGCGATATAGCCACCAACGGATCCACCCAGCGCTTTGCCCAACGTACCCGTCAGAATATCGACATCAACGCCTAAATACGCCGCTGTGCCCGCGCCTTTTGGCCCTATAAATCCAGTTGCGTGACAGTCATCCACCATCACCAACGCCTCGTACCGCTGCGCCAGCGCCGTGATCTCGGGCAGCTTTGCGAGATAACCGTCCATTGAAAACACACCGTCTGTTGCGATCATGATGTGTCGCGCGCCAGTGGCTCGCGCGGCGCGCAGCTGCGCCTCAAGATCACCCATATCTGAATTGGCATAGCGGTAGCGTCTGGCTTTGCACAACCGGATACCATCTATGATCGATGCGTGGTTCAGTGCGTCTGATATGATGGCATCATCCGGCCCTAAAAGCGGTTCAAACAAACCGCCGTTTGCATCAAAGCAGGCTGCAAACAAGATTGCATCATCCTTGCCTAAAAACTCTGCAAGGTTTTGTTCCAATGTGCGATGCAAATCCTGTGTGCCGCAGATAAATCGGACCGAGGCCATGCCAAACCCCTTATTTTCTAGTGCGTCCTTGGCGGCTTTGATCAAGTCAGGGTGATCAGCAAGGCCAAGGTAATTGTTGGCGCACAGATTCAGAACGCACGTGCCACCAACATCTATTCGCCCACCCTGTGGCGAAGTAATTAAACGCTCGCGCTTCATCATCCCGTCTGCGTCAATCTGCGCCAATATATCTGCAATGTGGGTCAGAAAAGCTCGGGTCATGTCTGAGACTCCTTTATGATAATATCTACCATAACGGATTTATTTCTTAAATAGAGGATTTTATAATTATAGAAAGTATTCCGCGAAGGTAAATTTATGCATTCTGTACCACAAGAAACGCCCGCGCAGCTTGGTCAGCGGAAATGTTGTGCGGTGCGTCGGCGGCATATCGCGCGGTATCACCCGGGCCGATCTGTTCTACAGCACTGCCGCTCGTGACGCGCAACGCCCCTTCGATTACAGTCAAATGTTCACGCGCGCCGCGCCGGTGCGGCTGGCTGTCCAAGACGCCCCCCGCGGAAAATCGCAGCTCATATAATTCGTGATGTCCCGCTTCTTTGGGGGCGGACAGGATGCGAATCGTACAACCACTGCCAAGGGCGGCAATACTAGGTGCGTCGGCGGCACGCAGCACTTCGATCTGCTTCGCCTCATTCTGGTCAAGGAGACCGGAAAAATCGACCTGCAAAGCGCGCGTTAGGTTCCACAGCGTAGCTATCGTCGGCGAGGATTCGCCTCGTTCGATCTGGCTGACCATCGACCGGCTGACACCTGATAGCTTGGCCACGGCATCCAGACTTAAGCCTTGGGCACGCCGCGCCTTTTTCAGGCGTGCAGGCAGGAGAGATAATATAGCGTCTGCTTCATCCGACATAACGGAAATGGACCTTGTCTTTGCATCCATGTCAAGGCAACCAGACTGGTCGTGAAACATCCATCGCCGCAAAGATCAAAACGATACGATCTGTTGGCGAGTAAGGGTAACGCGGCCATGCCGCTTTCGGCCACTTCATTAGCAAGTAAATCCACAATGCAGCTACTATGAAAGAACAGCATCATTATGCAGAATGATCTGAAAGATCGGATGCGGTCAAAAACCCAAACCTTTAGCGCGTTAAATGATCCGATACATTACGGGTGTTTCATCAAATTTTCTAAACCAGAGTATGGATCAAAAGCATTAGCGAACAACCAATGACAAGACCAGCAGCCACGGCAAGCATTATCCAACGCCAAAAGCTCTTTCTCTTTGGCTCTTGAGTGTTCGATTGGGCGATCAGTGCCGCCTCGACCAAACCCGGCAAGCGCGGACCAAAGCGGGTCAAAACGCGCGCTGTTTTGTAGAGGTCAGTCAGGATCGCTTTGGGGCCAATGGATTTCTGAATGTAGTCGGTCACAACCGGCGATGCGACTTGCCAAATGTTTATATTTGGATTCAGCGAACGCGCGACCCCTTCGACAACAACCATCGTCCGTTGCAGCAATATCAGTTCAGTTCGTGTTTCCATCCCAAACCGTTCTGTTACCTCAAACAAGTAGTTCAAAAGCCGGCCCATCGAAATCTTGGTCGCATCCATGCCGAATATCGGTTCGCCCACCGCACGTAGCGCACGGGCGAATTCATCAACGTCCTTATCAGCAGGTACATATCCGGCTTCGAAATGCACCTCGGCCACACGTTTGTAATCCTTGCGGATAAAGCCGAACAGGATCTCGGCATAAACGCGCCTTGTATACTCATCGATATGGCCCATGATCCCAAAATCGTAGGCAATGATATCTCCATTGGGTGCAACCTTGAGATTGCCCTGATGCATATCAGCGTGGAAATACCCATCACGCAGCGCATGCAGCAGAAACAGTTTCAGAACGCGTTCGCTCAAATCGATCCGGTTATGACCGGCGGCATCAATGGCCGCATTGTCCCCCATGGGAACGCCGTCGGCCCATTCGAGTGTCATCACCCGGCGTGCGGAATATTCCCACCGGATCGCAGGCAGAACAAAGCCCGCATCATTCTTGGTATTGGCAGCGAACTCACCAGCCGCCGAGGATTCAAGGCGCAGGTCCAGCTCGCCCTGCACAACACCATCAAAATGCTCAATCACTTCGATAGGGCGGAGGCGTCGGGCACCGGGTGCAAAAATCTCGACGATCCGAGCGGCAAGATAGAATGCGTCGACGTCCTTGGCAAAAGCCCGCTCGATGTTTGGGCGTAGTACCTTGACTGCCACAGCTTCTCCGCCTTCCGTCAGACGTGCCTTGTGCACCTGTGCGATAGACGCAGCAGCAACCGGGGGGCTAAATTCTGAAAAGATCGTGTCGGGCGACACGCCAAGTTCACGCTGTACTTCGGCCTTGGCCTCTTCGGTCGAAAACGGTGGCAGTTTATCCTGCAAAACACGCAACTGCACTGCAAGCTCATCACCCACTACATCGGGCCGGGTACTAAGCACCTGGCCAAATTTGATATAGGCCGGCCCAAGCGCCGTTAGTGCCCGCGTTGCCGGTGGCATCGAAGGATCGCCCTTGTACCCAAGCCATTGAAACGGTTTGCCAAGCGCCTTGGCGACGAAACGCAGCGCTGGTGGCGCGTCGAACGCATCGAGAACGACGTTCATCGCGCCGGTGCGTTCAAGCGTGGCGCCAGTTCGGATCAAACGGATGATGTTGTGAGGGCCGCGCATTTTCTTAGATCTTCCATCCCGAATGCAAGGCCGCCACACCCATGGTAAGGTTGCGGTATTTGGCATTTTCAAACCCGGCATCGCGGATCATTGCAAGAAATGTCTCCTGATCTGGAAACTTGCGAATCGATTCGACCAAATACTGATAGCTGTCGCGGTCACCGGCGATCATTTTACCCATCTGCGGGATCACGTTAAAACTGTAAAGATCGTACAGCTTTTGCATGCCATCATTAGGCAGATGGCTAAATTCAAGCACAACAAGACGACCACCGGACTTCAGCACGCGGTAGGCTTCTGCCAAAGCATCTTGGGGCCGTGTCACGTTGCGTATGCCAAAGCTGATCGTGAAGACGTCAAAAGTATTGTCCTCGAACGGCAGCGCCATCGCATCACCCACCACCCAATCGATGCTGTCGGCCATCTTGTCCGCCTCTGCGCGTTTGCGGCCTTCGATCAGCATCGGTTCGGTCAGATCCAGAACGGTCGCATGCCCAGAACCCGCCCGTTTCAGAAACTTGAATGAAATATCACCCGTTCCACCCGCTACATCCAATAGCTTTTGACCTGAGCGAGGAGCCAGCCAATCCATCATCGCCTCTTTCCAGATACGGTGGATTCCGACGCTCATGACATCGTTCATGATGTCATATTTACTGGCTACAGAGTTGAACACACCCTGCACGCGTCCAGCTTTCTGATCTTCGGGCACTGTCTCAAAGCCGAAATGCGTGGTTTTGTCGTCAGTCATGGGCTGATCTTCCTAAACTCTCAGGCTTTGTTATAGAGCGCTGCCACACATACACAACGTAGCCCTTTTGCCGCAGGAGACCGCGCCATGCCCGAATTACCTGAAGTCGAAACCGTTCGCCGTGGCCTGACACCTGCGATGGAGGGGGCGGTAATTGTGCAGGCCGATGTAAACCGGCCCGATCTGCGCTGGCCTTTCCCACCCAACATGGCAGGGCGTTTGACCGGTCAAACCGTTCTTCGACTTAGACGCAGATCAAAATACATACTTATTGATCTAAGCTCTGCGGAAACGCTTTTGGTGCATCTGGGGATGTCAGGGCGAATGCTGGTATCTGGGGACCCTTTGGGACAATTTGCCCATGAACACCCAGCGGCAGAGAAACACGATCATGTTGTGCTGCATATGAACAACGGCGCGCGGATCACATTTAACGATCCAAGACGGTTCGGAGCTATGGACCTGTTGAACACAGCTGCCGCCGATCAGCACAAGCTTTTGGCTGTTCTCGGGCCAGAGCCGCTTGGGAATGATTTCCACGAAACCCACCTGATCAAAGCCTTTGCAGGCAAGAATACACCCATAAAATCCGCACTTCTTGACCAGAGAATCGTTGCAGGATTGGGCAATATTTATGTTTGTGAAGCATTGTTTCGCAGCAATATATCGCCGATACGCAAAGCAGGGCGCATCCGTGAACAACGTGTCGCTAGCCTTGTCCCAATCATCCGAGACGTGCTGGAAGAAGCGATAAAAGCAGGTGGTTCCAGCCTGCGCGATTTCCGACAAGCTGATGGAGAGCTTGGATATTTTCAACATAGATTTGACGTTTATGGCCGCGAGGGTGAACCCTGCCGTACAGCAGGATGCAACAAACAAATCAGCCGAATCGTGCAATCGGGGCGATCGTCTTTCTATTGCAAAGGTTGCCAATCATAGCTTGAAACGTGCCCGCTCCGTGGTAATGCTCTCCGCTAACAGCAACTGACGAAAGCACAGACATGGCTTACGAGACGATCATCGTCGAAATAGAAGATCACATTGCAAAGGTTACGCTGAACCGCCCCGATGCCCTCAATGCTTTGAACCAAGCACTTATGACAGAGCTGGCAGACGCGATGGGGGCTGCCCAAACTAACGACAAGGTCCGTTGCATTGTTCTAACGGGTTCGAACAAGGCCTTTGCCGCGGGTGCCGATATCGCGATGATGAAAGACAAATCTTATGTCGAAGTGTTTTCCGACGATCTTTTTGGTCCCGAAATCGACGCGCTTTCGCGGGTACGCAAACCAGTAATTGCGGCGGTGTCAGGCTACGCTCTGGGCGGCGGCTGCGAATTGGCGATGATGTGCGACTTTATCATAGCCTCAGATACGGCAAAGTTTGGTCAACCAGAAATCAACCTCGGTGTCATGGCGGGTATCGGCGGCACACAACGTTTGACCAGAGCCGTTGGAAAAGCCAAAGCCATGGATATGAACCTGACCGGTCGCTTTATGGACGCCGAAGAGGCCGAGCGCGCAGGGCTCGTTAGCCGTGTGGTACCAATCAAGAAGCTGATGGAAGAAGCGATGGGAGCAGCGCAAAAAATAGCTGAGAAGTCGATGATATCCGCGATGGCCGTCAAGGAGGCCGTAAACAGATCGTTTGAGGTGCCGCTGCGCGAAGGGCTGTTGTTCGAACGACGTGTTTTTCATTCCTTGTTTGCTACCGAGGATCAGAAAGAAGGGATGGCTGCGTTCATCGAGAAACGTCAGGCCCAGTTCCGCGACAAGTGATACAGACCTATGTTTGAGAAATATCTGTGTCCAGAATCTCGCTTTGGTTCATCCTGACGGTTTCCGGCGCTCATAAAAAGCTGGCTTATGGTTGACTCGCAATCAGCCCCCGCTTAAAGGAACGGCTTCTGAAACTACCGCACCAATAGATTGGGACGAGATAAAATGGCAAATACGCCTCAGGCCAAAAAGCGGGCCCGTCAAAACGAAAAACGCTTTCAAGTGAACAAAGCGCGCCGGTCGCGTATTCGTACGCATCTGCGCCGTGTCGAAGAAGCGATTACATCTGGCGACAAAGATGCCGCTGGTGTCGCACTAAAAGCAGCTCAGCCAGAGTTGATGCGCGGTGTGACAAAGGGTGTTTATCACAAGAATACCGCAGCGCGCAAAATGTCGCGCCTGTCTGCGCGGATCAAAAATCTCGCATAACACGATTGTATTTGTGCAGTGTATGAGCGCCGCATTTTTGCGGCGCTTTTTTTATCTCTGTGAAAACAGTGGGCCAATAGATTCTTTTCTAAAATCTTAGGAGTCAAGTTTGAAGTTTCCTAGACAGCCCACTGGGGAACTTGCTACCTAATATACAGCGACTCGATAATCGCGCTGGGAAGAGCTGGAACAATCTGCATCGTCAAAGCAGATCGACTGGGAATTATTTAGATTTGCGGTAGTATGACACTGTTTTCTAATCCATTCAGCATTTCTGCGAGCTTGACTTATCGGTCGGGATTGGTGAGTGGAATGGTGCGTTTCTGAAGTGTAGTTAACTGGCACTGACGTTGCGTCACATAGATTAAATATAATTGATCGGTACTCGCTGCACTCTGGCAGCGACGTGATCGCGTGCGGCCAGAGTTATGTAGACGGAATACCCCAGCGTGGCACGGTACACTGGGGCAGATGGCAGAAAGGGCGGTTGCTTTCGATGATGCAAGAACAATGGGGACAGCTGAGACACAAGCTGCTGAAGACGGTGGGCCAAAATAACTACACCACTTGGATCGAGCCACTCAAGTTTCGAGATTTGAACGACGGGATTGCAACATTTGACGTGCCAACAAATTTCATGGGCAACTACGTAAGCCAGAATTTTTCTGATCTGATCCTACACGAGCTGAAGGCTGCAGACGACAGTATCCGCAGACTTGGGTTTTCTGTGGCCACGAATGGAAAGGGTCGCCCAAGTGCAGTGGATACGTCCGCGCCATCTCCAGACACAGCACCCACCGTTCGCGTTAAGTCTGCTTTGACGACCGCCCCACTTGATCACAGGTTCACGTTCGACAGTTTTGTCGTGGGTAAGCCGAACGAATTAGCCAATGCTGCTGCACGCCGCGTGGCAGAAGGTGGACCCGTGACGTTTAACCCACTTTTCCTTTATGGGGGCGTAGGTTTGGGTAAGACACACCTAATGCACGCGATAGCTTGGGAATTGCGGGCCCGTCGTCCCAATCTGAATGTTTTATATCTGTCCGCCGAGCAGTTCATGTACCGTTTTGTCCAAGCACTACGCGATCGTAAGATGATGGATTTTAAATCAATCTTCCGGTCTGTTGACGTTCTAATGGTTGACGATGTGCAGTTCATAGCTGGAAAAGACAGCACACAAGAGGAATTCTTTCATACGTTCAATGCGCTCGTGGATCAGAATAAACAGATCATCATTTCTGCTGACCGCGCCCCTGGTGAAATCAAAGACCTCGAAGAGCGGGTTAAGTCGCGTCTGCAATGCGGCCTTGTCGCTGATTTGCACCCAAC
>Ga0115549_1002477_pt1 | contig 10451 bp, 9 predicted proteins | sample COGITO_mtgs_1004_2_FD_87176 | JGI IMG/M metagenome (GOLD analysis project Ga0115549, IMG submission 87176) | Pelagic marine microbial communities from North Sea - COGITO_mtgs_100430 | ecosystem: Environmental > Aquatic > Marine > Epipelagic | place: Germany:Helgoland, sampling site Kabeltonne...
GACACTGCATCATGGGACACATCTAGTTGGGCAAGTGTTTCTAATTCTCCAGTTTTAACTGGACTTAGTAATGCTAAATGGGAATCTGTAAACTTTACAACATCAGGAGGTTCATTTTTATTTATTGTGAATGGTGCTGATGCTCCAAGACATTATAATGGTAGTTCATGGGCGACCCCTACGCTCAACAGCATAACTGGTTCTACCATTAATAATGTAACAGTATTTAAAGAAAGATTATTTTTTATAGTAAATGATAGTTTAAGTTTTGCATATTTACCTATTAACTCTGTAGCAGGAACAGTATCTACATTTCCATTAGGGAGTGTATTTAACTTTGGCGGTAAATTAGTAGCAGCTGGTAGTTTAACAAGAGATGGTGGTTCTGGTTCAGATGACTACATAGCATTTATAACATCAGAAGGTGAAGTAGCTGTGTATCAAGGAACTGACCCTAGTGATGCAACTAAATGGTCTTTAGTGGGTGTATTTAAAATAGCAAGACCTATAGGTAAAAGATGTATTGTAAATGTAGGACCAGAGTTAATTGTTATTACAGAATCTGGTTTTGTACCACTAACACAAATGTATGCAGAAAATGAATCGAATTATTCTAAAGCAATATCAGATAAAATAAGTGGTAGTATATTAACAGCAGTAACTAATTTTAAATCTACTTTTGGTTGGGAAGCATTAATTTATCCTAAAGGACAATTTGGTTTATTTAATGTACCTAATGGTGTATCAGGTGAGTTTGTACAATTTGTAGTAAACTTATCCACAGGTGCATGGGGTAGATTTACAGGACAAGATGCGTATTGTTGGGGTTTATTAAATGGTGATTTATATTTTGGTGGTAATACCAAAGTATATAAAGCAGATAATGGATTAAGTGATGCAGGAGTACAAATACAAGGTAACGCAAAAACAGCATTTGTATATTATGGTGGTAGAGGTACATCTAAAAGATTTACAGCTATACGACCTATTGTATCATCTGATGCAGACTTACCAGTTAGTATAGGATTTGATGTAGACTTTAATGATGGTACTTCTACTTATACACCATCTAGTGCTACTACTACAGGAGCAGATTGGGACACAGCAACTTGGGATGTAGCAGAATGGGCAGGAACGATTGCTTCACAATTAGTATGGAGAAGTGTTGCCGATATAGGTTGGAACGCAGCAATACGAATACAAACCAGTACACAAGCACAAAGTATTAAATGGCATAGTGTAGATATTTATTATGAAAAAGGAGTAGGTTTATGATGCTTACAGACAAAGTATGGAAACTGTTAGAACCAGCTACAAGTATTGGAGAAAATCTAACAAAAGAAAATATAGAAAAAGGTATTGATGATGGAACATACCAAATATTTATGGACGAACAAAGTGTAGTGATTACAGCAGATTACGAAGATGCACTGCGTATAGGTTTAGCAGGAGGAGAATTAAATAGTTTGAAAAAATTAGAAAAAAAGATTATAACTTATGCAAAAGAAAAAAAATATAAATATGTTGACATTTTAGGAAGAATGGGTTGGGAAAAAGCATTAAAAGGTTATAAGAAACAAGCAGTCTTATTAAGAAAGGAAGTAACATGAGTTTTGTAACAGATATATTTAGGTCTCCAAAGCCACCACCATCACCAGATTATGCAGGTGCAGCACAGGCTCAAGGAGCAGCTAACGTAGAAACTGCAAGAGTAGAAGGTAGAATGAACCGACCTGATGTATTTTCTCCTTATGACCAAACATTAGTAACAGATTTAGGTAATGATAGATTTGCTCAAACTTATAGTTTAGCTCCTGAGTATGAAACACAAAGACAAAAACAAGTTGGTATTACAGATAAATATTTAGATACAGCAAGTAATTATTTATCAGGATTACCACAAGAAACATTTTCATTATCTGGATTATCAGCACAACCTGGTCTTATAGACAGAAGTGGTTTGACTGCGTTACCTACAATGGAAAATATAAACTCTTACGCACAAAGAGTTGAAGGCGATTATTATAACAGAGCATTAGAAAGAATACAACCTTCACAACAACAAGAAGTTATAGATTTACAAACACGATTAATTAACGCAGGTATACCAGAAGGTACAGTAGCACATAATAACGCACTTGCAGAGCTTAGAATGAGCCACCAAGACACATTAAGAGGTTTAGCTAGTGAATCTATTAGAGAAGGTCAAGCACTCGCTGATGCTCAATTACAAAGAGCTACAGGTTTGCGTAGTTATCAATTAGGCGAAGGACAAGGATTAGTAGGAGAACAAGAAAGAATTAGAGATAGACAATTAAGTGATTATTTACTGAGTAGAAGCCAACCACTTAGTGAAATTGCTACTTTATCAGGACAAGCAGCTCCTCCTCCTAGTGTAGCTACAACAGGACTAAATGTACCTGCAACAAGTATAGCTCCACCGCCAATCTTTGCAGGAGCACAACAACAAGGACAATTTGATCAAGGAACTTATAGAGGTCAGGTTGGTGCATACGGAGCAAGAATGGCAGCATTAGGACAAGCAGCATCATCAGATAAAAGATTAAAGAAAAACATTAAATACAAATCTAAATCTAAATCTGGATTAAATGTTTATGAGTTTGAGTATAATTGGTCTCCACAAAAATATACTGGTGTAATGGCACAAGAAGTTAAAAAAGTAAAACCATCAGCAGTATCTGAAAATATTTTTGGACACATGATGGTAGATTATAGCCAATTAGATATAAATATGGAAAAAGTGTAATGGCAGTAACAGCAACAGGATTAAGACAAACAAACCCTTTAATAGATGAACTATTAAAAAGAGCTATGCAACAAGGTTCTAGCAGTGTTAATCAATACACCGCAGAATCTTTTGGTGGTAATTTTCCTATAGGTAGTTTAACTGCTGATGTACTAAAAGGTGTTAGAAAAAGAACTGCTTTAAATCAAGCACAAATGGCTATAGATGATAAAAACCAAGCTATGGCAGATTTATTAGCAGTAAGAGGAGATGATAGATATACTGTAGATGCTTCTGGTAATATTACAGAAAAAACTATGATGCCTAGAGAACAAGTAGCTGGTTTTGATCAAAGTCAATTAGGGCAAACAGAACCTATGATGCCAACTTCTGGAGAAGGAACTGGTGTAAATATAGATAGTTCAGTAGCTCAAGCTATGGGTACACCAACAGAAGATGAAGCACAAAACCTAGCTATAGCATTAAAAGCATCACAAGCAAGAGAAACAACTGGGTTACCTGCTAGTCAATTAGAACAAGAAGTTTTAAAAGAAGAAGTAACTCCAACAACATTTAGATATGGACCAGAACAAGACCCTAATTTCTTTGAAAGAAATATATTAGGTAAAAAATTAAAAGGTGAAGAAATAAGCAATATAAACCAACTAGCAATAAAAGCTGGTATTAGTCCTTTTGCTTTACAACAAATGGATTTAGAAAAATTAAGAGCAGACCAAAAATTTATGTTAGAAAAAGATAAAATTTTAAAAGATAATAGAAAAACAGAGTTACAAACGGAAAAATTAACTTTTGAAATTTTAAATAAACAAATAGATACTAAACTAAAGTCTTTAGAGTTAGATGAAAAATCAACAGATTATGTAAACGCAAAATTAATAAAAGATGCTCAAACAAATTTACAAAAAGAAGGAAAAAAACTTGGTCTATCAGGTTACAAATTAATGCGATATGTAGGAGGTGAGTTATTACAGCAAGGTTTTACAGAACAAGGTAGTACTCTTTTATCACAAGCTACAATAGACCCTGCTAAAATAACAGACCTAACAAAAGATGCTAATAAAGTAGAAAGAAAAAGATTTGCTGAACTAGGAAAACAAATTAGTAATTTAGATCAAATAGCATACGCAGCTACAAGCAAAGAAGCTACAGATTCTTATGCAATTATGATTAAATTTTTAAAAGGTTTAGATGGTTCTGTTGTTAAAGAAGGAGAAGTAAGAACGTATAATGATTTTCAAGGATTTATAAAAGGAATAGAATCAAGATATTCAAAATTTAAAGGTAAAGGTTTTCCTCCTGATTTAAAAATGGCTATGTTTAATAATATTAAAGATTATGTAAGCGGATTAGTTAGTGATTATAACGAAACAAAATTTTCTATGATACAAGATAATTATAACAATCCAGAGGCTTTTGCTGGTCAAACACTTAATATTGATGCAGTTTATGGAGGTTCTACTATAGGGCAAGATAAATTAGATAAAATAGGTCTACCTGTGCAATTATTAGGTAATGATTTAACTGGTATGGACACTTTAGGTGATGCTTTTATTTTTAGAAAATCTGGTATGGACATCGTTGAACAATTAAAAAAAGATGAAGAATTAGAGCTTCAAAAAAATAAAAAAAGTTATTGGAAAATTGGAAAATAAATGAGTGAATTACTTTTAGATAGAAACATAAATTACGAAGGCGCTCCTGATGAAGATAAAATGGAGTTTCCTGATGGAACTTTTCCAGAATATGCAGAAGGAACTCCTAAATCTGTAATAGACGCAGATTTTTCAAAAGCACAAAATTATGCAAATGCGCCTAAATTAACAAGTGAACCTATAGCTACTGTAACAAAAAGCGCACTTAAATATGGTAAAGATATGATTACACCTATATTAGAGCCAGTGCAAACAGCTAAAAATTTATTTTCTTTAGGAAGTAGTATAGCAAGCTTGATAAGACCCGGAGAACAAGGAAATGAACAGTTAGCAAAAAATGTAGGTCAATATTTTGTAGAAAAATATGGTGGTTTAGAAAATGCTAAAAGAAGTTTTCTAACTGACCCAGTGGGAGTATTAGGTGATGTATCTGCTGTATTTACAGGTGGAGCTACTTTAGTTGGCAAGGCTGGAAAATTAGCAACAGTTGGTGGTACACAAACAGGAAAAAATATAGCACAAGCTATAGATAAAGGCGCTCAAAAAGTAAGCGATGCTTCAGGTTATGTAGATTTAGCAACATTAACAAGCAAAATACCAGTATCAAAAGCATCAAATATTACTACATCAGTTATGGGTACTTTAAGTGGGGCAAGTCCTAAAGCACTTAAAACAGCATACGAAGCTGGTGCAGAAGGAGGAAGAAAAAAAGAATTATTTTTAGAAGGTTTAAAAAATCAAAACAATGAATATCAATTAGTAGAAGAAGCACTAGAAGCATTTAAAGGTTTGAAGGAAGCTAAACAAAAAGCATTTGAAAAAAGCAACGCAGCATTAAATTTAGAAAAAATTCGTTTAAGTCCTAATCTTATGAATGAGGCGTTATCAAAAATAGATGATAATTTTACTAAAATTATAGGTGGAGAAAAAGTAAGTAAATTAGTAGAAGGAGGTGCTGACGCAGCAAAATTAAAACAAATTAAAAAAGTATTATCAGAATATACAGATAACCCTAATTTACATAACGCATCAGGCGCTGATTTAATAAAAAAGAAACTTGATAAATTATATCCACCTATTAATGAAATGACAAAAACTCAAGTGGGTATGTTGCAAACTGCTAGAAGAATAGTAAATGACACTATAAGAAAAGCAGATAAATCAGGCACATATAAAAAAATGAATATAGAATATGAAAAAGCTATAAAATTAGAAAATGATATAATTAATGAATTATCAGTAAAAGGTACAGGAAAAATAAATAAAGGAACTATTTTAAGAAAATTAAAATCAGCTTTAACTGACACTGGTTCTACTAGATTTGCAAATAGAGCAGAATTAATAGATACACTTAATCCAGAACTTACAACTAAATTATCAGGAGCAGCTTTAAACCCTATTTTACCAACAGGGTTAGGTAGTAGAATTAATCAAGGTTTTTTAAGCACTGCTGTAGGTTTTGCAGACCCTAGATTTTTATTATCAGCAGGAACTACCTCACCAAGATTATTAGGAAATATAGCTTATGGTTCTGGTCAAATAGCAGGGCAAAGAAGAAATTTAGCCCAAGCTCTAAGAAATAGAGGAGCTAGTATTCCACAATCTATAAGAAATAGATTTAACCAAGATAATCTTATAGGCGCTTTACAAGGAAGTAGATTTTACGGACAAACATTAGAATAATAATTGATTTATGAACTATAATACTATAAAAAGAACGAAAGGAGAATAAAAAATGGGTTGGTCAGGAGGAACATATACAAGGTCAGATGGAGTATTTACAGGTACATCTATTTGGCAAAGTAACAGAGATGCAGGAACAAAGATTGTTGCAGATAGGCACGATACACACGATCAAGATATTGCAACAGGATTAAACCAAGCTATTAACAAAGATGGAAGTAATGCTTTCACAGGTGCAGCTAACTTAGGTAGTCAAAAGATAACAGCACTAGCTGATGGTACAGCACACACAGACGGAGTAAATGCTGGGCAGATACAAGATGGTGGTTTAATATTCCAATCTAACGATACAGGTAGTGCAAATGCTTATGCAATAGCTCTAACACCAGCAGTAACTGCTTATGTAGCAGGGCAAGTATTTCATTTTAAAGCAGGTAACGCATCTAGTGGAGCTTCAACCTTAAATGTAAATGCACTTGGTACAAAAAACATAAAAAAGAAAAATGACCAAGATATTGCAGCTGGTGATATAGAAGAAGATGCAATCGTATCTGTAATTTATGATGGTACATCTTTTCAAATGTTATCACAATTAGGTACATCAGCAGGTTCTATGAGTTCTTTTACTCTTACTGGTGATAGTGGTAGTAACCAAACTATTAATGATGGTAATACAGTAGATGTAGCAGGTGGTACAGGTATAGATACTGTAGTAGGTGCAACTGATACAGTAACAGTAGCTATAGATTCTACAGTACCACAGTTAGCTACTACCAATACATTTACAGGTGTAAATAGAAATGCTTTGACGGCAGATAATGACGGCTCATTCGATATGAACGCAAATAATAATTTTAAATGCACTCCTAGTGGTAACTTTGCCTTGACATTTACTAACTTTGCTGATGGACAATCTGGCTATATATTACTAATAAATAGTGGTGGGCATACTGTATCATTACACGCAAACAGTAAAGCAGATGCAAATTTAGCTACTACAGTAACAAGTGCTGGTACATATCTAATATCTTATGTATCAGATGGTACAAATGCTTATCTAACAAACTCGGCAGTATTTGCTTAATGGGTATTCTCCAAAATGAAAATGCAATACCTAGTGCATCAGGTGGTGGTGCTTTTTATTCACATCAGATAGAACAGTCAGTTAGATTTGAAGAAGATGCAGGAGATAAAATAGCAAGAACTCCTAGCAGTTCAGGTAATAGAAGAACTTTTACTATTAGTTTTTGGTTAAAAAGAACTGTACTATCAAATTCAGGAAATCATATGGTTATTTTTGGTGCTGATGCAGGTAGTAGTAATTATTTTCATGTAAGAATAGATAATAGTAACCTATTTCGAATTGCAGGAGCAGGAGGTATAGAATATATTTATGACCCTGTACTCAGAGATATTTCTGGTTGGGGTCATTATATGATTGCTTATGATAATACACAATCAACAGCAGGAAATAGAGTTAAATTTTATATGAATGGAACGCAGATAACTGATACATCTGCTGCAACTGCACCTAGTCAAAATTATGATACAGCAGTGAATCAATCTGGTGTAGAACAAGAACTAGGTATATTAGGATATGCTTCTAATACATCAGATTTTGCAGGGTATGTAGCAGAGTTTGTACTAATAGATGGTACAGCATATGGACCAGATTCATTTGGTGAAAGTAAAAATGGTGTGTGGATTCCAAAAGACCCAAGTGGTTTAAACTTTGGTACGAATGGAGTATACCTTAAATTTCAAAATGCCTCTGCACTTGGAGATGATAGTTCAGGGAACAATAATGATTATTCAGTTAGTAACATGGGTGCAGACCATCAAGTTCTTGATAGTCCAACATTTGGGAGTTAAATAGATATGGCAAGTAGTGGAAATTTTGCAGTACTTAATACATTAATTAGACCAGTTGGTAGTACATCACGCACAACCAGTAATGGTAACACAACTATATCTTCTTCTAGTGGAAGTTGGGGAGCTCCTATAACTTTAGCTGCAAATACTGGTAAATGGTATATTGAGTTTTATGTAAATGCTGGAAGTTCTGGTAGAAATGTTGGTATGGTGCCTACTAACAGTTTAAAATATAATGATGGAGATTATGGTCAAGGTGCAGCAGGAGATTATATTATAACCTTAAATTCAGGTGGCAGTCTTTACAATAATGGTTCAGTTACACAAACTGTTGCTTCTAATATGGCAACTGGTGATATTATGAGTGTAGCAATGAATTTAGATGCTAGTCCAAAAACAGTTCAATTTTATAAAAATGGTTCTACAATAGGTTCAGCAGAAAATATTAATTCTAGTGCAACAGGACATTACACATTTATGACTAAAGGTCACAACCAAAGCACAGTAACAATGAATGCAGGACAAGATTCTAGTTTTGCAGGTGTAAAAACAAGTGGCTCTGCAAATGCAGCAGATGATAATGGTTTTGGAGATTTTTATTACACTCCTCCCTCAGGATTTCTTTCCATGACAAGTGCAAACTTACCCATATCAGATGACATAGACCCTGCACAAACTGATGACAACATACCAACTAAACAATTTAATGCTATTACTTATACTGGTAATGGTAGTACAAATGCAATAACAGGATTAGGATTCAAGCCTGATTTAGTGTGGGTTAAAAGAAGAAACAGTAGTGGTGACAATAGATTAGTAGATTCATCAAGAGGTGTTGGAGTTGCATTAAGGTCTAATGTAAATGGTGCAGATGTTTCTGAAAGTAATGGTGTAACTGCATTTGGTACTGATGGTTTTACATTAGGTAGTGAAGGAGGTTATAATGCTAGTAGTGATACTTTTATTGGTTGGTGTTGGAGAGCTAATGGAGGAACAACTACAACAGATACTTCAGGAGATATATCAACAGTAAGACAAAGCAATACTGCAAGTGGTTTTGCAATATTAACTTGGTCTGGTAATGGAAGTAATAATCAAAGACTTCCACATGGTCTTGGAGTTAAACCTGCATTAGTTATAGCCAAAAGAAGAGATTCTGCACAATCATGGGGAGTTTGGACACAATATTTAGGTGCTAATAGCAAAGAACTGCAACTAGAGTCTAGTAGTGCTCAACAAAACTCTGGTAATGGTTGGTATCAATCAGGCATGACTACAGATTTTGTAGGTATAGGTTCTGATAGAAATACAAGTAGTAGTACTAATGTGGCATATGTCTGGGCAGATGTTGAAGGCAGTCAAAAATTTGGAACTTATATTGGTAATAATACAGATAATGATGGACCATTTGTGTATACAGGATTTAGACCCAGAATGATAGTAATTAAAGGAGCAACTGAAGCATATCCATGGTTTGTATTTGATTCTGCTAGAAATCCACACAATTTAGTAGATAAACATTTAAGATGGAATGGTGCTGATGCAGAAGCAACAGAGCCAACAGGTGCAAGAAAAGTAGACTTTCTTAGCAATGGTTTCAAGGTGATGGCAGATGAAGCAAGTTTAAATGGTTCTGGAGATACTTACGTCTATATGGCATGGGGTGACGTACCATTCAAATATAACAATACTTTTTAGGAGGTGAAATAATATGTGGGCTTTAATAAAGGATAATAAAATAGAGGAGATTATAAAATTTCCCAAAACAATGGTAATAGATGATGTTACTCATTCTAGGCGAATTTTTACAGCATGGACTTGGGATGAACTTAATGCCATAGGTATTTATACAGTAGAAGCAGGAACACAAGGTGATGATAGGTTTGAAATAACTTCAAGTCCTACTTACACCTATAGTGCTTCTGGTAAAAAAGTAACTACTGCGTACACTACAACTGATAAAACATTAACCGATACAAATAATGTAGATGAAGATGGTAAAGCTGTATTAGACTACAAAGGCAATCAAACAGTAACACTAGGTTTAAAATCTATAGCTAAGAATCAAGCTAAAGAAACAGCAAATAGTCTTATAAAACAATTTAATTGGCTTGTAGAGAGGTCTATCTATGATAGTAGTAAAACTATACCAAGTGCAGTTGGAACGTATGTAGGAAAGATTAAAGCAGACTGTGCTACCATAGAAGCAGCAATAGATGGTGCAAGTGATATGGCAGCTTTTAAAAAATTATATGAATGGGAATATAATGAAGATGGTAGTGTAAAAACTATCGCACCAATACAAAATTGGAGTGATGATTATGATGTTAAAACGTATATACGATAAAATTAAGAAAAGATTATTTGGTAAATTATGCGAGTGTAAACCTAAGAAAAAGGGTAGACCAAGAAAGGATAAATAATGGCTACAAACTCAGAAGCAAGACAAGCATCTATAAGAGCAGTAACCTCTACAA
>Ga0115549_1002487_pt1 | contig 10431 bp, 17 predicted proteins | sample COGITO_mtgs_1004_2_FD_87176 | JGI IMG/M metagenome (GOLD analysis project Ga0115549, IMG submission 87176) | Pelagic marine microbial communities from North Sea - COGITO_mtgs_100430 | ecosystem: Environmental > Aquatic > Marine > Epipelagic | place: Germany:Helgoland, sampling site Kabeltonne...
CAGGTTAGCGAGCTTGGTGTTCAGCTTGTTCTGTTCAACAGTGAAATAGGCTTGGTCCACAATCACATCCAGCGCCACGTCCTCGCGGTACTCGGCAAAGGTCTTCCCAACCATGGCGCGGCCCGTAAGCAGGCCTGCACCGTAGATCCCAGCAACCACCAACAGGATGGCTATGCCACGGACCGTTGCCGCGCTCACCGGTAAACCCGCCGATCTAGCTCGAAGTGAGCACCGTCTTTCAGGGTGCGCCAGTCTCCACCCCAGATAACGGCGACGCCAAGCTCAGCCGCCGCAGCCTTAACAGCTTCAGCAATCTGCTCGTAGTACTGCCAATCCCAAGAGCCTTGCCCATTTGGGTAAGCCAGCACATCAATGGCATGGCCCGTCAGATGACGGCTGTTCAGCGTCTGGCTGTCACCATCGGCCACTTCCTGCTTTTGCTCGGCCAGGGTTCGCTCACCATCGGTGATACCAAAATCGACAGGAGACAACTGGAGAGCTCGCACTGCCAGCATGGCAATGTGCGGATGAACCTCAGCCAAGTGCCCCATCGAGCGCTTGCTGAACTTATGCCCCATCATCAGCCTGTTTTCCTTTTGGCAAACATGATGGCCCACTCGCTAGCGGCCTTGGTGCCCACAAAGCCGAGCGAACCACCAATGAAGTTACCCATGGCCACTGGCGCGCCAGTGGCTTCCAGGCCGTAAGAAACCGTGACCGCAATGAAGCCGCAGGTCAGGCCTTCCAGTAACATTCGAAGCCAGTCAATCGGTCGCACCTCTTCACCATCCTCGCGTTGCTGATAATGCCGGTACACATACCCGAGCATCGCGCCAAAGGCGCCCATGGCCAGGGCCCATGCATGCCGCGCCAGATCGCCGCCGGCACTCACTAGCTGTGCCCACAGCCCCGGATCGTCTTGCATAAAGCCCCCACCACCAAAAATAAAAAGCCCCGCCGAAGCGGGACCGGGAGAAAATTGGTTGCAGCGGCAGGAATCGAACCTGCTCCGACCAGCGCCTCACTGGCCTACACGTTTTCCCTGCATCAATGGGCTACCGATGCAAAGCGTGTGTCGCGCGTAGAAACCCGCCGCTCTACCGTTGAGCTTCGCTACATCACAAACAAAAAAGCCCGCAGGTATAAACCAGCGGGCTCGAATAACAGGCATAAAAAAACCCGCCGAGATTTCTCTGGGCGGGCTTTTCCACGATGGGAAAATGATGGTCGTTTTTGTCCGGTCCGTCAACAGGTCAAGAGAAGAAAAATAAAATTTCTCTCACGCTGCCATATCGGCGAACTGGTGCCACAAGTGTCGCAGCACTTTATCCTCATGAGTAAAGATCGTTTTCATCATGTCATCAGCCCGCGCAGCCCACACATCGTTGAACTGTGACTTGCCGATCTTGGCAATCGCCGCCCGGTTCCTCACCGTTAGCACGCTCTGCCCTGTCGCCTTGCAGGCCGAACAATCCACCCACCGGTCCGCCATTCGCAACAACTCACCATCATCCGACATTTCCGGCTCCTGCCGCCACACCTTGCCCCGCCCGCCGCACGGGCTGCACCGCATCGGGTGAACCAGCTCAAACACACACAGCGTAGCCAGGCCCTCACAGTAATCCGTCTTCCAGCCATGACGCATACACCGCCGGCGGAACTCAGTCTGCACCCAGCCGACCAAAGCCAGCTGCGCCTGGTTGTCATCACAGAACTTTGCACGTCCCACCAATTCAGCCTCAACAGGCAAGTCACCCATGCCCATAGCGCCCGCCACATCCTGTGGCGTAATCAACACCACACCGCCACCAAAGCCGCCACCATCAATCAACAGCCCTTTAGCCGTCATTTTTGCCATCAACCGGATCGGATTCATAAAACACCCCTGACCATTTTTGAATTGTTTGTCGTGGAACATGAAAAAATAGAAGGCCGGATGCAGGCCGGAGGGTAAGCCGGAGGGCAAGCATCCATTAACATACTGATAAATAAGAAAAGGCCGGAGGGCCGGAAGGGCCGGAGGGTATTTTTCGCGTGTGGGTACAACAAACCGGGATAATTGCCCGCCACCCCACCACACGACACGCACACACGTACGCGCGCGGGAACCCTCCGGCCCTTCCGGCCCTCCGGCCTTTCGTTACTATTCAACGGCTTACGAAAAACCGAACCTCCGGCCACCCTCCGGCCTACCTCCGGCCTAATCATGTACTGGCTCCAAATTCTTCGCCCAACGGTCAGCAAAGCCACCCAGCCACTCCTTCTGTGCCGTGCCTGCCGGCGGGTCACCCACCTGAATAAACGTGCCCTTGCGCTCGTTAACGCCCTGCTGATACTTCACATCGCGCCGCCGGCGCTCCCTACCGGAAAGGGCATTGGAAAACCGCTCACGCGTCATCGCACGCTCACCCGCATCCGAACACCACTGCCGATACACCTGGTACAAGTGCATCACCAAACACGTCTCGTAGGGATACCGCGGCGCCAAGTGACCCGCCTTCCACTCCATGTGGAACAGATCCCAACTCGGCCTACCAAAATCAATCAACCGGGCCTTCGCCTCAGTCATCGGCGGTTCCCGGTGCGTATCAAACGCCGCAGCCGTTTCCTGCCCACGGTCCTGCCACTGCATACCCCGCCGAATCAGCCAGCCATAGAACGCTTCCACCCCTCCGTTATTCACCTCATGCAGCACGCCTTGCTTCAATGACTCAGGCAACTTAGTGCCAGGCCACACAACAAGCATCCGTCGATCAGTCGGTTCAACAGGGAAAGGTTGGATCTCATTAGAAAGGAACGCCGCATTCATGTGGTTAGCCTCTTCCCAGCCACTCACAAACTTTTTCTCGATGCGGTGCGTCTCACCGGTAATCATGTGCTTCAGCGTACCGGTGTGGCTGTACTTCTGATCGCGGCTGAAAATTTCCTCAAACAGCCCGAACAGCTTCTGGCTACGCCAATCCGTGTACTGCGATTCCAACTGGTGCTGCCCCAGCGTCGCCGCATACTCACCGTACATGGGCTTAATAACCCGCTCGAACAGCAAACTCTTGCCCGTGCCCTGCGTCTCCGAATGCATCAGCACCGCCGTTGCCATCTTCGCCCCCACATGCTGCAGCGGGTAAGCAAACCAGCACATCAACCACTCAAACACCACGGGGTCGTTGTTACACAAATGATCAACCAACTGGCGTATGTGATCACACCGGCCAGGCGCATTCACCGGCTTCAACGGAAGCCCCCGGAACATATTGATATAACCGTCTTCAGGCCGGTGCTGCTGAATCGGGTCAAACACCAACTTCTCGCGGTCAATCACCTCCCGCTCAGGGTGTTCCAGCCACTGCGAATACCAACGGTGCAACATCGGCTTCAAGTCATTTAGCGGCACCACCTCGCGCCGCTCCCGGTCCCAAGCATTCTGCGACGGGTACAGCAGCACATACCGCCGTAACGCTTGCGACAGCTCCCCTCCCCCCCTTTTTTGGGCGGCAGACGCCTCACGGCACACATCCGCGTGCTTCACCGTCCGGCGCTGGTCGCTGTCCTTCCACTGCTTAAAAACATCACTGCCAAGCCAATCTCTGACCTGCTTTTCCTTCAGCAGCTTCTTTTCATGCGTATCCCAAATGCGCCCCTCCGGCACCGTCCACGCAAACCGCTTAAACGCCTCATCAAGGTCAGGCACTTCAACCACATCAGAATCGGAGCTCCCAGCATCAGAGGGCGCGGGAGACCCGGAATCATTAGCAGCAGCCTGTAACGCCGCACGCAGCTGCTCCTTCAAAAGCGCTTTTACTTTGGGCTTACCCAGCTCAGCCGCTAGGTCATTCCAATCACCATGCCAGGGCTCAGTCACGCACACCCCCGCACATCGGCTTGCCTTATCTTCCGCAGCCCATTACAAACAGCAGAAGAAACCATGAAAAAACCATCGGGGGAATCATGAACAACAAGCCCAAAATCATTCTGGCTGCCGTTATCGGTATCGGCTTCTGGGGGCTCATCATTAGCAGCATCATTGGGGATAACCAGGCCCAGCCCACCCCCGCTTCGAGCGCCCAGGAAGAAACCACCAAACCCACCGCGCCAAACCCAGCCGCCAACATAAACAGCTTCGCGCAAGCCATGGGAAACTGCCCCGACACACCAGCCTGCATTCAAAAAGGCCTGCTGGCTGACTATGGCAACATCTGCAAAAACTGGATCAAGCAACAAACAGAAAGGCCATTCACCGCTTCCAGTGAAGGTCTGCTGCGTAGAATTTTCATCGAGCATCAGAAAACCAGCCCGGCAACCTACCGGCTGGAAGGCAGCGCCATCTACGACAACACCACCGGCATCCGTTACTGGTATGGCTGCGAAGTGAACACCCAAACGGGTAACATAACCGCCCTCGCCGCCCCAGTTGCCGTCGGAACACCCCGGCAGTACAAACCGTTCAACTAAACTCATGCCGCCTCCCCTTCCGGGAAATGCGGCACCAGCATCACCCCCCCAAACTCAGCCTGGCAACGCTCTGCGGCATCTTGCCCAGCGCGCTTACCAGTGCGGGGGTTAACCTTATCGTTGTCAGCCAGCCAGATCGGCGTCTTACCCTCCAGCAGCCCAGCATCACGAAACGCCTCCGCCACCGTAAACATATTGCCGGAATCAAAGCAGGCCACTACCGGCCAGCCAGAGCCAATCTCATAAGCCGTTGCTGCCGTCGCATAGCCCTCAGCAAAGCCCACCAGCTCAGAGCCATTCAAGTCACCTAACAAATGGCAGCAACCTTTTTTGCGAGAATATTTCGGGAACAACTTAGTGCCCTGCTCATTCACCGTCTGAATCGCCCACACCTTGCCCGCGGCATCGCGCATGGGCACCGCAATAGCACCGCTATCCAGCTTCAAAAAGGAAATATGGTCCGGCCGAGGCTTGCCCAAGGTATTAAAAAAGGCCCGAATATCAGGCCCGGTTTTCACCTCGCACGCCATCGCCTGGTCATCGATCACCAACAGCGCGGCATGCTTAAAAAAACGAATACCGTGGGCACCCACTCCTTTCTTGCCAAGGTAAGCACTGCGGCCAATGGACTGGGTATGGTTATCCCAAATAGCCTGGCAGGCCTCAGCCACCGCTTCTTGCAGCTGCGCAGATCGCTCCGCATCAGCCTCCAGCTCTTTCTGCCGAACCGCCCGGCGGGCCTTTGCTTCATCAGCCAGCGTCCGCTTTTCCTCAGCCGTCAGCTCACGCTTGGGCCGCTGCCACCCACCCTCTACCGCCAACTTGATCAGCGTACCAATCGTGTAATGGCCCGCCTTCGCACTACGCCAGGTCGCCTTGCAGGCACCCTTGTCATAACTCTGGCCCTGCTGGCTCCAGCTATCGAAAAGCTCGAAGCCCGCCTCGCCGTATTCATCTTTCAGCGCCCCCGCAATCGGGAACCAAACCGTTTCCCGGTCTCCATCCGCGCTGACATACAGCAACGCCTGCTCGGCCTCATGAATCGGCAGCGGCTCACTCATGGGGCACCTCACCAAACTGCTTGGCGGCTTCTACCAGGCTAAAACCGGACTGAACAAGGCGGTAAAGGCTCTTCTCCAACACCGCCAACTCATCCTGATCAACCCGGCCATCAGACAGCGCATCACGCACATCCGTGGTCATTTTGCCTACCCGGCTCACTAGATCGGCCAGCCCACTGAACAACTCAGATTCAGAAGAATCCCCCACCACCGGCAACGGCAACCACACGCAACCCGTAATCAACGAAAGCGCATCCAGAATCTGCTCAACATCGCCATGGTCACGGGCATACTCCGTAATCAGCTCGAATTGCTGCAGCGTGGGGTTACGGTCCACATCATTAACATTCAGGTTGTTATAAAGCGCCTGCGGGTGCAGGTCGTAGGTGGCCGCAATCTTCTTCAGGCCCTGCCGCTTGGCCGTCATCGCCAGTGCAGTTTTTAAGTCAGGCAACGTATTCTGAGCCAGCTCAGCGCGGCTCATACGAGTAATAGGCATGATGAAACTCTCTCCCGGGTTTCTCTAAACAGGCAGCCTGGCTGCCACTATCGTGTAACCATCAAGCGGCTTTCGGCTCATCACAGGGGAAAACGCTATCAAGCGAACACACAACATCCCGATCATTCAGCGCCCGCACTATTGCCCTGGCCTGACCCAGCGAGATATTCGCCCGGCGACCACATTCATGGTGGGTAATCTGCGACTGGCTAACCCCGGCAGCTTCCGCAAGCTGCAACTGCGTTAAACCCGCTTTCTGACGATACGTTTTAAGTGACATGGGCTCCTCCATGCCAACAGAGTACTACCTAGGTATTTGACAGGTCAATACCTGGGTAGTTTGTTTTTAATACTACATAGGTATTAAATTCTACCGATGGAATATGGCGACAGATTACGCAACGCCCGGACAGCGAAAGGTTACAGCCAGCAACAACTGGCCGAAGTCTCCGGCGTACCACAAGGCACCATCTCAAAGATTGAGCGCGGCGATCAGCAAACCTCGCGCTACGACCTCGCCTTGTCCGAAGCACTCGAAGTGTCAGCAAAATGGCTGCAAACCGGCCACGGCCAAAAATCGCCCCACTCGAACTTGGCAGAAACCCCAGCCCGCTACTCCCACCAAACAGCCACCGCTCCCGTTATCAGCCAGGTACAAGTAGGACAATGGGCTGAAGCCATAGACCTTTATGAACCCGGCGACGGCATAGAGCACCGGCTGGTGCCCACAGGCACATCAGAGAACGCAATCTGGCTGCAAGTCGTGGGCGACAGCATGACCAACCCCAACGGCAACCCCTCCATACCCGAAGGGTCTATTGTCTTGGTCGATCCAGACATCTCTCCGGACAACGGTAAGCTGGTCGTCGCCAAGCTGGTAGACAGCAACGAAGTGACCCTGAAAAAACTGGTAATCGACGCCGGCCGAAAGTGGCTCAAGCCACTGAATCCGGCCTACCCCATGATAGAAATCAACGGCAACTGCAACATCGTCGGGGTGGTAAAAAGGATGGAATACGATTTCTAAAACACAAGGAGCCAAGGATGACTCACGAACAAGACTCCCACCATGCCAGCCACAGCCGCCCCCGGAACCGCAGAAAAGCAGCACTAGGCCTTATCGGCCTGCTACGCGGCATGACCGCAGATCGCATCATCAACGACCTAGAAGCCCTCTACCTTCGCTCATGGCTCGAAAATAACCGTTACCTCAGCAACGACCCAGACAGTATCGACCTCCTTGATGCCATCAGCGACATCCTCACCGACGGCAAAATAGAACCCGCAGACCGCGACGACCTAATAACCCTCGCAACAGACATCGCCCACTACCGAAAAACCGACACACTAGCCGTGGAATACACCGCCGACGATTTTCGCAACGAATTCCTCACCTACCTCCAAGGCATCAATGCCGACAAAGTCATCTCATTAGTCGAAGCACGCGCCCTCCAGCACTGGCTGGGAAACCACCCCGAGCATGCCACAGCCTGGCCAATGAAAAACGTCCTGCACCGCATCAGCCAATGCCTGGCCGACAACCACATCAGCGAAGAAGAAAGCGCCGAACTCACCAGCATGTTCAACAGCATGACCGGGTGCGACTTCTTCAGCACGGGCATCGCCGGCGGACTCTCTGCCTGGTCATTCCTTGAATACCAACCAGACTATAGCTTGCAAAATCGCACCATCGCCTTCACTGGCACCTTCAGCATCGGCGCCCGATCCTTTCTAAAAGAGCACGCGATAACCGCCGGCGCCACAGTCAAAACCGGCGTATCCAAAAAGCTGGATGCCCTATACGTTGGCAGCATCCTAACCCCCGACTGGATGTTCACCAGCCACGGCCGAAAGATCCAACAAGCCCTGGACCTCAAAGACAAAGGCCACCCCATCCTGCTGCTCTGCGAAGACAGCTTCGTCAGCACAGCCATCCCCCGCTAAATACCAAAATATTAAAAAATAGTCTTTTAGTAGTTGACATGACTACTTTGGCACTTTTAACTACTACCAAAGTATTCGGGAGCAAGTTATGTCAACGATTCACATCCACCCCACTGCCGCCACACCGGCAGCCATCTACAAGCTCCAGCGCCAAACCGGCCTGGTCGCCGTTATCAATGGCACTAGCGCCCAGCTGATCCCCCACAGCCACTGGCTGGCCCGCAAAAGCAACACCCTGCCGCGTAACCAGCGCCGCAGTGCCGTGCCTGCCATCCAGCGCCTGAGCGCCCACCACCGCCATCACGGCGGCGACGGCCCCAGCGCGGCCTGATCGGGTGACCACCATGACCAGCATTCCAGCCCGCATCCACAACGCCCAGCGCGCCTTCAAGCGCCTGCCCACCACGACCGACTTGGATCAGGCCATGGTGCGCAGTGGCCGCCTGCTGGATCGCTACATGGACGAACTGCCCGCGAGCCACCAGACGCTCACCGCCCGGGCCCGCATCACCGAAGCCGCAGACCAATACATCCAGCGCTGCCGCCGGAAATACACAGGGAGCACCACCGCATGAGACTCACCATGCAGAACGAAAGGGAATTGCGCGCCGCCATCCGCAGTGCAGACGGCCACACCAACGCTAACAAGCTGATCCGGGTGCACGGCATCACCCTCACCGTGGCGGTCGCCAAGCAGGCCGACACTACCGCCGTAACGATCTACCCGAGCAGCGACCCCGGCAACGTGATCTACCACGGCACCGGCACAGCAGGGGCCTGCTACGCGGATGCAGCTGATGCGATTGAAGGAGCGATTGTATGAATCTGCTTACCGACGAGCTCAGCATGACCGCCGCCGACCTCGACACCGCTCGCACCGCAATCGTGCGGAGCCTCAAGCGAGGAGTGGAGAAGGCCCTGCATGGTGATTTTGATCAGACCCACGTGATCCAGTTTCACCTGAATGGCATCTGGTTCGCTTTTACCGGCCACCCGCTTGGGCACCTCGCCCAGCGCGCTAACGTGCTCATTGACGCCGCCAAACACCACCACCTTGGCACCCCTTACATCCTCACCGACACCGGCCGGAAGCTTGCCGGGCTCAACGAAGGAGAACCCGCATGAAAATCATCGCCTTCACCGGCCCCCTCGGCGCCGGCAAAAACACCGCTGCCGAAGCCCTTGGCACCGAGTGGCACACCAACGAAGTGGCCTTCACCGCCCCGCTGTACGACATGGCAGCCGCCGCCTTGGGCCACACCCCCGAACAGATCAACCAGCTCAAGCAGCAGGGCGACAAAGCTATCCGCGCCATGCTGGAACAGCTGGGTGACGTGGTCCGCAACACCATCCGTCCGGACTACCTCATCGTGCGCCTGGTAGACACCCTGCGCGAACTGGAAGACAGCCAAGACACACCGGAACTGGCCGTCATCACCGACCTGCGCACCGAAGAGGAAGCCTACTGGGTGCGGGCCATGAGGGGCTTGGTGATCCACGTCAGCCGCCCGGAAGGGACCAGCGACAGCGAACACAACACCAACCAGCCCATCACCATGGAACAGGGCGATGGCTACCTGCTGAACGCCGGCACCGTGGAAGACCTGCATAAAGAAGCCATTAACGCAGTGCGCATCGCGCTAGCAAGCAAACAGGTGGCAGCATGAACTTGTTAGCCCGCTTCCTATACCGGCTCACTGCCAACCGCCCCACTCGGCTGATCAAAATCGAAGGCAAGCCCTACATGGAGCGGTACTTCATCGGCCAGCTGCTGGGCCTCACGGTCTACCTGCACCGGTTCGTGCGCGACGATCACGAACGCAGCCTGCACAACCACCCGTGGAACCACGCCATCAGCCTGGTGCTCACCGGCCATTACCGGGAACACCACGCACCCTTCGCCCGGTGGATCGAGCCGGACCTGGTAGTGGCCACCGTAGAGACCCGCCCGGTCCGCTGGTTCAACCACATCACCCGGGCAACCCTGCATCGCATCGCAGGCGTAAAGCCGGAGACCTGGACGCTCTTCATCCACACCGGCTGGAAGCACAGATGGGGCTTTCTGCATGCCCTTGGCGAGCACTGGCCTCACTACGAATACCGGATTTACCAATCCGATCAGCCCCGGGAATGGTGGCACACCGCCAAACCGGGCCGCCTGATCGGCAGGGAGCCATTCGGAGGTTAACCATGAGCCAGCCCACCTACCGCATCAAGCACGCAGCGCACCGCCTTGGCATCAAGCCCTGCCAGCTCCGCGAACAGCTGCGAGACATGGGCGCCATCACCGAAGACGAACGGGCTCACCCGGCCTGGGTGCGCGAGGGCTGGCTCAAAGAAGACCACCGCCAATACCACCACCCCGTAGTGGGCTGGAAATGGTGGACACGCATCGACATTACCGAAGCCGGCCTGGCTGAACTATTTGGCCGGATTGATCAAGCCGCATAGAGGGGCACATGGAATGGACGCAAAAGC
>Ga0115549_1002493_pt1 | contig 10421 bp, 10 predicted proteins | sample COGITO_mtgs_1004_2_FD_87176 | JGI IMG/M metagenome (GOLD analysis project Ga0115549, IMG submission 87176) | Pelagic marine microbial communities from North Sea - COGITO_mtgs_100430 | ecosystem: Environmental > Aquatic > Marine > Epipelagic | place: Germany:Helgoland, sampling site Kabeltonne...
CGCCAACGCCAGTGTTTGGAGTCAAACTGATCGAATCGATCCAACAAGTGTTTATCTGGTTCCGTCGCGCACTCGTAGTCGATGCGGAAAACTGGATGGCCCATCCCGGCGCGGCCTATGGCTTACTCAATGTGTTCAGACACAAACGTACTCCGAAACAATTCGTCTTACTCTCTGGCGATGTGCATTACTCGTTTGTCTATCGAATTTTGCACCGAGATCGCGATGATGGTCCTGAGATTTGGCAGCTCACCAGTAGCGGCGTTAAAAACGAGTTTCCTGAGCAACTGCTTCGGTGTTTAGATTTAGGAAATCAGTGGCTATTTGGCCGTTGGTCGCCTTTAAATTGGTTCACTAAGCGCAAAGAAATGCGAGTTCAGACAGCACAGGTTCGGGCTTGTACTGATCTTGCCGGCGCGAATTTGCATATGCCAAAACCGTGCAAACCATCTGAGCGCTTAGCCAATCGCGCTGGTATCGGTTTAGTTGAGCTTGATCGCAGCGGGCGTCCGACTCGGGTAGTTCAATTAAGCCTCTATGGCGATGTAGAATTTACTCTGGATCAATTTGACGCACATGATCCGTAAGTACAAAGAAAACAACCTGATCAGCAGCTTGCCCTTGATACACACCATGGCCGTTCAGTATTTGTAGAGCTGCTGCTGCCAACAACTGTGGAGTCTGGCCTTTGTTAAGATGCTCAACTCTTGGTTGATAGAGTAACGGCTGTAAGTGAGTGCGACCAAACCAGCGGATTTGGCGAGCACCTCGTATAATTTTTTTAGGCATACGGGCGCTCGCGAATGCCCACTCCCATTGACACTTAGTCAGATTAAAACCCCCGATAAGCTGTGCTGAAGCAGTTAATTCTGGCAATTTGCCTTTACCATGCTTCCAATGCAAACGACTCGTTTGTTGGTTGAAGTGCCATCGATAGCGTGATAGCTGCCATTGCTGCTCAAGCGCACTTGTGCTGGCATTAAACTGAGCCACGGCAGGTGCAAACAGTGCGGCAAGATCTGGTTGGTTCGAAAAGTCGGGTTGACGTTGGTAGGATTGTAGCCAATTGGTCATTTTGCGCCATGAGCTAATCACTAGCGCCGACCCAGACTTGGTACTCATCATTGTCGATCTGTACAGTAATTTGAATCGGGCGGCAGCATATGTAGCAATCCTCTATATAGGTTTGATCGACTTGAGTATACTCAAGTAATAGCTCAAAATCTTCGCCACAGTACGGGCAGGTTATGGGGTGTTCGGTCATCGCTTGCATCGAGTTTCTTCCTTCAATAACAACAATATCAGTAAGGCGACTATAATTTGAGCTGCTATAATTGGTACATTGTTTCAATTCAATGGATGGAAAAGAGACTGTATGAATCGTCGCAGTGGCATTTTATCACTTACGATCAAAGACACCAGTGTACTGTTCGCGGCCTATATGCCGTTTGTTCGAAATGGTGGTCTATTTATTCCAACTCCAAAGAGTTACACCCTGGGTGAGGAAGTCTTTTTATTGTTGAATCTCATGGATGAAGTGGAAAAAATTCCGGTTGCTGGCACGGTAGTTTGGATTACACCAAAGGGCGCGCAAGGTAATCGCGCCGCTGGTATTGGTGTGCAATTCAATGACCAAGATGATACTGCCAAGAAAAAAATTGAGACTTATCTTGCCGGCTCCCTTGAAGCTGAGCGGCCTACCCATACGATGTAGTGTCGTTTAAATGTAGAGTTGCGTGGATCCGCTCAACGTTATTTCGCGCAGATCGGCTTCCCTCAGGTCTGTACCGATCATATATGCATCCTGAAGGTATGCACCTCGTAAATTGGCACCATGGAGATTGGCATCATTGAGATTTACCTCACGTAAATCAGCGTTGCTTAAATTTGCATAACTGAGATTTGCATTGCTGAGATTTGCATTGCTGAGATTTGCATTGCTGAGATTTGCATTGCTGAGATTTGCATTGCTGAGATTTGAATAGCGCAGATCAGCATGGGCAAGATTTATCCGGCTAAAATCGAGTCCACTCAAGTCCTCGCTAATTAGGTTCAGCATATTCACTATTGGGTGGCCTCGCCTAACATTTACTTCATCAATTCGGTCAGCGTAAACGCGTTCGCTTTTGATGTTCGGTAACCGACACATCGGACAGGCATTTTTCATAGCTAGGGCGTGATTTAGACACGTTTGATGTACTAAACCATGCTTACCAAAACCATGCACTTGTAAATCGAGCTGGACGCGATCGTCGAGCGCATCTAGCATGACCATGACCTTTGTAAAAATTTCACTACCTTCATTTTTACAAACTGGACCACCAACATAGGCGTTCGAACTTTCATTGTCCAAGCAGATAATGCATTGTGTAGCAGAGGCGACGATAGCTGGTTTCATAGTTATTTCCAAGATCTATAGCTGCTAGCGAAATAGTTCAAGTGAAGTTTACACCGTTTAGGTCGGCGCCAATAAATTCTGCTCTTGATAGATCTGCGCCACTAAGGTCAGCACCTGTAAGATTTGCATGGGTCAAATTCGCACCGACTAGGCTGGCATTCGATAGATCCGCTCGAACGAGGTTTGCATTCGAGAGTATTGCGCCGTTTAAACGAGCTCCAATTAAAACGGCCTCAGTTAAGTATGCCGATGTCAGATTAGAGCTGGTTAAATTTGCGGCGCGCAAAGTGGCTCGAGTCAACGTTGCATTGACAAAACGTGTGCCAGAAAGATTGGCGCTATTCAAATTTGCGCGTCCTAGGTTTGCGCCAGTAAAATTAGAGTTACTTAAATTTGCTCCTAGAAGCTGTGCTCGATTTAAATTTGCTCTGGCTGCGTTTGCGAAACTGATATTTGCCCAAATTAAATTTGCCTGATAAAGATCGGCTGCGTTTAACCTGGCTCTGATCAATGTAGCCATTGTAAGATTTGCGCGATTCAGAATAGCGGCAGTCAGATTCGCTTCGACCAATGTCGCACCGCTCAGGTTGGCCTGGCTTAAATTTGTTGCCACTAGATTTGCATGATTTAAATTAGCCTCACTTAAATTTGCTTGGATCAAGTTGGCTCTACTTAGGTCGGCCTCCAAAAGATAGGCGGTGCTTAAGTTTGATCCAGCGAAATTGAGGCCGCTTAAGTTTGTTTCGCTTAGATCGGCTGGATAGTAGGCTATACGTATGGGTTTAACATGAGGTAATCGACACATTGGACACTCACTTTTCATGTCCAAGGCTTTGTTTAAACAATCTTGATGCACTCGGCCGTGTTTACCGAATGTGACAACATTTAGATCAACTTCAATTAATTCGATATATGCCTGAAGCGTTACGACGACGCCCTCGTAGGCTTGTTCGCCTTCATTGCGACAGAAAGGACCTTGGATGAACGGCTTTGACCTGTCGTCATCAAGGCAAATAAAACATGATTCTAGTGAGGTGGGCGCTATCGATGGCATAGTTATTCTCTATAGGATGGCTCGATTTACTTCATTATCATTTACTTCATTATCGGTAGTGATCGTATTGATAATGGAATTTGAGTCGGTGGTGCGAAATGGCTGTGCTAACCTATTTGGCACCAGCGACTATATACTATATGTATAGCCATACAATGCATAATATTACCATGATCAAAAAGCGCTGCAGGCATGCACACTTGCTATTACTGGGTGTTGTTACTGAGTCTTGAATGCATTCGTGCATAGGTTGCTATCGGAACAATCCTTAGTTTACGAGAATACTCAGTGTTAAAGACTGGCCTCTTCAAGCGTAATTCAAGTCTACACCTGTCGATAATATAACCACCAAAGCTGTAGCAATAGCAAAGCAGTCATTAACCACATGTTCACACTGAGCACCAGCCAAACACTTTGCAATCCGAACCCAAATGCCCAAATTGCCGCCAACGCAATTAGGCTTGGCAGGGTCCAGCTCACTAATGCCGTAAGAAAAGGTCGCTTAGTATCACCAAAAGCGCTAAGCGCTTCTATGGCAAACCATTGGATAATATCGGCGACGAGATAGGCACAAAGCAGTGGCCAAAGTCGTCGACAAAGCGCTGCAACCGAACTGTCTAACTTGAAAAAACCGAGCAAAAATTCTTGGAATAATCCCAAGAACAACGCGCCAACTATTGCGATACTAAGGGTCGCTATGGTGAGTTTGGGTAACAGTTTTGTCGCCGCGCGGGCGCTGGTAGCGCCGTATATAAGTCCCAACGTGATGCCAGCAGCACTACTCCATGCCCCAAAGCTTACATAGGCTGTACAGGCAATGACAAACAGAATTTGATGGGCTGCGGCGTCCTGGGCCGTTGCTGCGGCAACGGTGAAGGTTGCAGCAGAAAACACCACGACATCACAGAGACCGTGCAAATAGGCAGGTACACCGAGTCGAAAGCTCTGTCGCCACAGATGATACTCAAGGCCGAGCCAGCGCGTTCGCCAAAGCGTTTGAAAATAGTCATCACGACCAATCCAAAGCATCAATAGGACGAGCTCGAGAGCTTTACAAATACTGGTCGACAGCGCAATACCGGCGACACCGAGTCCCATCGAGTCAGCGGCATGCCAGTTAAGCCAATAATTCACTGGCTGCAGCAGCACTACAATGCAAGTCGCTGGTACCAGGGTCGAGCGCGCCCGCAGGTACTGCATGCAAGCGGTAGTCAGCAGCAGGGCAAGTATGGTTGGTGCAACATAGACTAGATATCGGCCAACGCTTGGCAGCAAGGTTGCTTCCATTCCACCAAATCGATACATCCAAAAACCCAGCGCGAGCATGGCGGCGCCAGCAAGGCTTGCTATTAGTCCGGTTAGAACACTGCCATACAGTGCTTGTTTGCAAGCGTTTACATCACCGGCGCCATAGGCACGAATTAAGTGAATCCCAAACCCATTGAGCAGGTTAATCAATGGCGCGAGCACCAGCCAAAGAATGCTGGTAGCAATGGCAACCACTGCAAGTTGGTTTGCGCCAAGCTGGGCAGCAACTAAGGTGTCAATCACCCCAAAAGCCATACCAAGTAGATTAGAAGCTGCAATTGGCAGGGCATTAAACACGGTTAAGCTCAGAGGTGCATCCACACCTGGTTTTGTAAAATAAACAGACATACAATCGCCTTGCGTTTTTTCTTTTTTTACACAGCTTTACACAGCTTAGGTTTTATCGATGAACAGAGCCGTAGGCACAGTTGTTCTTGGTGATAAACCATATCGTTGAGCTAGTGCGATGAATTTGACCCGCAATTGCGTGATCTCGCTTTGGAGCGGATTGCATTGGGTCTAAAAGAAAAATGCGAATTCTATATCAGGGGAGGGCTACCTTGTAATGCTCAATAGTCGCTGGCGCGAAATGGCTGCGCTCGCCTATTTCGCGCCAGCGACTAAATAGTAGGCATGGTGTATATGCTATAACGCTCAAACGTACAAAAAATATCACGGCTATTGATTTTATGCAACGTTATTTGAAAATAAATGCCAGCTTTCTTACAGTTTTTTAAGACCTAACAAATGAGTATCGACTCTAACTCGTTAAATAGTCGCTGGCGCGAAATGGCTGCGCTCGCCTATTTCGCGCCAGTGACTAAATACTGACACTCCCGAATGTATTATGAGTTTATTTCAAACTGAAAAAGGATATTGAATTGCATCATGATGCTCATAGTCATGCACTTCAAAATCAGCAAGGCTGACCCAGGTTTCGATATCTTGCAAGCTTTTAATGTCGGGATTAATTGTGAGTTTTGGTGATGGCAACGGCTCGCGTTGTAATTGCACGTTTTGCATTAATTCGAGTTGGTCTTCATAAATATGGGCGTTGACGATTTTGTGATAGGCTTGAGCTGGCTTTTTGTGAGTAATTTGCGCAATGAGCGCCAACAGCACGTAGACTTGTATCATATTAAAGGTTAAGCCAAGGGGGACATCGCAAGAGCGCTGGGTACTGTTAAGATAGAGTGTATCGCCGAGTAATGAAAAGTGGTGGCTATACATGCAAGGTCGTAAGCAGCCTAAATGAAACGCACCTGGATGATAAAAAGTGACAATCTCGCCGCGATTATCGATCCCTTTCGTCAGATCAGCGATCACTTGTCGCCAAAGATTGACGCTACCACCATCGGGTTTTGGAAAATTACGAGCTACTTTCCCGTAGATAAATCCACAGTCGTCACGACCTTTACGATTTGGGTTTTCGAGCCAGGCTTGATTTGCATTCGCATTCATATCCCAGGTTTTAGTCCCAAGACTGCGAAAATCAGCGGCGTTATCGTAACCACGAATATAACCAAGTATTTCTGCGATCGCGGATTTATAAAAGCTTTTACGTGTGGTCACTAACGGAAACTCATTGCTCGCCACGTCATAGGTTAAATCAGCATTGATCACCGTCAAGCAGCGCTTACCTGTTCTGGCATTATCGACCCACACGCCTTGATCGACAATGCGCTTGCAGAGCGCCAAGTATTGCTTCATAACTATTTCCTTATAAGTGATGCGCTAGGGCGCGTGGACATTAAAACCCGTAGTGCTGGGCTCATGTTCCCTCAAATGCGTCGAGCTACTCTTGTAGAGAAGCTGTTGAGATGGGACTCAACGGCGATCAGCTCTTCTTTTTGAGAAAAAATGAACGCCAAGGGTCGCGTGTTTAAAATGTCCAAGCACCCTAGCATCAAGCAGGATTTCACCATCTCGTATACTAGCAAAAATATATGTAAGGGATTATGGCGGATTCCCTCGATTCTGTCACTCAAGGTGCTATGGGTACTCACTTTAAGTCGTCATTCTAGCTACTTAGTCACTGGCGCGAAATGGCTGCGCTCGCACTCTCGGTGTTAAGAGGCATTGTTGAAAATGACCTCGAAATGGAAAAAGTATACGTTTACTTGCCTCAAGTAAACTACGCTTTCTGGAACATTTTCGCCTCGATCTTGAGTCGCTCGCCTATTTCGCGCCAGCGACTACCTATTTTGCCAGCCTGAGTGTATGGTATCCTGTTGCGTAATCAATGACCCCAGTAGACAGAGCCAATTATGACTAACGCGCCATTTCATCCTAACGCAACAATATTCACAGGGCCGCAAGCGCAAGCGATTTACGAAACCGTTAACGCTGAATTTACGCCGAGCTATTACGAACTTGTCGATGAGAGCCACCAACATGGCGCTCAGCGGCACGAGAGCCACTTTCGCTTAACCCTGGTGTGCGAAGCGTTCGTAGGTTTGAGCCTTGTGCAGCGTCATCGACAGGTGTATGCAGCGTTGGCGGTGCCTTTGCAAAGCGGGGTACATGCGTTGGCGCTGCATTTGTATGCGCCGGAGCAATGGCAAGGCGAGACGCCGACAAGTCCTCAATGCCGCGGCGGCAGCAAGGTTTAGCAGGGTACGGCAAGCCAACAACAGTAGTGAATGAGACGAGATTGACGAGTATGAGTTTTCACATTGTGGCGTTTTATCGATTTGTGGCTTTTGATGATTTTGTGCAATGGCGTGAGCCATTGTTGAATTTTTGCATTGAGCATGGGATTAAAGGCACAGTGTTATTGGCTCAGGAAGGCATCAACGGCACCATCGCAGGCGGCGAAGCCGCGACGACTGCGCTGATAGGTTATCTAGAGCAGATTCCAGGTTTTGCGCCGTTACAATATAAACTATCAGTTGCAGAGCAAACGCCGTTTTTGCGTATGAAAGTCAAACTTAAAAACGAGATCGTTACTTTGGGAGTGCCCGGGATTTCCCCAACTCGCCAAGTTGGGGAGTACGTGAAACCAGATCAGTGGAACCAGTTGATCCAAGATCCAACGGTAACAGTGATTGATACGCGTAACAGTTATGAGACTCAAATTGGTAGCTTTGCCGGCGCAATTGATCCAGGTACGCGTAATTTTCGTGAATTTCCTGATTATGTCACCTCGCAGCTCGATCCTAGCGTGCATAAAAAAGTGGCGATGTTCTGCACTGGTGGGATTCGCTGTGAGAAAGCGACTGCTTTATTGCTTGAGCAAGGCTTTGAAGATGTCTACCATCTTGAAGGTGGTATTCTAAAGTACCTGGAAGAAATCCCAGTTGAACAAAGTTTGTGGCAGGGTGATTGCTTTGTGTTTGATGAACGGGTTACGGTAAATCATCGGCTTGAGCCAGGCGAGTATATCATGTGCCATGGCTGTCGACGGCCCTTGAGTCCGGCGGAATTGAAAGATCCAGCTTTTGAGCCAGGAGTTGCCTGCCTGCACTGCATTGATGAGAAAAGCCCTGAACAGCGACAGCGTTATCTCGAACGTCAACGGCAGATGCGCTTGGCTCAGGAGCGCCAATATACTCACCTCGGCCAAGGGAGTGAATCGAGGAGAGTTAAATAATGACAAGACCATTTTGGTTTGGACCGATGACCGAGCAATTGCAACGGCGTTGGCAGCGACCGTTGGTAACTCTGGGCGTGATCGTAATTTGCTTACTGGTACTAGTAGGTCAGGGACTGACGGGTCAGGTGTATGATGGGTTGTTTTTTCGACTCCCGACAGCTTTGTCAGATGCGTATCGATTGTTGACGCCGATGTTTTTACACTTCTCGTTACTGCACATTGCGTTTAACCTGGCGATATTTTGGTTTTTTTCCCGCCAGCTCGAAACACTGCTCGGTGCCTGGCGCCTGATTGGAATTATCGTCGTCGCAGGTTTGCTTTCAAACCTCGGTCAGTTTGTGGTGAGTGGTCCAAACTTCGGCGGGCTATCTGGAGTGGTGAGCGCGTTACTGAGCTTTGTATGGTTGGCGACAAAAATCACCAGCTTGCCATTGTTTATGCCGAGAGGATTGCTCGGTTTGGTGATCATTATGTTGGGGTTAGGGTTGCTCGGTGTGCTCGATACAATTATTGGTCCGATTGCAAACACCAGTCACATCATTGGCTTGCTGAGTGGCCTATTAATGCTCGTGATCTATCGTTACAGCGGGTTGTTGCCAGTTATCGGCCATCAGCAGACGCAGGCTGATCAGTTTGGTTAATAGTTCACATACGCATCATTGTAGAGTTGAAGGAGTGTTTCTATGGCGCCGAGTTCTCTTGCTAACACTCGCTCGCACAAAAACGTGAAGCGAAAAAAAGCCGATCAGCAACGCTTTCAAGTGATGTCGAAGTACAAGCCTGCCGGTGACCAGCCAACGGCGATTCGAGCGCTTAATGAAGGCATCGATCAGGGTTTACTTCACCAAACGCTGTTAGGTGTGACTGGCTCTGGCAAAACTTTTACTATGGCCCATGTAATTGCTGCGCAGCAACGACCAACGGTCATTATGGCCCCTAACAAAACCCTTGCAGCTCAGCTGTATAGCGAATTTCGGCGGTTTTTTCCAAACAATGCGGTCGAATATTTCGTTTCTTATTATGATTACTATCAGCCTGAAGCTTATGTTCCGGCTTCGGATACGTTTATCGAAAAAGATTCATCGATCAACGAACATATTGAGCAGATGCGATTGTCGGCAACCAAAGCGTTACTCGAACGTCAGGACGCTATTATCGTGGCGAGTGTGTCGGCAATTTACGGCTTAGGTGATCCTAATTCCTATCTGCGCATGATCTTTCATGTCGATGTAGGCGATGCCTTGGGCCCCCGAGAAGTCATGGCACGCTTGGCTGAGATTCAATATACTCGCAATGATTTAGATTTTCGTCGCGGCACTTTTCGAGTGCGCGGCGACGTCGTTGATGTATTTCCAGCGGAATCTGAAGAATTGGCCCTTAGAATTGAGCTTTTCGACAATGAGGTCGAAAATTTAAGTTTATTCGATCCATTGACTGGCGAGGTCGCGCAAAAGCTCAAGCGGTTTACGGTCTATCCAAAAACGCACTATGTAACGCCACCTGATGTCATTCGCGGCGCTATTGAAAAAATTAAAGCTGAGTTAAAGTTGCGTTTAGCTGAGCTCGAAAGCCAAAATAAACTCGTCGAAGCCCAACGGTTGAATCAGCGTACTCGCTATGATCTCGAGATGCTCACTGAGCTTGGCTACTGTAATGGTATCGAAAACTATTCTCGCCATATGTCTGGTCGACCAGATGGCGCTGCGCCGCCGACACTGTTTGACTACCTGCCTGCTGATGCCTTGTTGATTATCGATGAGTCACACGTGACCGTACCGCAAATCGGTGCGATGTATCGAGGTGATCGGGCGCGTAAAGATACCTTGGTCGAGCATGGTTTTCGCTTGCCATCAGCCCTGGATAATCGACCGATGAAATTCGAAGAATTCGAGTCGATTTCACCTCAAACCATCTTCGTCAGTGCAACGCCTGGCAATTATGAGCAAGAGCATGCCGCACAAGTGGCTGAGCAAGTAGTGCGCCCGACGGGATTAGTCGATCCGTTAGTTGAAGTGCGGCCAGCTTCAAGCCAAGTCGACGATGTGCTCAGTGAAATTCACGCGGCG
>Ga0115549_1002496_pt1 | contig 10404 bp, 9 predicted proteins | sample COGITO_mtgs_1004_2_FD_87176 | JGI IMG/M metagenome (GOLD analysis project Ga0115549, IMG submission 87176) | Pelagic marine microbial communities from North Sea - COGITO_mtgs_100430 | ecosystem: Environmental > Aquatic > Marine > Epipelagic | place: Germany:Helgoland, sampling site Kabeltonne...
AGAAAAATAACGACTGATACTGCAAAACTGGTAAAAAAATACAAAGGCTCGTTTAGTGGTGAGCATGGAGATGGAATTGTTCGTGCAGAATTTATTCCTTTAATGATTGGTGAAAAAAATTATCAGTTATTAAGACGAATTAAAAAAGCTTTTGATCCTAATAATGTTTTTAATAAAGGAAAAATTACGGATGCTTTTTCAATGGATCAAAATTTGCGTTATGACATTGACAGAATAGAACCTGAAATAGAAACGATTCAAGATTTCTCTGATAATGAGGGTATTCTAAAATTAGCAGAGAAATGTAATGGTTCTGGAGATTGTAGAAAGCCTGTTTCTGCTGGTGGCACAATGTGTCCTAGCTACAGAGCTACAAAAAATGAAAAAGATACTACGCGGGCAAGAGCAAATACACTGCGAGAGTTTCTGACAAATTCAACGGAACAAAATAAATTTAACCATTCTGAATTAAAAGAAGTTTTTGATCTTTGTTTAAGTTGTAAAGCATGTGCAAGCGAATGTCCAAGTAACGTGGATATTGCCACTTTAAAAGCAGAATTCTTATATCAATATCAAGAAACAAATGGTTATTCTTTTAGAAATAAATTATTTGCAAACAATGCTAAATACAACAAATTAGGAAGTTATTTACCTACAATTACTAACTTTTTGACGAATTCAATCCTTGCCAAAAAAGTACTAGGTGTTGCTGTTGAACGCTCAGTTCCAAAATTAGCAAATCAAACCTTAGAAAGTTGGTTTAAAAAACATGATCCTAAAAAATCAAAAAAAATAGTCTATTTATTTAATGATGAATTTACTAATTTTTACGATGCAGAAATTGGAATAGATGCTGTTATCTTGTTAGAAAAATTAGGATACGAAGTAAAGACGGTTGGTCATGACGAAAGTGGTAGAAGTCATATCTCTAAGGGGTTTTTAAAAGAAGCAAAAGAAATTTGCAATAATAATATTGCTATTTTTAAAGATATCATCACAGCGGAAACTCCTTTAATAGGAATAGAACCTTCTGCAATTTTAGGTTTTAGAGATGAATATATTCGCTTAGCAGATGACAAAGGTTCCGCAGAAAAAATTGCAAAAAATAGCTTTACTTTCGAAGAGTTTTTATCACAAGAATTAGAGAAAGGAAATATAGATCGTTCTCTTTTTACTTCTGAGACCAAGACATTGAAGATTCACGGACATTGCCATCAAAAAGCATTATCTGGAACCCATGCGAGCTTTCAAGTTTTAAACATCCCTTCGAATTATAGCGTAAGCATATTAAATACTGGATGTTGTGGAATGGCAGGTTCTTTTGGATATGAAAAGGAGCATTATAAAGTTTCAATGCAAGTTGGAGAAGATACTTTATTTCCGAAAATAAGAAATTGTAGTTCTGATACTGAAATTGCAGCAGCAGGAACAAGTTGTAGACATCAAATATTTGATGGTACAAAAAGACTAGCAAAGCATCCAATTACTTTACTAAGAGAAGCATTACTTTAAATTATCATGGCCAAAAACAGCAACTATGTAGCAGCTGAAAACCGCTATGAAAAAATGCACTACAGAAGAACGGGGAATAGCGGTTTATTATTACCTGAGCTATCCTTGGGTTTGTGGCATAATTTTGGAGATAATGACAATTTCAAAAACGGAAGGAATTTACTAAAGTGTGCTTTCGACAATGGAATTACCCATTTTGATTTGGCAAATAATTATGGTCCCTCTCCGGGAGCTGCTGAAGAGAATTTTGGAAAAATTTTAAAAAAAGATTTTAAAAACTATCGTGATGAATTGATCATTTCATCGAAAGCAGGTTATGGAATGTGGCCTGGACCCTATGGGGACAATGGCTCAAAGAAATATTTAATTTCTAGTTTAGATCAGAGTCTTCAGAGAATGAATCTAGAGTATGTTGATATTTTTTATCACCACAGACCAGACCCTGAAACCCCTTTAGAAGAAACAATGGGGGCGCTCGATTTGATGGTAAAACAGGGAAAAGCATTGTATGTTGGCCTTTCAAATTACCAACCCTCTGAAGCAGAAAAAGCATTTGAAATTTTGAAAGACTTAGGCACTCGATGTTTAATTCATCAACCAAAATATAATATATTTGATCGTTGGATTGAAGATGGATTATTAAATTTATTAAAAATTTCTGGTGTTGGTTCGATCTGCTTTTCTCCACTAGCACAAGGAATATTAACCGATAAATACCTCAGTGGACTTCCAAAAAATTCTAGAGCGATAAAAGAAAGTCCCTTTTTAACTTCAAACAAAGTTTTAGAAACATTACCTAAAATTATTGCTTTAAACAAAATTGCAAAAGACAGAAATCAAACGTTAGCTCAAATGGCAATTTCTTGGATTTTAAAGGACAATAGAATTACCTCTGTTTTAATTGGTGCTAGTAAAACTGAGCAAATTTTAGATAGTGTGAAGGCTATTGAAAACACTCAATTTTCAGAGGAAGAACTCAATAAAATTAATGAGATTACTCATAACAACAAACCCCTTTAAAAAAGGGGTTTATTATAGCTAGTATGCAATTTGTTTTTTTATTGATCTGTTGCAAGTAAAGCAAAAAACTTATTTAAATTTGGAAGTATTACAATTCTAATTCTTCTATTTTTAGCTCTATTTTCTTTGGTTGTATTTGGAACAACAGGAATGGTACTTCCCCTTCCTGCAGCGATAAGCCTACTCCCGTCTATTTTATATTTGTTCTCTAAAACCCTTATTATAGAAGTTGCTCTCTTTACACTCAAATCCCAATTATCTTGTATGAAATCAGTACTAATTGTTCTGGAGTCTGTGTGACCCTCAATCATTACATCCATGCTTGGTTCAGATTTTATAACATTTGCTAATTTTTCAATGATGGAATAAGCACCGTTTTTAACATTATAACTCGCAGTATTAAATAATAAATTATCAGAAATAGAAATCATCACCACAGTTTGATCTATGTCGATATCAATATTCTCAGAATCACTAAGATTTGAACTGTTGATTTTATTTTTTAAATTGTATGAAATAGCTAGGTTTAAAGAATCTTTTAAATTTTTTGCTTTTGCCAACACTGCTGGAGTTACCTTCAACAATGTTTCCCTCATCGTCTCTAGGTTTTTTTTAGAGATAACCAAACTATTTTCGACCCGATCTAATTTGATATAATTTTCTTTTTTTAGTGAAATATTATCACCTTTTAATGAATTAATTTTTTCATTGTACTGGGTTACTCTGTTTTCAATTTTTGTAAACTTCGATTGAAGATCTTCTTTAGCTAAGGTTGTTTTTTGAAGATTTGCTTTAATGTCTGTGTACTGAGTTTCTAGAGCAACGTATTTCTTTTTAGAAACACAAGACATTGATAGTAAGAGGATCGCTGTGATCGAAATGGTTGTTTTTTTCATTATTTTTACTTGAATATTTAATGTTAATTTATAATTATTTTAGTGAGGAAAGACTTCTTTTAATCGTTTCAATTTTTGCTTCTGTATCGGCTTCTTTTTTTCTTTCTATTTTAATTACTTGTTCTGGAGCATTAGAAACAAATCGTTCATTAGATAACTTTTTCTTTATACCAAATAAAAACCCTTCTGCTCTTTTTAATTCTGCATCTAATTTTTTTATTTCAGCTTCTATATCTATGTTCTCAATAGAAATTGGTACAAAATATTCGTTGGATTTTACTCTAAATGAAGCTCCTTCAACTTTTTCTGATACATAATTTATTTCCTCAATATTTGTCAGCTTTTGTATGACCATATCAAATCTTTTGGAACTTTGATCCTGCGCAACAACAAATAGGTTAATAGGATCTTTGAAGGAGATATTCTTATCTTTTCGAATTGTTCTAACACCTGAAATTATATCCGAAGTAAAATTGAAATCATTAATAATTTGTTCATCAAACTCCTTTTGAGCTGGATATTTAGCAATAATAAGTGCTTCCTCTTTAGTTCTTGGTGCTATAAATTGCCAAATTTCTTCTGATAAAAAGGGCATAAAGGGATGTAATACTTTTAAATTATTTTCTAAGATCTCAATAATCGCTTCAAGTGTTTTTGTGTCGATTGGTTGTTGATAGACAGGTTTTACAATCTCTAATAACCAAGAAGAAAAATCATCCATGATTAATTTGTAAATTGTCATTAAAGCGTCTGATAAACGATATTTACTAAAATGATCTTCTATTTCTATTATTGCTTTTTGAAATTTAGCTTCATACCAAGCCAAGCCAATTTTTGCGGTCTCTGGCTGAGCTATCGTAGCATCAACTTCCCATCCTTTTATCAATCGGAAAGCATTCCATATTTTATTTGCAAATTGCTTTCCTTGCTGACATAGCTCTTCATCAAACATTAAGTCATTTCCTGCTGCGGAACTTAATAACAAACCAACCCTTACACCATCTGCCCCATAATCAGCAATTAGTTTTAAAGCATCAGGAGAATTTCCTAATGATTTCGACATTTTTCTTCTTTGTTTGTCTCTAACTAAACCTGTTAAATAAACATTTTTAAATGGTTTTACGTCTTTGTACTCATACCCTGCTATGATCATTCTAGCAACCCAAAAAAATAAAATATCGGGCCCAGTAACTAAATCATTTGTTGGATAATAATAAGCTATTTCTTCGTTTTCTGGATTTCTAATACCATCAAAAACAGACATAGGCCACAACCAAGAAGAAAACCAGGTATCTAAGGCATCTTCGTCTTGGATTAAATCAGACTCTGAAAGCAAGGGATTCCCTGTTTTCTCTTTGGCTAAAACCAATGCATCGGTACTATTTTCTGCTACCACAAAATCTTCTTTTCCATCTCCATAGAAAAAAGCAGGAATTTGTTGCCCCCACCAAAGTTGTCTAGAAATATTCCAATCTCTAATATTTTCCATCCAATGTCGATAGGTATTTTTAAATTTCTTTGGAAATAGATTGATGTCGGCATTCTCTCCTAATACTGCATCAATTGCAGGTTTTGCCAAATCTTCCATTTTCAAAAACCATTGGTCAGATAATCTTGGCTCTATAATGGCTTTGGTTCTCTCTGAGGTACCTACTTTATTTGTATGAACTTCTGTTTTTAATAAAAACCCTTTTTCTTCTAATTCTTTTGAAATCTCTTTTCGAACTACAAATCTATCTTTTCCTTGATAATGCAATCCAAAGGAATTTAAAGAGGCATCATCATTAAAAATATCGATCACTTCTAATTTGTGCTTATCGCCCAATGCTTTGTCGTTTTCATCGTGTGCAGGAGTCACTTTTAAACAACCTGTACCAAATTCAATATCAACGTATTCGTCTTCTATTATCGGTATCACTCTATTACATAAAGGGACAATTGCTTTTTTCCCTTTTAAATGAGTAAAACGATCATCGTTTGGGTTGATACAAATTGCGGTATCTCCAAAAATAGTTTCTGGTCTCGTCGTTGCTATGATTAATGTGTCTTTAGAATCTTCAATTTGATATTCTATATAATATAACTGCCCTTGTCTTTCCTCATGAATTACTTCTTCATCAGATAAAGTCGTTTTTGCTTCTGGATCCCAATTGACCATTCGATAACCTCGGTAAATAAGGCCTTTATTATAAAGGTCTACAAAAACTTTAATGACAGATTCAGACATTTCAGGATCCATTGTGAAAGCTGTTCTTTCCCAATCACAAGACGCCCCTAATTTTTTTAATTGTTCTAAGATAATTCCTCCATATTCATCTTTCCAATCAAAAGCGTGTTGAAGAAATTCTTCTCGAGTTAAATCAGTTTTTTGAATTCCTTGCTCTTTTAATTTGGCAACAACTTTAGCTTCAGTTGCAATAGAGGCATGATCGGTTCCAGGAACCCAACATGCATTTTTACCTAATAATCGTGCACGTCTAATTAATACATCTTGAATTGTATTATTTAACATATGACCCATATGCAATACTCCTGTAACATTTGGTGGAGGAATTACAATTGTATAGGGCTCTCTTTCATCGGGTGTTGAATGAAAATAGTTGTTTTTCATCCAATACGCATACCATTTATCTTCTACTTGCTTTGCATCATACTTAGATGGAATTGTCATACTTCCTATTTTTTTTAAAATATCGACGGTAAAAATACAATTATCTAATTTTGTAGAGAAAATTAGTCATTGATTTTTTAAAACAAATTATTAATATTAATTTTACCTAAATAAAAAATTCAACATATGAAATTATCAGGATCACTTTTAGTCCTTCTCTTTTTATCTTTTTCATTAAATGCACAAGAATTTAAATTTCAAGAAGAAGTAATAGATTACGGAAAAATAGACAAAGGCTCTGATGGAGCAAAAGTATTTATCTTTAAAAACATTGGAGACCAACCCATTATCATAAATAAAATTCAATCCTCTTGTGGTTGTACTGTTCCAAAAAAACCTGAGAAACCTATAATGCCAGGTGAAGATGGAGAGATTAAAGTTTCCTATGACACCAAAAGAGTTGGTGGTTTTTCTAAATCTATAACCATCATGTCAAATGCAAAAAATCCAAGAAAAATTATTAGAATAAAAGGAATTGTGAACAAAGAAATTTCTTTACTAAAAGAAAAAAGTATTGTAATCGATAATTAATTTACAAGAATTATCTTATTTGAAAGATATTATTTTATCTGTTTGGCATTTTTAACAAACTAATTTTTTCTGTGATAATGAAAAGATTTATAAATACATTCACATACTAAACTTGATGTATTTCTTTATTTAGCGATTATATCATATAACACATCAAATACCTTATTTATTTGTTTTTACAGTTAATACAAATAAATTTGAAAAAACTGATATATATTTCGGAAATTCGCATCCATAACGCATAAATTATAAACATGCCAAAAATATCTAAGAAAGGGATAAAAATGCCTGAATCACCAATCAGAAAATTGGTGCCTTTTGCTGAAGATGCTAAAAAAAGAGGCACTACAGTATTTCATTTAAACATTGGTCAACCTGATGTAAAGACACCTCAAATTGCCTTAGACGCTGTTAAAAATAATGAGTTAGAAACCTTAGCTTATGCTCGCTCTGAAGGTTCTGAAAGTTATAGAGAAAAGCTAGCAAGTTATTACAAGAAACACAATGTTCTTGTTTCTTCAAATGATATTGTGATTACCACGGGAGGCTCTGAAGCATTACTATTTACCATAGGCAGTATTGCAGATCCTGGAGATGAAATTATTATACCAGAACCATTCTATGCAAATTATAATGGTTTCTCTACGGCTTCCGGAGTTAAAATTGTTCCTGTGATATCCAAGATTGAAGATAATTTTGCCTTACCAAAAATTGAAGATTTTGAAAAACTAATTACAAATAAAACAAAAGCAATTTTAATCTGTAACCCCGGGAATCCAACAGGTTATTTGTATTCGAAAGAAGAAATTGAAAAGTTAAAAAAAATTGTTTTAAAATATGATCTATTTCTAATTGCTGATGAAGTTTACAGAGAATTTACATATGATGGCTTAAAGCACACCTCAGTCATGTCTTTGGAGGGTTTAGAACAGCATTCAATTATAATAGATTCCGTTTCAAAACGCTATAGCATGTGCGGTGCGAGGATTGGTTGTATTGTTTCCAAAAACAAGGCCTTTATCAATACGAGTATTAAATTTGCTCAAGCACGTTTAAGTCCTCCTACCTATGCCTTAATTGCGAGTGAAGCTGCCTTAGATACTCCCCAAAGTTATTTCGACCTAGTGAAAGAAGAATATATAGAACGAAGAAATACACTTATTCGTGAGTTGCAAAAAATAAAAGGTGTAAAAGTAGCAAACCCAAAGGGAGCATTTTACTGTGTAGCTGAATTACCTGTTAAAGATTCTGATCATTTTGCTCAATGGATTTTAGAGAAATATAATTACAATAATGAAACGGTAATGATCGCTCCAGCTAGCGGTTTTTATTCCACTAAGGGTGAAGGAAAAAATCAAGTAAGAATTGCATATGTTTTGAACAAAAATAATTTAATCAAAGCTGTTCATATTTTAGCAAAAGCTTTAGAAAAATATAATAGCTAATTGGATATTAAAGAAAACATATCACTTAAAAAATACAATACATTTGGTATTTCTGCATTTGCCAAACGCTTTATTTCTATTGATTCAGTTTATCAACTGCAACAACTTTTAAAAATTAATAAGGAGGTTTTTTTAATTTCTGGAGGAAGCAATATGTTGCTTACAAAAAATATTGAAAAATTAGTTATTCATATCAATACAAAAGGTATTTCAATTGATAAAGAGGAGGAGGAATTTGTATATTTAACAGTAAACTCAGGAGAAAATTGGCATGATTTTGTTTTATGGTGTGTTTCTCAGAATTATGGAGGAATTGAAAACTTATCTTTAATCCCCGGAAATGTTGGAACCAGTCCAATTCAAAACATAGGGGCCTATGGTGTGGAAGTTAAAGATACAATAACACGCGTAGAAGGTATAGAGATAGCAACAGGAAAATTAGTTACTTTTTCCAATGAAGACTGCAAGTTTGGATATAGAAATTCTATTTTTAAAAACACTCATAAAGGAAAGGTTATCTTAACGTCTGTCGGTTTTAAATTAACTAAAAAAAATCACAAACTTAATACCTCTTATGGAGCAATTGAAACCGAATTAATTTCAAAAAAAATTACTACTCCTTCATTAAAAAACATCTCAGACGCTGTCATTTCCATCAGAAATACAAAACTTCCAGATCCCAAAGAAATTGGGAATAGCGGTAGTTTTTTTAAAAATCCTGTGATTGCTATTCATCATTTTTTACAACTTAAAAAAGAATATCCGTCGATCCCTAGTTACCCAATATCTGATACTGAAATAAAAATACCTGCAGGCTGGTTAGTAGAAAAAATTGGTTTTAAAGGGAAACGTTTTGGTGATGCAGGTGTCCATAACAAACAAGCTTTGGTCTTAGTAAATTACGGAAATGCTTCTGGTGTTGAGATTTATGAACTAGCTAAAAAGATCAAAGAAGAAGTATTAAATAAATTTAAAGTCGCCTTAGAAATTGAGGTAAATATTATTGAATAAGTTATTTTAGTATTCTAATTTGAGTAATTCTATATGACGTTGCAATCTTTGAATATCTAATGCCAAAGTGCCATTGTAAACACCTCTAATTCTCCCTTTTTTATCAACCAATATAAAATTTTCAGTATGAATAAATTCAAGTTCGTCTTTTGTTTTTTTATAATCTTCGTCAGCAAAATAGGAATTTCTAGCGAGTTGATAAATTTGATTTCTATCACCTGTAACTAAATGCCATTTAGTATCTATTGCATTATTTTCTGTTGCATATGCTTTTATTTTTTCAACGGTATCTACCCAAGGCATGACTGAATGTGAAAGCAATAAAATGGTCTCATCATGTTTATAATATGCTTGAATAGCTTCCATATTTTTTGCTAGAATTGGGCAAATACTTGGACAGCTTGTAAAAAAAAATCGGCGATGTAAATCTTACCCTCAAACTCTTTATTCGTGATTTTTTTTCCGTTTTGATTTGTGAACTCAAACGGTGCGATGGTATGAATGTTAGTATAATTTGGATCACTTTGTGAAATCCATTGTGGTGTATATTCCTCTGAATTATAAAAAGGAAGTGTTTTTGTTTTATCTATTGAAATTTGGTTATTACAGGAGAAAAACATGACAAAAATAGAAGCGATAGATAATATCTTTAATTTCATTTTATTTGTTTTCTAAAGTTAGATTACTAATACAGTTTTTTAAACCAATTAGACCATGTCTTTCATTTTCAACAGTATAAAAATTAGCCATAATTTTCCCATCTAAGTCCCACATTTTTTGACTTCCTCTCTCCTTTCCTTCCATAAAATTAAAATGCTTTCCTAAAATTCCATTGGGATGCCAATCTTTCACAGCCCCATGATATCGTCCTTTATTATTAAAGTGATACAAAAACATCTGATTCCCATTATTATACCAACCTTTGTGAGTGGATGACTTTAATCCTTTTTTATAAAATCGCTCAAACCAATGTGTTCCGTCAGAATACCAGCCAAAAAACATCCCTTCCCTTTGACCTTTATAATATTGAGACATTGATTTGAATGCTCCTTTGGGGTAAAATTCGTTTACAATTCCTGAATACTTTTTCTCTTTAAAAAACAACACACCATTTTTTAATTCGAAATTAGCATCTTTTTTATTTTTTTCTACTGAAGGAATCTTTATTTCACTTTGAAGAATAAGCCCCTCATTCGCTTGATCATCCAAATTACAAGAAATAAAAAGCATACTAAATACAAAACCAATTTTATAAAGCTTCACAAACTATCGTGTTATGTTTCCTGCTGTTCCAAAAAAACCATTTCCATTTAAATAA
>Ga0115549_1002509_pt1 | contig 10356 bp, 9 predicted proteins | sample COGITO_mtgs_1004_2_FD_87176 | JGI IMG/M metagenome (GOLD analysis project Ga0115549, IMG submission 87176) | Pelagic marine microbial communities from North Sea - COGITO_mtgs_100430 | ecosystem: Environmental > Aquatic > Marine > Epipelagic | place: Germany:Helgoland, sampling site Kabeltonne...
AGGATGCTCCAAATTTTTCGGACGTCATAAAGTTTGTAAATTAAGATTGCGACGATAAGACATAGCAGTGCGCCGACAGCTGCTGTTTCGGATGGTGTGGCGACGCCGCCATACATTGCGTATAAAACTCCGATGATTATCCCAACGAACGGTAAAACACGGGGCAGCACTTCAAACTTTTCCTGCCAGCTGTAGCTGCGGGCGCTCATCAGAGCCATGTCGCCGGATTTCCAGGTAGCGTAAATTGACCATGCCATGAATAGTGTGACAAGCATTAAGCCAGGAAAAACGCCTGCCAGAAAAAGCCGTCCAATAGAGGTTTCGGTTGCTACACCGTATACGATCATGGTGACTGATGGTGGTATCAAAATTCCTAATGTGCCGCCCGCCGCTATTGAGCCAGTTGCTATACCTTCTGGGTAGCCTCTTTTTAACATTTCAGGGATACCCATCTTACCGATAGCTGCACAGGTTGCAGGGCTTGAGCCAGACATTGCGGCAAACAATGCGCATGCTCCAAGGTTGGATATTACTAGTCCGCCTGGGACACGTGTTAGCCAACGCTCAAGAGCTTCATAAAGGTCTGCACCGGCACGGGTTGAGGCAATAGATGAGCCCATGATAATGAACATCGGGATAGAGAGCAGTGCGAAGCTATCAAGTTTGCCAAAGAAAATTTCGGGCATTAATTCTAGAGATCGCATGCCGTCAAAAATGACAAGAAAGCCTGCGGATACGATGAGCAATCCAATACCGACTGAGACGCCAGAAAATAAGACGAGAATGGTACAAATGCCAACAAGGGCACCAAGAAGAAGCGGATCCATGGTTATCCCTCCAAGCCAAAGGGTGTTTCAGATTTAGTAAGGAGTGCGATGAAGTCGGCTATCAATTGCAGTAACAACAAGCCAAACCCAAGGGGTAATGAAAGGTAAGGGATCCATAGAGGTACAGCCGTCACGGTATCTGATGTCCACCCACGAGCCCACGCAAAATGCCAATGCTCGTAACCGTAAAACAGCATGATCGCTGTGATGACAATTGATAGGCTTAGGGTGAGAACGGCTAGTGCAAAGCGTACGCGCCCTTTAAGTATTAATGGAATTAAGTCTACATTTACATGACCGCGCTGGAACTGAACAAAAGGCAATCCTATTAAAGTTGCGGCAATCACCAGGAAGACAACATATTCTGTTTGCCAGACGGTCGATCCATTTAAAACAAACCTAATAAAGATCATTTGGCAGGTGAGAAATACTGCTGAGAGGATCATGAGGGCAGAGCACCAACCGGCGAAACTAGAAATGTTCTGTACAGTGCGAACGAATGTGTTTTTGCTCTTCAGTCGTTGGACTGATGAAGTCGTATGGCTTGCCATGATGATCTTCCTTTTGCTCGGAATTTAGTTAGCTCCGGGATGTGAGTGTCCTACCCCGGAGCGCTAGGATCAATCGACGGCGAGGGCGAGGTCAAGTAGTTCTTGACCACCTGGAACGTCTGCCACGAAGGCCGCATAGGACGTTTCATTAGCTATGGCTTGCCACGCAGCAAAATCCTCAGCTGTCATTTCAGCGATTTCCACACCGGCTTCACGGAAGATATCAACAGATTTGGCGTCTTGTAGCTTGGCTTGCTCGAGATAGTGCGCTTCAGCCTTTTCAGCAGCCGCCAACAGGGCGGCCTGTTGTTCTGCAGACAACCCCTCAAATGTAGATTTATTCATCAAGAGTGGCTGATATAGGAACCAAAGCGCGATATCTGAAGCAGGTGTGTAACACTTAACTTGCTCAAATATGCGATAAGATACAAAAGATGAAGATGAAGTGTTGGCAGCATCGAGAACGCCTGTCTGCATTGCGGAATAGATCTCTGATGACGCCATTGACGTGATAGATGCACCTGCACCAACCAGCATTTGTTCAAACGACTTACCTGCTGCACGCGTCTGCAAGCCAACTACGTCAGAAGGTTTCGTTATGCATGTATCTTTGCCAACAAAACCACCTGCTAAATAGCCATGAACCAACACCATTACATCGTCTTCTGCCATTTTAGCCTCAAGAGCTTCCATGAATTTCGACTGGCTTAGTCGGGCGGCGTGATCGTGGTTTTTTACCAAGCCAGGCATCAATGTGAGGTTAAATGAAGGTTGTTGTCCGCCTGCATAAGAGAGTGGAAAAACTGTCATATCTAATTGACCGCGCGAAAGAGGTCGGTATTGCTCACGTGGTTTAAACAGTGATTTAGACGGAAAGATTGTGATCTCTAGATCAACGCTAGCAGCGGCAACCTCGTCAGCAACAATTTGTGCAACCTCGTGACGGACATCACTTGTTGACCATTGATGCGATAAACGTAGTTCTTCTGCATGAGCTGTACCGCCAGTGAGCAAAAGCGAAAGTGCCGTAGTTTTTAGAAAATATTTCATTTAATTTCTCCCTATGGATTTTTAGTATATTTATATGTATCCATATAGCAAGATAAAAGATCCAAATAGTTTTTTTGAGATGGAGCTTAATTCACTCAAGACGTATGAAAAGTTAAAAGGACTTATAATGGCACGTACCTCGGACCAACTCATTGAGCAATTAAAGCATGAAATATTTAGTGGCTCTCTGAAGCCCGGTGATCAACTTGAGGAGGCTGATCTTGCGGCCCGCTTTGGTGTGAGTAGAACTCCTATTCGCGAGGCGATCAGGTCAATGGTTGATAGTGGATTACTCGAAACACGTCCGCGCAAGGGTGCAATCATTCGAGTATTGTCAACAAAAGAGTTGAGTGACTTATTCGAGGTCGCTGCTGAGCTTGAGGGCATGGCGTGTCGTTTGGCGGCTGAAGCGCTCACATTAACTTCAAAACAGTTAATTAATGTTGGGCTTGATAAATGCTCAGTAGCGGCCAAAAATCAAGATATACCAGCATATGCTGCTGCTAACTTGGAATTTCATAGTGCGATTAATCAAGCGAGTGGGAATAACTGGTTGGTGGAACAGCTCGCCCAGATCCAGGCTCGCATTAATGTCTATCGGCTAATGCCATATGAAATTGTAGGGCGACTTGAAACATCGCTACAAGAACATAAAGAAATTTGCGATGCGATTTTTTCTAAAGAAGGTGCACATGCGAATACTCTGATGAGAAATCATATGATGTTGCAGGGTCAACGCTTACCAAGTCTGTTGAAGGCTTTAAAATGACACTTGATTTTTATAACGTAATAAAAAGATTATTTTTCGTTGCCTGAAATTTTTTAAATAATAATTACATATACTTACTAGCGCGCGGTGCCCCCGATCGCATAGGTCAGGTCCCGCGCTGCTGCCATGACAAAAAGGCTGAGTCTGTCGACGCACTTGAGCCACGTGTGTTGGAGCTGTCTGTTGATGCACGTGAACTCGTGGCAGCGTTCTCTGACGCTGTTGAGCAGGCGCAAGGTGCTGGCGGGTCTTTAGCACACATCACTGGCACGGCATCAAAAGTTGCAGAGCAGGCATGTCGTATCGCGGGTGTGTTAACCCTGTGGCAAGATATCAATGCAGTTGAGGTGCGAATGGCTGAAATGGAAAGTGGGGTGGCGTTGGCTAAATTCTACCTGTCTGAGGCATCGCGCCTTGCCAGTGCTGCAGTTGTTTCTGCTGAAATTAATAACGCTGAAAAGTTACGACTTTGGTTGTTGGAGCGCTGGCTTAAGCCTGATGTTTTGGTTCGTAATGTTGTACAGTTAGGCCCAAACGTCTTACGTGAAACACCGAAGGCTCGGGCAGCGCTTGGCTTGCTTGAGAAACACGGGTGGCTTGTGGCGCTAGAGGCCGGAACTGTTATCGACGGTGCGGCCTGCAAGGAGGCGTGGCGGGTTCTCAAGGAAGGCTGAGTGCATTTGGTGGCGCACATGTACGAAAAGCGCGAGAGTGCGCCACATGTAGAGGGTGTAGCGGAAGTTGCTGGGGGCGGTGGTTGAGTGTGCGTTGCGGCTTCCGGCCCTTTGCGGCCTTTCATCACCACCTCAAAATGCTGCAGCGCGGCCCGTCGTTGCGGACATTCGTGCGTCTTGCAGCGTTTTATCTGGCCGCAACGTCGGTCTGCGGACTTAACGACACTGCGCGGCGTCAAAGCCCAGTGTCTGCCGTTTATGTTTTCAATGGGGTGGTCGAGGAACAACCTAAGCAGCAGATAAACTGAACGGACTGGGTGGTGGTTAATCTGGTCGTAAGGTTTCAATTTGGAGGTTTGCGTGTGCCATTGCCACTAACCCTCTCTCACTAGGCCTTTGCCACCGGCGCTTGACGCGACCAACATGTCGATGAGGGTGCTGACCGTTCGAGGTAAAGTTTCGCGATCTCTGACAAGTACTGACCTCGTGCGGATTGCCCAACTGTCACACAGGTTTAGCAAGCTGATATCCATCGTCGCCATGTGGCGATTGGCTGCTGATTCCGGGACGACACCAATTCCAACGCCTGCCTCAATAAGCCGGCACATGGCTTCGAAACTGCGCACTTGCAGCCGAAGGTGTTTGTCATATCCACTGCGTCGAAATTGCTGGCGTAAGAAATCGAGCAGCGTGCTGCCATCGTGCAAAGAAATATGTTCAAACGCTAAGGTATCCGCGAACATCAAGTCTTTTGACTTGGACAATGGGTGATTGGCGGCGGTCGCCAGCACCAATTTGTCGGTCGAGAATGGAATAACCTGAAGATTATCTGTTTTCGGGTCACCCGATATGATGCCAAGATCAGATGTGCCATCCGATACCGAGCGGATAATATCGCGGGTCAGACGCTCTTGAAGATCCACAGTGACACCTGGCCAATCCGTAAGAAACTGGGCCAGAATTTCAGGGAGAAACTCGGTCAAAGCAGTGGTGTTGGCCGATATTCGAATATGGCCAGAGTCGGGGTTGATCATTTCCGCGTGTAAAAAATCAACCTGACGGAGAACCAATCTTGCTTGACGCAGGAACACTTCTCCCGCGTCGGTGAGTGTAACACCTTTGTTGCTTCGAAGAAACAACTGTCGCCCCGCTTCGTGTTCGAGCGACTTGATACGTGCACTGGCCGCCGGAGGAGAAAGAAAAGCTTTCTCTGCCCCACGTGTGAGGTTTTCGCATTCGGCAATATACACAAAGAGCCTTAAGTCGACGAGTTCAATGTTCATTGCGTTCGGCTATCACGAACACGGAGTTCATGAAATGAAAATTTCCTGAATGCAGCTGTCGTGTCAGATATCTCATCAACCAATCAGCGAATGGGTGAGGTAAAGATGAACATTGCGCATCTGGAAGAGTGGATCGGAAAGTCGGAAACTTACAGCGAGCGGATCGCTCCGTTTTCGTCAAATGCGCTTGCGGCAACGTTGGATCGCCGCGACCCAGCTTACGGTGACGCAACGCCTCTGCCGCCGCTTTGGCACTGGATGCATTTTCTTCAAGTCTTCAAGCTGTCCGACGCAGGATATGATGGTCATGCCGCACTCGGAGGTTTCTTGCCTCCAGTGCCGCTCCCGCGTCGCATGTGGGCCGGAAGCCGTCTGAATTTTTTCGCTCCGATGCTTATTGGACGTGAATTGACGAAGGTTTCAACAATCAAATCGGTCAAAGCAAAAACTGGCAAGTCTGGTGAGTTGGTATTTGTCACCGTCGGACATCAGATATTTGATGGCGAAACTCTTGGGATCGATGAAGAACACGACATTGTTTACCGTGACGAACCCGTCGCGGGTGCGCCCGCCACAGTGCCACGACAAGCGCCTGACAGGTGGGATTTTTCGCGCGATATCGATCCCGATCCGGTTTTGCTGTTTCGCTATTCCGCACTGACGTTCAATGGTCACCGCATCCATTACGACGAGCCATTTTGTGTAAACTCGGAAGGGTACAAAGGGCTTGTCGTTCACGGGCCGCTGCTTGCAACGCTGTTACTTGACCTTCTGCGCCGCGAAACGCCCGAAGCAACTATTCGTAGCTTTGACTTTCGTGCCGTTTCCACGGTTTTCAGCAACGAGACGTTCTCTGTGCATGGCGTAACTGAAGATGACAACAAGACATTCCGTCTCTGGGTCCGTCGGCAGGACGGCGTATTGGCGATGCAAGCGAAAGCAACAATCACATGACCCAAACCATAGATACAGAGTGTGAAGGTATTCGCGATGCGGTGCGGGCGCTTTGCGCGACCTTTCCGCCAGAATACCACCGCAAAATCGATCATGAACGTGGCTACCCCGAGGCGTTTGTGAACGCGTTGACTGACGGCGGCTGGCTCGCTGCTATGATCCCCGAAGAATATGGCGGGTCGGGGCTGGGCCTGACCGAAGCCAGCATCATCATGGAAGAGATCAATCGGGCCGGCGGCAATTCGGGGGCTTGTCATGGTCAGATGTACAACATGGGCACGCTGCTGCGCCATGGATCGCAAGAGCAAAAACAACGGTATCTGCCGCGTATCGCCAGTGGCGAGCTGCGCCTGCAATCCATGGCTGTTACCGAACCGTCTACCGGAACCGACACCACGAAAATCAAGACCACAGCGGTGCGCAAGGGCGACCATTATGTGGTGAATGGCCAGAAGGTCTGGATCAGTCGGGTACAGCATTCCGATCTGATGATCTTGCTGGCACGCACGACACCTATCGATCAGGTCGAAAAGAAGTCGCTTGGGATGTCGATCTTCATGGTTGATCTCAAGGATGCCATTGGCAACGGAATGGAGGTCAAACCCATCCCGAACATGGTAAACCACGAGACCAACGAGCTGTTTTTCGACGATTTGAAAATCCCCGTCGAAAACCTGATCGGTGAAGAGGGGATGGGCTTTCGCTACATTCTGGACGGGCTCAATGCCGAGCGGACGTTGATCGCCGCAGAATGCATTGGTGACGGCTACTGGTTTCTCGACAAAGTCACCAAATACGTCAAAGAGCGCGAAGTTTTTGGTCGGCCAATCGGCCAGAACCAAGGCGTCCAATTCCCAATCGCCGAGGCCAAGATCGAACTGGAAGCCGCCAACCTTATGCGGTTCCGTGCATGTGCACTATTTGATCAAGGACAACCCGCCGGAACCGAAGCAAATATGGCAAAATATTTAGCCGCCAAAGCCAGCTGGGAAGCAGCCAATGCCTGTCTTCAGTTTCATGGTGGGTTTGGGTTCGCAGTTGAATACGACGTCGAACGCAAGTTCCGCGAAACCCGACTTTATCAAGTCGCACCAATCTCCACCAATCTTATCCTGTCTTATGTTGCCGAGCATGTTCTCGGCCTACCGAGGTCTTTCTAATGTTGCCACTTGAAGGCATTAATGTCGTGAGCCTAGAACACGCGATTGCGGCACCATTTGCGACGCGGCAACTGGCGGATCTAGGCGCGCGCGTCATCAAAATCGAACGTCCGGGCGTTGGCGATTTTGCGCGAAACTATGACACGCGGGTCAATGGCATGGCGTCGCATTTTGTCTGGACCAACCGGTCCAAGGAAAGCCTGACGCTGGACGTCAAACACCCCAAAGGCGCGGTCATTCTGCACAAGCTCGTCGCGGATGCTGATGTCGTGGTTCAAAACCTTGCACCCGGTGCGGCTGCACGCCTTGGCTTGGTATATGACGCGCTATCAAAAAAGAACCCACGCATCATCATTTGCAATATTTCCGGATACGGAACTGGCGGGCCTGACGAGCAGCGCAAAGCATACGACCTTCTTATCCAATCCGAAGCGGGCTTTGTCACGACGACGGGCACGCCTGAAAACCCAAGCAAGGCCGGCATATCCATCGCTGACATTTCAGCCGGAATGTACGCCTACTCTAATATCCTTGCGGCCATAATACAGCGCGGCAAAACCGGTAAAGGCTGCGAGATCGATCTGTCGATGCTGGACGCGATGACCGAGTGGATGAGCTATCCTCTTTACTACGCATATGACGGGGCCGAGCCGCCTGCGCGTGCTGGTGCCAGCCATGCAACCATTTTCCCGTATGGGCCGTTTGTTGTCGGTGATGGTCACACGGTCATCCTCGGGCTGCAAAATGAACGCGAGTGGAAAACCTTTTGCGAGATCGTCCTTAAGGCACCTGACCTCGTATCGGATTCACGTTTCTCGTCAAACAGTCTACGCGCCGAGAGCAAAGTCGCTCTGACGCAGATCATCACCACAAGCTTTGCTGATTGCACGGCCGAGCAGGTCATCAAGCGACTGGATCAAGCCGGAATTGCCAACGCGAAAATGAACGAAATGCGGGACATCTGGAACCATGCCCAGCTCGAGGCCCGCAATCGTTGGCGCAAAATCGACACGCCCGTTGGTCGCATCCCAGCACTGCTTCCGCCCGGTGGTATTGGGACCGAGCCACGCATGGATGCCGTCCCTGCACTTGGGGAACACACGGCCTCCTTATTGGCCGAAATCGGGTACTCCGAAGATGACATCGCCGCATTGCAAAAAGAAAAGGTGATCTGATGATTGACCCAAAGTCCGCCCAAAGTTTTCTGTTTGTGCCAGGGGACCGCCCCGAGCGTTTCGCCAAAGCGGTAGGTTCAGGGGCTCATGTCGTCATCATTGATCTCGAAGATGCGGTTGCACCCGACGACAAAAGCAGGGCGCGGTATCATGCCAGAATGTTTCTTGACCAAGTAACCGATGAAAAAATCTTTATTCGAATAAATTGCGCTGATAGCCCATTTTTCGAAGCAGATTTAACCTTGGCCAATCACCCAAATCTGTCTGGGGTAATACTTCCTAAGGCGGATGCAGCGTGCTGCTCAGAACTGGCCCAGCAGATGGAACACCCAGTCTGGCCGCTGATCGAAACCGTGCAAGGTCTTGTTGATCTGAAAGAGATCGTGAGCCTATCAAACTTGGGGTGCCTTCTTTTAGGGACGATTGACCTATCGCTGGATCTCGGTCTGGATGCCGCCCATCCGGCTGGAAAATCCGCTCTCGATGCAGCCCGTTTTATGCTGGTAACAAATTCACGTCTGGGCAATCTACCGCCGCCGATCGACGGTGTGTTCACAGATTTGGACGACGCAACCGGGCTTCAAGAGGCGGCAGAGCACGCGATTGCATCTGGCATGGGTGGCATGATGTGCATTCATCCGCGCCAAACATCGACTGTTCACGCCGCGTTCACCCCGAGCCAAGCCAAGGTGGACTGGGCGCATGCCGTCATTCAGGTCGCCGAAACGGAAAATGGCAGCTTTCAGTTTCGCGGCAAAATGGTTGACAAACCTGTCTTGGATAGGGCCCACGAAATCCTTGCGGCACAATAAGAGCACCACGCATGCTGCTCCAGCATCAAACCCCAAAACTGACTTTCGTCCTTGGCAATATATTTTGCCATCCACACGGCCAATAATGGCCCCTCAACATGTCTGATGGAGATTAACCTATGAAATACCTCGTAGTAGCAGCAATTAGCGCACTCGTCGCATCACCAGCTCTGGCCGAAGATACTTTCAATTGACCAGCCCTGACATTTCGGAAGGTCAGCAGTTGGACAATCAATTTGTCCTGAACGGCTTTGGTGGGGCCTGCCCTCCCGCAGGTGAAGTTCACCGGTATCAATTCAAGTTGCATGCATTGGGCGTCGAGGCGCTTGGCCTTGATGAAAACGCCAGTGCTGCGTTGGTCGGGTTCATGACAGGTGCCAACACCATCGCGACAGCTGAGCTGACCGCAGTTTATACGCGCTAATCGTCATAGGCATTGCAAAGACGGGACTGCGAAGATTACCGCAAAAGTTCCCGTCTTTGCGGCAGCGCGACAGTAGCACGTTTCTAGTTTTCTCAATGTCCGCTTTTCCAGTGGACACTTCAAATTTCGCGCCCACAGCGAATGTCGGCTCTCCGCCTTTAACCCGTCACCACGTGGTCAGATAAAGGCGCAACAGTGTTCTAAGTGTAAAGCTATTTGGGAGCGGTAGCGCACATCGCGACGAAGTAGCTGATGTAGCGATTGTAGCAGTGGTCGGCCGTCGCATATCAGTTTTGTCAATTAATGCTCGCGCGCGCGTCGGTGTCGTCAGTGTGTGATCTGGCGTTACGTGAAATGCGAGCCATTGTGATCATCCAGCTTATTTCACTGATGAAAACAACAGCCGTGAATGCATAGGGCCATATAAATAGCTTACCCTACAATAATCGAGAATGGCCGGGGGGGGTACGAGTAGCAAAGGGTGTGTATTCAGGTGGATATAAATATCGACAGTTTTGTATAAGTCAATAAGATCATATAGTTGTATGATTTTTGTGGTGCCCAGAAGAGGCTAATGGTTCCTGTAGTAGGCGTAAAAATCTGTCAGTCTTTCAACTATAGTTAACTCTAAGCAATCCCCCCGCACCCCTCAAGTGTTCTGTTGGTGGCCAGTTTGG
>Ga0115549_1002524_pt1 | contig 10318 bp, 6 predicted proteins | sample COGITO_mtgs_1004_2_FD_87176 | JGI IMG/M metagenome (GOLD analysis project Ga0115549, IMG submission 87176) | Pelagic marine microbial communities from North Sea - COGITO_mtgs_100430 | ecosystem: Environmental > Aquatic > Marine > Epipelagic | place: Germany:Helgoland, sampling site Kabeltonne...
CACTGTACAGGGTTTTGTAATACTACCAGAGATCCGCCAAACAGCTTTAGCCATCGTAGGGTTCTACTTTGGTTCTTCACAAGTCAAATAACCAATAATATTATGTACGGAAGAAAAACAAAAAATGCTGGCAAAGGATCCTGTGGTGAACGTGGGGGAAAGAAGGGCAAGTAGTGCCTGACAAATCAAAGATGAAGTGCAACGTACCCCGCCGTGAGGTTCAGGGCGGTAAGAAGTTCGTCGTGAAAGCCTGCCAAGGTGGGACAGAAAAAATCGTACGGTTCGGGGATGCTAATATGAGCATTAAGAAGGATCAGCCAAAGCGTAAGAAAAGCTACTGCGCTCGCAGCGGTGGCATTAAGGGTAAGACTAATAAACTATCAGCTAATTACTGGAGCCGTAAGGCTTGGGATTGCTAACAACCAGAGGAATAACACTTGTCACGCTATAGCACATACGGTAAAATTGATGATCCTATCCAGGAAGATATGGATGTAGGCTTTATTGGGTTCAACAACTATAGCCGACCTGATCAACTTCCATCGGGAATGCTGGCCTCCAGTGAAAATGGACGCATAGGGAAAAACGGCGAGTGGCAGGTACGAAAGGGAATTAATCTAATTAAAGCTCCATTTGCATCTGGGTCAAATGTACTACGCCTGCCAACAGTTGACGAAACTACAGCAATTCCTACTGTCGCTACCCTTCTTCCTACTACTATTCGGTCAGCATCATTGGTTAGCAATGAAGTGCTAATTATTATTGATGACCCAGCTGTAGAGCCAGGTCACGTATTTGTTGCGGGTGATGAAATTTACGTAGAGAACCTAGTAAGCACTACAACTGACCCTAATGGCTTGCATGAAATTACGGACGTAACGGACAATGGTACTACGATCACAATTAAATACGCCCTGGTCGGAGCTAATGAAATCTACAGCACTGCACTTAGCTTGCCATTTAGTTTAAATGATGCTGGAACGCAACCTCTGTTGACCGCTATTACTTCATCATCTGCAATTGGTTACAATATGATATTGGATCAAGCTGACGTATCGGAAGTGTATTCAAGCACTAACTTTAGTGATCCCAATCAAGGCAACAGCCAGTGGATTATATTGTCATCTAATGTTAGTTCAGTAGCTATAAAGCTAAGCGATCCAGAAGTATCAGTAACTATGGGTTACCCACTTGGTGAAAATGTACCACCTGAAAGCAGTATGCTTCAGGCGTTTAATAAAATATTTATTTTTCGTGACGGACAAGCTGCACTAGAAAATGAAAAATTCTTTACCCCATTTGGAGTTCAGTCTGCAAGTACTCCAGCTGCCTCTCGTGCAGTTACAATAAATACTGAAGCCGAACACGAACTTAGCATAGGGGATACCATTACAATTTCTGGACTTACTGATTTTGTTGAGGGAGAAGATCCAAATGGAACTTGGGTTATTAATACAGTTCCTAGTGCTACTAGTTTTACGTATGAGCTTCCAGTTACATATTTAGCAGCGGCTACCTATACGGTCAGCGCACTTTCACTTATATCTCCAGGGTTCAAGCTAGTAGCTAGTGGAGCATATAGCCAGCCTAAACAGCTATCACCTAGTAGGGTCGATATTGTTGATGGAAAAGCAACCGCTACCTTTTCATCAGTAGCGGATATGAATGGCACTAAGCTTGGAGATACAATTGAAATTGAGGCCATTGGAAACTCTCCATTGATTGAAGGGGAAAACTACGTTATTGCCGAAAGAATCGAGTCACCAGCTACCCTTTGTTTTTACGTTCAGCACGCAGATACTAGTAATGCTCAGGGTGTAATTTTCCAGCAGCACGTATCGGTAGGTCTTGGGTTTACACATATGCCTGCACCAGAGTACGCAGCATATCACCAGCGTAGGCTGGTAATGCCATTTAAGTACACGGTAGACGATGCAGTAAATACTTTTACGTATCGTAAAATATTGGATGAAGTAATTATTTCTGACATTTTGGATTCAAATACGTATGATCAGATTTACGCTCAGTATAGATTTAACGCAGGTGCATCGGATTACAATGTAGGTTTGCATTCTTTCTCAGATGACAATCTTCTAGTATTCAATCGCAATAGTGTGCACCTTGTTAGTGGAGCAGAGCGAGATGCAAAAGTGCAGTTAATTACCAATGAAGTAGGATGCGTAGCAAGAAAAAGTATTATCCAAGTAGGTAACAATGTATTGTTTCTTTCTGACAATGGTGTATATGGAGCTAACTTCCAGGACCTTTATAACTTACGTGGAAATGAAGTACCCCTAAGTTCTTCCATTAATCCAGTTATTCAACGAATAAATAGAACCGTATGGGACAAAAGCGTAGCTGTATATTTTGATAATAGATATTACCTAGCGGTTGCCCTTGATAATAGTTCAGTAAATAATGCTATACTCATTTACAATTTCATTAATAAACAATGGGAAAGTATAGACACTACTGAAGATATTAACTGGAACATCTTAGACTTAATTGTTGCAGGTAAAAAAACGGATCGTGCTGTATACGCTATTAATACACTGGGCGGCCTACATAAAATAGATGCTCGTGCAGATGCATTCGATGTATTAGCCACGGAAATTACAACGGAAGAAAATCCCGCTGGTGTAATTCACAGCATTCCTGCTTCAGTTACAACAAGGCAATTTACGCTAGGTAGTATGGACCGAAAGCGTTGGAATAGTTTTGATCTGCACCTGCAATCATCCTTAGACAATGAATCTAATTTAGACATTAGCGCAGAACTAGAGAACATTGACGCAACTGTAGATCTTGGTACATTAAAGGCATTGAACTCAGGTTCTAACTTAGCCCCAGATGAGGATGTTTCAGTACGTGGTAGAATAGGCAATAGACGAGCATATGGAATGCAAATTACACTTAACAATACAGTTGGCCGTCCTCGATTTAGAGGGCTTAAAGTAGGCGGAGCTGAAGCATTTAGATCAACAAACAAGGCAATATAAAATATGGCTACAATTACAATTACTCCCGGGGAATCATTTGACCCTACCGAAGCGGTAACATCAACTAAGCTTAATGATCTTGGCTCGCCTACTGCGGCCTTGACACCTGCTTCTATTGGCACAGCAGATATTGCAGATGATGCAATCACTCTTGATCAAGTTAATGCCAATGCAGTTGGCACTTCTCAACTGATCAATGATTCTGTTAATTCTGACAAGATCCTAGATGCTTCTGTAATTGAAAGCAAACTTGCTACGGATGCAGTAACAACAGGTAAAATTGAAGACCTTGCGGTAACCACAGATAAAATTAATAATTCTTCGGTAACCACGGCTAAGATTGGCAACGGACAGGTTACACCTGCTGAGTTGTCTACGGGTGCTCCTACTTGGAGTACAGCTGGGACTCTTACTGTACCTGGGGATAGCATTGAAATCAATGCAGGATTAGTAGCGGACGATGATGCTTACATTGACTTTCACAGTAGCCCCATTGGAAGCACAAACTATGAAGCTCGTATTTACAAACACACAGGCGAGAATAGTAATTTTCAAATTCAAAATGAAGGAACGGGAAATACCGTTATTTACCAAAATAATGAAGTAAAATTTTTAACTTCTGACGGCAATGACGGCTATACTACAATTACTGGAGGAGGCACGTCCACAACGGATGGAGCTAAAATTACACTAGCTGGAAGCACTAAGGCTAGCAATGCTAATAACATTGATTACATTGCTGACAAGCATATTTTTAAAGATGCAGCAGGCTCTTCTGCAACGTCCTACGTTCAAATGAATATGACCGATAATGGTCTTGCAGAGCTAGGTGTGTTTAGTAATGACGCCAGCGGAGAAGCGAATGTAAAAATTCAATCCTATACTCCAAGCCTTATCCTAAGTGACAAAAATACAGGAGCTAAAGACTTTCAGATTCAGGCCGATGGCAGCTCCTTAAACATTTTAAGCGGGGACACTAGCGGAGACGCTCCGCTGACCAATGAAATTGTAAAGATTAAATCTACCGATGAAGTAGAAATAAAAGGTAATCTATTAATTAACAACGTAGTAGATAAACCTGCGATTTTAATTGAAGATACTAGTTCTGGGACTGAAGACCGTGAAGGAGAAATTGCAGTTCCTATTGGTGAAGTATTTTCCTTGGGTTTCTGGGATGCAGCTGCAGCTGTTGGATCAAGGTTTATATCGAAGCTTAGGTTTAATAGCAGTTTGATTTACCTTCGAAGCAGACTGAAAATTGGGGGAACAACTGATAGCTCAAACGACCCCGAGGTTTACATAGATGGAATCCGATCAGGCACTACAAACGAACTAAGGCTATTAGCAGGCAAGCTAACATTTTATACTGATAGTGCCTATGGAACTAAAGTTATTGATGCAACAAGAACAAAGGTATCAATTGATATACCGCTAGAAGTATCGACTATTTCTGGACCTGAGTACGCTAATGTGCTAACCCTTAGGGCTGATCCTGAATCACCTGATCCAACCAATGGTGGAGCGCAAATTGGTTTACACAGTTCAGATAGTAGTGTGCCAAATCAAATCTACACTAGATCTGCATTTACTTTTTTCCAGAATATGGCAGGGTCTACTGTTGCTTCCATTGGGTCAGCTGGTCCAGCGGATGTTAAAGACTTAACAACCAAGGAATATGTTGATGATTTTTCTACAAAAGCGTTCTGCGTATTTAATGGTACAACTGGAGCACTTTATTCTGGGTCTAAGAATGTTAGCAGTGTAGTTAGAAACAGTGCTGGAAATTGGACTGTAACCCTAACAAATGCTGCACCTAGTTCTGTGTTTTGCGTTTCGGCAAGTGCTACTGCATTTAGCGGCACAACATCTAATTATGCTACTGGAGCATACTCGTCTACCTCTACAAAAATTACAGTTGAACGTGAACGATCCAATGGAGAAGGAGCTGATGCTAGTAAAGTCTCGGTTATGGCTATCTGGTAGCACAAATAATTTAATAATTTAATAATATGTCCATTATAAATAAAGGAACAGCGTTCTCCAACGGAGAACAACTTACGGCTACTAAGCTTAACGATATGTTAGACTTAGCTACCTTTGATCAATCAGCTGCTGACAGTGCATCAACTACAGTTAATTCTTCTGGTCAGATTTCAGTAGCTGACTCTGGGATTACGCCAAGCAAACTTAGTGCAGGTGCTCCAGGTTGGGATTCAAATGGTCAACTTAAAGTAAATGGACAAATTCAAGTTGGGTTTAACAGCGGAAGTGGAGATCCAAATTCTCTTGTTCGTGGGTCTCGTGTTGGCACATTTGATATCCTAAGTCTTTACTCTGATGATGAGATACACTTTGATACCTTCAGTGGAAATCAAAAAGTAATTATTGATAACCTAGGAAGAGTCAAGATGGGTACAACTGGCACTGCCATTTGGAATGATAATTCTGAGGCATCTGCTGGTTTTGTTTTTAATGCAGATGGTAATTATACTCAAGCTGCTCGATGGCAGGCTACACCTCTTTACCTAAATGTAATGGGGGCAGCCGCTGCATCTGCTTATACCTGTCAATACTTTGCGGTTAATGGAGTAGGGGTAGGAACACTCCGAGGTACTGAAGGAGGTGGCCTTGAACTAACTCAGCTATCTGACTACCGACTGAAAGAAAACGTACAAGAAATCGAAGGGGCAACTGATCGTGTTAAAGGATTAAATCCTTGCTTGTATACAATGAAATCAAATGGCAATCAGGTTGAGGGCTTTATTGCTCACGAGCTTGCTGGCATTCCTGGTGCTGTTATCGGAGAAAAGGACGCAGTAGATGCAGAAGGAAACCCAGAGTATCAAAGTATTTCTGAGTCTAAGCTTATCCCTACATTGACAAAAGCATTGCAGGAAGCTATTGCTAGGATTGAAAAACTGGAGGCTCGTGTAGCTGCACTAGAGATTTAATGAACTCCTTACTTCAAGTAGTACAACTAGCGTTGCAAAACGCTACTCAAAATATAGTAGACTAATATTCCTTGATATACTAACTTAAGTACTATGCCATTACCTAAAGCCAGAAAGATAAGGACCTCAGAAGAACAACAACTTGTTATTGATGCTGCTATTGCGGACAATCACAACATGAATTACGCTACTCATGTTATTGAAAAGGGAAATGAAATAGTTGGCGGGTGGTGCTTGGGCGCAATCCCTCTGGTTATGATTTGGCATAATTCCAATAGCATAAATGCTAAAGAGTCCTTGATCTTAAATAACACATTTAGAACTATTATGGATGACCGATCACCAAACGGCTATCTTATCGCCTGTGACAATAACTCTCCTTACATCAGCCATATGAAAAAATTTGGCTATCAACCTATATGGGAAACTAATCTCTTTGACTCTAATGGAATTATTTAAATTTATTTTTGAACCCGTTAATAAATGGCTTTGGTCATTTCTTTGCAAGCGGCACTTAATCCTTTTTTGCTTCGGCGGCGGTGGCACAACAATTAATGCGCCCAAGGAAAGAGATGTAGCCGCAGATATGCTTAACTATCAGGAGGCGATGACAGATCCAGTCCTTAATGACAAACTGCTCAAGTCAGAAGCTAGATATGGCCCTCAGTATACTGCACTAGAGTTAGCTCAAATAAACGACTATGCATTTGGTATTGAAGAAGGTAGGGTCAACCCTGGTTATGAAGAATCTAGGCGGGCTAACTTAGGTTGGCAAGCTATCCAAAGGAAATTGAATGCTATGGACGATCCGTCTTTAGCAAAAGCCTCAGACTTTACGCCTGGTGAGCGTTATTATTTATCTAAAGGAAATTATTTAGATGATTTTGGTGAATTATATCTGGAAGACGATCCCAAAGGCGATGGACGGGTTCTAAGCACTAAAAGAGCAGAGGAGTCCGCAGGAAGTGCTAAACAATCGTTCGCAACCTCAGAAGAGTTTATGGCAGAAACTCCTGGGTTGTACGATACACTTCAAAGGGGAGCAGAGCGATCAGGGGAAACAATTCGCAGTGAACTACAAAAGCAACGTGCAGATGATGTAGCAGCTTTACAAGGGTATGGTAAGGAAATAGTAGAAGGTTATCGAGCTTCAGATGAACGCAGCGCAGGACTAGCAGATGAAGCAACTGCAAGGGCTGCACAAGATCCTGGTCTTGTTATGCGTGGTCAATATTTGATGGACCAAGGATTGCAAGACGCTAGCTTCAATGAAGCAACTCTTGGACTTGCTGGGTATGGAAACATTGGTGCCAATATGGCAAATGCAAGCGGAGCTGAACAAGCATTATTTGGAAGTGGATTAAGGAATGCTTCTACTGAAGTCAGTCCAGCGGGTTACAATGAATCATTGTTGGGTCTTAGTGGGCAGTATAACCTTACTGCAGGCAGAGAAAATGCAAGTGCAGCCGAGCAACAACTAAATAAGATGGGGATGAGTTTATCTGACCTATCAGAGTCAGAGCAAGAGGCACTTATTTCTGGACGTGGGAAAGAGTTCATGCAGAGCACTGGGGAACTTAGTGCCTTAGAGCAGCGCAGGGCGCAGCAATCAGCTCGACAGGCTTCTACTTCTCGTGGCCGTGGAATGGATCAATCTGCTTTGTATGGAGAAATGCAGGCACGAATGTCTGAGGAGCTTGGCAAGAGGGAACGTGAAATTGGTCTAGGGTCACAGCTATTGGGGCAGTCTACTGATATGCGTAATACTCGCTTAGGACTTAGCGCAAGTTTACTTGGGCAATCTGAAGGCATGGATGCCCAGCGCAGGGCAGAGCAGATGCAAAAGCAACAGTTTGGGGCAAGTAACTTATCTCAGGCCGAGGGACTGGCTGCACAACGTAGGGCAGAGCAGTTGCAACTTCAGCAATTTGGAACGTCTACACTGGGTCAGGTAAATGCAATGGGTGCTCAACGAGCAGACCAGCAGTTACAAAGGCAGCAATTTGGATCCCAAATGCTTGGTCAAGCTGAAGCAATGTCTGCTCAACGTCAGCAACAACAGCTTCAACAGCAGCAGTTAGGAGCTAACATCTTTGGTCAAGGACTACAATCCCAGGATCAACGCCTACAAGCTGCTTTTAATATGAACCGCAATATCTCTGGTGACTTAGGTAGTGTTATTCTTGGCCGACCTTCATCATCTATGGCTCAAAGTAATGCAACCTTAGGTCAAGGAGCTAATTTAGCTGCAAATCAAGATCTATTGTTCCAAGATAACAAGGGACTAGAGCTAGGTATGTTTCAGTCTCAACAAGAAACTGCGGTAAATAGCGCAAATGCTCAGGCTGCAGCAGCACAAAGTTCTGGTGCTATGAGTGCCATTGGTAGCCTCGCAGGTGCAGGACTTGGCATGATATGCTGGGTAGCTCGTGAGGTCTACGGCGAACATGATCCGAAATGGAAACAGTTCCGTTCGTGGCTCCTTGAAGATGCACCAACTTGGTTCGTTAATCTATACGTGAAATACGGCGAACGCTTTGCTGCATTTATTTCAAACAAACCTATCCTTAAATCAATCATTCGTAAATGGATGAATACAAAGATTAAATAATTATGCCTCAAGTAAATGATTTTGACATGAGTAAATATGCCCACGATTTCAGTGGGTATGTAAGAGCTGCTGAAATGCGAGCACAATCAATGGCTAACCTCGGTCAACAGATCGGTGCTGGTATTACTGCATTTGACACAAAGAGGAAGGAGAAGAAAAAGAAGTCAGAGTTTGAAAACCTAGTAATGCCTGACCTTATTAAGAAATATGATGGTGATGTAGAGACAGCAAAGAAGGCGGCTAGTTCATTGTATAGCAATCCTGAAGCTTATGGCATGGTTCAAGAGATGCAGCAACTTGAGCAAGAAGAAAATAAATATCAGATGAGCCTAGAGATGCTTCAACAAATGGAAAGTGGAAACATGACGCCCAATGACCTACTGAAAAGCGGTGTCGATCTCAAGATGATAAAGGATTATGCAAGTGTTATGGATGCAACTGCAGAGCAACCTGTAACTGCTGGTACATTGAGTGGCATTTCTGATGCAATGACCGATGCTGGTGTACAGCTTGACAAGGAAACTGGTGGGTACTATAAAGAAGACACAGGTGTTCCTTTTTATCCCTTTGATAATAAAAATGTACCTGTTGATTTCAATGTAAAGGGAGCCGATGACTATAGTGAAATATATAGTGATCCTGGCGTAACTGCATTTGATCCAGATAAGTATAAACTTTTATCAACTCAGTAAAATAAAACAATATGGCTGTATCCTCCGTCCTTGCGCCTAATGGAAAAACTTATACCTTTGAGCACCCAGATGGTGCATCTCAAGAGGATCTATTTAAGTTTGTTCACCAATCTTCTCAGGTTAAACCTAAAGCTCAGGCTACAAAGCCTGGAGTTGTAGAGAATGTTGCTAGGAGTATACCTGCGGGTGCAGCTGCCGCTGGCTACGATGTCCTTGGTGCTATTGGCACAATGGCATTGGAGGGCCTAGGCAAGTACGCAAAGGCAGGATCAGATCCTGAGTACGCTGAAAAAATGGATCAAGCCGTTCGTGGTGCTCAGGAGAAAGTTTCTGAGTACACGTTTGACATTGGTGCTACAGCAAATGAATCCTTTGGGGTAGATCAAGGACGCTTCAGCGCAGATGTTGGCGGTGGACTTGGACAGCTTCCCGTAATGATTCTTACGGGTGGTCTTGCATCTGTCCCTATGTCATTTGCAGAAGTTATTAAGGATGCAGAGCAATCCTTAGATGTTAAGTATTATGACATGACCGAAGACCAGAAGTCCAAGGTAGCCGCAACTGGCGGTGCCTATGCGGCTTTCTCTTTAGCTGCGGATCGAATCGGTCTGAAGTATATGGGACTCACTAAACTAAACAAATTCTTTGATGGTTCTGAAACCGTCAAAGGAAGTATAGTTAAAGATGTACTGAAGGGTACACTGGGTGAAGGACTAACTGAAACATCGCAGGCAGTAGTAAAGGATCAACTAGCTAGGGTCTATGACGATGACCGAGAGTACAACATAGATAGTGTAAAGGGATATTTATATGAAGGTGCAGTGGGTGCCACAGTAGGTGGCATTGCTAGCACAGGTACATCTGTAGTAAAAAATATTGGTAGTGGAACTTCGGAAACAAAGAAGTCAGATTTAAATAAAGAAGTAGAAGATCGTCCTGCAGTAGAAATACCAAGGACCGTTCAGGTTGAGTACAAGGAGCTTGATGGTCAGGTGCGTGTAGTTCCTATTTCTATAACTGAAGGCCAAGACCCAATGGCTGTAGCCGAAGAGGCACTAGCTGGTC
>Ga0115549_1002530_pt1 | contig 10303 bp, 14 predicted proteins | sample COGITO_mtgs_1004_2_FD_87176 | JGI IMG/M metagenome (GOLD analysis project Ga0115549, IMG submission 87176) | Pelagic marine microbial communities from North Sea - COGITO_mtgs_100430 | ecosystem: Environmental > Aquatic > Marine > Epipelagic | place: Germany:Helgoland, sampling site Kabeltonne...
AGTTTAAAGAGAAAGAACTTGGAGAAGAGTGGAAAGTTTGGAGTGTGTGGATTTCTTTTGATCAAGACTCAAAAATCTTTTCTACAAAAAAAGAGGCCGAAAACTTTCATTCTGAAGTCTGGGACGATACAGGTTCTCATATAAAGAGCTATTTGTTGACACCTCGTAAACTCTTACAACTTTTAGGTACTGAATGTGGCAGACAAATTATTCATCCTAATATTTGGGTAAATGCTTTGTTTGCTGATTATAAGTCAAAATTTACGCCTTGTATACATTGGAGAAAAGATAGAGAAAGTATTAATTGTATGTGCGGTGGAGTTAATGCTATGGCAGAAAACAAAGGTATAACTTTATGCGAGACTGAGGCAAATTCACTTAACTGGATAATAACAGATGTTAGATTTCCTAATGAAGTCCAAGCTATTAAAGATAGAGGTGGTATTGTTATTAGGGTTAATAGACCTGAAACATGGAAATCTACAGGGTGTGTTATAATGGATATGTCTTCTAACGATAGAAGTAAAGATGTTGTAATAAAATACACAGAACATCCCTCAGAAACAGCTTTGGATGATTATGAGTTTGACATTGTCGTTGAGAATGATGGTAGTATTGAGGAATTAGTAGAGAAAGTTAAAAAGTTAAAATTATGAAAAAACTAATAGTTCAATCAATATTAATTGTAATTTATATTGGTATTTATCCTATAGAATTACAAGTATTAGCTCCTTCAATATTTTTAATAATTGGAATATTATTATTTAATATAGTTGGGGCTGTAGTAGAAAAAGTTAAACAATTAAAATTAATATAAAATGATGCAATTAATATTCAATGTCCTATCTATCATATTCATTCTATGGATGAGCTTTAGATGGGATCCAAGTAAGTTTAAGGATTCAATGGTTAAGGTATTTTTATTTCTTTTAGCAGTATTAGGAATAATTTTAGTAATTAATGAATTAAACATACTGTTATGACTAATACATCTCAAATAATAAGTTACGTGACACCCTTTAAAGCAATATTATCTATTGACTTTGATGGAACTATATGCATGAGCAATTATCCTCATTTAGGTCCGCAGAGAAAAAATGCAAGATCAATGATAAAGAGATTAGTTCAGTCTGGTTATGGAATTATAATAAACACATGTAGAGAGGGGGTAGCATTATCAGACGCTATTAAATGGCTTCATAAAAATGATATCCCTTATCACTATGTTAATTCTAATTTTCCTCATATCATACAGTATTATGGTGCAGACTGTCGTAAGATATCTGCAGATTTGTATATAGATGATAAGTGCTTAACAGGACTTCCTAAATGGAAAGAAATCTATAAGATTACAGAGAGGAAATTTAGATAAAAATTTGCGTATCTCGCAGATTATTAGTATATTAGCAACTTAAAACAATTAAATAATGGCAGAAGATTTCTTCCTAAAAAGGAAAAGTACATCAGTAGAAATTGATGGTTACTCGAAAGAGTATGATAGTAGTAATGAAGATGACAAGTTAGCTTGTGGATTAATCTCTGAAGGGTCAACCTTCGGGGATAGGAATATAGTATTCTTTGAGGTATTGCAGGATAATATGGCTAAGGCAGAGCCAGGCACTAACCCAGTAGCAATAGTTTCCTCATGTCTTGAGAGTCATTTCTCAACTAGAGAGATGTCATTTTTACTAGCTAAAAGTGTTATTGGAACTATATCAAAAGATGATGAAAAGTAATACAATTAATTATTAATAAAAACAATAAAATATGGCAAGTAAAATTCTTATAACTGGTTACAGTGGGACAGGTAAAACTTACTCTTTAGGTACATTAGATCCTAAAGAAACATTCATCATTTGTCCAGATGAAAAAGCTCCACCTTTTAGAGGTTGGAAGAAAAATTATCTTATGAAAACTCCTGAAGGAATTTTTGATCCTAATGTATGTAATTATTTCAAAACTACCGGATGGGAGGCCATTAAGAGTGCAATGAAATTTGTTAGTGCTAACAGGCCTGACATTAAGACTATTGTAATAGATACTATTACATACGCAATGATTGCAGAATTTATGGAAAAGGCTAAGACAGTAGGATACGCAAAGTTTACAGAAATGGGAGACAATGTGTATAAGACTTTAAAAATGATTGATGGACTAAGAGATGACTTAACTGTAATAGTTATGGCTCATACTGAAGTTAAATCATTTAATGGAGTTGATAGAACTGTATTTGGAGTGCCGGGAGGTAAATTAGTTCAGGATGTTGTAAAACCTGAAGGAATGTTTAGTGTTATCTTAGAAACAGTAGTTGAATAGAAAGGTAATGACGTATCATACGGATTTATGACACAAAACAATACAACTAATATGGCAAAAAGTCCAGCTGATATGTTTTCAGGAAATATTATTCCTAATGACATGAACTCTGTATTAACAGCTATTACAAAGTATGAAGAGGGTTAAGATAATCTTCTAATTTTTAAAACAATTATTAACACAAATAAATCAGGATTATGAGTAAAAATGTAATTATCTTTGGAGCAAGAAAGTTTGGAGTATCTAATACACCATTAACAACAACAAAGTATCCAGAAAGTGCTGTAATAACAGTAGAGCCATCTAAGGATGGAGGAAGAAGCAGAAGAGTATTATTTAATGCAAAGGCTTCTGAAGTATTAAACCTTGAAATGGGAGAAGTTCAACAAATTGTATTTGGATTTGTAGAAGGGACAACTATAGGTTTAATTGCAAATGCAAGCTTATTAGGAAGTGAAGTTGTTGCGGCTATGACCACATACAGAACTTCAAAGAATAAAGTAAGCTTTGAAACAACAAAAGAAAAGGGTAAAGCTATTTCTTCAACAACTATTGCAAATGAAATTTCTACGTATTTTTCATTAGATGATAGTTTTGAGAATGAATTTTCCTTAACACCTCATGAAGCAGAAGGAGTTGAATCTTTCTCTTTAGAAATTATGACTAGCCAAGAAGCTCCTGTACAAGGTACGGTAGAAGCTATGGATCAAGCTGTAACTTTTGAAGAGGTACAAGATGAAATTGCTCCTGTTGATACTGTTGAGTATAATGACAGTGATTTTAATTTGAGTAGAACTACAGTGACATCCACAGTAGCTGAAAGTGATACTCAGTGGTGATTAAAAGTATTAGGCAGTAAATTAATATAAGTTAAATTTTAAAATTAAAAAAATTATGAGTAACGGATTTGGATCAAGTCAAGAAGTGCAAGAAGGACCAGTAGTAAAATATTATACTGGAGTAGAGAACTTTAAAGTAGTAGCAGTTAACCCTTCAAAAGAAGAGTTAGAAGCTATTTATGGTAGAGAATTAAATTTCACTCCAGAATACATAGGAGAGACTGATGTTGAAGATGGAGATGGAAAGAGAGTTGTACCTCAGTACAGAATTGATTTGTATTTAGCTAATGAGGATAACTCTATTACAACTAAAGCTCAATTCTACATTGCTGATACACATCACCTATCTGCAACAGGTAAGTACAAGGTTATTAATGACTTTGGTAGAACTACCTGGTTGACAAAGGAAGACATTCAGTCTAAAACTTTGCCAGAGAATATGCAGTGGTTTAACCCGTCAGGATTAAAGGTTGCAAAAAGAGGTGAGGATCATTTAATTGATTTCTTAGTGAATTTATTGAATCTTCCTTATAAGATTGAAGAGTTATCAGATGTATCTAATGCGCATGCGTATATTACTTCTGAGAACTGGGCTAAAATCTTTTCTGGAGATACTTCTTTACTTTCAGGAATCATCAATAATACTAATAACAAGATTGGATTATTGTTAGGTGTTAAGACTAAGGCTGATGGTAAATTAGTTCAGACTGTTTATAACAGAAAGACTTTACGTCAGTACACTAAGTCTTCAAACAGAGCAGGAAAGTATTCATATCTTGCAAAAGATGTAGCTGCTTCTAAAGCTGCCGGAGCATTTGGTAATGTTGAATTTGGAGATGATGATTATGAAATTAGAGAATTTGTAGTAAATCCTACTGCAATTTCTGCTGAGAATAGTAATCAAACAGATGTATTCGCACAAGCTTCAGGAGCTCAAGATGAGTTTGCTGACAACAGTAATTGGATGGGCCAGTAGTTTCTCCAATTTATTTTTAATCAAGAAGGGGTGTGACTATGTTACATCCCTTTTTTTAATATTATTTATTATGGGATTTGGAGAAAATAGAGAGGTGACTGACAGAAGATATGCTACCTCAAAAGAACTGCTTAGTGTAGTTACTGGTGGAGAAATATTTCATCATTATTTAGGAGACATTCCTAAAAAGACTATTAATAGTCCATTAAGAAGTGAAGTTCATCCTTCATTTTCTGTATTTTATAGTGATGAGTATGGAGATTTCTTTTTTAAAGATTTTTCTTCAGGTGACAGAGGAGATGCCATTGTATTTGTAATGAGGCTGTTTGGATTCAAAAAGCTAACAGATGCTATTAATCAAATAGTAATTGATTTTGGATTGACTCAGTTTAGAACTGACACCCTTTCTTATTCTACACCCAAGACTATTGATAATACAGATCTTGAACAGATAAAGAAGGATCTTAAAAGTAAACTCAATATAAGAGTTACAGTTAGATTATGGAATTCTCGGGATAAACAATTTTGGACTAATAGATATGGATTAACTATGCCTCAATTGGAGTATTGTAGAGTATTTCCTATATCACACTTTTTCTTAGACGGACACTGTACTATTGCTGAAAAGGAAGCCTATGTATTTGTAGAAGATAAAGATGGAGTACAGACTTTTAAAATATACCAGCCATACGCAGGTAATTACAAGTGGCTAAATAATAACAATTATTCAGTATGGGAGTTATGGACTCAATTACCTGATACAGGTGATGTGTGCATAATTTCAAGCAGTAGAAAAGATTCTATGGTAATAAAATCTTTATTTCCAGCTAATAGGATTACATCATGTTCACTGCAAAGTGAGTCTGTTAATCCTAAAGCATCAGTTATTGAGGAGCTAAAAAGTAGATTCAAACATGTATTTATCATGTATGATAATGATCAGTTTAGTGACCCCAATGCGGGTAAAGTAGCAGGAGAGAAAATTGCTAAAGAATTTAATATTCTGGATATATTAATACCAGATAATTTTCAATTAAAAGACCCTTCAGATTTCAGAGAAAGACAAGGGGTTGAGAATACTAGAGCTATGATAATATCTCTAATAAAAGAAAGAATAAAACTAATATAACATTTAAAATTTAAAATCATGAGTAACACAAGAACTATTGAAACAAACCTAATTAAAAAATTAGAGACATTTAGAGTAATGGCATTAGGTGAAGCCACTAATTCACCAATATTATTAATTGGCCCTCCTGGAGTTGCAAAGACTGCAGCTGTAATAGATTTTGCTAAAGCAAGATTAGGTGGCCAACTTCAAGGAGAAGATTTATTTTTATTAGAAACTGATGAAGGGACTAGATCTAATGCTGTAAAAGGTAATATAGATTTAGAAGCATTAACAACTAGCAATACTTATAAAGTTGACTCACCATTAGCTAGAGCTGAGGTTGTAGTTATTAATGAGATTGATAAAGCATCAGCTTCATTAAGAAATTCATTGCTAGGTATAATGAATGAGAGAATCTTATTTAATGGAAAAGAAAGATTAGATTGTAAATGGAATAACTTCATTGCAACTTGTAATGAAATTCCTGAAGATGAAGTAGGTTCTCCATTCTGGGATAGATTTTTAATCACTCACAAAGTGAATAGATTATCTCAGTCTGACATGTTGGGTTATTTTGCAAAGGGAGGTAAAACTCACTTACAAAAACACAATATCCCAATGCCTGATCCAGCTGCAATTGCTGCGATAACATTGAATCCAGATAAAATTAGAAAGACTTTGGATCAAATTTACAAAGACTTATCAGATAGAGCTATTACCTTTTTACCTACAATGGTTAAGAATGTAATGACTATTTGGAGGCTTAGTGAGGATAAGGCATTCATTAAAACTACTGAATTATTAGTAAGTAAAGAGGCAGCTAAAGAATTAGCTAAAAACTTAGTATCTCCTGAGATTAGAGCTTTGTATGATATTGTTGATACAATTGGACAGTGCTCATCTACAGAAGACTATGATGAAAGATTTGATCAACTGGAGAAAGCATTTGGTGTAGCTAAAGCTACTGGCAAATTGACTCCATCAGACTTTCAAGATATTCAAAATAAGCTTGCTGAAGAAGAAGCTAAGTTGAAATTCTTAAAGGATGACAGTGAGGAGATATTAGATCAGTTTAACTAAAATAAATTTATAATATGAGTTTTTTAAAAAAAAGAAGTGATCGAATTGCTGGGGGTGTAAAAGCCCCTAGTTTTGATCCCTTCAATAGATACAAAAATAGTGGTAATGGAGCATTTGGATTCAGAAAAGACAAGCATGTTATAATTCCAGGTGTTACCAGCTATGAAGAGAGAAGGCTTCAAAAAGTAAAAGATTATGTAGCTAAGAAAACAGGGCAAGATTGTGACTTACCACAAGAGTTAATCAATGATGTTTACAGCATGTATGTTAATGAAGATATAAAGAGAAGGCCTAGAGATAAGTCTAATTCTATTAGGCATCAAGTGCTTGATAAAGTATATAATTCATTAACAAAGGTGGTTACAAAAGACTCTCCTTTATACACTCAAATTCTTACAAGAGAATTAGCATTAGTCCTTCAAAAAGTACATGAAGATATTCAAGATAGCCAAAGAAGAAAGGGTCAAACACCCACTGGACTTGGAGATCCTGAAGATGGAGATGGTGAGGGAGAAGGAGAAGGAGAAGGGCAAGATGGAGATGGAGATAATGAAGGTGAAAGCTCTAATGACTCTACACCTAAAGCTGGAAAGGGAAGTGGATCTGGAACAAGACAATCTTATGATAAGACTGTTGAGTCTGCATTGAATAAAGCTCAGAAAAATATTCAGGAAGCAATGGATAATGCTGATGAGAAGATTAAAGACATGGAGAATCAATTGGGTAAAGAAGCAATGAAGGATCTTTCTGATTCTGAGCCAGAGTTTCTAGAAAAAATAGATGACTTGAAGGAGGCTCTTAAAAATGTTTCAATCAACAAGGACAGTATTAGAAAAGTTCTTGAGAAAGTTCTTAATGAGTCTCAAAACTATTTCTCTACAAAATTCAAGAGAGTTGAAGAGTCTTTATTTGACTGTGAAGAATGTGAGGATTTATTTGGATTAGAATTTCTACATCCAATATTTAAGAATGCTCACCTTATGGACATAGGTAATGAAACTAGACTTTACAAAGGTAAGATAGATTTATATCTAGACTGCTCAGGCTCTATGAGTTCTTATGAAAGATTTGAAGGAACTAACATTAGAATGTCTGATCTTGTAAAAGGTATAGCTATGGTGTTATATAGAATGGGAATGATTGAGAATTTATATTTCTTTGATACCAGTCTATATAAGATTAATGATGTCAATGAATTAAATATTCTTGCTTTTTCTAAGTCCGGTGGAACTAATTTTGATAGAGTTCTTGAAAAGATTAAGGAAAATGGTAACAACGCTGTTATAATTACAGATGGAGAAGATAGATGCCAAACTTATGACAAGAGAGCATTTTGGGTAGGAGTTGGAGGAACAGAGTTTAATGGCTCTGACTATTATGATACCAATGCCTTTACAGAATATAGAGCTGCTCGACAGTGTGTTACTTATAATTCTGATACTAGTCATTTTGATTACTGCGTACAGGAGAAATCTAATGGACGTTATTAATATGGAGCTAAAAAGAAAGGACACATTATCTCCAAGTGAGCAAATGATTTTCATTCCGGGAAATATCCCGTCATTGAAAAATAGTAAAGTTAAAACTAGTAGGGGGATATTCAGTTCCCCTACTGTTACCAAATTTTTAAGGTCAATAGGAATACAAACCTTTAACTCTCGTAAAAAGACTGTTAAAGGTTATGTAGACCTAACTAGACCTAATCAATTTGAGGCATTTCGTGAGGCATTCGCAGAAATGAAATTAGGTAAACGTGATCCTATTATAATAGGGTATCACCAAGTAAGGAATAGTAAGAGACTATTTGACTTTAGTAATAGTGTAGAGTTAATTCAAGATTTGATGACAGCTCATGACTTTATTGAAGATGATAATGTTAAATATGTATTCCCTGTACCTATGAGTGTAGATGGTAAATTAATCACAGAAGATGATCCTAGAGCTTTTCCCTTATACAGTGTAGACAAGGAAAATCCAGGGTGTTGGATTAAAATATTTTAAAGATGAGCAAAAGAAATAGTGAATTAATTAAAGTAAAAGATTTTGTTGAAGATATAGTAATAAAACTGTTAGAAACAGTTGTTAGAGATCATAAAGGAAATGTAGTTTGTTTCTCATCAAAATCTATAGATGTCTACAATAAGTGCTACAATTCATTCAAAGAAAAAATGGAAAGTAGTGATTTTTTAACAAAAGAAGAGAAGCAAGAATTTATTGACAAGTTCAATGAAGTTCAAGACAATCTTCCTTATTTACAATAAAATATGGCAAAAGCTAAAGAAGTATTTGTTAGATTTGGATTTGGAGATGTCGTAATGACATTAAAGGATGCAATGAACAATAGTAAAGAAGTTTGTAGTTGTGATTCATTTGTAGTCGGATATGAAGATGAAAATGGAAAAGAATGCACTGGAGATGGGGTTTATTTTGATGATATAGATCCATCTCAAATTAAAATGTTTGATGATTAAGTATCAGGTAACTAAAACTCTTGTTACCAAACCTAACAATAATAGTGCTAACGCAATTGCACCTAACCTAATATATGGTTGTTTTGGTGGTTGCGTTAACACATATTGTTATATGTCTAGACACAATGGAAAGAGAGTGTTTGTAAACACAAATGTTATGGATATTGTATCCTCTGTTTATGAATGGGCTAAGAATTATGACAAAGTTCCTGATCAACAAGATCCTGTTTACAAAATGGTAGATGTTGCATGTAATACAGATTTAGTTCTTATGCAAAAACACTGTCCAATACCTCTTATAGATTATCTTAAAATGTATGATGATCATCCAGAAATTAACACAACTATGGCTACAAAATATCCTAGTTTGTTGAAATTAGATGTCAATCATTTTAATAAGAAGCCTAGGGTTAGGGTTAGTCTTATGCCACAGTCTTATTCTGAAATTTTAGAACCTAAAATGCAGAGTATAGAGTCTAGAATTCATGACATAAACAGACTTAAAGCTTTAGGATGGGAAGTACACATTAACTATTCACCAGTTATTATTTACAAAGACTTTAGAAAAGAGTACATAAACTTATTCAGTCAAGTAAAGAATATAGCAGGAGAAAATAAATGTGAGGTAATATTTTTAACTAATCATCCAAATCAAATGGAAAGAGTAAATGGGTTAGCATCAGAAATGATGTTTAAGTCTAGCCAAGTTAAAAATAAAATGGGTGTTATGAGATACCCTTTAGAGTATAAGTCAAAAGCAATTCAAGTATTTAAAAGTGAATACGCTAAATTTTTTGATTTAAATACAATTAGATATATATTTTAAAAACAAATAGTAATTAAAAATTAAAATAATGAAATAATAAATGGCAATTAATGATCACAATCTAAAGCTGACGGAACAACAGTACAGAGGTTTAGAATTACCTTCATACTCTATGCTATCTGCAATAGAGCAGTTTGGTGTTGACGTGATAAAGGGAGATAAACAAAAATTTAATTTAAAGTTTGGAAGCTTGGTGGATGTAATGTGCTTTGAGCCTCATAGGGTAAAAGAACTATTCTATAAATCAAAAGTAACAAGAGTCCCAACTTCTACACACAAGAAAGTTGTAGATGGAGTAATTGATTACGTGCTGAACAATGGTAATAATAAAAGTAGCCCAAGCTTATCCGGGTTAAGGAGAAAAGGAGTAAAAACTAGTTCAAATCTTAAAGATTATTCGGTGCAGATATTATCAGGATGTCTATCTAATAAAATTTTAACTAGTCTTTCAGATGATCAAAAAGTTCAAAGAGTAATCACTTCCAGTGCTGACTATTTTGCAGATAAAGTAAAGTCTTCTGGCAAGACTTTAATTAAACCTGAAATGTGGGCATTAGCTCTAGAGGTTGTTAAAACTTTACAGACTCATTTCTTTACAGCAAAGTATTTTGCAACAGGAGTTAAGGATATAGAGATTATATATCAATACAAGTTTGATACAAAGGTTAATGGAAGAAGATGCAA
>Ga0115549_1002541_pt1 | contig 10259 bp, 6 predicted proteins | sample COGITO_mtgs_1004_2_FD_87176 | JGI IMG/M metagenome (GOLD analysis project Ga0115549, IMG submission 87176) | Pelagic marine microbial communities from North Sea - COGITO_mtgs_100430 | ecosystem: Environmental > Aquatic > Marine > Epipelagic | place: Germany:Helgoland, sampling site Kabeltonne...
ACACCACGCTAGCGTTTGGTTCGCTCGTGCTGTCCTGCAATACATATTTCTAATTTTTTTTGCTATCGATATAGAATAGTTTTCAAGTGATCATCTGTTAATTCAAACTCGGCTTCTTTACCAGACAGGGCTTTCGTTAATGGCAAAATCTTAGTTCTTACACCCATACCACGATAGTCGACGTAGCCGTAATCACGCAGCACTTCCATAATAATAGTGTTTCTAGGCGAGCGTTGCCCAGCCTTCATTTTTTCTACGGTCATCGAGTTCGGCAAAGATCCCGGGCTAATGATTTCAAGGCGATTTGAATAACCAGAAACTTCGATTTCGACAAACCGCGTCCAGTCTCGGTGGGCGAGGGCGTTGATCAAAGCTTCGCGAACGGCTTCAAGGGGATAGAACCATTTTGTTTCTCGTCTGAGTTCAAGGTTTACATCTTTAGATTGTTGAGACATAAAAGGTGTCATTGCTTTCATGAAGCGCTCAATAATACCGCTATCAATTAATCGTTTATCACCGTTACCTGGATCCCATCGGCCAACCATAGGGCCATCCAAGATATCATCAAGTGCAGCATCATATTGTTTGTCCTCGCTATTAAAAACCATGACTCTCAAGCCCGCTTGTTTGAGATATCGTCGAGGACTTTTACCGAATAGAACAAGACCTGCAATTGTGCAGTAAATATTATCTGCTGATTCAGTAAGAAAACCTAAACCGAGTAATCTTGTTTGCCATTGTTGTGGGGACTGTGGGACTTCAGGGTCTTGCAAAATATCTTGGAGATAATTTTTGAGTCGTGCATCATCCAAGCAATTCATATCCGTACGTGGTACAGGCAGCAGTTCGGTGTGCAACATACCGCCCAGTTCAAATAGACGCATTTGCTGTTCTCGTGTTGCCAGTCTTGATGTTGTCCCCATCCGAATATAGACGTCTTCTTTGCCGTTATGGCGTACAACATAAGGTTTGGAAATACCCATTGGGAAACTTATAATGGCGATGAACTTGCCATCATCAAGTTTGACTTCTTCGTAATAGGGCAGAATCATTGGGTGTATTTTGTTTTGAAAAATATTCATCACCCATTCTTCAATATCTTTTCTTTGGATGCCATTGATGGTCCCATCATCTTCCACACCAAGTAGAACCTGCCCACCTTGAACGTTGGCCATAGCTACAACTTCTTTCGCAAACTGCTCTGGGCGAATATCATCTCGTTTAAACTCAACACCTGAGCTTTCGCCATTGGCAATAATTTCCAATAATTCTGTTTTTAGCATTGTTTACTCCAAATGAGATAAACGGATTAATCAAAGCCATATTTTTCACGGCGTTGATTGAAAGCACTTCGATCGCTTTCTAAAATATTAGCTACTTTTATTCTGCAAGCCGTTTGATAATCGCTTTAAAGCAATTACCATCACGATCGTCAACAAATTCAATGTCAGGGTAGGCTTTGAGAGCGCGCTTAATACCACTCCCCAGGCCTTTGTAAGGCAGTAATTTTGGAGCAAAAGAAGCTAATATTGGATTACGTACATTGGAATTGCCCATTTTTATATTTTCAATGGTGAGGTTATTCGGCAAATGCCCAGGACTTACGATTTCAATGCGATCTGCAAAAACCAGTACTTTAATAGGGGCAGATACAAAGTAATCACGGTGAATGAGGGCATTTGCGATGAGCTCTTCGAACACAATTCTTGGTATTTCTGGCTCCCCAACTGAATTAAAACCTTGTTGGTTTTGAATATGGCGGATATTGGTCAATACAAACCCGAGCGCTTTTTGGAATACGTCCGAAAGTTTGCCACTAATATCTTGGCTATCAATGTAGTGTTCATCTTCAATATTTACACCAGGAAAGGCTACAGCTTTTACGATAAAGACTGGTAAGCGTACCTGGGGTCGAGCAGCAAATAAGAGCATACCAGACATATTGAGAGTACCATTCTTTGCTAAATTCATATTTTCTAGAAGTTGCGCCCGAGGTATATTCTGTTGTTCAACCCGCTCACTAAATTCCTTCTCAAAAAAAGCATCAAAAAATTCTTGGTCGATATCAGCAACAGAGCTATTACCAACTGGTATCTCGTCTGCGTGAATAAGTGCTGCTTCTTGAAACATTCTCTGTAGTTCTTCGCGGGCAGTAACTCTGCGTTTATCAGAGCCGTTTTTAACCCATATGTAACCATTGGTGTCCATGTAAGGCTTGCTCACACCTTGCTCTATATGGATGACTATTACTATTCCATCCGGGAGTTGAATGTTTTCTGTGACTGGGTTTATGGGCGGCCGAACATTATTTGTGGCAGCGTTAGCAATAACCTGATTAATCGGACCTATATCGTCCCTTGTTAACCCTGAACGTGAGCCATCACCATTATTGACACCAATGAGGATTAACCCACCGGCGCTGTTGGAAAATGCAACCATCTCTGCACCGATGGAAGATGCATTATGAATATTAGCTTTAAACTGATGTCGACTATCTTCGTCTCGCGCAATAATCGCTAAGAGTTCTTCGGTTTCCATGCTTCATATACCTGTTTACGTTTCTCGAAGGCTTCTGCACCGCCTTCCATGATACTAACGATGCGCTGTTGAACATCTGTACAATCAATGCTACCAGTCACCAAAGTTATCTGGTCATCTTGATATTCACAAGCGACCACTTGTTCTGCATCCCCTAGTACAGGGATATTTGCATTGTGGGTTGCAAAGATAAATTGGGTTGCTGGCTTGAGTTCACGAATAAGCTTTATCACATCATCATAAATAGTCTGGTTATCTAAATCATCTTCTGGTTGATCGATAATTACTACATCATTCTCTTGTTGGCTCAGCACAAACAGCATGAGCGCTGAGGCCCGTTGACCAAGTGAGTGGTGTGCCAATGCTTTGCCGTGATATTTAATGGTGAAGATATTAGGGACTTGCCAGGTCAGTAGGGATTCCAGATTTTCATTAAAGTGTTGCCAAAAGTTCTCGAAAGAATCACCAAGCAAATCTTTCAGTTTATCTAAATCACGATACACGGCGGCAAAATCGCTAAATTCATTCACAACACTCTGCAATTTGGCTTCACGGATGCGGCTACCACGATAGAGGTCTTGTATGTATTTAAGCATCGCCGCTTTATTTGCTTTAAATTCTGGCACTATTGTAAGGGGTGAATCTGTACGATTAATCTGAGACAGCACCAGTTCAATCGCGCGGTATTCTTCAAGCCAGAGATCATTTAACTGTGCCAGCTCCCGTTCCAGCGATTGGTTCAAATCCTTGGACTGCTGCTCGCTCTTGGTGAGTTCAGTTAGCATTTGATCAGCCTGGTCTAACAATCTCCTAAGCTGCTTAAACTCTTGAGTGCTGATGGCCTGGGCGCCTGCTTGCTTGAGTTCTGTGGCAAGTGTACGTTCAATTTCTCCAAATTCTTCTTTTAAAGCCAACTTTTGTTGGACAAACCCAGTCAGCTTTTGCTGCAATTGAGTAACCGTATTCTGGCCATTCTGAGCAGATTTTTTTATGTCATCAAAGCCCGAAATCAGTTGCCTGTAGGTAGCAAAAAAATCATCAAAAAATGGCTGGCACTGCGCGGATTTATACAAAACCTGATTTTTAAGCTCATCTTCAAAGCGAGCGATAAAGCTATTGAGTTCAGATAGGTAATGTTGGGCATCTTGTATGATTTGGTGTGCCTTTCTTTCATCTTTGTCGAAATCAATCTGCTTTTGCAATTTTGTTTCTACGCCGTGTTGCTGATAGAACTTCAGCTTAAACTCAGCATCTTTCTTTTTATCTAACCATTCCTGCTTTTGCGTGGCTGCTCGGGTAAGGCGTTTAATCTGATGAATAGCGTCTATGACTGTTTGTCGGCCTTGCTCTATTTTTTGGCGCACTGGAGTAAGAGTATCGCCCAAGAGTTTTTCGATTAGGTCCTTTTCGAATCCCGCGCCTGTACTTGATAAATCTTTCTGGCCAAAATAAATCGGTTGGTGGAGGACGGTTTCGCGGATAGAGACGCCAGGTTGCAGTTGCCCATTCGCATAGACATCCGGTCGCTCACCCAGTATCCGACGGATCTGATATGGTTGACCTCGCCGATCAATTGCATCAAGTGTGATTTTTCCACCACTACGAAGTAAATGTTTGACCAAGCCTTCTTTGTACTCAACATCGGATGACTTATCACCAAATGGGATATTTAAAGCGTAACGAATCCCTTCCAGGACTGATGACTTGCCACTACCACGAATACCAATTAACGTATTAAGTTCTGGCGACAGGCTAATTTCAGTACCGCCTAGTGCACCCGCACCTTCGAAACTGATTTTTTGAATAGAAGAATGTTGGCAGCTGGGTGGATTAGTACTTACCCTGGATTCTTTATCCTGCAAGGCGAATTTAACAGCCGCGAAGCTGAACGATCCAACCTTTAGGTAGCTTGTTTGCTTGCGAGCTGACATATCCGAAAGGTTTTTCGCATCAGAGCCTTCGACTTCTGCAGGATATAAGTCACCAAGTTCCTGTCGAATCTTATCTCGTTCATCTCGGGTGCTTACCCTTTGGAATGCCACAGCCCTTCGTCTCACAACCGCATTATTGAAGAGCCCTTTTATACGTCCAGGAGCCAATCCACTCCATAAGCCGTTTGGTGCCTCAACGTGGGCAAAGACCAAGAAATAGTCTTTATGAAATTTATCGAGTTCGCGAACCGTTTCGACAATACCGTGCTTGGAGCGCGCATTTTCATCTTCAAAATTAGCGATACCAGCAAAGGTAAGACTGAGGAAGCTTTGAATATGGTTGGTCTGTTCTTTGTTGTTAAACCAGGCATCTGAAAATACAACTAAGGTGTGTACACCTGTCTGACCATCATTAATGGATAATTCAACACCCGGAAGTAAACCGATCCCAGATTTTTTAGCTTTTTTTCGAAGCGCCTTAAATTCATTCAAGTCAAATTTATTGTGGTTGGTGATGACACCAAGGCCGATACCTGCATTGGCCATCGCTGCCACATATTGATTCAAGTAATCATTATCTTCACCGCTATAAGTAAATTCTTTATCCGCACGGGTATGAAGGTGAAAGTCCGCCTTCAACCAGTGGCTACCATGTTCAAAGGTTTTTTCACTCATGCTGTATCTCCTTGGCAGGCTTCACCAACCTCGTTTTACCCGTCAGCAACTCCTGCATCATCCCTTGTTTAATTTGACGTGTTTTAGCAAGGCGTTGTTCAAGGGTTTGGATTTCTGTGTCCATGTCGGAGAGGATGGAGGCTATCGCGGTTTGTTCTTCAATAATTGGTATAGCGAGTGGAAATTCACTAATTGTTTTCCAGTCTGCTCTAGGCATATGAGTACCATAAGCTTCTGAAGCTGCTATAGTGAATTTATCAGTTTGAACGTGATAAAAAATAAACGATGATACAGCCTTCTTTTGCTCTACTTTTAAAACCCAAATTTCAGTTGAGCATACTCCTGATCGATCAGCGAACCAGTATTTTTTGAGATATGCGCGTAACTTTCCAAAAAGCACATCTCCATTTTCGAAAATACTTTTAAGCGATGAAGTTTCCTTTGTTTCTGTATGACCTAATAAATATCCACTACCTTGTGAAATATGCTCCATCTCAATGCAGAAATCACTGTTGCCATCAGCCTTAGGGTTAATACGGGTTGAACTTAGCTTTGTTAAAGTATTAAACTTCGCTAAACCCCAATCCTCTGGCACTTCCCCCAACTCACTCTCTTTATACCCTTTTCTCGTCCCATCATCTCGAAAAGCAAATTCTGGCAGACGAGTGCGGCCGGTGAGCAGCTGTTGCATGGTGGCGGTTTTAATGGCCTGTTTTTTTGCGATTAGTTTTTCCAGCGAGTCAAGGAGGGCGTCCACATCGGAGAGGGCGTTAGCGATAAGGGTTCGTTCTTGTTGTGGGGGAAGATATATATCTAAGGAGAGAAAACTATTTTTAGAAATATTTTTCATGCTACCGCTTGTGCCTGTAGCGGTTTCCTTTATTTTAAGGGCATTGGATGGGTAGCTTAGAAAATATGATAGCCACTTAGAGTCAGTATAAATGCCACTTAGCAATCTTATTTGCCAAAGTCGATCAGGCAAAAACAAATTTGGGTAATCAATGGGAATAAATCCAATTTCGCCAACTAGAGCTGGTGTGTTCATTCTGCTTATAATGATTGCACCTTTGAGTACTGAACATTTTGCACGTGTTATATCTTTTGGTAAAATTGATTTTACTTCTAAAGAATGGAAAAAACCTTTGCTTACACATGAAGTCTTAAGAACATGCATGCCGTGTGAGAATGCTTCGATTGCATCAGAGGAGTTAACACTAACACCTGACTCTATAGCTTTAATAAGCTGTCTAAGAGCTACAATTTCCCAATCTTCTGGAATCATCCCAACTTCCGTTTGCTTATACCCAACCGGTACAGCGGTGTTCTCATCAGCGTCAACCAAACATTCCTGCCTCAATTCTGCAACTTGACTACTCATCTCTCAACTCCTTGGCTTGCAGCCTGACAATTGCCTGTGATCGCTCACGTTCCAGCTGGCGCTTTAATTCTTCTTCACTGGGTAAATACTGGGCTGCAAATAATTGTTGCTGATCCGCCAATACGGAACATTTCACTACGGCTCCGCTTTTTTCACTGCACAACACAAGGCCGATGGTGGGGTTATCATCATGCCCTTTGCGTTGTTCATCTGTATTTTCGAAGCGGATTAAAGCTCTATAATGGGTCCAGCTTAATTCACTACGCACTGCGTCGCGATTTGGAAATATCAGGTAAAACTGACGCATATTCCGTAAGTTACCGATATCAAAGCCTTTACCAAGCCGCTCAGTCAACACCTGAGAGAGTTGCTTCAACTGCTGTTTGCCATAGGCAGCTCGTTCCCGGACTTGCTGAATATGCTGAGTAATGCTATCCGCGAGCACCTTGAGCTTTACATCCAGGCTGGTCATATGGCTAACTCCAAGCCCATCGCTTTCAAATGACCAGCAACTTTATCACTTAACTCATCCACAGATTGCGTAATAGCAGGCAAAGGCTCGGCATAGCGCTCTTCCAGTTCTTTCACCCGATTGGCCATTTGCTGTGTGACTCGCTCAATATCGGCAATGATATTGGCTTTGAGCGTTTCCAACCATTTTCCATTGATTAGAAGGCTTTTAATTTCACTTTCACTTAATGCTGAATACTTCTTAAAAACCGCTAGATCAAGCAAGTCTTGTGCAGCTTTTAGTTCTTTTTTAGCTTGGGCTTCTTGTTCAAACAGTTGTTTGACTGTTTTAAGCAGGTTTTTTTCTTCAGCATCTTTTGCAAGTTTTAACCGCGCTGCAATCGAAGCCTTAGTCACCTTATCCTTATCATTCAAAGCCTCGCTTAACAGTCCTTCATCTCCTGTGTGTTCTTCAATACAGCTTTCAAGCTCTTGCGTTATTGTATCAATCCTAGCTTGTAAGCTTTCAAGTTGTTGCTGTTCATCTGAAAAGTAAGCCGCTTGAATTAAAACCGGTGGAATTAACTCAGCTTTGTATTTCTTTTTATTGATTATCAAATCTGGTGTTTCTTTGAGTTTCTCGCCTTTTTTCGCCACAATTTCTCGCAAGCCGCTGCCAGCTTGCCAACCATCTTGCACCAGTACATAGACATCGTCTTGCATTGTATCTGCCCAATAGTCCATCAGAATCTGATAGACATCGTATTTGCTCATGAGGGCATTGTGAGAGTAGCTTGCCAGTAGATCTTCACTGATTCGATGGATTATGTCCTTTGGTTTTTCGCTGAGTTGAATCTCGTCCAGTGCTGCTCGTTTACACCATTGGGTAAAAGGCACAAGGCTCTCGCTGGCAAAAGTTTTAAATTCACTGTGATTGAGAATAGTGCTTTTCACCTGGGAGGCTTTCACCAGCGCTGCGCTGTAGCCCTTGCGAGCAGGCGCAAAGAGTGTGGCGCGTAAGCTAGGAAAGGCTTGCCAGTAGTGTTCTAGTGCATCAATATCTCGATTTGGAATACCACCTTGCAAGTGAGCACTTAAATCTTGCAGGTCTTCCGGCTCACTGGAATCAATATAGCGAGGAATATTCAGGTTGTAATCGTTGGCGGCTATTTCGCTCAGCGGCACCATACGGCTAAACCGAGCCAGCTCAAGCTGCTTGGTAAACACATCGACAATTTTATGGATATCCTGACTGCGTAAGCGGTTTTTATTACCGTCTTTAATAAAGCCTTTGCTGGCATCAATCATAAAAATCTGCTGACGAGATTGGGCTTTTGCTTTGTCAATCACAATAATACAGGCAGGGATACCTGTCCCGTAGAAAAGATTCGCCGGCAGGCCGATAATGCCTTTGATATAGCCTTGTTTGATGAGGTTTTCCCGAATGCGGGCTTCAGCATTGCCACGAAATAAAACACCATGGGGTAAAATAACAGCGCCTTTGCCAGTGCTTTTCAAACTGGTGATGATATGCAGTAAAAAGGTGTAGTCACCGTTTTTTTCTGGCGGTGTGCCCCAAGTAAAACGATCGAATTCATCCTCGCTGGGATTAATACCATTGGTCCAGTTTTTATTGGAAAAAGGTGGGTTGGCCACTGCAAAATCGAAGGTTTTGAGTTTGCCATTGCTTTGCTTCCATTGTGGGTCGGCAATGGTGTTGCCTTTCCAGATTTTAGCGGTGCTGTTATTGTGCAGAATCATATTCATACGGGCTAATGCACTGGTGGCGTTGTCCATTTCTTGCCCAAAGATGGAAAGCCCTCGGGGTGCTTCATCGCTAGCTTTTAATAAGAGTGAACCAGAGCCGCAGGTTGGATCATATACTGTGGCATCTTGAGAAGTATTTGAATCAATGCCGATAACCTTTGCCAGAATACGAGAAACTTCCGATGGCGTATAGAATTGGCCCTTTGATTTGCCCGACTCAGTTGCAAAGTGACGCATCAGGTATTCGTAGGCATCGCCAAGCAGATCATCACCGTCAGCGCGATTGTCAGCGAGGTTTAATCCCTCAAAAAGGCCAATAAGCTTTGTGAGGCGGTCGATCATGTCTTTGCCTTTGCCAAGCTTATCTTCGTCATTGAAGTCGGCCACATCAATAACGCCTTTAAGTTCATTCTCTTCAGCCAGAGCACTGATGATTTTGTTGATCTTGTCGCCAATTTCTTTATTGCCTTTGAGATTGATCATATCAATAAAGCTGGCGCCTTGTGGAATAGCGATCATGCCGTAAGGGTCGCCTTTGTATTTGTCGGACACGTATTTCATAAAGAGCATGGTCAGTACATAGTCTTTATATTGGCTGGCATCCATACCACCGCGCAGCTCGTCGCAGCTGGCCCAAAGGGAGGAGTAGAGTTCGTTTTTCTTGATTGCCATGAGAGATTCCGTGAAGATGAGCTATCGATGAATACTTTTGAACTGGTCGATACCGAGTAGTTGTTGAACTAAGTAGTCACTGGCGATTAAGTAGAACACTATCTTGAAAGCATATGGGCCAACTCTATAGAAATAGTGGGGTGACTATAGCGTTTTTAGTTCAAAAGCTTCAATGGTCAACGAAACATTTGACGATAATTCATAGTGATGACGTGGAATGAGGAGGCAAAGAGAGGCTATTGATAGACATTAGTCGTATTCAGCTGCTTTTTCAATCAATCGAAATAGCGCTTGTAGGGTTGATAGACAAAGAACCCTGCAATAGCAGGGTTCAGATAATCTTTAATTTTTTTGGATATAGCAAAATTTAAAACGGGATATCGTCGTCAAAACCTTGGGCCATAGGTTCAGGTTGGCTTTGGTTTTGATATTGGCTCTGATTTTGCTGTTGCGGTGCTGCTTGGCGGGCCTGCTGCTGGGGGCGGTTGGACGAGCCTTGGTCATCGCTTGCACCGCCGCGACTGTCGAGCATTTGCATCTCGAGGGCATTGATCTCAGTCGTGTAGCGATCCTGGCCTTGCTGGTCTTGCCACTTGCGAGTTTGCAGTTTACCTTCAACATAGATCTTTGAGCCCTTGCGTAGGTATTCGCCAGCGATTTCCGCGAGTCGGCCTCGGAACGTGATTTTGTGCCACTCGGTGCGCTCTTGCTGCTCACCAGTAGTGCGATCTTTCCAGCTCTCAGATGTTGCAAGGGTCACGTTGGTGAGGGCGCCGCCATCTGGAAAGTAGCGGGTTTCTGGATCTTTGCCAAGATTGCCAACTAAGATAACTTTGTTAATACCGCGG
>Ga0115549_1002543_pt1 | contig 10256 bp, 7 predicted proteins | sample COGITO_mtgs_1004_2_FD_87176 | JGI IMG/M metagenome (GOLD analysis project Ga0115549, IMG submission 87176) | Pelagic marine microbial communities from North Sea - COGITO_mtgs_100430 | ecosystem: Environmental > Aquatic > Marine > Epipelagic | place: Germany:Helgoland, sampling site Kabeltonne...
AATAAATAAAAAGAATAATATAAACTTGTTTTTACCTAGAATTTCTCGCGTAGGTTTTAAGATCAAAGTGAGATCTGAATTAATAGAATTAAACTTAAAGCCAATCCCAAAAGAGTGGTTAGCTTATTCTTTGTAAAAATTATAGAATATGAAGTTCTTTTTTTTGTTATGAATCAATATTTGCGTCATTGTGAAGGATGAAGTAATCTTTTTATTTTAAAAGCTTATTTTTCCCCACTTCTTTATAATGACGCTTTTTTAAACTTATTATCAAAATCAATATCTCTTTTGTTAATTTATTTTATTGATGATTTTTTCGCCTTCAATATTATTTCTAGTGGTAATTATAAATTTATTATTACATCCTAAATACTACTTAAATAAATTTGTGTTTTTACTAATTGTCAAATAGTAACCTTAAGGTTTCAACTTTATTTTTGAAAGAATTAATTTTACGAACATCCTTTCTAGTAAGTCCTTTTATATTTTGTTGACAATCAAAATCTTCACAAAATACAGATTCTATATGGTTAGAATGTCCATTTGGACAAATATATATGTCTTTTTGTTTTCCTAATAGTCCTTTTAATTTTTTAAATTCTCCTTTGTCTTTAAGGAGTTCAAAGTGTTTAATTATTTTATTCATTACTTTTAAATCATCTTTCGTGTAATTTTCTTTTTCAATTGATAAACAGCTTATTGCAATTTCTGTAAAACCACTTTCTAATAAGTTTATTATTTTTTGTGGCGAGAATAGTTTGTTAATTTCTAAAATTTTAAAAACAGCATCAGGTTCATCTGGAAGTGTTTTATATAATTTATCTATTGCTCGTTTAGGATCTGTATCTCTAAGATAATTGGAGAAATTACGGATTAAAACTATTTCCTTTTCATCATCAGAGTTAATTTTAAGAGCAAAATAATTATATAGAAAACTATCAATTAAGTTTTCAGACAAATCAGATATTGGGTTCTGTTGAAGAAAATTCCATTCATCTTGAACTAATTTTTTTTTGGCTCTTACTTTTTTAATTATATGTTTTTTGGTCAATTCATTTTTCAGGATATCATTTGAAATGTATTTTTTTGAAGCAGTATTGACATCTTTAACTTGTGATTTTTTATAGTTAATAATAACAGCTGTTCCTGAAACAGATATCATAAGCATTGATTTATTTCCCCCCGAAATTTCATCAAAATCAATGGATAGTCCTAAAATTGCATTCGCACCAAGATTGATTGCTTTAACTTTTAAATTTTGAATTGAACTGTCATAAATACTTTGTAATTTGTTTTGATAAGAATTTGATGCACCTCCAAAAACATCTAAAAGAGAAGCCCCGATATCCGAAAATAAATTTGTACCTAAAACAATATTATTATTTATTACACCTAAATACTTCTCAATTTTCTCGCCTTCAACACTATTTGTTGAGGTGATTATAAATTCATTTTTCATAGCAATGCCTTTTTTAAAGTTTTAAAAGTAACTAATTATATAAAAGTATTCTATGATATAAATCATTGAAGCTATTCTTAATAACTTTTATGTTTGCTTGCAAATAAATTGAACTAAAACTAATAAGTATTTTGATGAAAGGAGAAATAAACAAAGTATGTATGAATGATATAATTACCCTTGACATAGCAAATCAATTAATACAACAGAAGAAAAAATTTAAAAGAAATAGAAAGAATATGAGTTTGATTACTACTATACTCGTGATTCAATTTATAATAACGGTAATAGGTGTATTTATATTTTCACAATATAGTTAAGTAAATAAATAGATTAGTTGGCATTGATCAGAACTCCAATAAAAAAATAACTTGAAGAATCCGAAAAAAACTTATTTAAATACTTTTAAAGAGCATTCAAAAGAAGAATTAATTAAGGAGATGATTTTTAAGGAAAAGGAGCTTAAAAGTCAGAATTTTGAAATTAAAAAAATGCTACTGAAAATTAGCAATAGACTTCATATTTTAGTGCTGTTTTTAGTTTTTATTTCAATAATTTTTATTTTAATGGTGCTCTACTTGTAAGCTAGATGCTTCCTGTTGTTCAATCTTTTTGAAGTTATAAAAATAACTATTTATTTCCTTTAATATGGTATCATGGGATTATCTTTTGTATGCCAAAATTAATTATGGTATTTCATCAAAATTAAAGCTACATATTTCGTCTATATTGCCCACCTACTGTAAACAACGCTTCTGTAATTTGGCCTAAAGAGCATACTTTTGTTGCTTCCATTAATTTGCCAAATAAGTTTTCGTTCTGAACTGCGGCTTGCTGTAAAATTCTAATTTGTGTTACAACTTTATTTGGATTTGCTTTATTTAATAACTCTTTCGTTTTAATTTGGAATAGCTTTTCTTCTTCGGTTGCACGAATAACTTCTGCTGGCTGAATAGTAGGAGATCCTTTAGAGCTTAAGAATGTATTTACACCAATAATTGGAAAATCTCCATTATGTTTCAATGTTTCATAATACAAACTTTCTTCCTGAATCTTAGAACGTTGATACATGGTTTCCATGGCTCCTAAAACGCCTCCACGTTCTGTAATTCTATCGAATTCTAATAGTACAGCTTCTTCTACTAAATCTGTTAATTCTTCAATAATAAAAGCACCTTGTATGGGGTTTTCATTTTTTGTTAACCCTAGTTCTTTATTGATAATTAACTGAATGGCCATGGCTCTTCGAACTGATTCTTCTGTTGGCGTAGTAATGGCTTCGTCATATGCATTTGTATGTAAAGAATTACAATTATCATTAATGGCATATAAAGCTTGTAATGTAGTCCTGATATCATTAAAATCAATTTCTTGCGCGTGTAAAGAGCGTCCAGAAGTTTGAATATGGTATTTTAACATTTGCGCTCTATCATTTGCACCATACTTATTTTTCATGGCTTTTGCCCAAATTTTACGAGCAACTCTACCAATTACTGAATATTCGGGATCTATTCCGTTAGAAAAGAAAAACGATAAGTTTGGACCAAATTTATTAATATCCATTCCACGGCTCAGGTAATACTCAACATACGTAAATCCGTTAGACAAGGTCAAGGCCAATTGTGTAATTGGGTTTGCACCAGCTTCTGCAATATGATATCCAGAAATAGAAACCGAATAAAAGTTTCGAATTTGTTTTTCAATGAAATATTCTTGCACATCTCCCATTAATCGCAACGCAAATTCCGTAGAAAAAATACAAGTATTTTGTGCCTGATCTTCTTTTAAAATATCGGCTTGTACAGTTCCTCTGACTTGGGCTAGTGTATCTTTTTTTATTTGTTCATATATAGTAAAAGGTAACACCAAATCGCCAGTTATCCCCAACAACATTAATCCTAATCCATTATTTCCTTCCGGTAATTCTCCTTGATAACTTGGTCTTTCTAACCCTTTAGAATCGTAAATTTCTTTCAGCTTAGTTTCAACTTGTCTCTCTAATTGTTGCTCTTTAATATATTTTTCGCAATTCTGATCGATAGCAGCATTCATAAAGAATCCTAACAACATTGGAGCCGGTCCGTTTATGGTCATAGAAACAGAAGTCATATGATGACTCAAGTCAAAGCCAGAATATAATTTTTTAGCATCATCTAAACAACAAATAGAAACTCCTGCATTTCCAATTTTACCATAAATATCTGGTCTATGTCCAGGGTCATTTCCATATAAAGTAACAGAATCAAAAGCCGTTGACAAACGTTTTGCGTCCATTCCTAAGCTTACATAATGAAAACGTCTGTTAGTTCTTTCAGGGCCGCCCTCGCCAGCAAACATTCTTGTTGGGTCTTCACCAGTTCTTTTAAATGGATACAAACCTGCTGTATATGGGAATTCTCCTGGCACGTTTTCTTGCAAATTCCAGCGCAATAAATCGCCCCAAGCTTGATATTTAGGTAAACTAATTTTTGGAATTTTGGAGTGTGAAAGTGATTCGCTGTGTGTTTCTATATTTATTTCTTTACCACGAACTTTAAAAGTATACATAGGGTTTTTATACTTCTGAAATTTCTCTTGCCAGTTTAAAATAATTTCCCAGTTGTAGGGATTTAGATTTAGTTTTACTTTTTCAAATTGCGCTATTAATAATTTGATAAATTCTTTGTCATTTTTATCTTTAACTTGTTTTAGGATTTCATCCTGCTCCAATCCGGATTTTATAAGAATAGATTGCTTCATTTCGTTTAAAATGACAGATAAAATGGTTTGATAAATTCCATATAATTTCTGAGCAACTACCACTTGCTCATCAACTTTTTTATCATAGGCTCTATTATTTTCTGCAATTTCTGAAAGATAGCGCACTCTCGCTGGTGGAATTACGAATATCTTTTCAGACATTTCTGAAGTAATTTTAAAAGAAGATGTTAAGTCGGCTCCTGTTTTTTCAACCAATGTATCCATAATACTTTTGTACAAAGTATTCATTCCTGGGTCATTAAATTGTGATGCAATTGTGCCATAAACAGGTAAATCATCTTGATGAATATGCCACAAATTATTGTTACGCATGTATTGCTTTTTTACATCACGAACAGCATCTAATGCACCTCTTTTATCAAATTTATTAATGGCAACTAAATCAGCATAATCGAGCATGTCAATTTTTTCTAATTGAGTTGCAGCACCAAATTCTGGTGTCATTACATATAAAGATGTGTCTGAATGTTCTATAATTTCAGTGTCAGATTGTCCAATTCCAGAAGTCTCCAAAATGATTAAATCGAATTCTGCAGCTTTTAAGACTTGCACTGCTTCATGCACATATTTAGACAAAGCTAAGTTAGATTGACGCGTTGCTAAAGAACGCATATAAACACGAGAATTATTGATGGCGTTCATTCTAATTCTATCGCCTAAAAGCGCTCCGCCTGTCTTTCTTTTTGATGGGTCAACAGAAATTAAACCCACCGTTTTATTTGGAAAATCACTAAGAAATCTGCGAACCAATTCATCAACTAAAGAAGATTTTCCGGCACCACCAGTTCCTGTTATTCCTAAAACAGGTGTTTTTGAATTTTTATTTTTATCATGAATTTTTTCTAAGGTTTCTTTGGCAACTTCTGGGAAGTTTTCTGCCGAGGAGATTACTCTTGCAATTTTACCAATTTCTTTATTTGATAAATCTTTTAGAGTCACCTTTAAAGTATTCCCAATTGCAAAATCAGAAGTTTGAACCAAATCATTAATCATCCCTTGCAACCCTAATTCACGGCCATCATCAGGAGAATAAATTCTAGTGATTCCATACTCCATTAAATTTTTAATTTCTTCAGGAAGAATTACGCCGCCACCGCCGCCAAAAATCTTAATATGTCCTGCGCCTTTTTCTTGTAATAAATCAAACATATATTTAAAATACTCATTATGACCTCCTTGATACGAAGTTATCGCAATAGCATTTACATCTTCTTGAATGGCACAATTCACCACTTCTTCTACACTTCTGTCATGACCTAAATGTATAACTTCAACTCCTGTAGATTGAATAATTCTACGCATAATATTGATAGCAGCATCATGACCATCAAAAAGAGCTGCGGAAGTTACAATACGTACTTTATATTTAGGTTTGTAAGGTGTAATTTGTTTCATTCGTAATTAATGTTTGATTTTAAGGGTGCAATTTACGAAAATCTTAAAAAAAATAACGAATCTTTAATGGTTTATAAATTTAATTCTAAAAAAGAATATCTTTGTAAAACGATTACTTTCTAAATTTTTGATATGACTTTTAAAAAACAAATTCAACAAGGAATTCCAAATATTTTACCAAAAAAAATTGCGTACGATTTAGAGATAAATCATGCTCCGAAAAGAAAAGATATTCTATCTAAGGATGAAAAAAAGTTAGCCTTAAGAAATGCACTGCGTTATTTTGATAAAAAGCATCATGCTGAATTATTAGAAGAATTTTTAGAGGAATTAGAGAAATATGGTCGAATTTACATGTACAGATTTAGACCAGCGTATAAAATGTATGCAAGAGATATTTCAGAATATCCAGGAAAATCAGAACAAGCAAAGGCGATTATGTTAATGATTCAAAATAATTTGGATTATGCAGTTGCGCAGCATCCTCATGAATTAATTACGTATGGTGGAAATGGTGCTGTTTTTCAAAATTGGGCACAATATTTATTAACGATGAAGTATTTGTCAGAAATGACCGATAAACAAACGTTAACGATGTATTCTGGACATCCAATGGGATTATTTCCATCCAACAAAAATGCGCCAAGAGTTGTTGTTACAAACGGAATGGTAATTCCGAATTACTCCAAACCAGATGATTGGGAGAAAATGAATGCTTTAGGAGTCTCTCAATATGGGCAAATGACAGCAGGAAGTTACATGTATATTGGGCCACAAGGAATTGTTCATGGAACAACAATTACGGTTTTAAATGGATTTAGAAAAATAAATAAAACTCCACGAGGAAATCTATTTGTAACTTCTGGTTTAGGAGGCATGTCTGGTGCACAGCCAAAAGCAGGAAATATTGCAGGTTGTATTACGGTTTGTGCTGAGGTGAATCCTAAAATTGCGCAAGTACGTTTAGATCAAGGTTGGATTGATGAAAAAATTACAGATTTAGATGAATTAGCGGTTCGCGTAAAATCTGCAAAAGAGCATAAAGAGGTAGTTTCCATTGCGTATTTAGGAAACATTGTGGATGTTTGGGAGAAGTTTGATGCTGAAAATATTCATATTGATTTAGGGTCAGATCAAACTTCATTGCATAATCCTTGGGCAGGTGGTTATTATCCCGTAGGTCTCTCCTTTAATGATGCCAATAAAATGATGGCTGATAACCCAAAATTATTCAAAGAAAAAGTTCAAATAACGTTAAGAAGACATGCTTTAGCAATTAATAAACATACCGCAAAAGGAACCTATTTTTTCGATTACGGAAATGCATTTTTATTAGAAGCAAGTAGAGCTGGGGCAGATGTAATGGCAGAAAATCATATTGATTTTAAATATAATAGTTATGTGCAAGATATTATGGGGCCCATGTGTTTCGATTATGGTTTCGGTCCTTTTAGATGGGTTTGTGCCTCAGGAGACCCTAAAGATTTGGCGAAAACTGATAAAATTGCTTGTGAAGTTTTAGAGAAAATTAAACAGCATTCGCCCAAAGAAATTCAGCAACAAATGACCGATAATATTCAATGGATTAAAGGGGCTCAAGAAAATAAATTGGTTGTTGGTTCTCAAGCAAGAATTTTATATGCAGATGCAGAAGGACGAATTAAAATTGCAAAAGCATTTAATAGAGCTATAAAAAAAGGAAAAATTGGCCCGATTGTTTTGGGTAGAGATCATCATGATGTTTCTGGGACAGATTCTCCTTATAGAGAAACATCTAATATTTATGATGGATCAAAATTTACAGCAGATATGGCTATTCAGAATGTTATTGGAGATAGTTTTAGAGGAGCAACTTGGGTATCTATACATAATGGTGGTGGAGTAGGCTGGGGAGAGGTAATTAATGGAGGATTTGGCATGCTTCTTGATGGAACTAAGTCAGCATCAAAGCGTTTAGAATCAATGCTTTTTTGGGACGTAAATAACGGAATTTCAAGAAGAAGTTGGGCAAGAAATAAAGAGGCTATTTTTGCTATTAAAAGAGCAATTAAAGCAAAAAAAGACTTTAAAGTTACACTTCCTAATTTAGTTGAAGATGTTTTAATAGATGCAATAACATAAAACCAATTTATGATGAAAAAAAGTATTTTAGTAGTACTAAGTTTAATTTTATTGTCTTCCTGCAACTCTTTAAAAGTGGTTACTGATTATGATACAAAAGTTGATTTTAAAAAATACAAAACGTTTGCATTTTATAAACCAGCTATTGATAAAGCAGCAATTTCTGACTTGGATAAAAAGCGAGTATTACGTGCAATAGAATCAGAATTATTAATACAAGGATTTACAAAGTCTGAAAATCCTGACATGTTAGTAAGCTTTTTCACCAAATCTAGACGCAAGGTAAACATCAATCAAAATAATAATTTTGGTTACGGTTTTGGTTGGGGATGGAATCCTTGGATAGGAAACGGAATGAATACAACGAGTGTTTCTGAATATACAGAAGGTACTCTATTTATTGATTTTATAGATACATCTAAAAAGGAATTAGTTTGGCAGGGAATAGGAACTGGCGCTTTAAGGATTCAGAACAGAGAGAAAAAAGAAGCTAGAATTAAAATATTTGTTAAAGAGATTATTTCTAGATTTCCTCCTGGACAAGAAAAATAATATAAAAAGTAATTTATAAAAAAAAACTCCGAAAGAATACTTTCGGAGTTTTTAATTTATATTCAAAATTTTAATTAAATTTTCGCAGACTTTACCGTTTTTATAATTCTTCCTGCAATTTTATAAGGATCACCGTTAGAAGCTGGTCTTCTGTCTTCTAACCAACCTTTCCATCCTTTCTCTACAGTAATAATTGGAATTCTAATTGAAGCTCCTCTATCAGAAATGCCATAAGAGAAGTCAGAAACGTGAGCAGTTTCATGTAAACCAGTTAAACGCTCATCATTAAATTCACCATAAATATTCATATGCTCTTCTGTAACAGGTCTAAAAGCTTCACAAATTTTCTCATATATTTCTTGAGAACCACAGGTTCTTAAAGTAGTGTTAGAGAAGTTAGCATGCATTCCAGAACCATTCCAATCTCCTTTTACTGGCTTTGGATGATATTCAATATAATAACCATATTTTTCAGTTAATCTATCTAGTAAATAACGAGCTATCCAAATTTCATCACCAGCTTTTTTAGCTCCTTGCGCAAATAATTGAAATTCCCATTGTCCTGGTGCTACTTCTTGGTTAATTCCTTCAAAGTTTAAACCAGCTTCTATACATAAGTCAGCATGTTCTTCAACAAAATCTCTACCCCAAGTATATCTACCACCAACAGAACAATAATATTTACCTTGTGGTCCAGGAAACCCTCCACGAGGAAACCCTAAAGGTAAATCAGTTTTGGTATCCATTAAGAAATACTCTTGCTCAAATCCGAACCAAAAATCGTTATCATCATCATCAATTGTAGCTCTTGCATTAGATGCATGTGCCGTACCATCCGCGCTTAAAACTTCTGACATGATTAAATAACCATTTTTTCTTACCGGGTCTTTATAGATTGCCACAGGTTTTAATAAACAATCGGATGAACCACCAGAGGCTTGTTCAGTAGAACTACCATCAAAAGACCAATTGTCTAATTCCTCGATTGTTGCTTGAAAGTTTTCATGCTCTTCAACTTTAGTTTTACTCCTCATGTTTTGGGTAGGAAAATGACCATCTAGCCAAATGTATTCTAATTTAATTTTTGCCATAATAAATAAATGTATATCTGATGTTAACAGTACAAAAATGAAATAATTTACCTACATATCAAAAAAAAGAGGGGTAAAATATTAAAAATGTATAAAAAATAATTTTATCCCTAATTTTGAAAGGGTATATTTGTTTAAAATTAAAAAATAGTAGAAAATATTAGTAATATGTCAAGAATCAGATTCAATGCATTACAAGAAACACTACATAGAAGACCTATTAAAGTGATTCAGAATGAAAAAAGATCAACACTTTTTGGTCAAAATGTCTTTAATAAACACGCTATGCAACAGTACCTTACACGTGCCGCTTATGAAAGTGTAATGAATGCGATTGAACATGGAACAAAAATAGATAGAAAAATTGCAGATCAAGTTGCAGTAAGTATGAAGGATTGGGCCATGTCGAAAGGTGCAACTCATTATACGCACTGGTTCCAACCACTTACAGGCGCAACAGCAGAAAAGCATGATGCTTTTTTTGAATCTATCAACGGTAGTTTGGCAATGGAAAAATTTGATGGAGAACAATTAGTTCAGCAAGAGCCAGATGCATCAAGTTTTCCAAATGGAGGAATTAGAAATACTTTTGAAGCAAGAGGATATACTGCTTGGGATCCTACATCTCCAGCATTTATTTATGAAACTACATTATGTATTCCTACTATTTTTGTGGCGTATACAGGAGAAGCCTTAGATAACAAAACACCATTATTAAGGGCCATACAAGCACTTGATACCCATGCAACTGCTGTTTGTAAATATTTTGACAAAAATGCAAGTAAAGTAAGTGCCACTTTAGGTTGGGAACAAGAGTTTTTTTTAATTGATGATGCTTTGGCGCTTTCTAGACCAGACTTACAATTAACGGGTAGAAC
>Ga0115549_1002545_pt1 | contig 10253 bp, 10 predicted proteins | sample COGITO_mtgs_1004_2_FD_87176 | JGI IMG/M metagenome (GOLD analysis project Ga0115549, IMG submission 87176) | Pelagic marine microbial communities from North Sea - COGITO_mtgs_100430 | ecosystem: Environmental > Aquatic > Marine > Epipelagic | place: Germany:Helgoland, sampling site Kabeltonne...
ACGGCGGATTTGTATGCGCATATTGTTGAGTCAATTTGTCTTTAGTATTGGGGAGCGTTCTAATAATAACCGCTTCTCTTTTTTTATTCCCAATGGCATAACGGAGTTGTTTTTCGGAAATAACAAGATCGCCATTAAAGGGTTCTGGAACGACGGTAATTACTTCCGCTACAAACAAAAACTGAGTCAAGCAATCATTGATTGTGTGAACTTCTTTGGTGATGTGCCCCACACATTCCGTGTGCGTTCCATGGGCATGCGGATTAAACTCAATGGTATTAAAATTAACCGCTGCACCTTGTTCTACGCTCCCGGTCCACTCTTTAACTTTGGCTGGATATATTTTTGGAGGCGGCAAATACCAAGCGTTCACATTGTCTTTTGAAGCGCGCAATGGAATTGAAATATCTAAAGGTTGGTCGATATAAATCGTATAAGTGCGGCTGTTGGCGTAAATAATGGCTTTCATAAAATAAATTGCTAAACGTAAATTTAATGAATTTGATTAAACTAAAAACAAATCTGATGCAATTCCATCTGCAAGAAATTTTCCAGTATCTGTAATTTTCAAATGATTCGCTTCGATAACGAGAAAATTAGAGGCTCTTAATTTTTTTGAATTTTGAAGTAATTGCTCTTTTATATTCACACCAAATTCCGTCTCAACTTTTTGAAGCGAAATCCCCCACATGGTTCGTAATCCCGTCATGATGTATTCGTTAAATCTGTTTTCAATGGATAAAATCTCTGATTCAAAAGGCAACGTATTTCCCTCTAAGGATTTGATGTACTTGGAGTTGTTAGACACATTCCAGCTTCTTCTGACCCCATCAAACGAGTGTGCCGAAGGGCCGACCCCCATATAGGGTTTCCCTAACCAATAACTTGTATTGTGTTTTGAGAAATATTCAGAATGGCCAAAACTACAGGTTTCATAATGGATCAGACCTTGTTTAGACGTTTCCTCAAGTAAAATCTCAAAATGTTTGGCCGAAACCTCATCATCCATTGGCGGATGACTTCCCTTTTTAATAAAATGCTCTAAAGCTGTTTGTGGCTCTACAGTTAGGGCGTAACAGGAAAGATGTTTAATCCCAAAACCAAACGCAGTTTGTAAATTTTGTCGCCATTGATCGTCAGACATTGTGGGCATCCCAAACATTAAATCGATTGTGATATTATCAAAATAGGGCGTGGCAATTTCTAAACATTTTTTAGCCTCATCGGCATTGTGTGCTCTGTTCATCGTTAGTAAATCTGACGAATGAAAAGATTGAATTCCAATACTCAATCGGTTAATTTTGGTTTTAGAAAGTGCTTTTATTTTTTCAGAATCAAGGTCATCGGGGTTCGCTTCAAGAGTGATTTCGGGGGTTTCGGACACTTGATACGTTTCATAAATCACGTCAAGAATCGATACGAACTCATCAACCTCTAAAACGGTAGGAGTGCCTCCTCCAAAATAGATCGTTTGTATGACTTCAGAATCAAATTCAGATTTGCGAAGCGAGAGTTCTTTACATACGGCTTTGACAAATGCAGACTTTGTATTTTGGTTCGTCGAAAAGTGAAAATTACAATAGTGACATGCTTTTTTACAAAATGGAATATGAATATAAATACCGGACACTAAAGTGGAGTTTATGAGTTAATATTTAAATGCTTTCGCATTAATAATGTGTTGTAAATGATGCTTACAATGCCATGCATAAATTGCCAAACCCTCCTGTAATGTAACAAGTTCATTGCCATCGGGGTGCACATAAGCTCTTTTTAGTTGTGAGTCCTCTAAGTGCTCTAATAAAAACACCCACCGCTGATGAATACCCGACAGAAGTGTTATTGAACTTTGAATGCTAAAACTTAATGTATCTGTTAACTCCGCCCACTTGGCTTCTTCATAAGGTTTGATAATCGGATGATCTTCAGTGAGTGCTGATTTAAATCGAATGACACTATTCATATGACTGTCTATACAGTGTCCAACAACCTGTTTGATTGTCCAACCATCGGGTCTGTATTTATAACCGAGTTCATTGTCTGTAAGGGAGGTGACTTCTTTGTTCACTTGAAAAGGAAACTGTTTGATGTCTTGAATCCAACGTTGAATATGGGTCGATTCAATTAGGTCAGGAATCATTGGTTTTCCAATAGGGTATTTGAGGGTTTCTATATTCATAATACGGGTTTTATTTTTTAACTCTACTTTCGTTTTGCTTCACAAAGGCACCCCAACCTGTATAACTTTTCCCGCTGGTGATTTTTCCTTGGTTATAAAAATGGCAAACTGCAGCTGCCAATCCATCCGTGGAATCTAAGTTTTTGGGCAATTCTTTTAATCCTAAAAGACTTTGAAGCATTTTGGCCACTTGTTCTTTACTCGCATTTCCGTTTCCTGTGATGGCCATTTTTATTTTTTTAGGCGAGTACTCTGTGATGGGAATTTCTCTAGAGAGTCCAGCCGCCATAGCAACGCCTTGAGCTCTTCCCAACTTTAACATACTTTGCACATTTTTACCAAAAAAGGGCGCTTCAATTGCAATTTCATCGGGATGATAGCTGTCGATGAGTTCAATGGTGCGTTCAAAAATAAGCTTCAACTTTAGATAATGATCATCATATTTTTGAAGCAACAACTCATTGAGCTGCAAAAACTCCATGGTTTTTCCTTTGACTTTTATCAATCCAAATCCCATGATGGTGGTGCCGGGATCAATACCTAATATAATTTTTTCTTCTGCCATTATTCGCAATATTTACAGCCGCTTAGTGCCACTGAAATTCCAACTGAAACCTGGATTATAGCTCCATTAAATGAATATCCATCTATTAAAACATCATAGGCGTTTTCGGACGCAAACGAATGAGTGTAATTCAAATCTGAGAATAACGAAAGCCGTTTTGAGAGTGCAAATTCATATGCAACTCCAGCATTAAGATTTAAAAAAGTAGCGCTATTTGCACTATAAATTCCGAGTGGTTTTGACATGCTTAAACCAGGTCCAAGGTGAACCATAATACGAGATCGGGTAGATAAAAATTTTAATTTATCTGAAACATTATAAACCCCTTCTAAATTGACTCTGGTATAGTTTAACTTAAACGCCCTATCCGTTCCTGTCGACGAAAATCGATTGTAATGAATATCTAGCTTCGCACCTAAATTCCGTTTAAACATATATCTCAATCCAAACTGAACTGAGGGTATATTGACGATTTTAGCATCAAATTGTGGGGCAATATCGGCCCCAAGCGGACTATTGACTCCCAAACCTATTTGCAGTCTAAAAACTTCTGTTTCAGATTGCGAAAATGCAAAATTAAACGTTGTAATAAGCATCAGAAGAAGAAAGTGTTTTTTTAAAATCAGCTTTTTTTTCATTTCAGAATCAGTTTACAACTAAGATTAATGGAAGTTCGAAGGCAGATTGCACCTGTTGGCTTCTTTTTATTGCGGGATATAATGGTGGTAAATTCTTTAAACTGTAACCAATAATCGAATCTAAGTTTGGAATTTCAAGCTTCGTTAGCTCCTGCGAATGTATCTTAGAAATATGGATAACTCCTTTGTTTGAAACTAAAAAATTAATTTTTATAGTATCACTCACTTTTTGAGTCACCACCAAATCTTGCACTCTAAAGTATTCAGAAATATGCGTCATGATCGTTTGCTCAAAACACATTTTGGAGACCTGAAAATCGATAGAATCAGTGCAGTTTTCGAAACTCGGATACCGATCGACTTCGTTCCAATTAAACGTTTTTAATTCTTCCATTAAAATGGTATTGGAATCTAATTTCTTTTTTTCAAAATAATTACATGAAAAAAAAGAGCAAAAAAGGAAGACACTAACTAAATATCTCATTGGTTCATTGTGAACCCTAAAATTACAATTTTTTATTTTTAAATAGAAAAAAAACACTCTAGATTAAACGTTCATTGTTTCAAGCTAAAAACTAAAAACTAGATTTTGGCCCTCCATCCATAATTTCTTCATTGGCATAGGCCTCAAATTGTTGGAAGTTTGTTTGGAAAGATTGTGCTAATTTATAAGCTGTTTTATAAAAACCAACATCATTTTTCCATGTTTTTCGGGGACTTAAAAATTCGATTGGAACATTGGGACACACTCTAGGCTGAAGCACTCCAAATACGGAGTGAATGTGGTAATTATCTTTGTTAGCTGCCTCAAGTGATCCATCCATCGCGGCGTTTATCATGGCGCGTGTGAATGACAATTTCATGCGTGTACCGATGCCATAAGGTCCGCCGGTCCATCCTGTATTTACCAACCAAACATTGACGCCTGTTGCCTTCATTTTGGCAGTCAACATTTCTGCATATTTCGTAGGATGTAACGGCATAAAAGGAGCCCCAAAACAGGCTGAGAAAATCGGAACTGGCTCTGTAACACCTGCCTCTGTCCCAGCAACTTTGGCCGTATAACCGGAAATAAAGTGGTAAGCAGCTTGACCAGGCGTTAATTTAGAGATTGGTGGCAACACCCCAAAAGCGTCGGCCGTCAAGAAAAAAATATTTTTAGGAGTGTTCCCAATGGAGTTTGGCTGAATGTTATCAATAAAATGAATCGGATAACTCACCCGTGTATTTTGGGTGATTGAGGTATCTGAATAATCTACCTCACCCTTATTATTCATGATGACATTTTCGAGAATAGCACCTTTTTTTATGGCATCGAATATTTCGGGTTCACTCGTTCTAGACAGATTAATAACCTTCGCATAACATCCACCTTCAAAATTAAAAATAGTGTTTTCGCTCGTCCAGCCATGTTCGTCATCCCCTATTAAATGCCGGTGATGATCGGTAGATAGCGTTGTTTTTCCAGTTCCTGAAAGCCCAAAAAAGATAGCGGTATCTCCGTCGTTTCCAACATTTGCACTACAATGCATCGGCAACGTATTTTTAAAAACAGGAAGTATAAAATTCAACGCCGAAAAAATACCTTTTTTAATTTCACCTGTATAACCAGTACCGCCGATAAGCGCTGTTTTTTTTGTGAAATTTAAGATGGCAAAATTTTGCTGACGTGTGCCGTCACGGTCTGGAACTGCCAAAAACCCAGGCGCATTGATGACGGTCCATTCGGGCTCAAAGTTTTTCAATTCAGCCTCCGTAGGTCTTAAAAACATATTATACGCAAAATAATTACTCCAAGGATATTCATTAATCACCCGAATATTAGTGCGGTATGCAGGGTCTGAACAGGCATAACTATCTCGTACAAATAATTCTTTTTTGGAAAGGTAATTGATCACTTTATCATACAATAAATCAAAATTTTTAGAAGAAAACGGAAGGTTGACATCGCCCCACCAAACCCGATCTTTAGTAATCGCATCTTTAACTATAAATCGGTCTTTAGGCGATCGACCTGTAAATGCGCCTGTTTGTATTGCCAAGGCTCCTGAGGCTGTTTCGACTCCTTGATTTTTTTGAATTGTAAGGGCATGCAACGCACTTGGTGAGAGCTGATAATGTACGTTCTTAGAAGTTATACCGTAAGGCTTTAACGAAATCGTTTTCGTAGAAGAGGAGTGTTGTGTCATAGTTTCTTAAATTAATTAATTCTGTAAAAGTATCGAATATTATTAAATAGAAGAAATTTACTTTTTAATTCTCAAAAAACACATAAATAAAAGGACCCATGAAGCGATCAAAAACATGCCTCCGATAGGAGTTATAATTCCAATAATTTTGAAATCAAAAGCAGTTAATGAATTGGTGGATAAGAAATAAATTGAGCCTGAAAACAACAAAATACCCGTGAGGATGAGTTTAAATAAATTCGATTTTTGTTTTGGTTTAATATGGGTCGTTATTCCAACAAAAAATAACAAAAATGCATGATACATCTGATAGCGTATCCCTGTATTAAAACTGTCAAATGCAGAATCACTAAGCAAGGGTTTGAACCCATGTGCTGCAAAAGCGCCAAGAACGACTCCAATTCCTCCGACAAGGCTCGCGGTCATAAATATTTTTCTATCCATTTCAATTTATAAAGTATTCAATTTACTACATTAGTAGGCAAACTAATTACAAAAATAAGAATCCTTAACCAATATGCGAAACATTTTAATCATCGGAGCAGGTAAATCCGCATCCTACCTTATAAAGTATTTTTTAGATAAATCTAGTTCAGAAAAATTAGAAATTACTATTGGAGATTTAGAGATTTCAAATGCTAAAAAACTCATTGGAAATCATTCAAATGCAAAGGCTATAAAACTTGATATTTTTGATGCAGTAGCTCGAAAAGAAGCCGTTAAAAACGCAGATATTGTAGTATCAATGCTTCCTGCTAGATTTCATATTGAAGTGGCAAAAGACTGTTTGGCTCTCAAAAAACATATGGTGACTGCTTCTTATGTGAGCCCAGAAATGCAAGCTTTAAACGCAGAAGCAAAAGCTGAGAAATTAGTCTTTTTAAATGAAGTTGGATTAGATCCTGGAGTGGATCATATGAGTGCTATGCAAGTCATCGATCGCATTACAGAATCCGGAGGGAAAATGATTCTTTTTGAATCTTTTACGGGGGGCTTAATGGCACCAGAAAGTGACACCAATCTTTGGAATTATAAATTTACATGGAATCCACGAAATGTCGTATTAGCAGGCCAAGGAGGCGCCGCTAAATTTCTTCAAGAAGGAAAATTTAAATACATCCCGTATCACCTATTGTTTCGACGGACTGAATTTCTGGAAGTTGAAGGTTACGGCCGGTTTGAAGCGTATGCCAATAGAGACTCACTTAAATATCAGAATGTATACGGATTAGAAACGATCAAAACATTGTATCGAGGGACCATTAGACGGGTTGGATTCAGCAGAGCTTGGCAAATTTTCGTGATCCTTGGAATGACCGATGATAGTTACACGATTGCTGATAGCGAAAATATGAGCTATCGTGATTTTGTGAATTCGTTTTTACCGTATAGTCCTACAGATTCTGTAGAATTAAAACTGAGATATAACTTAAAAATTGATCAAGATGATATTATATGGGAGAAATTAGAAGAACTAGACGTTTTTAACGCTGATAAAAAAGTGGTCTTAAAAAATGCTACTCCTGCACAAATTCTTCAAAAGATTCTTTTAGATAGTTGGAGTCTTAGTCCAAAAGACAAAGATATGATCGTAATGTATCACAAGTTTGGATATGAATTAAATGGCAAAAAACATCAAATAGATGCAACGATGGTCTGTACTGGCGATGACCAAACATATACTGCAATGGCTAAAACTGTGGGATTACCGGTTGGAATTGCCACTTTAGCGATCCTAAACAACAAAATACAAAGCTATGGCGTACAAATACCCACTAAAAAAGAACTATACGGACCTATTTTAAGTGAATTAGAAGAGTTTGGTGTCATATTTAAAGAAAAAGAGATGGAATACTTAGGATATAACCCTTTAAGTGTCTAAAACAGTTATAAATTAAAATATTTTAAATACTTTTGGTGTATAAATTATTAATTTTTGGTAAATAATGAGTAAAAAATTAGAAATTGATGGTATTGACAAAACAATTCTAAGAGCATTAATGAAAGATGCGCGTACGCCCGTACTAGAAATTGCTCGTGGGGTTGGGATTTCAGGAGCTGCCATTCATCAGCGTTTAAGAAAACTAGAAAGTTCGGGGCTCATTGCTGGCTCTAAATTTGTACTCAATCCAAAAGTCTTAGGCTATACGACTATGGCGTTTGTTGGGGTCTTTCTAGACAAAGCAAAAAACAATTCGGATGCGGTTAAACAACTCAAACGAATCCCAGAAGTCTTAGAATGCCACTACACTACAGGAAATTGGAGCGTATTAATCAAAATTCTGTGTCGAGATAATGAACACCTAATGTCGGTCTTAAATAAAGAAATTCAATCTATTTCGGGCGTATCAAGAACCGAAACATTCATTTCATTAGACCAACAAATTGATCGGCAAATTAAAATATAGATTAGTCTCTTCCAAAAATCTGCAACGCCCAGTAAACTAAAGTAGCTAACGATCCAAGTGCCGCCACTAAGTAGGTGCGCGCAGCCCATTTGAGGGCATCTTCTGCGCCTTTATACTCTTCTTGAGATAACATGTTTTTATTTTTTAACCAAGCCAAAGCACGGTTACTGGCATCATATTCAACAGGCAATGTTATGAAACTAAACGCTGTTGCAACCGCCATCAATACAAATCCTAAAACCACCACCCAATAGCCTAATCCGAGTCCTGCGCCCGCACCTAAGATTAAACCACCCATAATTAGCCACATAGACATTTTAGACGATATATTCACGGCTGGCACAAGGGTTGAACGCATCTTAAGCCAACTATAGGCTTGCGCATGTTGAACGGCGTGTCCACATTCGTGGGCGGCCACTGCCGCCGCCGCCGCATTTCGTTCATTATAAACAGCCTCACTTAAATTGACTGTTCTATCTTTTGGATTGTAATGATCGGTGAGTCTGCCCGCAACAGAAACGACTTTTACATTTCGAATGCCATGATCTGAAAGCATTTTTTCGGCAATTTCAGCACCACTTAAACCATTGCGTAAATGAATTTTTGAATAGGTTGCAAATTTGCGTTTCAAGGTTGAACTCACCAACCAGCTAGCTAAAGCAATTGCTCCGAGTAAAAGATAATAGGATCCCATAATGTGTTATTTTAGTTTGATATATAATATCAAAAATAACGCCAATTTTAAAAACTAAAAAACGAACCTCCTATTTTAACGTTTTCTGTATTTATAAATAAAGACTAACAGCGTGAATGACGACACCAAAGTCACCGTATTCGCTAAAATCATAGACAAGCTCTCTTTATAAATCCCATACACCAACCAAAACACAATTCCGATAAAGAACAATGAAAAAGTTGGCAGTGAAAACGCCGACACATCTTTCGTTTTCCAAGTTTTATACACTTGAGGTAAAAACGCATAAGTCGTTAAGCAGGCTGCTATGAGCCCAATACCTTCGATATAGTCTATATTATCCAACAATATTTACAATTTTACCAGGGACAACAATCACTTTTTTCGGGACGCGCCCTTCTAATTGTGCAAGCGTTTTTTCATTCCCCATGACAGCCGCTTCTATTTCTTCTTTACTTAAATCCAATGACAATTCTAACGTGAATCGCATTTTACCATTAAATGAAATTGGATACGCTTTGACACTTTCTACCAAGTGACTGGCATCAAACTCTGGGAATTCGGCCGTTGTGATGGATTCTTTATGACCTAGTTGCTCCCATAATTCTTCTGCAATATGAGGCGCATAAGGTGCTATTAAAACCAATAGTGGTTCTAAAATAGTTTTAGAGGTACAGCCTTGAGCGGTTAACTCGTTGACTGCAATCATAAACGTAGACACAGACGTATTAAATGAGAAATTCTCGATGTCTTCAGTGACTTTTTTAATGGTTTTATGGAGTGTTTTTAAGTGGTCTTTTGTAGCAACAACCGACGTCACTTTAGACCCGTCTTCACTGACATATAGTTTCCATAATTTTTTAAGGAAATTATGAACGCCTGTAATTCCAGAAGTGTTCCAAGGCTTGTATTGTTCTAGTGGTCCTAAAAACATTTCATAAAGTCGTAAACTATCAGCGCCGTAATCTGAAACAATATCATCGGGATTGACGACATTGTATTTGGATTTAGACATTTTTTCGACTTCTCTTTTTACTTTAAAATGGCTCTCATTCTCAGGGATAAACTCTGCATTATTAAACTCTTCCCTCCAAGATTTGAATGCAGATTTATCTAACTCATCGGATGCATTTACAAAGGACACATCAGCATGAATTTTATCAAAAATAATGGTATGACTTATAAGACCGTATTCATCTTTATTTTCAGCAGTTGAAAATATTGTTTTTACTTTATTTAAAATTGATTCACCTATTTCTCTTCTTTCATTTGATAAATCTTCATTCAAGTCTAAAACTTCTTCTCCAATTTTATCTATCAGATCCCTTGAAATATAAAGATTGGGGTGGAAAAAAGATTTTATTGAAACTTTAGACTCGTTTTCTTTTACTAATTTTCCTCCTTGAGTTGCTACTGAAACTCTATAAACAAACGCACTGTTCCCCAAAATCATTCCCTGATTGATGAGTTTTTTAGCAAATTCATCCACAGGAACCACCTCCAAATCAAAGAGGAATTTTTGCCAGAAACGTGCATAGAGCAAATGCCCTGTTGCATGTTCACTCCCACCAATATATAAA
>Ga0115549_1002550_pt1 | contig 10242 bp, 7 predicted proteins | sample COGITO_mtgs_1004_2_FD_87176 | JGI IMG/M metagenome (GOLD analysis project Ga0115549, IMG submission 87176) | Pelagic marine microbial communities from North Sea - COGITO_mtgs_100430 | ecosystem: Environmental > Aquatic > Marine > Epipelagic | place: Germany:Helgoland, sampling site Kabeltonne...
CCCCTTCACATGACCGTACAAGAGAAATTGACTGCCAACGTAGTGGTCGACACCAACCCCGCCACCGGCACTGCCGTTGCAGAGTTGAGCGAAACCAATCTGGATGCGTTGCCACAAATGCTGAGCAAAGCCCGGCAAGCGCAAGCTATTTGGGCGGCCAAGTCTTTCAAGGAAAGGGCTCGCCATATTCAGATGATGCGCAGCTACATTGTCGACCGCGCCGATGACCTGGCCCGTACCATCAGCGAAAGCAACGGCAAAACACTCACAGATGCCTTGGCGACGGAAGTATTGCCCTGTGCGCTGGCCTGCAAATGGTATGCAAAAAATGCTGAGCATTACCTGCAAGAGCGTAACCGCCCTGTAGGCAGCCTCTTATTCTTCAACAAACGCACCCATATGTTACGGGTACCGCTAGGTGTAGTAGGTATTATCAGCCCTTGGAACTATCCGCTATCAATTCCTTTTGGCGAAATCGTCATGGCCTTGATGGCCGGCAACGGCATTATGCTAAAAGTGGCTGCCGCCACCCCTGCGGTAGGCCGGGCCATTGAGCAAATCGTCGCCGCTGGTGAACTCCCTGAAGGCCTGTTTCAGCACATCGTCGGCTCTGGTTCAAAGGTCGCCACCGGCTTTTTCGATAATGGCATCAATAAGCTTTTCTTTACTGGCTCGGTCCCCGCAGGCAAAACGTTGATGGCTCAAGCAGCTAAAACGCTGACTCCCGTCTCACTGGAGCTAGGCGGTAACGACCCGATGCTGGTACTGGAAGACGCAGATCTGGAGAGAGCCACCAACGGTGCCGCATGGGGCGGCTACCAAAATGCCGGGCAAAGCTGTGGCGGCGTGGAACGCGTTTATGTAGTGGATGCCGTATACGACCAGTTCGTGGATCTACTGGCCAAGAAAACACGTCAGCTGCGCCACGGCATTGGGTGCAACGGTTTTGATGTGGATATCGGCAGCCTGACTACCGCAGGCCAACTGCGTACGGTTCAACAGCATGTGGAAGACGCGCTCGCTAAAGGCGCTCGCATTGAAGCCCAGTCCCGCCCCGTGGGTAATGTAGAAAACGGTTTCTTCTTCCCTGCCACCCTGCTCACCCAGGTCACCGATGACATGCTCACCATGTGTGATGAAACCTTCGGCCCCTTAATCGCTGTGCAGCGTGTAGCCAATGAAGAAGAGGCCATTCGCAAAGCCAATGATTCAAACTTGGCCCTGACCTCTTCAGTCTGGACAAAAAATAACAAGCGTGGCCGTGCCATCGCCGCACAGTTGCAAACGGGTGTTACCACCATCAATGATCATCTCTACAGCCACGGCTTGTCCGAAACCCCTTGGGGCGGCTGGAAAGAATCGGGCATTGGCCGTACCCACGGTCCGGAAGGCTTGGAAGAAATGACCCAGGCAAAAGTAGTAAACTGGGATATTTTGCCGTCCAAACGCAATATCTTCTGGTACCCGTTTGATCAGGCCACCTATAACGGTATCAAGAATGCCTTGCTTTTCGTCTTCCCTTCCGGGGTCGGCCAGTGGCTCAGCGCTTCGCTCAAGCTTACCCCCTTCTTGGTGAAGAAAATGTTCACTGGCTGGAAAACCGGCGACTGAAGGTCGCGGTGGTGCCCGCAAAAGCAGGCCTATTGATCTGTATCACATTGATCCTCTCTGAATCTGTCACGCTAGCCAGACAGGTTAGGGAGGATTTTTTATGTATATGGATACCGTGGTTTTAGCAGGAATCGCAGTGATTGCAGGCATTCTACTCTTCGCCGGGTGTTTCGCCCTGTTTATCTGGCTTGATGCCGGTAATGAAGACACCACACAGAGCGAAAAGGACTAACTCCGCCCTTATCTCGCGCGCAAGAACGGCGGGGGTGGGCTCACGGCCATTCTCCCCCCTGGGGTCTCAGAAAAATGACTTGCGGACTCGGCGTGGCCCTCAAGTGTGCCGTTGTTACAGTTTTTAGACAGATACATCAGCACGCCTTAAAAAATGCGCCCTCTTTACCGTGGGCGAGGACTAACCAGCCTGAAAGGCTGAAGCTTGCAAGGCGCATCTTAGTGGCGCCCAAACAGAATCCCCCCAAGCAACCGTTGAATCAGAGCGCCTCCAGCCAATCCTGTGACGGGGCATACCACCAGGACCCCATCACCGGGCGAGTAAAGTCCAGTAGACGATCTTTCACTGAGTCATCCGCGATGCCAAACATGCGGCGTAGCAAAAAGTCGTAACGGTCCAACTCGCAACAGAACGCCAAAAAATACAGACCATGCTGGCCGCTGTCGCCATAGGGGACCGAGCGGCGCCACATTTTTTGCGCTACACCGTCACGGTCCACATCCACGCGCCCAACGTGGGCATCCGTGGGCATGCGCTCATCGTCAAATTCCACGGCATCTTCTTTGGTCCGACCAAACACATTCTCCTGCTCACTGACCGGTAACCGGTTAAACTTGTCCAAGTCGTGAATCCATTTCTGAGTGAGCACCCAGCTCCCCCCCGCACCGGGGTGAGGTTCAGCGATAAAGGCAGCCTTTTCTGCCTTTTCACCGGTGGGGTTACCAATGCCGTCCACGAAACCTGTTAAGTCTCGCATGTCGTGGTACACAAAGGCCGTCAACTCAAGCTGAGTAGCAAGTAAATCACCCACCGCCTTGCGCACCTGCATGGCAGTATCGAATAGATCACCAGACTCTTTAGCCTGAACCCACACCCATAAATCCCCCTGGGTGGCCGGGATATGCCCCTCCAAGAAAAACGCGGGAAAGCTAAAGCGGGAATCAAGGCAGGCCCAAAGGTCTGGCCCGAAAGCCAGCAGAACCGGGGCTTGCTCATTTTTCAGCGCGACAAGTTCCCGTAGTGCTTGGCGTAATGTCTCCAGCTCAAGGCCACTACCAAGGCTAAATTCGAAGAACAGGTGATGGGCATAACTACGGTCAAAAATACCGGTTTGCGGTGTCGACACCGAAGGCTCCTTTGCGCTATTCATAAACAGGAATAAATTCGCACAATAATAGCAGGTCCAGTCAAAGCAGACTCCTTCAACACGAAAACCCAGCCCACCGCACACTGAGTGCAATAGTTTTGAAACAAATTGAAATAGCCGCTGGTGTTCCGGGCTCAGGGCTTTCGCTACACTTGGCCCACATTCGTTAACTGTATCCGACTATGACACCTTGGCTTGGACTGGATCGACTAGGCTTCTTTCTCATACGCGTATTTTTACGCCTGTGCACCCGCGCGAATGCGCTTCCTTCAGACCCCAAAGAACTCCAGCTCGCCGCCAACACGCCCGTGGTGTATGTACTCAGTGATCGATCTGCCGCCGATGCTGCAGTTGCCGACCAAAGTGCCCGGCAACTGGGGCTTTCCTCTGCCCTTCGAGGGTTAACCCTGGGCAAGACGCACCTAAACCATAGCTATTTCCAGTTGTACCGTCGGCAAATGGGTAACCGCCGTCAGCGCCGTGCGATATCACCGCCGCGACTGGAGAAGTTGGTCGCGGTCCTGCGTGACAATCCTAACGCGGATGTACAGTTAGTACCGGTGTCCGTGTTTTGGGGGCGCCGTCCGGAAAAAGAGAACTCCATGTGGCGCATTCTCTTCTCCGACAACTGGTCACCCGCCGGTTTCATCAAGAAATTCTTCATCATTATTACTCAGGGCCGGCAGCTCTACGTTCAGTTTAGTCGGCCCATGTCGCTGCGTACCCTGGTGGATCAGTGCCCAACTGATGATCAGGCTGTTCGCAAGGCATCGCGCATTCTGCGAGTCCATCTCCGCCGCCAGCAGGAAGCCGCCATCGGTCCGGACCTTTCACATCGACGCACCCTGACTAACACTGTGGTGGATTCCCTTCCGGTGCGTGAAGTCATTCGCACTGAAGCTAAACGTCAGGACGTCAGTGAAGAAAAGCTGGAAGCCAAGGCTCGCGGTTATGCCATGGAAATTGCAGCGGACTATTCGCACACCGTGATCCGAACCCTTGAGTTGTTTCTAAACTGGTTATGGAACCGCCTGTACGGAGGCATTCGTCTCTACAACATGGATAATCTGACCAAGGTCGCCGGCGATCACGAAGTTATCTATGTGCCCTGCCACCGTAGCCACATTGATTATCTGCTGCTGTCTTTTGTGATGTTCCGCAACGGCTTGGTTCCACCGCATATCGCCGCCGGCATTAATTTGAACCTGCCCATCGTGGGTACTGTCCTGCGCCGTGGCGGTGCCTTCTTTATGCGCCGCAGCTTCCGGGACAACCCATTATACGCCGCCGTATTCAGCGAATACCTGCATACGATTACCACGCGCGGCTTTTCCATTGAATATTTTGTGGAAGGCGGGCGCAGCCGCAGCGGGCGCATGCTGAAGCCGCGCACCGGCATGCTCGCCATGTCAGTTCGCAGCTTCCTGCGCGATTCGCGCAAGCCCATTGCGTTTGTGCCTGTCTATGTCGGTTATGAAAAAGTCATCGAGGCCGGTTCCTACATCGGCGAACTGCACGGCAAAAAAAAGCAAAAAGAATCGGTGGGCGGCTTGATGAAGTCACTGTCTGTACTGCGTAGCCACTTTGGCCAGGTGCACCTGAATTTTGGAGAACCTATCAAGCTGGTGGACTATTTGGACGAGCACAATCCCAAATGGCGCAATGAAACCCTCACCCCCGGGGAAAACCCACCCTGGTTTAAACATGTAATTGAAGAGCTGGGCCAGGAAGTAGTCGAATCCATCAATGCTGCCGCCGTGGCCAATCCGGTTAATTTGCTTAGCCTGGCGTTGCTGGCATCGCCCAAGCACACCATGGATATTGCCCAACTTCGTCAGCAACTGAATCTCTACATCTCCCTACTCAAGCAGGCCCCCTACAGCGATAGCGCCGCGCTGGCCACCGACGACGCCGATGCCATTATTCAATACGGCCTTGAGCTCGACTTCATCGATCGCATAGAGCATAAACTGGGCGATGTGGTAACCACCGACGAAAAAACGGCCTTGCAGATGGCCTACGTGCGCAACAACAGCCTGCACCTGTTCATTCTGCCTGGGCTGATTTGCTCTCTGGTAATGAATGCTCGCTCTGTAAGCCTTGATATATTGCAGAGTATGGTTCGCCTGCTCTACCCCTTTCTGCGTAGCGAGTACTTCCTGCACTGGCAGAGCGACGAAGAACTAACCGCAGCCGTCAACAATATCGTCACCGTCCTGCAGAAGGAGCAATTAATTAGCAGGGAAAATGACTGCCTGCACGGCGCCGCGATTCATACCCACGAATCCGACTTGCTTGATCATCTTGGTCAAACCGTCATGCCCTCTCTGGAGCGCTACTACCTAACCATTCGACTTTTGGTGCAATACGGGCCTGGTAAACTCACCGCTGAGCAGCTAGCCGAACTAGCGCACCAAACTGCACAGCGGCTATCACTGTTGTATGAATTCAATTCTCCAGAATTCTTCGATAAGGTGGTGCTAAAGAACTTTATTGCTCAGCTCTATTCCACTGGCCTGGTAACACCCGGCGGTAACGGCGCGTTGGAATTTGATGAAGAACTACAGGCCCTTGATGACGAAGCCAGCCGCATTTTCAGCCCTAATATCAGTGACGCTATCCAGCGCGTCACCCGGGTTACTAATTTGGGCAACCTGCTTACCGCTTCTCCTGAGGCACCCTAATCACTCCCGGTCATCTTTTTTGCTGGCCGGTGTCTTTTTTCTTCTCAATCAGCGAGTTATCGAGGGCAGAAGTGCACTCAGGCACAGGTATAAATATCGAACCGTACTGCCTTGCCCCTTTGGCTGAAGGACGACGTTACGCCCGCCAGAAAACGGGCTTTTATCGGGCGTTTTACGACCACCCGGGAAGGACCGAGGGCGCGCGCCCAGTCCAACAGCTGCCGTTCTTCAGCCTCATTCGGGTAGGGACAAAGCCGCTGCAACCACTGCAGGTCTTTCTTTACCGCAGCACTTTTTCCCCGAGCCGGGAACATGGGATCAAGATACACAGCATGGAGAACAGACGGCTCAGTGGCTTTGCTATCATCGCAGGCCAGTAACTGCATGTTGGCAGCCAAACCAACAGGCGCCCTCTGCAGGCCATCGGCAAGCATGGCATGAAGAATCGGCGAACGCTCAGCCAGCAGCACCTGAAACCCTGCCTGTGCCATCAAGGCGGCATCCCGACCGAGGCCAGCGGTGGCATCAAGTACGCGAACCCGCTCGTCTTTAGGCTTGCCCAACGCCTTGATTAGGCGCTCATGGCGCACTCGTTCAGGAGTGAGCCGATAGCCCTGCTTACCGTCGCAAAAACTGACCGCCAGCGGCGTTTCGTTTCCCTGGGGTCTCCATAGGCTCAGGCATGCATCATCCCAGCCAAGCACCAGCTCAAGCGCTTGAGCGCGGGCATGGGCTTCATCTTCCACTGCGATTCCCGGCAGACCTTCCGGGCAACCGGGTAACAACCCAAGCACAGTCTCCGGCACCGCTCTCTGCTTCATGCCAACCAGCACAACAAAGCCACGCCCAGAATCAGCCGGTAAACCACAAACGGCAGCATACCAACGCGCTCCAGTAAGCGAATGAAGAATACAATGGTCAGGTAGGCCGTCACCGCACTAACCATGGCGCCCAGCACCATCACCCCCCAATCCACAGCAACCTGCTGCTCGATCAGGTCTTTGGTTTTCAATAATCCAGCACCCAGTATTACCGGAATGGAAAGCAAAAAAGAAAAACGAGCCGCATCTTCACGGCGATAGCCTAACGCCAATGCCGCCGTGATAGTAATACCACTGCGCGAGGTGCCGGGAATCAACGCCAATGCCTGAGCCAAGCCAATAAACATGGCGCCGGCAATGCCCAGCCGAGCCAATGAAAGCGCCCGTTTGCCGAACGCATCTGATGCCCAAAGCAACACCCCAAACACCAGTGTAGTAACGGCAATCACCAGCGCGGCACGTAATTCACGTTCAATAAAGTCTTCGCCGAGGAAGCCAAACACCACAGCAGGAATGGTGGCCAGAACCACCAGCAAGCCCAGTTTCAAATCATCATTCATCCGGCGTTGCTGCACGGCCACACCGGCACCACCCACCATGGCAACCAGATCACGGCGGTAATACACCATCACTGCCAGCAAGGTCCCCAAATGCACAGCCACATCGAACGCCAACCCCTGATCTGGCCAGCCCAAAATTTGTGACGGGAGAATCAGGTGAGCCGAACTGGAGATAGGGAGAAACTCGGTAAGCCCCTGTATCAGAGCGAGCACCAGAGCCTGGAACCAATCCATTGAAAGTCCTTTTTGAATGAAGCGTCAGTGACTAAACGCAAACGACAAGAACAAACCTCAAACCCAGCTTGGGTAATCAGCCCGGTACCGAAAACAACGCTACTTTTTATTCGTCCGCTATCACCTTGTATCCCTGTAGAAATTCTTCTGGCATACGCCGTGGCTTGCCAGAATCCAGCGCTACACATACCCAGCGGGTACGTCCGCGCAGCAGGGTCAAACCATCAGCTTCACGCACAATCTGGTAGCGGCGAGTAAGACTGATACGGCCATCGTTTTGTACAATCCAGGTACCGATCTTCAGGTTCTCACCCTCGAAGGCTGGCGCCAGATAATCCACTTCGGTATGGCGCGCTACCATGCCCCGGTTAAGCCTCTGATACAGATCCCAGCCCAGCCCCAGCTCGGTGGTATGGTGCCAGGCAATCTGCTCCATAAAACGCAGATATTCAGTGTTGTTCACATGGCCCATCACATCGATGGCTTCGGCTGGTACGGTCACTGTCAGCTCATGCACATTGGGAAGATCCCAGTTGGTCATCGTACTGCTCCCTGAATCACTTGATCTCGCAGGTAGACCGGCTGTGCCTGTTCCGCACTCACACATTCTCCACGTTCGAATGCAGGTAATGCCAGTTGGGCAACCGCTTGCGCATGGGGGTGAGCGCCAGCGACACAGAAGCTTGCGCCATAGGCCGCCAGGAGCGCGTCTTGATGCACCAAACCGGAACCAACAATCATCCAGTCAGCGCACGGCAGTTCTGGCAAAGCATCAGGCTTGAATAGCCCATCACAAAGCACGGCATGGGCCGAGCCCGGCTCACACTCATAGGCGCCGAGGTAAAGCTCGCCCATGCGCGCATCAAAACAGGCGATAACATGCGGATTCACCTTCAGTGCCTGCGCGCTCAGCGCACAAGCCGCTAAAGTGGAAACCCCTACCACCGGTAGATCCGCCGCGAAGGCCAAACCCTGCGTTACAGCAGCAGCGACCCGCACACCGGTGAATGCACCCGGGCCATGCCCGAAAGCAATGCCATCGAGATCGGCAAGCCGGAAACCCGCCTCCTCCAGTATCCCCTCGACCATGGGCAATACCCGTTCGGTCTGCTGGCGAGGCGCTTGCTCAAAGCGTTCAATCACACTGCCATTATCCAACAGCGCCACCGAGCAGGTTTCTCCTGCGGTTTCCAATGCGAGTATTCGCGTCATGATTCCATTTTTTCCGCTTCCTGGCCCTGACGGGCCAGATAATCAAAAAACCGCTGTACCACATCCAGCTTACGGGTGCGGGTCATGTTGGGCAGGCTGTTAACGAACAACTTGCCATAACTACGCGTCAGCAAACGCGGGTCTGCGACTACCAGCAACCCGGTATCTTTCGGGTCACGAATCAGTCGCCCGGCTCCCTGGCGCAGGGCCAGCACCGCTTGGGGTAGTTGGTAATCACGAAACGCATTACCGCCATTGCGGTTAATGTGCTCGATGCGCGCCGCCGCCACCGGATCACCGGGTGAACCAAATGGCAGTTTATCGATAATCACACAACTGAGCGCCTCACCGCGTACATCAATGCCTTCCCAGAAGCTGCTGGTTCCCAACAACACGGCATTGCCCTTTTCCCTAAACGCATCAAGCAATTCACGCCGCCCGGCTTCACCCTGCACCAACAAAGGGTAATCAAGCTTCTGGCGAAGGATAGCCGCGGCTTCACGTAACGCTCTGTGACTCGTAAACAGGAAAAAAGTGCGGCCCCTGGCTGCATTAATGACCGGCACCATGGCAGCGGTGAGTTGCGCCGTGTACTCACGATCATTCGGCGCCGGCAGCCCTTCCGGGGCATAGAACACGGCTTGGCGCTTAAAATCGAAAGGACTCTCCAGCCTAAGGGTACGGGCAGAATCCAGCCCCAGGCGATGCTGGATATGTTCAAAGCGTCCGCCCACCGACAACGTGGCTGAGGTGAGAATCCAGCTACAGGGGTTGCGCTCACGCTGGGCTCGCAGCTGGGCCGCCACGGACAACGGTGTGCTGTGCAAGACTACAGAGCGTTTGAAGGTTTCAAACCAGTACACCCGATTCGGCTGGCCGCCTTTCAGGTAGGCCGCCAGGCAATCCACCTGTTCACTGGCGCGCCGGGAGCAGACATCCATCCCCCGGCTCGCCTTGGCCAGCGGTCCGAGAAATGCATCCAGCTCCTGCAAAGCCTGCAACAGTGCCTCTCCGGCCTCAATCACCGCCTGATTCTCTGCCACTTCCGTCCAGGGCTCACGGCGTTCGCCGTCCCCCAGGCTTAAGCGTAAATCCATGCCGCCTTTATCCACGGCGGCCACTAGGCGATTTAGCTCCGCCAGATCCGCGGCCGTATGGCCCGCTTCAGACAGGCTATCGCGGCCCAATTCCTGAATCTGTCTGGTGCTCAGGGTGTCGGCGAAAAACGCCGCCGCGATTTCGGGTAGCTGATGGGCCTCATCGAAAATCACCGTATTGGCGGTGGGCAGCAGCTCCGAGGCGGCACCATTGCCGCGCAACGCTGCGTCGGCGAAAAACAGATGGTGGTTGACCACCACCAGGTCTGCTTCCTGAGCCTCTTTACGCGCCTTCATCAACGGGCATTCGTTATAGCGGGGGCATTCTGTCCCCAGGCAATTGTCCGCGGTGCTGGTCACCCAGGGCCATACTGGCGCATCTTCCGGGATTTGTTGCAGCTCGGCGATATCTCCGGTGCGGGTACGCCCTGCCCAGTGCGCCACGATCTGCATCTGCCCCACGGTCTCACGGGTGAGAAAACGGGCGTCTTCTTGATGCAGCTCCAATCGATACGGACATAGATAGTTGGCACGCCCTTTCAGCAGCGCCACTTTACGCGGCAAGTTCAGCGCCTTCTTGACCATGGGCAGGTCTTTAAAGAACAGCTGGTCCTGCAAGCTTTTGGTGCCGGTGGACACCAACG
>Ga0115549_1002553_pt1 | contig 10240 bp, 9 predicted proteins | sample COGITO_mtgs_1004_2_FD_87176 | JGI IMG/M metagenome (GOLD analysis project Ga0115549, IMG submission 87176) | Pelagic marine microbial communities from North Sea - COGITO_mtgs_100430 | ecosystem: Environmental > Aquatic > Marine > Epipelagic | place: Germany:Helgoland, sampling site Kabeltonne...
TATTTTAAAACGCAAGCGCGTCTATACTCGCCCTCAAGGCTCAGTAATTTACGGCAGGAGTTTTTGTGCTTGGATGCCATTATCGAAGTCGTCAATTTAGGCACGTGCCCTTTCGTTTTTTGTGTCACAAAAACTGTCTGGCAGTGGTCATGCTCAGAGACCCCAAATTATTCAAAGTCTTGGCGCGCTTTTGCCAAGCTTGGCGGTATGTTAAATTCAAGGCGCGTTTCAAATTGTTTTGGACAGGTTCCAAAAAGTCGAGGATTACATCGCAAACTTGGGGCAGAAAATTTTAGTTCTTGCGTGTCTAAACGGTTGGCGAGATCCGGCATGAAGCGCATGACCGCAGCAGCGGTGGCATGAAAACCAGAAAATCGAGGCAAGATCCACTAAGCTAGGGTATTGTGCTCACGACATTTCTGAACAACGTCCTTTCTATGTCCACCTGTTTTAAAGCCTTTCCCCGAAGCCAATAGCTTGGGCTAGACGTCACTGGTGGCGCCGGCACCTTAACCTGATCACCATGCGCGGTGATACTCTTTGCGGGAAATTCTGGGGTGCTGCAGCACATTTGTGGCGCACAATTTTTATGACACGAGATAGTTTGTTCGAAGGCGACGATACACAGCCATTTTGGTGGCCGTGGCACGGGTTAGCAGATTGGCCGCTGGATCGGCTCTGAAACCTTGATCGGGCGGCAACATTGCACCCAACATTTCATATGAATTACGTTATTGGAATGACAATGATCGCTAAAGCATGAGCTATCTCGCATAGTCTAAGCGCTAACGCCTGCGCCTTTTACAAACTGCACTGCGTTGATCTTCCAGCCGTCAGCAGTTTTTTTCATCCAGTAGTCCAAGCAATGGACGCGCCCGGCCATGTCAATAATCTCAATCTTTTGCCACAGATCGCCACCGATCTCGCGCAGATCTAAATATGTCACCTTAGATGGGCGCCAGACCATCGGATAGGTGTTTGTCACCATGCGACCAAAATTCTCGGATTTACGAAAGATTTTGCGGATTGATGGGCTGGCAAAGGCAAAAGCGCTTTCAAAATCATCTGCTTTGAACGCCTCTATTTGTTTGTTTATAACGTTTTCGATTTCGGATTCCTGAGCTTGTGCAGAAAACACTAAGCCAAAGATCAATACCAGTGCTGAAACAATTACACGCATCGCAATTCCTTTCGAATTCCGGATTATTACATATAACTGTAAAGGCGCAGGTCAAATGCTGGCGTCGAAGTCAATCAGCAGTCGCTAGCTTTCCGGCCAAACCGAGTTCGATCAAGGCTATGGTTTCAGCCACGCCATAAAGTGCGATGAAACCGCCAAATCGCGGCCCTTGGCTTGCCCCCAACAGCACCTCATACCGAGCGGTGAACCATCCGCGCAGTGGGTCAAAACGGTCCCGCCCGATGGCATATACCACCGATTGCAGCGCTTCGTCCTCGACTGGGCCATCGTATGCGGTCAGCGCGTCACGGAGCGCTATAAGCGCTTCGCGTTCTGGGTCAGTGGGATGGCGGTAGGTCTTGGATGGTTTGACGAAGTCGTTGTAATAGCGAACAGCAAATCCTACCGCTTGGTCCATGCCGGGGTGGCTGTCGGGGCCGGTATCAGGTGCGTAGCGCTGAATGAAGCCCCACAGCGTTTGCTTGGTCTCTGCAGAGCTTACCGAGGCAAGGTTCAGCAGCATCGCGAAGGGCACCACCATATCGCTTGTGGGCACATTACCGCCATGGATGTGCCATACTGGATTGTTCAGCCTTTGGGCCTCGTCTTGGCCGGCATAGGCGCGCAGTTGCTGATGGTATTCATCGACGGCCTTTGGAATGACATCAAAATACATCCGTTTTGCAGTCTTAGGCTTTTGGTACATGAAATAACCGAGCGACTCGGTAGAAGCGTAAGTCAGCCAGTCGTCTATACTGACCCCATTACCAGAGGACTTGGAAATCTTTTGTCCATTCTCGTCCAAAAACAACTCATAGGTAAAATGCTCGGGCTTTTTCTGTCCAAGCAACTCACAGATCCGGTCGTAGATTGGCGTATTGGTACTGTGATCCTTGCCATACATCTCGAAGTCCACGCCAAGCGCGGCCCAGCGGGCGCCAAAATCGGGTTTCCATTGCAGTTTTACATGGCCACCTGTCAGAGGCACGGTCATTTCTGTGCCGTCCGCGTCTTCGAAAGTGATGGTGCCTGCTTTGGCGTTGACCTCTTTCATCGGCACATACATCACGCGCCCCGTATCTGGGTGGATCGGCAAGAAAATGGAATAGGTTTGCTTGCGCTCCTCGCGCAGAGATTTCAGCATGACCTTCATTATGTCGTCATATCGTTCAGCAGCACGCAAAAGGATCTCGTCAAACTTGCCAGAACGGTAGAATTCTGTGGCAGAGATAAATTCGTATTGGAACCCGAACGTATCAAGGAAACGGCGCAGCATTGCGTTGTTATGATGTCCAAAGCTTTCATGCGTCCCGAACGGATCTGGGACTGAGGTCAATGGCATTTGCAGATAGTCTTGTAGCTTTTCTGGATTGGGCACATTACCCGGCACCTTGCGCATGCCGTCTAAATCGTCGGAAAAACAGACCAGTTTGGTGGGAATGTCGCTGAGTTCCTGAAAGGCGCGCATGACCATAGACGTGCGGGCAACCTCTCCGAAGGTGCCAATATGGGGTAGGCCAGAGGGGCCATAACCGGTCTCGAATAAAACATACCCCTTTTCTGGGGGCGCCTTTTCATAGCGTTTGAGCACGCGGCGGGCCTCTTCAAAGGGCCAGGCTTTGCTTGTCATCGCAGCGGTGCGCAAACTTGACATTGGGATATGTCCTAAATTGGGGTGCCGCACGGTGAGCGCAGCAATTTTCATCATCAGACCCGCGTTGGTATGCACGGTCGAATCCGCGCCGGATGCGCGGTATCCCGCTGGTACCTATTGCGGGCAGCACAGAGCGTCAATATTTAGGAAATGCAGGTTTCTGCGAACAGGCCCCACAGGATTAACCCGATGACAAATTCCACGACGTTTTCGTTGACGCCACAAGATGCGCTGGTCGCTCTGATGATTGCTGTTTCCGCATCAGACGAGGATATTCGCACAGCGGAGCTGGTCAAGATCAATTCGGCGGTCAATAATCTGCCGGTGTTCGCAGGCTATGATTTGGATCGTCTTAATGTGGTCGCGCAAACAGTGTTTGATTTGTTCGAACAAGAAGATGGACTGGACGCACTTTTTGGTTTGGTTCGCGCCGCATTGCCAAAGCGTTTGCACGAGACAGCCTATGCGCTGGCTTGTGACGTGGCCGCGGCGGATGGTTCCATTGCAGAAGCTGAGCTGCGTCTGTTGGAAGAGATGCGCTATGAGTTGGAAATCGACCGACTGCACGCAGCGGCGATCGAGCGCGGCTCGCGTGCACGCCATGCGACGCTGTAACGGCGGCATGGTTGGATTTCTGTTAGCCAGAGGACATTAGCACGTCCTGTTGCCATGCGCTTGCGAGAGCCGCGCGCTGCTGTCAGCCTGTGTTTACCCCTTATTGATACTTCCCTTGCCCGGATAGGTCGGAACTGCCGAACCTTGGTGGATTGACCGCTTTAGAGGGCTCATCTGAGCCCTCTGCGGAGAAAAGGGATTTTTAGATGAACATGGCGATCACTGATGGCGCGCTACTGATGCCGCCAGCCTTTGCAAATGGCCTTAACGTATGGTCGAGCGGTGATGGAACACCGGGCTCTGACACTTACGAAAATGCGGTGAATGCGGCATTTGTGCCGGCAGATCAGGACTTTGGTGGGTGTCTAGAGCTGCAGAAGACGACCAATACAACACGCGTGCGTCATATGGGAGAGACCCGGATCGTGCCGGGGTGCTATTTGCAGGTCAAAGCGCGGGTCAAAGCCATCAGTGGCAGCCTGCCATCCGTGCGCATTTCGGCTTACGCAGCTTTGGCCAATGGCCAGCCTGTGCTAGGGGTATCAACACAGGCGACCGCGACCGCGCTGACCAATTACGGCACGATTACCGAAGTCACTGCGATTATCGGTGTCGGAAATCGCGACGGTGTCGACATGATTTTAGGCCCAACAGCAGCGTATTGCCACTTCGGGATTGATCTGCAAGGCCCCAACGGTGGCATCGTTCGGATCGATGACATAGAAATCCAAGACGTCACATCGATGTTTCTGCGCGATCTTGTCCCCTACGTTGACGTACGCGACTATGGGGCGATCGGTGACGGTGCAACCGACGATTCCAATGCGTTTAATGCCGCAATTGCAGCGGCAAATGGGCGCACGGTTCTGGTGCCCGAGGGTATATTCCGCCTTGAAGCCGACATGGCCTTTGAAGAGCAGGTCAAGTTTGAAGGCACTCTGAGCATGCCGACAAACAAGATACTTTTGTTGCGCAAGAGCTATGATTTACCGACCTACATAGAGGCATTCGGTGACGAAGAACTTGCATTTCGCAAGGCGTTTCAGGCGCTGCTGAACAGTTCGGATCACGAGAGCTTAGACATGGGGGGGCGTCGCATTGCGGTGACAAAACCCATCGACATGCAGGCCGCCGTACCAAACCGCACGAGTTTTGCCACGCGGCGGATGATCCGTAATGGGCAACTTGAGGCGCAAGGCAGCAGCAATTGGCAGACATCAAGCGCAACCAGTACGGCCACCTACAGCGCGTCGAATGCCCGAAAGCTTACCAATGTCACCAATGTCGCCAACATCGAAGTTGGGTCACTGGTTGAGGGAAATGGCGTTGGGCGTGAAATCTATGTGCTTCGCAAAAATGTTGGGGCCCGGGAAATTGAACTGAATGCGCCTCTTTTTGATGCAGAGGGTACACAGACTTTTTCGTTTCGGCGTTTCAAATACCTTTTGGACTTCAGTAAATTTACGCAGCTGAGCAAGTTCATAATGCAGGGAATCGAGTTCCAATGTAACAGCAGATCAAGTGGCATAATGCTGGCCCCATCGGGTTCAACATTTGAGTTGCAAGACTGTTTCGTCAGCCGTCCAAAGAACCGCGGCATCACCTCGATCGGGAGCGGCTGTCAGGGGATGCTGATCGATCGGTGCCAGTTCCTGTCCGCGGAAGAACCGCTGGATGTGGACCAGCGGGTATCGATTGCGCTGAACGTTAATGCCAACGACGTCAAGTTGCGCGATTGCAGGGCGACAAAGTTCCGGCACTTTGCCCTCCTCAATGGCCAGAACCACTTGGTAAAAGGCAACCATTTTTTCCAAGGTGATGGGGTCTCAAACGGGTTGCGTACAGCTGGCTTGGTGCTTATGGAAAATTTCACATCAAGCGTGGTGACCGGCAATTATGTCGATAACTGCTTTATCGAGTGGACAAACGAACGCGATCCCACACCTGCCTTTACGTCTGGTTTTTCGTTCAGTTCGCTATCGATCACTGACAACGTGTTTTTGTCTGGCGATGTAGCACCTTGGTTCAGCTACTTTGTTGTGAAGCCTTTTGCTGCGGGTCACTTCCTGAATGGTGTAACTGTGTCCGGCAACCGGTTTCGATCAATCAATGGCAAAATTGACCGCGCAGAGCGGGTGGATACCAGTTTTGCTGATCTTGACTACAATCGGAATCGAGAGGTCTATTTTGACGGCAACTCATATCACAACGTCAGCGAACAGGCGCACAATCCGCTGATCGTCGCGCATAATAATAATAACAACTCAAAGATCTGGACTGTGGGCACTGCCAAGCAGCTTCCGTTCGAAAGTTATTGTATGTTTGTCGATTCTGTCGCTTTGACTGGTGACATGCGGGATAGCTCTAACGTCAAACGCTATGAAACGCCGGTGGCCAAGGGCCGGGTGGGTGCCAAAAAAGATGCATTTTCGCTAGAATTCAGCACGGCAATGCGCGGACAAATCCGAGCTACCGTGCGCATGGACAAATAGGAATATCGGGGCGGTGGCAGAGCCGTCGCCCCATCTCAAAAGTCTTTCCAGAGGCCGAATTTCAGGGCGACCTCAGAATCTTCGATACTTGCTCCGATCTGGTAGCTTACTTCTCCATTCCCCGGTTCCCAGATCAGCGAAGGGGTGAATTTTGTGCTGCTTTCTGTCTCGGTCTGGCTATAGAATACCTGAACCATCATCTTGATGCGTTCGTTTAGTGTCAGACCGAGGGTCGTGTCCAGTTTGGCTGTGTATGAGATCGCGCTTAACGACCATTCGACAGCGCCATCCACCGCCAGCCAACCGTAATGATCACCAATCTTTAACCCGCGCCCATAGCCCAGGGCCGTCAGCAGCAATGGTTCCGAGCTCTGCCCAAACGTGGTGCCGATGCCGACCTCATAGGCTATGATAAAAGGCCGATCGTCGGCAGTTATCGGTTCGCGGGCGAAGACAAAGCCTGATCCATTCCGGAAACGACCAGTGGTCATGTCTGCGTTAATCTTGATCCCCAGAGAAAGATTGGCGCGCGCCCCGTAGTCCACGTAAAGACTGTTTTGGATTTTACTATTCTGCTCGACTGTGGCGCTGTAAGACAAAAAACCGGTTCCTTCGGCGCGCATCCACGCCCCTCCAAACGCCGGGCTGGCCAACGTCAGGGCCATAGTCAGCAAAATCAGGCGCATGCCTACGCTAAGCGTGGGTTAACAAGCCATGAATTGACCCGTTCTTAGTTAACAAACTGTTACGAATTTCATTGGTGCCGCTGAATGATTTTGCGTCCGCCCACACAATCAACAGATGCTTTGACATCTGTTCCTTGGTCGGTTGAGAGTTGGAAACACAAAACGCGGCATAGCTGATACAGGTAGGCGGCACAGCAAAAGTAGCCGCCTGCTGCGTGTTCGCCGTGTTTGGCTTTGGTTGTGCAGGTTAAGTTAAACGACAAACTCTTTAATTTCTTCGCCGCTTTACATTCCCACCGCGCATCCCACCACGTCCCGCCGTTGACCGACCGGACGCTTTCTGCGCATCTCCAACTGCTTTTTCTACCGCATATTGACGCGCCATGGGATCGTCGGCAACGGTCAGATCGACGGCCTCAAGTCGTTTGACTTCGTCGCGCAGACGGGCTGCTTCTTCGAATTCGAGGTTTTCTGCAGCCTTGCGCATGTCGGTGCGCAAGCCGTCCAGTACTGTTTGCAGATTGCCGCCAGCCAATGGGTTATCGATTTTGGCTGTCACGCGGCTTTGGTCAGTGTCACCCTTATAGAGACCTGCCAAAACATCCTCTACGTTCTTTTTTACGGTCTCGGGCGTGATCCCATGCTCCAGGTTGTAGGCTTCTTGCTTGGCACGGCGGCGGTTGGTTTCTGCCAATGCACGTTCCATCGAACCGGTAATGCGGTCGGCATACATAATCACGCGACCCTCGGCGTTGCGCGCAGCGCGGCCAATGGTTTGCACCAGAGAAGTTTCAGAGCGCAGGAAGCCTTCCTTGTCCGCATCCAGTATGGCTACCAGCCCGCATTCGGGAATATCGAGCCCCTCGCGCAGCAAGTTGATCCCGATCAAAACGTCAAAAGCACCCAACCGCAGATCGCGCAAGATCTCGATCCGCTCGATTGTGTCGATGTCGGAGTGCATGTAGCGAACCCGGATGCCCTGTTCGTGCATGTATTCTGTCAGATCCTCGGCCATGCGTTTCGTCAGCGTGGTGCAAAGCGTGCGCATGCCGTCGGCGGCCACTTTGCGCACCTCGTCCAAAAGGTCATCAACCTGCATCTCAACAGGACGAATTTCAACAGGCGGATCAAGCAGACCGGTGGGACGGATCACCTGTTCTGTGAACGCGCCACCCGTTTGCTCCATCTCCCACACGGCGGGTGTGGCGCTGACAAAGACTGACTGGGGACGCATAGCGTCCCATTCCTCGAACTTGAGGGGGCGGTTGTCCATGCATGACGGCAGGCGAAAACCATGTTCGGCCAGGGTGAATTTGCGTCGGTAGTCGCCCTTGTACATGCCGCCGATCTGGGGGACCGAAACGTGGGATTCATCCGCAAACACGATCGCGTTGTCTGGAATGAATTCAAACAGAGTGGGCGGCGGTTCTCCGGGTGCACGACCCGTCAGATAGCGCGAATAGTTCTCGATTCCGTTGCAGACACCCGTTGCCTCCAACATCTCAAGGTCAAAGTTGGTGCGTTGTTCGAGCCGCTGCGCTTCAAGCAGTTTGCCGTCGCCCACTAGTTGGTCGAGGCGCGTGCGCAGTTCTTTCTTGATGCCAAGAACCGCTTGGCTCATCGTCGGCTTAGGGGTCACATAATGGCTGTTGGCATAGACTCGGATGTGTTCCATCGTGTCGGTTTTCTCGCCTGTGAGAGGGTCGAATTCGGTAATACTTTCAAGTTCTTCGCCAAAAAAGGACAGCCGCCAAGCCCGGTCATCAAGGTGTGCAGGAAAGATTTCAAGGGAATCGCCCCGCACCCGAAAGCAGCCGCGAAAAAACGCAGAATCGTTGCGCTTGTATTGCTGTGCCACAAGATCGGCGATCACTTGCCGCTGGTCGTAACTGTGGCCGACTTTTATGTCCTGTGTCATCGCGCCATATGTCTCGACTGATCCGATGCCGTAAATGCACGACACCGATGCCACGATGATGACATCGTCTCGCTCCAGCAGTGCGCGGGTGGCCGAATGGCGCATGCGGTCAATCTGTTCGTTGATCTGGCTTTCTTTCTCGATATACGTGTCTGAGCGCGCGACATAAGCCTCGGGTTGGTAGTAGTCATAATAGCTGACAAAGTACTCAACAGCGTTGTCGGGAAAAAACCCTTTGAATTCACCATATAATTGGGCAGCAAGCGTCTTGTTTGGTGCCAGTATAATTGCCGGACGACCAGTTTCTTCGATCACTTTGGCCATTGTATAGGTTTTGCCCGTGCCCGTTGCCCCCAATAGCACCTGATCGCGCTCGCCAGAGTTAACGCCCGTGCTAAGTTCACGGATCGCAGTTGGTTGGTCGCCTGCAGGTTTGAACTCGGTTTCCATTCGGAAGGGAATGCCACCCTCGAGTTTAAGCCGCGTGCGGATGTCCTCTGCAGGATTCGCGAGGATCGCCTCTGATTTGTCCGAATGGGCGTAGGGCATTAAGGGGCTCCGGTAAGTATGTCCGTAATCTGGCACTGATTGGAAAAGGTGCAAGGGGGTGCGGCATAAAGCGGGCCAACGACAGGTGGGAAATGCACGGGGCGATCACGCTCGTTAGTTAAAAAATGAATTTACTGCGGGTACAGGCCATACAAAAGCTTTCAAACCAAGAGAATGATCCGGCCTTGACCAATTCGTATCTTGCGAGCACGCCCAGAATTGCCGATATATCAAAGCAGCCAGTCAGGAGCCAAGCCATGCGTGCACGCATCTATCAACCAGGAAAGACAGCCATGTCGTCGGGTTCTGCCAAGACCAAGCAGTGGGTGCTGGAGTTCGCACCTGCATCGGCCCGCTCTGTTGATCCTCTGATGGGTTGGACGTCTTCATCCGATACGCAAAGTCAGGTGCGTCTGACGTTTGAAAGCCTGAATGCAGCGCAAGACTATGCGCGCGAACATGGCATTGATGCGCTTGTGCAACAGCCGAACAAACGCAAACCAAATATTCGTGCTGGCGGCTATGGTGAAAACTTTGCCACTGGCCGACGTGGGGCATGGACGCACTAAACCTGAGTATTGACACTGCGTCCACTTGGGATGTGCGCGCTCTGCTTGAGCGCCACGTTGCCTTGATGCGCGAAGGTTCGCCTGAAGAAAGCTGTCATGTCCTGGACCCGGCGACCTTAATGGAACGGGATTCCGTTCTGATCGCAGCGCGCGCTGATGGTATTTTGCAAGGGATCGGCGCATTGACCGTGATCGGACCAAAGCACGGAGAGTTGAAATCCATGCACACGCGGGCAGAGGCGCGCGGCAAAGGTGTTGCCCAAAGGATGCTTGATGCGCTGATTGATCATGCGCGTCAAACAGGGCTTGCGCGGTTGAGCCTGGAGACGGGCACCGCCGAACCCTTTGCCCCTGCGCGCAGGCTTTATCATCGGAACGGATTTGTGTCCTGTCCGCCGTTTGGGTCTTATTCGTCTGATCCCTTAAGCATTTTCATGACTCGCTTGCTTTGAACGCTTGCCCCAGCCGCTTTGGTACGGCATGAACATGGCAGCGGTCCCTTAGCTCAACTGGATAGAGCAGCTGACTTCTAATCAGCAGGTTGAGGGTTCGAGTCCTTCAGGGATCGCCATTCTGA
>Ga0115549_1002557_pt1 | contig 10235 bp, 13 predicted proteins | sample COGITO_mtgs_1004_2_FD_87176 | JGI IMG/M metagenome (GOLD analysis project Ga0115549, IMG submission 87176) | Pelagic marine microbial communities from North Sea - COGITO_mtgs_100430 | ecosystem: Environmental > Aquatic > Marine > Epipelagic | place: Germany:Helgoland, sampling site Kabeltonne...
ACTCGGCTCAACGGGACGGCGTATGATCCCATGGGTTGGTTCGGCCAAGGAATGCGTCCGGTGCCGTGTTAGCACAGTGTCAAGTTTAGGAGAATTGACCAAGAAATACGACAGTGTGGAGTAAAGGAGGAACCCGTGGGCACGTTTTCTGGTCCAGTCTTCACAGATGATCCTCACCCCAGGCAACTCTCTAAACGCGGCTGGACCCTACTGGGAGTGACCGGTGTAGTCGTTGTAGTCATCTATTGGCTGGTTGTTTCTTTCTACTCCTCAGAAGGTGGAAGTAGTTTCGAGAGTGCCTCAGGCACCAAAACTGCGGGTATCGATATCAACTTTGAGCCGATCGGAATCAGTCCCGATACGGGCAATGCGAATTTTCGTCTGATCATGAGCTCAAATGACGAGAGCATTTCAGACCAAGATGGCCGAGCTGTCAACAACATCCGCGTTACGGTGAGCGGCCCCGACGGTAGTCAAGAAATCCGCATCCCTCAGGGGAATGCATTTGGCCGCGACGAAGTGGTACTCGGTATTGAAGGTGAACTCGCTCAATACCCACTTGATTCCTATACGGGGCTCTATTTCGTCAACGCAGACGTTTATGACCGACTCACGGGTGGAGTCAATGAATCAAAGGAATCAATCCCCATCGAAATCACATCCATCGGTGCAATAAATGGCTGGAATAGTTCACTCAGCGTTGCAACAACGGGAAGTTCAGGGTTAGTCCTTAGCGCTGAATTTGATCGAGCCTTCTCAACGAAACTTTTTGCATTCGTACTTCTCGCGCTCGCGGCAATAGTTTCCCTTCTGGCGCTACTGATTTCTATTCTCGTGCTTTCCAATCGCCGCAAAGTTGAAGCCGCGCTCCTAGCCTGGACCGGCAGCTTGTTGTTTGCCCTCCCAATCTTGCGTACCTACCTGCCTGGTGCGCCACCAATTGGTGCGGCAATTGATATTTATATTTTCCTATGGACAATCGTGATGGCCTTCATCTCAGTGTTTTTCGTAGCCGTTTCATGGGTGGGTCAACGCGGCGCTGAACTCGAAGCGGTTCACGATGTGAGCGAGGTGTCCACCAATGCCACGTGAAACGGGTAAGAAACTAATTGCTCAAAACAAAAAGGCACGTTACGACTATTCAATTGAAGACGTCTATGAAGCAGGTCTAGTTCTCATGGGAACAGAAGTGAAGTCCTTGCGTCTAGGTCGAGCGAGCCTTGTGGACGGTTTCGCCCAGTACGAAAACGGCGGTATCTGGCTGCGTCAAGTTCATATCCCTGAATACGCCATGGGAACGTGGACAAACCACGAGCCAAGGCGCCCCCGCAAACTCTTATTGCAAAAGGCTGAAATAAAGAGAATCGAACAGGCCACCAAAGACACCGGCGTGACCCTGGTACCGCTCTCCCTGTATTTCAAAGATGGCTATGCCAAAGTAGAAATAGCGGTAGCTCGAGGGCGTAAGAGTTACGACAAACGTCAAGCGATCGCTGAGCGGGAATCTAAGCGTGAAACCCAGCGATTAGTCGGAAGACGGGCCAAGGGGTTAGACTAAGAGAGTAAGAATTCAACAAATCTACAAATCAATAGGGGATGAAAGGTTTCGACGTTCAGTCGTTTAACCGGAGAAGCGTGTCGAGAATTTAAGGTGATCTCGTTAAACACCCTTAAAAACAAATAACTGCCAAAACTAAGCAGTCTGCTGACGCTTACGCACTCGCTGCGTAACCGATAAATCAGCCGTCAGCCCAATGTGTCCTCGAATTGGGGTCTGACGTCGCTAGGGGACTCACCAATCGTCTCGGTTACGGAGACAGGCGGAAAACCAAACAGTAACTGGGCTGCCACCGCAAAGTGCTGCACGTAGTGCGGGGGCCGAGAAAGCGATAGCGCAGCTACACACGTAGAAGGACGGAAAAATCCTGTTCGGACCCGGGTTCGATTCCCGGCATCTCCACAAACTAGGCGTTTCCCTCACAATACACGAGGGAAACGCCTTCTTTTTGCTCTCATGCAGTGGTAACGCTTAGTGGTGACGTAAGTCGGAAATGGTTTGATGCAGCCGCCACAAGGCAGTTGGAGGCGCGAAAAAGTGGGTGACCTTTGTGTTTCGCGCCACCCACTTTTGTATTGAATTGGTTAGATATTTTCTAAGTCCAGTTAGCTATTGACTCAACGTACGGAAAAACGTACGGTAGGGTCATGGGAAATGTCATTACGGCGACACAAGCTAGGGCGACGTTGTACGCCCTCCTCGCGGACGTCAACGAACACCATAACCCCGTCACCATCACGGGGAAAAGCGGCAATGCGGTCCTGATTTCTGAACAGGACTGGAACGCTATAACGGCAACCCTAGAACTTTATGGCGTCCCAGGCCTCGTAGAAGACATTCAGACCGGGCGGAAAGAACCCATCGACACCGCACCTATCGACTGGTGAACTACACCCTGTCTTTCACAACGCGCGCTCGGAAAGATGCCAAAAAAATAGCGAATACTGAACTACAAAGAAAAGCCCAGCAACTCCTTGAAGTCCTCGCTATCAACCCGTATCAAAACCCACCACCGTATGAGAAGCTCGTGGGGGATCTGCGAGGCTGCTACTCCCGGCGCATCAACATTCACAACCGACTTGTCTATGAAGTCTTAGAACCCGAAAAAACAGTTCGCATTCTTGCCATGTGGACCCACTACGAATGACTCGGGACTGCCATTCCCCTCATCTGTTACCGCAAGGCCGTTTAATACCAAAATGTTCACTCCTCTAACGGCGCCAATCCATCATCTGGGCGGGCGGTTCGAATCGATGATTTTGGTCTCAAGTCCACGAGTTACACCGCGGGTGCGCTAAGTGCTAAGGCGAATCCTTGACCAAGATGTAGCGATTCTGCTCAAGAAATTTTCCCAGGAATCTGGCCTGACCTTCCGCGACGCCATGAATCAGTCAATTAGGCGAGGTCTTGTTCAACAAGAACCGCCTCAGCGAGAGTCGATACCAGCGCCACGTGCCATGGGGCAGCCTTTGCAAGATCTCACACAGTCCCTGTCATTAGTTGAAAGCCTCCAAGATTCGCAAATCGTTGAAAGTTTTGGTTCTTAGCGTGATTGTTCCTGACGTTAACGTGCTTGTGCACGCCATGAATACGGAATGTCGGCATCATGAAAAAGCCTGGGCCTGGTGGTCTGGAGCGCTGGAGGGCAACGAACACATTGGCTTCGCATGGTCGGTGGTCACCGGATACCTGCGCGTGACTACGCACCCACGAATAATGCCAAAGCCACTCCCATTTGAACTGGCCGCGAGTGATGTTCGCTCATGGTTGTCATTACCGCTCACACTGACGCTGGTTCCTGGACCAGATCATTTGCATGCAATGGAAAGACTCATGTCAGGAGCCGGTAGCGGTGCTGACCTCACCCCGAATGTTCACCTCGCAGCTTTGGCACTTGAAAACGGTGGAACGGTCTATTCGCAAGACGCAGACTTCGCTCGTTTTGACGGAGTCCGCTGGGTGAACCCGTGCTCATAATCTAACTAGTTAACCGCCGCTCTTGCGACGGAATTCTCGTTTTCCGCCTGAGCGACCGGAGTTGTCTTTCACCGGTCCAGCGGCTGCATCGGGATGTGAACCAGCGTGACCGGGTTTGTTGTTCTTGGCGTCTAACGCGGCTTTGAATTTAGCGCGTTGAACATCGGCGTCCGACAGAATATTTCCATTGCTTTTGTCCATGAACCCAGTGTGTCACCTGCTTGGTGTGTTGTTGGCTGCCCTATCTGACATGAATGAAAAATGTAGGATCCCACCATGTTGACTGTTCTCGGGCCCAGTGATCTGCAGTTAGGTGACTTAGTCGTTGATGCTGACTTCGCATCGGTTGGTTTCTATATTCCCACCTACATGGGCCCACGCTCCAGCCTTGAACACATTTCCCAAATGCCCAACCTTGAAGTCGTTCAACTTCTCACCGTTGGCTTTGATTCCGCTTTGGAATATGTACCTGATCATGTGACCCTGTGCAATGCAGTGGGTGTGCATGACGCGAGCACTGCTGAGTTGGCCGTTGCACTTGTGTTGGCATCCCTGCGTGGAATTGACGATTTTGCCCGCGCAATGCCAGAGGGTAAATGGCTTCATGAGCGAAGGGAATCACTTGTCGATCGAAACGTGGTGATCATTGGTGCGGGAGGTGTTGGCCAAGCTATTGCCCAACGGCTACTCCCATTCGAGGTAAACATCACTTTGGTGGCGCGCTCACAGCGCTTCGGTGTGCTGTCTATTTCTGAACTTCCCCGATTGTTACCTTCGGCAGATATTGTGATTTTGGCAGTTCCCCTTGATAAGCACACATCACATTTAGTCGATGATGCTTTTCTGTCGCAGATGCACGACGGTGCGCTATTAGTCAACGTTGCAAGAGGTGGTGTTGTCAACACAGCTGCTTTGGTGAGACATGCCCAGCAGGGTCGCATTCGAGTGGCACTTGACGTAACAGATCCAGAACCACTTCCACCAGAGCACCCATTGTGGCGAATTCCAGGAGTGTTGATCAGCCCGCATGTTGGTGGTAACACGTCCGCGTTTTTGCCTCGGGCTAAGCAATTGGTGGAAAAACAAATCAGTCGCTGGCGCAATGGGGAACCCCTCGAGCATGTTGTGCAGAAATAGGGCTGAACGGTAATGACCTCAATACTTGTTGCACCAGATTCCTTTAAAGGAACCTTTTCAGCAGTAGAGGTTGCCGCACACATCTCGGCGGGTATTCGAGAGCAGGGTTTGACTGCAGTTGAATGCCCGCTGGCTGACGGCGGCGAAGGAACATTAGAAATTCTCTTACATGCACTTCAGGGAGTTTCCAAGTTTGAATCTGTTCAGGGCCCTTTCGGGCAAAACGTGGATGCACGTTGGGGTTGGGTTGCCAAGCAGAGACTGGCAATCATTGAAGTTGCGCAAGTGTGTGGATTGCAGTTCAGTGGACTAACTCCAACCGATGCACTTGTTGCAACAACTGCAGGGGTCGGTGAACTTTTAATTGCGGCGGCTGCACTTGGTGCAAAGCGCATTGTTGTCGCCACCGGTGGTAGCGCAACCACTGACGCAGGACTGGGCGCAGTTGATTCACTCAAGGGAAGTGAAGATTCCTTGGCTGGGATCAGAATTGAAGTGTTGTCCGATGTAACAGTGAACTTTGAAGACGCGGCAACACTCTTTGCTCCGCAAAAGGGAGCAGATCCGGCAACGGTGGGGCTCCTTAGCGAGCGCCTGGATCGAACTGCCGATTTATACGCGAAAAGTTATGGCCGAGACCCTCGGCACTTGGCGCAAACGGGGGCGGCCGGGGGACTTTCCGGTGCGCTATGGGCTGCCTTGGGCGCTACTTTATTCTCCGGTTCGGATTACATTCTTGATCTAGTCGGCTTTGATGAACGCGCAAGATCAGCGGACGCAGTTGTGCTCGGCGAGGGCAGGCTTGATTCACAATCATTTCTGGGAAAGATTGTTGGTGTTGCAGCAAGCCGTGTTCATGACCGACCAGTGTTTGCAGTCGTCGGATCCACATCACTTGATGCCGAACAAACGAACGCACTTGGACTTTCTCGCGTGTGGGTGGCATCTACTGCGAGTGAACTATTCAAAAGCGGAAAGGGGGTGAGTACGTTTCTGCATTAAATCTGCCATTGAATCTGCAATAGCTGTCATGACGGGGCAAGTGATTCAAGTTGAGTTCGAGTTATAATTGCATCCGGCATTGTTGATTTTATGTAGGCGAGATAGCGACCGCGCAAATTTCGGACCGCTGCTGAGATACCGCACCACTCTGGGGAGTGCTCGGGCGACGGGAATCTCGAATTGAATGCAAATAATGTCTTTGCTAAACCAGCCGCATAGCGTTGAACACGGGTCGCACCTTGGAGATCTCATGGGTTCGAATCAAGTTCACCCCACCGAGTGAGGCGATCACCGCGAAGAAACTTTCCGCTGTTCGAAATTCGTCTTCGAAGAGGTCGAACGCGTGGGGGAGTGCCTGGCAGATCGGGTAACCCAACTCGCGCAATCGGAATGAATTCAGAATCACATTCGTTTGATGCTTCACACGAGTAAGCGGGTCGACCAAGTTTCCATAGTAAAAACCCATTCCGGGATCGATCACAATGTTGGTTACTCCGTGTGAAAGTGCACTTTCGATTCGTTTTTCGAAATACGCCGCCAGAGCAGGTATCGGATCTGCATCAAGGTTGAGATCGGTGATCTCACGAACATTGGCACCGCCGACGTAACACACAACTACCGTCGCGTTGAACTGACTTGCGAGATCGAGAATTTCGTCTTCATATTCGTTGCCCGTGAAGTTCAGCACCTTGGCACCGGCCTGCAGGCACGCCTTGACGACCTCGGGCTCGTAAGTCTCTGCCGAAACTGGAATGCCGTCAGCGGAGAGTTGTTCGATCACAGGAACAAGTGCACGGATCTGATCCTGCGCATTTACCCGCGCAGCCTTTGCGGTACTGGATTCAGCACCAATATCAATCAGGTCGGCACCCTGAGCGAAGTAGACACGTGATTTGCGAATTGCCGCCTCGGTGCTGATCGCAATACTTTCCCGGTAGGTCGAGTCGCGAGAAAGATTGACCGTTGCCATGAGCGCGGGCTGGCTAAAAAGTTTGCCATCAAATTCCAATTGCGCGATCGGAGTTTTCAGCGCCGCGGAGTGATTTTGGAAGAGTGCGCTTAATGTCTCCAGTGAAATCATGTCTGCAGTCTAAGCGTGATTGGGCTAATGTCGTGTTAAAGATTGTCTCGCAAATTTTTGAGAGCCCTAATGGATGGAGCTCCATTGATTGCAGCATTTATGTTGGCAGTCGGGCTAGGGGATTCGGGCTTCGGGAAAGCGATCGCCGGTCGCGAAAAGATAGTGGCGAATCCGCGCATGGTGTGGGTGGAAGACTTCTCTGATCCAGCGATTCGAACAATCAGGCGACTCGCGATCACCATGCTTAGTGCGATCATGGTGCATGTGCGACGAGGAGGTTGAGGGGTTAACCCCTCAAATTGTGTTGCAGCTCTCCTTCCCATTTGTAAATAGCTTGTCGGTTTCCTATGATCTAAAGATGTCATCCCCGAAAAAGTTCAATCGTAGAAATGTATTGAAGTCGGCTGTGGCAGCCACCGCCGCCATCCCTCTTTTGGGTGGTCTCGTAGGTCAAGGTGCGGCACATGCAAAACCCGTTGGGGGCAGGGGCTCTGGGGCCATACCGACAAAGGCGCAGTGGCGCGAGCTGAAGAAAAGTGTGAACGGTCACCTGGTCCGACCAAAACTCCCATGGGGACCGAACGCTAAACCAGCCGTTTTCAGAAAACTCAAAAATCCGTTTTGGAACGAGGAGAATCCCGGTGCATACATGTCCACGGGGTATTTCAAAGCTTGGACGGCAGTGGCCAGTCCCTATGCGGTCGCTGCAACTAGCGCGAAAGAAATCGCCACCGCAGTGGACTTTGCTCGCAAACACGACGTCCGGATCGCGGTCAAGGGGACCGGACACGACTATCTGGGTCGCAACCTGGCTCCAGACTCCCTTTTGATCTGGACGCACAACATGCGCAAGATTGAGGTGCTGGACAGCTTTGTTCCCGCGGGAGCTCCGGCAGGGGCTTTAGGGACGGGAGCAATCACTGTTGGGGCAGGTACGCGCTGGCTGGAGGCCTATGAAGCTGCAACGGCTGCAGGTCGCTATGTCCAAGGGGGCGGTTGCACAACGGTAGGAGCGTGCGGTGGCTTCACTTTTGGAAACGGATTCGGTTCCTTTTCTAAGAAGTTTGGCACGGGCTCGGCAGGGGTTCTTGAAATTGAAATGATTACGGCAGATGGCAAAATTCGAACTGTCAATAAATACCAAGATCCAGAACTCTTCTGGGCCATGAAGGGTGGCGGTGGCGGTACTTTCGGTATTGCCTCCAAGGTGACGTTGCTTACGCACCCAATACCGAGCACCATGGGACTGCTCACCGGAAGTATTAAGGCCAATTCGGATATGGCCTACCGGGAACTCATCGAAGCATTCCTAGATTTTTATCCTAACGCGTTGAATAACCCACAATGGGGCGAGAGCATTGCATTCAATGCGCAAAATGAACTCGGTCTGCGATTCACTTTCTTGGACCTTCCACTTGCCCAGGCTCAAGCACTGTGGGCAACATTTTTTGAACCGTTAGCCGCTCGGCCCGCTGACTACGAAGTAAACCCGGAGTGGGATTTCTTGGCATTTGAAAACCTTTGGAATTCCGCATACTGGGAAACAACGAAGCCAGGTTTTGTCACTATTGACCCGCGCAATAATCGTCCGGACAACCAATTTTGGTGGACTGGGAATCAGGGAGAACTCTCCGTCTATTGGAGTAGCTATCAGTCACGCTGGATTCCACTGGAACTGGTCCAAGACTCAACTTCAGATCTTGCCCACGCCATGTACATGGCGTCAAGGAAAATGAACTACATCTTCCAAATTAATAAGGGCCTCTCAGGATTAGATCCCGCAGCAGTCGAGCGAGAAGCAGACACTGCCCTTCATCCGGGCGCATACACGGCCGCCGCGCTACTCATCGCGGGATCTTCTCAGCAGTATAAATATCCGGACACTCCTGGTCGCAAACCGAATATGACAATCGCGCAGGAGGAATCTGACATGATTTATCAAGGAATGAGTTACATTCTTCCGCTCACTCCAGGTGCGGGCACCTACCTCAATGAAACGGATTACTTCTTGGAAAATTGGCAGGAGGAGCAGTGGGGATCCAAATACCCCCGACTACTCGCCGCGAAAAAGAGATATGACCCCAAGAATATTTTTAGGGTTCACCACGGGGTCGGAAGCGAACTTTCTAGTTCCTCGTGAACCTAAAGTCGCAGACTATTCGTCCTTCGCTGATCGCTCGTTCTTCATAGCGGGTGAATGCCCGGTCAGGTCGGTCGACTCTTCCACCACGCCACCGGGTGAGGTTTTCGGGTTGGGCGAATAGGTCGTCAATTGTCTGCGCGTAGTGAGCCCAATCGGTGGCAATGTGCCAAAACCCACCGGGGGAAAGGCGGGAGTGCATGAGGTCAACAATTCCCTGTTGCACAATTCGACGTTTATGGTGCCGGGCTTTTTGCCAAGGGTCAGGGAACAGGGTGTACATACCAGCGAGTGATTCGTGCGCGATCATGTTTTCCAGCACAGGTACCGCATCTGTCTCCATAACGCGAACGTTGGCTATTTCCTGTTGGTGGAGTTCAGAGAGCAGATCGCCGACTCCTGGAGTGTGAACGTCGACCGCAAGAAACGCTGAGTTGGGTTCTGAGCGCGCAAAGTAAAGTGTCGAGACCCCGTTACCGAAACCGATGTCAAGATAGAGCGGAGTTGGCGGCGTTGGCCAATCCAAGAGTTGATCCCGGTATTCGATAGTGAGTGATTCGGGGTTGTCGACTGCATGTTGCTGGGACTTCGTGATCCGACTTCGGCGTGGTTTAAAAGTTCGAATTCCACGACGCAGCGTTTTCGTTTCCGGGAACTCTTCAACGTAGTTATCCATGTGAATCAACGAGCAATTCAATTGGGCTATTGATTCGGTGCTTGCGGTCAGAATCAATCCGCCAACTTGAACCTTTACCTACACTGCGAAAGGCCCATTCGCGATTGTGACCCTCGCCAGGCCCACTGCTTGTCAGTGCGGTGTTTTCGTCGATCCCAATTATTTTCTGCCCTTCGGTGAGCAGCGGTTTCATAACGAAGTCAGGGATGAATCGCGTATAGCGATCAAAGTGTGGGATCACGCGTGCATTGAAAATTAGCCCAAGTCCTGACTCGCCGCCTTCGCTCGGGTGCCGAAAATTTGGAACATACCCGCACAATGCCATTGCGCCAGCACTGCAACCTGCAAGAGATGCGCCGCCACGCCACTGCTGCAGAATCGTTTTCCAAGCGAGTGTGTCCCGAAGGGTTTTGGCAAGAAAATGTGGGTTACCACCTGACAGGTAAATGAGCCCGGCTCCCTGGATCGCTTCAACTATTTCCGGGTTGTCAGCATCACTTCGATTTTTGATGTCGATGACAACCTGTTGAGCATCTAGTCGCTGAGCTGCGATCTTGCCGAGTTCATGCCAACGCGTAAGTGAACGAGCTCCCTCGGGTGCTGCAGCCGTTGCAATTTGAACGTAGGTGCGGGGTCGGTCCTCTAGTAGCCAGGCTTCCAAGTC
>Ga0115549_1002560_pt1 | contig 10228 bp, 8 predicted proteins | sample COGITO_mtgs_1004_2_FD_87176 | JGI IMG/M metagenome (GOLD analysis project Ga0115549, IMG submission 87176) | Pelagic marine microbial communities from North Sea - COGITO_mtgs_100430 | ecosystem: Environmental > Aquatic > Marine > Epipelagic | place: Germany:Helgoland, sampling site Kabeltonne...
ATCTTTGTTGAAAATGACCTCAAAATGGAAAAAGTATACTTTTACTTACCCCAAGTAAACTGCGCTTTCTCGAACATTTTCGCCTCGATCTTGAGTCGCTCGCCTATTTCGCGCCAGCGACTAGTTATTCACTGGCGCGAAATGACTGCGCTCGCACTCTCGGTGTTAAGAGGCATTGTTGAAAATGGCCTCGAAATGGAAAAAGTATACTTTTACTTACCCCGAGTAAACTCCGCTTTCTCGAACATTTTCGCCTCGATTTTGCTTCGCTCGTCTATTTCGCGCCAGCGACTAGTTATTAAACGTCGATGTAAAACGGCTAGGCTCACTGTTTAAGCGTCTCACCGCTGACTCGTCAATCGATTGTATTCAATACCAAGGGCTACTTTGGCTGAGATTGTTTATCAGACGGTGGCTGTTTGGTTTTGTTGTCGCTCGTATTGGAATCATCTTCGTTGCGCCGATGCGCAAAACTCAAAGCTTTCAAAATGTTGAGCGCTTCAAATAGTTGGTAATCGGTTTTACTCAAAGCCGCCTCTTTACCATTTTCTTTGGCAGTTTCGATAGCTTGAGTTTCATTACTAAGATGGCCGTTTAAATCTGATTCGCGGTATTCACCTTGATTGGCGATTTCAGTGATTTTTGCCAAACCAATTCGAATATCGGGTTTAATACCTTGGGCTTGTATTGATGTACCATCTGGAGTGTAGTAGCGAGCGGTTGTAAGTTTAAGCGCTTTGTCTTTTGCAAGCGGAATAACGGTTTGTACACTCCCTTTCCCAAAGGTTGTTGAGCCGACAATAACCGCGCGCTCATGATCTTTCAAAGCTCCTGCAACAATTTCCGAAGCTGATGCAGAGCCGGAATTGACGAGCACTACGAGAGGCAGCCCGTTTGCTTGATCGCCAGCGGTCGCCTCAAATTCAACTTGGGAGCTTTCAAGTCGACCTTTAGTGTAGACAATGAGGCCGCCATCCAAAAAGGCATCGGTTACATCCACTGCTGCTTGCAGTACACCGCCTGGATTGTTGCGCAAGTCAAGGACGATTCCCCGCAGATCTTTCACCTCTTTGATTTTTTTCAAGTGCTTGGTGAGGTCTTCACCCGTATGCACTTGGAATTGGGAGATGCGCACATAACCGTACTTAGGTTCGAGCATTTCGCTGCGCACACTTTTAACTTGGATTACGTCGCGAACAACTTCAAGCTCAATTGGTTGCGGCTGGTTTTCCCGCATGATTGAGAGTTTGATTGATGTGCCCGGTTTGCCTCGCATTTTGGCGACAGCCTCGCTAAGGGATAGTCCTTTCACTGAGGTTCCATCAAGCTTGATGATAAGATCACCAGCGAGCACGCCGGCTTTCGCAGCAGGCGTGTCGTCAATTGGACTGACCACTTTTATAAAGCCGTCTTCGGCGCCTACTTCAATACCAAGGCCGCCAAACTCGCCAGTGGTATTGATCTGTAGGTCTTCAAAGTCTTTTGGCCCAAGGTAAGATGAATGAGGATCAAGCTCAGAGAGCATGCCACGAATTGCATTTTCCATAAGCTTTTGATCTGAAACTTCTTCTACATACGCATTTTTGATCTGATCCCAAATATCAACAAACGTGCGAATATCCTCAACGGGCAACACCGGCTTGGCTTTTTGGTCAAGGCCCTGGGGAGTCGGTTCTGCATTGAGCGGTGAGAAGACTAGTATGGCGCCAAGACTTGTAAGTTGGACGGCGCGACGTAGTAACGAATACGAATGGGACATGCAGAATTGACTCCTCTTAGCGCATGCTAGTAACCCGGCAACGGGTCATTCAGGGTTCGGCTAGGGTGAGACGTGTTTAACTCACCGAAGCTATATCTTGTCAAAATTGTAATCTGATTCAAAAGCTGATCAAACCTAGTACATTTCACGGTTTCAAACCAGATTACTTTCGTGAAGATCTAGTAGGTGGTGTTTAAACTCATCATCATACCTTGTTAGCAAACTAAGCTGTTCTAAAAGTTGACAAGCTTTCGTGTATTTCATGCTTTAAAACAAGAATGCGGTGCTAATGTTTTTCATAACAATATTGTTAGCGGCTCGATAACCAGGCTTGAGGATCTAAGGCTTTGCTTTGTTCTCTAAGTTCAAAGTATAAGCCTCTTATCGGTTGATTGCGCATGTGTGTTGGATTGACCAGGGCGACAACAGTGTCAGCTTCAACCCAATCTCCAGGCTCTCGAAGCAGGGTTTGAGTATGACCGTATAGCGAAAAAAAGCCATCGCCATGATCAACTATTGTGAGCAGACCATAGCCAAGTAACCAGTCCGCAAATACAACATGGCCAGCTGCAATTGTATTTACTTCATATTCTTTACCCGGCGCTGGTTCAATCCAGATGCCTCGCCAGCGCCCTTGACCATCTGCGTTGTGTTGATTAAAAGTCTGACGAATTTTACCAACCACTGGAATTGGCAGTTTGCCTTTGTTTATACTGAAATTATTGCTCGCTGCAAGTTCGGCTTTTGTCTCGGCGCGAATAAGTTCTTGCAGTAATTGTTCGAGTTGTTGGGCGCGCTGGGCCAGGGCCTGGGCAGTTTGGGTTTCTTGTTTTGCACTCAATTGCGCTTGCTTGTGCTCTGAATCGAGATTTTCGCTCAACTGGTTTTGTTGTTGAATTGATGCAAGTAGTTCAGCTTGGTGGTTGCTAAGGTCTTGCTGGTTCGCAACTTGACGCTGTTTTAATTGTTGTAAGGCCTGTTCTTGTTGATTGATATCACGAATCTTTTGTTGACCGGCAGTGTGGATAGTTTGATGATAGCGCAGCATTCGAGCGGTATCAGCAAGGGAGCTGTCGTTCAGTACCAATTGCAGTGGTGAAAATTGGCCACGACGATATTGCCGTTGTAGTTGTTCTGCAAGGGCTCTTTGTTGTTCTCCAAGGGCTTGCTGTGCCGCTTCGATAGCCGTTGCACTGGCTAAAATTTTGGCTTTGAGCGCGTATAGTTGTTGTTCAAGTCGGTTTCTTGCTCGACGCTGTTTACTGAGCTCAGCCATGGCAAGTCCAAGTGCTTGTTGGTATTTCTGTGCTTGCTGATTAAATTGTTGTAAACGTAGCTCGGTTTGTTTGATCGTTTGCTGCAGCGCTTGAAGTTGGTCTTGTGTGAGTGCTTTGCGCTTTTGGACCGTTTCGAGCTTGGCTTGAGGATTTTCGTAACGAGCAGTTTTGGTCTCTGGTGCGGCGATAGCAAGTTCAGGCAGTTGGCTGGCGACAATTATGCTTAACATCACGAGATATAAAGGTGAAATCATAGAGCATCCTGAGGCAAAAAATCGAGCATTTTTATCATTTTCGGTTGCGCCACTCATCATATATTGTATCCACGGATTTTCAGAACAATACTCTGGCTCGAAAGTATGCAATAGACCGAGTATCATCAACTTTAGAAGCAGCTTAACTTTTCTGACCAGATGTAAACGTGTTTACAGAGCAATAGAGGACGCCTTAGGACAAGTGTAGCAGGCATCGACCGGTCATTTGCTTTGGTTGTTCAAGCTCAAGCAGACGCAACAGCGATGGTGCAATATCGGAAAGGCTAGCGTTCGAAACTTCTTGCCACGTGACTTCGCGTGGACCAAAGTATACCAAGGGCACAGGCAAACTAGTGTGAGCTGTAAACGGTTCGCCAGTTTCTGGGTCTTGCATTAGCTCAGCGTTGCCATGATCTGCCGTGAGCAACATTTCTCCAGCTACCTTTTCAAGGCTGGTCATAATACGGCCAAGGCTTGCGTCAATGGCTTCAATAGCTTGGATTGCCGCCGAATAGTTACCAGTGTGACCAACCATATCCGCGTTTGCAAAGTTGCAAATGATTAGTCGATGACTTGCTGATTCAATTGCTTGACAGAGTTGATCTGTCACCGCTGGCAAGCTCATTGCCGGAGCTTCGTCGTAGGTTCTGACTTTGGGTGAATCGATTAAGATTCGATCTTCTAATGGCCAAGGAGCCTCTTTACCGCCATTCATAAAAAACGTGACATGGGCATATTTTTCGGTCTCAGCGAGCCGCAGTTGCTTCATGTTGGCGCTGGCGAGTAATTCACCCAGAGTGTTTGCTGGCGTTTCACTTGGATAGGCGACTTGCACTGGGAGGTCGCTGTCATACTGTGTCATAGTAATAATTGCGGCTAGTTTTGTTTTGTTGGTCTCGAATTCAGCAAAGTCGGCCTGGGCAAACGCACGCGTTAATTGTTTCATTCGATCTGAGCGAAAGTTTGCAAAGATAAGTAAATCACCCTCGGCCATACCTTGATAGTCGGCATCGACTCGCGTCGCTTGGACGAATTCATCGGTTTCATCCCGAGCATAGGCCTGTTCGATAGCGATCTTACCGTTCGTGGCTTGATAGTCAGCCTGGCCATTTGCGAGTAAATTATAGGCCGGAGCGATGCGTTCCCACCGATTGTCTCGGTCCATGCTAAAAAATCTGCCGACCACAGTGGCAAGCTTTGCCTGGCTAATATTGTGCTCGGTCAAAAATTTTTGCAGTGCTTGTATCGAGCTCAAAGCGCTTTGTGGTGGTGTATCTCTACCATCTAAAAAACCATGTAAAAAAATCTCTTTGACGCCGAATTCAGCTGCCATTTGAAGCAAGCCGAACAAATGAGACTGATGGCTATGAACACCTCCAGTCGACAAGAGTCCAGCGATATGAACAGCTTTGCCATTTTCAACGGCAGCACGCATAGCCGGTTCAAGTATTGGGTTCGCAAACAGCGTTTTATCTACGACTGCTTTTGAAATTTTGGTGAAGTCTTGATAGAGAATTCGACCGGCACCAATATTCATATGTCCAACTTCTGAATTGCCCATTTGACCATCGGGTAGGCCTACGTCGTTACCAGACGCACTGATCTGCCGATGGGGATGGGAGTTCCAGAGCTGATCCCAATGAGGTGTTTTGGCATTGGCGATTGCGTTATGCTGAGTCTGCTCGCGGATCCCAAAGCCATCTAGAATAAGCAGGACTTTTGGTGACGCTAAAGCTGAAAGGCTGTTTGCTGGTACGTTCATAGATTTTACCCGCTCAAGAGTTCATGTATACTTTGCTTTCTTTGAACACCACTATACCCAATTTGTTTGAAAGCATAAAGAACGCTACGTGTCAGCGAGGCGAGTTTGAAGTAGTCGCTGGCGCCAAATAAACGAGCGAAGGCAAATCAAAGAAAATATGGCCAAGAAAGCGCAGTTTCCTTTGGGTGAATGAGCATTTTGAGCCCGTTTTTAGCATCGAGTTGCCGAGCGCAGCGATTTCGCGCCAGTGACTAAAGTACGAAAGTCCAGAGTACGAGAGTCCAGATCACTTTTCTGGCAAGGTACAGTCCAAAAGGAAAAAAACATGTTTGCAAACCTGCTGGAATTCGCCGGCAACCATTGGGATCTCGTCGGTGCCTTCATCGGAGCAGTGCTTGCGCTGTATATTTATGAATCGCGAAAACAAGGCAAAACGCTCACACCACAAGAATTGGTTGGGAAAATGAATCGCGACAAAGCCGTAGTGCTCGATCTTCGTGATCAAAAAGACTTTCGGCTTGGTCATATAACCCATGCAAAGAACCTGCCTTATAATGAGCTGCAAACTCGGCTTGGCGAGCTTGCTCCGATGAAAGAGCAACCATTGGTCGTGGTTTGCAGTCTTGGACAATATTCTGGAGCAGCTGCAAAAACATTGCATCAGCTTGGATTTAAAGATGTTTTACGGTTGTCCGGAGGTATGAGTGCATGGACGGCACAGGGTCTACCTGTTGTCAAAGGCGCCAAAAGATAACAAATCTTCCAATTTGTGAGCGGAAAATTTGCTCATTGCGTCTGCAGACTTTAGGGTAATGCAATTGAGGCGCGAAAGTGCTAAAAAAAGGTGTTGTAGATTTTTAGAAAAAAAATCTGTCTGAACCGGGTGAATTGCCCGAGGATTATTGAATTTTGAAGCAGCGTACTGCTGGTAATATATTAAACGGAGAAATGCACGATGATCGATGTAAGTTCTGGAATAGTGGTCTTTTCATCGGATTACTGTCCATATTGCATTCGTGCGAAGCGTCTGCTGCAAAGCAAGGGCGTAAAGTTTCAAGAAATCAAGGTCGATGGCCAGGCCCAGGTTAGAGCGGAGATGGCTGAGAAAGCGGGGCGACGCTCCGTGCCGCAAATTTGGATTTATGGCCAACATGTTGGCGGTTGTGATGAATTATATGCCCTTGATGGCGAGCAAAAGCTCGATTCACTGATAGCGAGTGGCCAGTAGACCAAAGTGCGCAACAAGCGCGAGCTAACGATTGAGTTAGAAACCTTCACTTTTATTGATTAGGAGTCCAAACACCATGGCAGAAGAAGCGCAGACCCCAGAGCGACAATTTTCAATTGAGCGTATATATGTGAAAGATCTTTCGTTTGAGTCACCTGGTGCGCCGGAGACCTTTTTTTCGACCGCCAAACCAAAAATCAATATAGATCTAAATCATACCTATCAATCGAAACAAGCGATGACCGAAGGGCTTTACGAGGTGGTGCTGAACATTACGGTGACGGCGACTAATGGCGAGGATACTAAGCCTGCATTTGTAGCTGAAGTTGCGCAGTGTGGACTTTTTATGGCAAATGGTTTTGATGCGCAAGCCCTTGAGCAGTTATTTGGAAGTTACTGTTTGACGATCTTGTATCCGTATGCACGTGAGGCCATCTCTGATGTCGTTGGTAAGGGTGGCTTTCCTCAACTATTGATTTCACCAGTGAACTTCGAAGCCTATGCAAATGCGAAACGAGCTCAACAAGAATCGAATCAATCAGATCAGAGCGCTGGATCAGCAGATCGCGCATCAAACTGAGGTAGAGATGTCATCACGACAAACACAAGTTGCAGTTGATCTTGGCGAACGTTCGTATTCTATCGCGATACGCTCTGATTTCGATTTTTCTCACTGTGCTGAGTATCTGGTAGATCGTCAGATTCTGCTAGTTTCAAATGCCGAAGTTCTTGCACACTATGGCTCTGAGGTTGTAGCAAGCTTAGCGAGCTGCTCAGGGAAACAAGTACATCAGTTGGCGCTACCAGGTGGCGAGTCGCAAAAAAACTTAGCGACAATTGAGCTGATCTATCGTGCTTTACTAGAGCTTGGCTTTGATCGACAGTGTGTGCTGGTTGCTTTGGGTGGGGGCATAGTCGGTGATATGACGGGCTTTGCCGCTGCTACCTACCAGCGTGGCGTCGCGTTTATTCAGATTCCTACCACGCTGCTCGCTCAAGTCGACTCAAGTGTTGGCGGTAAAACAGGTGTAAATCACCCACTTGGTAAAAATATGATAGGGGCTTTCTATCAGCCAAAAGCCGTTCATATCAATTTGTTGACACTTAAAACACTGCCTGAGCGCGAAATTCGCGCAGGTCTTGCTGAGATTTTGAAGTACGGGTTGCTCGGTGATGCTGTTTTTTTTGATTGGCTTGAGCATCGCGCTCAGGCTATGTTAACGATTGATCTTGATACTATGGGTTATGCAATTGCGCATTCTTGCCAGATGAAGGCAGCTGTTGTGCAAGCAGATGAACGCGAAGCAGGTCAACGGGCGCTGCTCAATCTTGGGCATACGTTCGGCCATGCAGTAGAAACTTTTACGGATTACAGGAGTTGGCTGCACGGCGAAGCAGTAGGGCTTGGTCTGTTGATGGCGGCACAACTCTCTTTTGAATTGGGTCATATCGAGCAAACGGCTCTAGCGCGAATTCGTAAAGTACTAGTTGCTTATGGTCTGCCGACCAAAGCACCACAGGGTATGACTGAACAGGATTTTTTGCAGAATATGGCACGTGACAAAAAAGTGCTTGATGGCAATATACGCTTTGTGCTGTTAAACCCTATAGGGAACGCAGCTCTTTTTGCGCGAGTCGATTCGGCGGTATTGAGTCGCGCGATAGCAAGTGTGTTATCACCTGTAAAAGGTGATTGACCGCTTGGGCATAACTCATAAGTTATGCCAACAACTCATCGCTTCGAATGTCAGTGTGTCTAGGATGACAAATACTGGTTTGTTGAGTTTCAATGGATAGGTGTACAAGGAACGTATAGATCTTCAGAGAGATAGTCTAACTTAGAAGTGTGAAATATACTCGATTTCATCGACTTAGGTTAGGCTGTTTTTTGGCAAGGTAGAGCCGCATTTGGAGTGCCCAGCAAGCGAATAAATATTCAAAACTGGCGACGCTATCTTTTTTCTGTCGAGCGTTGCGTTTTCGGTTTTTCATTTTGAGGAGAGTGCCATGAGCGCTGATCAAACCTCTGACCAAAATAATTCGGCAATGCCTCCATTTTCCGCTGATGATAGTTCAGCAGATACAGTCAATGGATATTTTGGAATAGAAGAGTCGCAAACCGATAGCATGTCAAACTTTGGCGAAGCTGAGCAATTCTATGAAGGCGTAGGGCGTCGAGAGATTGTCGCCAACTTGCCCTTCTTGCATTTAAAGCACAAGAATTTGGTGCTTATTGAAGGTCGGGAAGGCTTAGGTAAAACAACTGTTCTCAAAGAAATCTGTAAGCAAACACCGGTGAACCAAGGGCGCGTAGTCGAACTCTCTGGAGCAGAGCTTCAAGGCGATCAAAAAGCAATCCTGGATATGTTGCGGGCAAAATTTTCTATCGATGAATCAGTTGAAGATGGTAAACAATTAGCAATAGCTCAAGGGGCGCGCTATTCTGGACATCTGGTATTGCTCGTTGATGATGCACAGAAGCTGGCTCCAGCTGCAGTGACGGTGCTACTCGAATTTTTACAACACGCGGCACGTGCAAAAACTCAACTTGTACTTGCGGCCGAACCACGCGCAAACGTTTTGACTTCAGATCCATCCTTGCAAGAATACCTTTCAAACTATGGCAAACGGCACGAATTACGATGCTTAGCTTCTCGAGATACAGGTGATTACTGTCAAGTCAAGCTTGCGACGATGGAGCGAGATGACGTACAACTTGACCGAACGCAAATTCAGCATATTTATCAAACGAGCGAAGGTGTTCCTGCTCGAATCAATGAAGCACTTGTGCAAGTGCTTCAGTTCCACGATCAAAATCCCGGGAAGGCTCACGTGAAAGAAAAAACTGAACTTGTGCCTAAATGGCATGTTGTGGCACTTAGTATGGTGGCTGTTGGTGTTATAGGACTGATTATCTTTGGGAATCCAGATCCGAACGCTGACGCAGATCAGGATCGTCTCTTTTCTGAGACAGTGAAGGGCAAACAAAGTCAATCAATGACAGAATCTAGGCCTGCGGATATCGATCCGGCATTACAAAGTGCGCAACCAGCTCGCGACACTGTTGAGTTCGCCAGCATAGGTCGGACGGGCCAAGTTGAGCAACGGGCGCAGGATGAACCGATACCAACTTTCGGTGGCACCTCGCAATCAGTAACTACGCAAACTTCTGAGGCACCAGTTATCAAGCCATCTGAAGCCGACGCACAAGCCGCGGCCGAGCGCTATCGTGCTGAGCGCCAAGCAGCTATCGAGCGTAAGCTTGCAGTGATACAAGATGCTGAAGCTACTGAAGAAGCAGCGCAAGCTTCCACATCTGGGAGCGCGTCAAGCGAAACGTTAGGTCAGCAAGCAACGGATCAAGCACCAGTGACAGCTAAGCCTGCTACGTTGCGAGCGCCAGCAGTGGCTGATATTGAAACAACACGGCCGCCTGCACCAGCTAGTGAAGAGAAGCTTGAAGCCGCATCTATAGCGCAGCAAACTCCAGACAAGGCTGATTGGGTTAAAAACATGAATCCAGCGCATTTTACTTTACAGCTACTTGGCGGAGCGAACGAAGCTGCAATTCGAGACTTTGTGGAAGAAAACGGTTCTTATCGAAAAATGGGCTATTTTGAAACCGAGCACCAAGGTAAGCCTTGGTATGTTGTAGTTTATGGCGACTTTGCATCTCGTTCGCAAGCAGTTGCTGCAGTGGGCGATCTACCGGCAAAACTCCGTAAATCTGAGCCTTGGCCTCGTTCGGGTGCCGACGTTCGATCAAAGGCACAATAGCTTATTTGGCTTGAGCTATAAAGCTATCGCTTTTGTCGTACAACTAGATAGTCACTGGCGCGAAATGGCTGCGCTCGCAATATCTTTGTTGAAAATGACCTCAAAATGGAAAAAGTATACTTTTACTTACCCCAAGTAAACTGCGCTTTCTCGAACATTTTCGCCTCGATC
>Ga0115549_1002562_pt1 | contig 10216 bp, 10 predicted proteins | sample COGITO_mtgs_1004_2_FD_87176 | JGI IMG/M metagenome (GOLD analysis project Ga0115549, IMG submission 87176) | Pelagic marine microbial communities from North Sea - COGITO_mtgs_100430 | ecosystem: Environmental > Aquatic > Marine > Epipelagic | place: Germany:Helgoland, sampling site Kabeltonne...
GTTGCTTCGATACAATTGGAGTCAGGAGCAAGGGTGAATGAAGCTTCGCTGATTGATGAGAAAAGACTTGGAGGGATTCAAGAGTATCGAGGTGAAGAGGTTGGAGTTATACATCTTCAAAAAGGTGATGCTAAAGGTGGTTTGGAGAGGGATTTGCGTGTGCCTAAAGAACTTTATGAAAAGGTAGAGAAATACGTTAAGGAAAATGAGCGTTTACATGTAGCTCGTGGATATGAAAGAGATCTGTATAGATCAGCCTTGAAAAGTTCTGCTGAATCAGCAGGTATGAAATATACTGGAAGTCATGGCCTACGTCATAACTATGCACAGAATAGAATGGAGGAGCTTACCTCTGGTGGAATGGGGCACCGTGTGGCGTTAACTACTGTGAGTGTTGAGATGGGCCACTTTAGAGAGGATATCACAAAGCATTATTTGAGGACTTAATGTGTAAAACTTATTAGATGTAGGGTTTTACAGTAAGGGTGGGATGTGAAGAGCTCCTTGAGCCAAGCCACAGGAAGCAAATACCCATCCACCTTTTATAGAATTTTTTTCATAACATCTCTTACTGGAATTTAATCTCCATCCTTGACTCTATCACCCAATGGGTTATGATTGTAACCCATTGGGTGATAGAATATTGAAGAACACAGCTATTACATTTATAGAATTCGATAAAGATTTAACAAAGGATTTTGTTGGGATTTTAGGCCTTGAAGGGAAACGAAAAATTGAAAATGCGATTCAAGAAAATATTTTAAGTAAGTCAAAGCTATTTAGAAAAACATATAAACGTAGATTTGAATTAAATAACAAAGGTAAACGAGGCGGGTGCAGATTAATTTACTGGCATTCACGTGATGAGTTGATTGTTGTTTTTATTTATCTCTACGCAAAAAATGAAAAAGATAATTTGAATAAAGATGAAATGAAATACCTAAAACTTGTAGTCTTGGAATTAGAGAGGAAATACGATGGATGTTGAAAATATCAGACCACGATTTAAAAAAAGTTGTGATGCCATTCTCAAATCAGTGCATACTGATGGAGTGCCAACTTCAATAAGTCTTGCTCCTATTGCTATAAAAGGAATACGTGAGAAAAATAAGATGAGTCAATCTGTTTTCTCAAGTTTTATCGGAGTTCCATTGAGCACTCTTCAAAAATGGGAGCAAGGAGCAAGAGTTCCAGACGAAGCTGCAATATCGCTTCTACTTGTTGCAGATCGTGAACCAAAAGCACTTAGGAATGCATTGTCTGTAAGGGGTTTAGTCTCAAGTTAAAATGGTTTTACCATCCTAAAGTTTCATAACATCTCTTATCGGAAGCTAGGATTTGTTGGCCTTGGTTGTATAAATTAGGGGTGAAATTTATCCTCTATCAAAAAGAACCCATCCATTTTAAATTCATAAATGTTAAATAAATAAGAGAGGATTTAGGCTTGTCTCAATCCGTTTAATGAAGTATTAAGTTTATGATAGGATTTTATTGACGAAAGTAAGTGATTAGAACACTAGAGTAAACGGAGGTTATTTTGAAAGTTTGCTTTATAATGTACCATTGGTCTAGAGTTGAACCGCAATTTGATTCGACGTTAAGATTAATACATGAGTTTTCCTCTAGAGGGCATACTGTTGCTTATACAACTAAAAATAATTTAACGATGAGGGATAGCATAAGTGTCGCTTTCTGTCACGTCTTGAAGAAAAACATTAAGATACCTGGTGATATTAAATCTTTTTATAGAAAAGCTGAGTTTAAATCTTCTCGATTACCTTTGGCAGGTTTTGATGCTATCATAATGAGAGATAATCCTCCTCTTGATTCAATGGTCATGAATTTTTTGGACTCAGTTCATGAAGATGCTTTTATTGTAAATAGCATCCATGGTTTGAGGATAGCGAATAATAAATTGTATACTGCCTCACTTGGTGGCCCAGTAAGTCCGTATATTCCAAAGACACATGTCTCTAAAGACAAAGAATATCTAGAAAAGGTCTTGTTAGATAGTGAAAATGAGAAGATGATTTTAAAGCCCTTGTCTGGATATGGTGGCAGAGGCGTGATCTTGGTTGAGAAACGAGCCCAACAAAGTTTTAGCTCTTTGTTGGATTTCTATATAGGTGAAGAGGATAAATCTAACTATGTTATTTTGCAAGAATGTGTTGAGGGTGCTGAGGAAGGTGATGTTCGAATACTGATGTTGAACGGTGAAGCTTTAGGAGCTATGAAGAGAGTTCCAGCTGATGGAGAGATTAGGTCGAATATACATTCCGGAGGGTCGGCTATTAAGCATGTATTGACGAAACAAGAGAGGGAATTGTGTAAAAATATCGGGCCAAAATTAGTGAGAGACGGGCTTTATTTTGTTGGTCTAGATGTGATTAATGGAAAATTGATAGAGATTAACGTTCTTAGTCCTGGAGGGATTGCTAGAATTAATAAATTAAATAGAACTAATATACAAGCAAAATATGTGGATTTTGTTGAAAGTGTTATTAAAAATAAAGAGTTAATTACCTTGAGAAAGTCAGAATTTAGAAAGGTGATCGAAGATGCAGAAAACATCTAAAAAAACTGTTTTAAAATACATACAAGATGAGAAACCATTTCATGCTATATGTGATGGTTTTGAATTAGAAGTTAAAGAGTATGTTCCATCTATTGCTACGGCAATTCATGATGGACATTTATTTTCAACTAAACTAAGTGATTATATTTCATTAAGTCCAGAAGAGAGGTTTGTCGAAGAAGATCCTTATACATCTGAAATTATATCATCTCAGGCTATTAGAATGATCGGTCGAGACTCGAGATATGAATATGATTTGAATAGGAATTTGAGTGATTGTATTTATAAGGAGGCTTGGGGTAAAGAAATTTGGAAGCCTAAAACACCTCGTTCTTTATTAGATAAATCATTGAGTAAGCATAGAGATTTCTTCCAAGTTTTATATGCATTAATAATTAAATTAGAACAAATTCATGATGCTTGTGTTATCTATGACATTCATTCTTATAATTATGGTAGGATAAAAGGTGAAACTCCTGATCTTAATTTAGGCACCAATTATTTCAAACAAAATAAATGGCTTGCAGACATTCGTCGTTTTGAATCGATACTTGCTCAGTCAAGTATCCAGGGTCGAAAAATATTATATGGCAGAAATAAAGTATTTCAGGGAAAGGGTTATCTTGCACAATTTGTATCAGAGCATTTTGATAAGAGCTTGGTGATGCCAATTGAATTTAAAAAAATATTTATGAATGAGGAAACAGGAGAGGTTTATCCTGTTGTAATGTCGGATTTAAAAGAATGTTTTAAGTCTGTTATGAATGAACATGCTCAAAGTTATGCATTGCGTCATTCAAAAATATTTAAGAGACGTAATATGTCTGTGATGCATTCTGATATGGAAAAAATTGTGCTGGAAGTGGATCATCATTATTCAAAAATTTCAAGAAATATAGAAATATTAAATTATGTTAATCCAGTAAATTTAAATCAAGAACGGGTAAATTTTTTTAAATCACACTATAAAAGTGAGATTAATTTTAAGTACAAGCATTTAACAATTGATCCTTATCAATTTAGAGAGAAATTATACAAACTTCCAGTAAATAAAATACAGGATGTTAGTTTACAAAGAATGTATCAACAATGTATTGATGCAATGGCTTCTAAAATAAATCTAATTTCAGAATTAGGAACGGACCATTTTTTATATAATTCTTTAATTTGCTATGGTGAGCCAAATGAGATAGATATGAATAACTCTGAGTACCTTATGTATGCTCCAGACTTTGATCAGGGAGATAGTGTTGAGAAATATGGTGTTGATGATGCAAAATTTTTCTTTGAAAAATCCATGGGAGAGTATGGATTTGACTATAAAGTTGTGGAATCAAAAAAAATTGTAGCAGGAGCTATGGTAGATAATGTTAGAGAGTGTATTTTGATAAATCCATATAGAAAATGGAGTTTTATGGAGTTGAATGCACTCGTTTATCATGAATTAGGAGTTCATGCCTTAACTACTAAAAATGCAAAACTAAACACGCTTCAATTATTGCAGATTGGAATGCCTGGTAATACAGAAACTCAAGAGGGTTTAGCTATTTTGAATGAGTTTCAATCTGGTAATCTTACCTTGAAAAGAATCAAGACTTTAGCATTGAGAAATATCGCTATTTATAAGATGCTAAAAGGAATGAGTTTTAATAATTTATTCGAGTTTATTGTAGAAGAGTATCATATTGATGAAAATGATGCTTTTAATCTTGTCGCTAGAGTTTATCGTGGCGGTGGATTTACAAAGGATCATTTGTATTTAAAGGGTTTTAGAAAGGCTTTGAGTTATATTGACCAAGGTGTAGATATTAGTAATCTTTATGTGGGAAAGACTAGTTTTCGATATTTAGAGTTATTGGATGAGCTTGTTGATCGAGACTTGGTGAATAAGCCACGCTTTTTACCTTCTTTCATCAGTCAACCTAGTAAGACTTCAGAAATTACTAATTATTTGATTCGATCTATAAAAGAATCAAAGCACAGCGACGCTTTTTATGATTGAGATAAATTAATCTAAAAATACCAAATAAAATTACTTAAGCATTTGTAAAAACTACGCAAAAGTTTCATAATGGACTTTATCGGAAGCAAATTTTTACAAAGGTCAGGTCTGATTCGATTATCGTAAATTAAGCTTTATGTGCAATTTTTATTCAATTAAATTGGTCTGATAAATTTTTTATTTTAAGAAGAAGCTCATCTATTAAAACATCTATTTCATCATCTTTTCCGTTAAAGCATCCATTGACTTCTAGAGCGTTATTTCTATTACCTTTAAGTACACCAATAGATATAATGGAAGAATACCTTTCTTTTGAAAGGTATTCTAGGATTTCTTCGGTGGTCATTAAATCAATACTTTTACTTTGATGTTCTATCATGAAAAAAGATAGACAATATCATGTTTTAGTATGCGTCCACCATATTTATCTGCTAGAGATTAAGAAACCATCCCAGCATGTTTATGCTTATTAAATCTCCATCCATCTATGGCTAAAAGCATATGCTTTGGCATTGAGCTTGGGTCCTTGAGATAATTAACGATGGTTCTCTCTGAAACGCCAAGTTCTTGGGCTATTTGGGCATTAGTAAAACCTTCTTCTACCTTCCAGTTTTGTAAGGCGAATGCTTCTGACGATTCGGCTTCACCAGATTGAATTAGAGCTAATGAATAAAGTTGATCACCACCAATTCCAACTTCGCCTGACGATAGTTTCCATTCGATAGCTCCTCCAAACTCTTCTATTTCTGCTTTGTAGAAGTTATTATCCTTCCGCAGAGGTCTTAGATACTTATTCCTTGTGATGAGGTCTTTTAACCTAACTGAATACCAGTTGTTTTCAGATCTAGTATCGAACTGAATTCCTAAGCATTCACCAGCACAAATGTTTAATTTTAAAATTTTAGGGTAGTCATTCATCCGTTTATCTCCTCCCATTTTTGTGTTAGTTCAACTTTATGATCTTGTGCCCACTTTTTAGCTTTATTCATAGTTTTGTTTGATAATTCCCCAGCTAAAATCTGAAGCCCTTCAATTGTGACAGAAGCTCTTTCGTCTGGTGTTAAAACATGAAAATGAGGAGGACTATGATCGTTACTGTACATACAGACCTTAAGGTTTCCATCTCTGTATAGTGTAGGCATGTGTTTTATTTTAGGCAATAGGTACCTATGTAAAGGAAAATATTTCTCAATGAATAGGTTAAAGTATTTATTAATAACTACATATTTTCTTAAAGCTTATTATCAGAAGCCAATTTTTACCATATGAAAACCCTAGTAAAAACTAGGGATTTCATCCTTATCTACAATTTTAGCTTCGTAAAATTCTGCTTCAGTTCCTTGTCTTTCTCTCTCTTCAATATAGAACCTGTATCCATAAGCAAACCCTAGAACTGCACTCATTGAGCCAGTTGTGATCAGTATGAAGGACAGGATAATAACTGACGATAACCTAAGTTTTAGGAATTGAGTCTCTGTTTCTTCTAGAACTTTCATGAAATACCCCCGTATTTATTAATTGTATTTTGTTTTTTATAGCAGCTAAACGATAGTTTTTTGTTCATCCAAAATTGGTGTTTATTCCTTTGCTTTCTAACTTTGACTTGGCTTCGACTTCCCAGTTATCGCCATAAATTTCATTAAATATTGAATGTAATAATTCAGGGTTTTCTTTATAAGCTCGTCCGATCATAAAGAATTTAATATACTCGGGATTGGTCTTGTTTTTCCTCATGGAGTCTGTGCTCCATTTAGTATATAGGTTTTCATCTTGGGCATTTCTTATCCTGTTTAGTACCATCGCTGGCTTTTGGCCAGAAGTCCAATGTCTTGCGGTTAAGCTGTAGATATTTATTTCTCTTTGATCTTCTGTATCTATTTCTTTTAGAAACGGAATAAGTTCTTCTACGAAATTTATGCTATTCCAGTTAATAAGGCCTCCTGATTTTACTTGAATATACGATGAGCTTGGAAGTAGTTCACTGTTGTATAGGGATGAATTTTCTTCCCAATAAAGTTTGTTTTCGTATGATAAATCTGGTTCCGTTGTAGTAGTGGTGGGTTTGTTTGTCTCATTTCTCTCTTCTATCAAAGATTTTACTCTGTGTATGAGCAGGGGGAGATTGCTTTTGTTATATTCTATATCTCCACGCTCAAGAGTTTCGTTAAAGTCCTCTAAAGTAATTCCTTGTTTTAAATATGAAGAAATATGTTTCATTCCTAGATTCTCCAGCTTTTTCTTAATAGATGCGGCTTTGGTGTCTTCTTCATCTGAGGGAAAATGATCATCGATAAGATTAGATTTCTTCTTTTCTTTTAAGTTATCTATCGATGGTGGAGAGTGTTTGTAAACGAATTCAATCCATTCATATTTTTTTCCATTTTTAAAAGGAGTATAAGACATAGATATATCACTACTTTTATCTAAGTCTTTAACGATTACTGAAATAACTCTGTCTTTTAAATTTGCATAAAGTGGGAATATATCTTGTTTTACGCAAACAATATCTCTAAATTCCTGGATAGATAAAACTTCAGTGAATTTGTTCTTTTTTCCTAAAAAGGATTTCGCTCGATCATACATTGGACCTGAATATTGAGATTTAAATCGTGTAGCAAATTTTGCCGTATAGCTAACAAAGTTTTGATTTACTAGGAGAAAAGAAGTTAAGGTTTCGCTGAAATAGATATCGTAGTTATCATTGTCCCAGATACGGGCTTTTGTAATGTAGCCATCTATGTCTTCAAACTTAGAGTCTTCATCTCTAAAAATTATAGTAGCTTTTTTTAGTTTTATTAGAGCTTCTCGAAGGTGTTTCTTTAATTCTGAATGAGGTTCTACGCCAGTCTGAGCACAATATTCACTCGCTGTGAATCTATATGGATTAGAAAGTACTTTTTCTGTTGATTTTATCTTTGATATGGCAGTTGTTAGAACATTTCTCTCTATCACAGATAACTTTGTTATAGCACGAGCTAGGCTATTGGCTTTTGTGACTTTCCAGTTATCTGGGCTAGTTATTTCTGGTTTGGTAGGGTCTTTAGGCGAGGTGTCTATAACTTCCATTTATAACGTTTTTTTTGTGTGTTATAGATGCAACTATAACATATTATGATCAATTACAACCTTTAACTATAACGTTATAGTTAAAAGTTATAAATAGTCATCAAACGTTATAGTTAGTCATCAAACGTTATAGTTAGAGGGGTTCTTACTTATTATTCGCGCGCGCGAAAACAAGAGTAAAAACAAGAAACAAAATAAGTATCTTCTAAAAATACGGGGAACCAAGGTTCCCCCCTTCGGGCTCCCCCTCCTTTTCCCTTTAAAATGGGATGGGTAATTTTCTTGTTGTTGGCTCGGCTCAAGGAGCTCTTCTCATCCCAGCCTTTCTGTGGCCAAGGCCACACTCCAAAGTGATGATTAATTCTTTTCCTTGAAGATTAGCTTCAAATTTCTATATATCGTTGTGTGAGATATCGTGACCCCATGTTCTTTCTTAAGGAAAGTGGCTATTTTCCTCGGAGAAGCCTTTTGAGCTATCATTCGCCTAATCAGTCCTTGGTGAAGGAGAATGATCTCCTGCGTGGCTTTTCGAGGCCCTGAGTGACGTTCTGATAAGAATTCTTGGAGTCTTGCTTCTTCGAAGTCTGGAAGTTCCTTTGTTGGGTCATCCAGGTGAGCGTGATCTCGAACGTTTATGTTCTCAGTTTCTAAACTTTTGGCTTCGACGATAGCCAAAATCAAAGATATGTAATCTAGAATTTCTAATTCTTCTTCCTGTGGTTTTAAAATATTTTTCTTTAGCTTATCAAAAAGTGAACTCTTATTTTTGTCCATTCGTTTGTTTTTGAGTTTCTCAAAAATGGATATTTTTATTTTATGAATTAGTATTTTTTCACTTCTTGTCAGAGAAGTGTAATAATTCAAATATCTTTTTTCAGCTTCCTCTTCAGGGAAGCTGAGTCGTCCAGCGGAGCTGGTGACTGACGAGATGAAATCGAGGAGGTCAGAGTTTTTCATGAACGAGTAGAACGAGTGAATAATTTTTAATGAAACAGGGTGCGTTAGCACCATCTGTTGCATTGAACCGTAGTTAGTTTGTTGCATTTAATTGTTGCATAAGCAATAATTAAATGTGACAAACTAACGTAGGTGTAGTAATATTATGGTAGTGGTCCTGTCATTGCAATATGGTACATATTGTAATGACAGGAGCTATGCGAGTGTTTTGTCTTGATACATCTGGGTAGGAACCTATCATAAAAGGACTGTTACACCTTATGGTGTGCTCTTTAGAGAGGAAAAACTTAGTTAGATCGGTTAGTTTACTCGCTTTAGATTTTTGCTTAGCAAAGGTTTACTGTTTAATTTTTGAGCCGTGAAAGTCATTATCCCTCGATGACATGTTTGTAGTTTTATGCAAACACTAGAAGGTGATATAGCTTTGATTTATAGCTGAATAAATATAGATATAGTTGGGATTTGTAGGTCAAAACAAACATCAATGAAAGGCCTTTTTTGTGTCGGGTTTAAGAAGACACTGCTTCGCCTACAGAGGCCTAAGAGTAGGAAGGGTAGACGTATCCTGAGAAATGTTGATAGACATTAACGTACCACGAGGAGGTGGTGATAGCACAGAGGTGCTTAAGACTGAGAAGTCGGCAAGGGAACTTGGGCCTTTCCCCTTAGGGAATAATGAGCAGTACGCTGGGCATTATTTTTTATGTGGGAGAGTATTAAAGCGATGACAAGCTTTTGCAGGAGTGAACCTGTTAGAAGAACAAAAACCGATGGAGAATGCGTAAAATCCCCCTGTCTTATCAGACATTAATGATCATGACCTTCATGTAAAAAGGGATCTGTGAATTGTGGGTACCGCCCGATTAGCTGATTTAAAAACTCGAAAGAGACCCGCTTTGTCGGGTTAAAATCTAGGTGGCTTAACACATTTTAACCCGATCGGCATGGGTAGTTCAAAAAAAATAGGACGAATTGAAAGGCAATTAAATTATGCCATCAAGGAGTCTGGAGTGGTTCAGTTTGGATCTTCGAAGAAAGATGCATCTGGCGAAGTTAGAGAAAGATTAAAGGATGAAGGCCAGAAGTATGGGGCTCATGAAGTTGCTAAGGAGACTGGGTTCCATGGAAAAGGTCATTATAAAAATGCTTATGCCACAATGAGGTCGTTTGCTAAATTTTTAGATGAAAAGAAAGTTGATAACATTCAAGATTTTGGTGTCAGAAAGGTTCAGGAATTTCTAAAAATTAAAGTTGAGGAGGGAATTAAATATGAGCATTACGCAAATATTGAAGGCCACTTAACTAAAATGGAAGGGGTGTTAAAAACATATTTTGAGAATAAAGGAATCGAGAAAGACCTAAGGATCATCGATAAAGGGAAAGATTTTTCTCGTGATTATGCAAAAGAACATCTAGAGAAAGGAGTTGAGGCGAGGTCATATAGTGATGCTAAAGCTGTTGTGGATGGTTTAGAAAAAGAAGAACATCGTTTGGTTGCTTCGATACAATTGGAGTCAGGAGCAAGGGTGAATGAAGCTTCGCTGATTGATGAGAAAAGACTTGGAGGGATTCAAGAGTATCGAGGTGAAGAGGTTGGAGTTATACATCTTCAAAAA
>Ga0115549_1002570_pt1 | contig 10202 bp, 15 predicted proteins | sample COGITO_mtgs_1004_2_FD_87176 | JGI IMG/M metagenome (GOLD analysis project Ga0115549, IMG submission 87176) | Pelagic marine microbial communities from North Sea - COGITO_mtgs_100430 | ecosystem: Environmental > Aquatic > Marine > Epipelagic | place: Germany:Helgoland, sampling site Kabeltonne...
ACCTCCAAAAGAAGTCTGGTAAAGCATTTTTGTTTTTTTGGCTGGTGAGTGACGAAACCAAGGAGAAAATGGGATGCCAAAATTCAATGTTCAAGTCGGCAGAGATGCCCGTGTTTATTACTCAACAGAGATTGAAGCTGAGAGCCTTGAAGCAGTCAAAGCTATGGTTTCTCGACACGGGATGACAGTCCCGGAAGGCACTATCTGGAAACAAGATGGTATCGATGATTTCGACAACGTGGAGACGGTTAGTATCCACCAAGATGATTGCAAATTTCTGGCCAGTTATGATGACAATGATGGATGGGAAAATGCTCCATGAAAATCACAGTTTATACTCTTGCAACTGACGATGACGGCGGTACTGGTTGTCATGTTTTCACGACTGAAAACCAGCGAGATGACGCCCTGCTTAATTGGGCTGGTACATCGCGTGACGACTGGCAGAAAAGCGATCTTGCCGACGATCTACACGAATATGTGCAGAGCTTTGCCGATTACCTGGACACGTTCTCAGCCGATCAACATGAGCTCATTCTGGATTCAGCCGAATTCATTACAGTCAGTGAAGCTTGGAAAACCTGCAAAGATGTACCGGGATCCTTTGGCAATCTTTATGATCCGAATGAGATTATGACCATGCTGGATGGTTATGAAGATGAGGGTGAAAAAGATAACCCAGATGGCAGATACTACGACCCATCCAATTCTGAAGATCAGGCTGCAATGCTCGCTTGGTGCCTACAAGAAGGTCCAGCTTTTGAAAAAAGTATATCAGAGCTAGTTTGGACAAATCTCCCAACTCGTAGAGAAGCTTATGAAGCTCTCCAAAAGAAGAAATACGCTGAAATCAAAAGCGAGCAATTGAACGCAATTCCCCCACTGTAAAGGATATTCCTATGTCGCTATATCAGCGTACCCCGTCTCAAGTCATGTCTGATGTGATTGAGTGTATGATGGTTGGACTTGTCCCCATGGTCGCTTCTTCACCTGGATTGGGCAAGTCATCTATTTACTTCCAAATTGCAAAAGATTACCGGCTATGGCCGATAGATCTACGTTTGAGCCAATGTACTCCAGAGGATCTTATGGGTCTGCCCATGCGTACAAAGGATGGTAATAAAGCTTCCTTTGTTCCTTTCAACATGTTTCCACTTGTTGGAGATACCCTACCAGAAGGGTATGATGGCTGGATGCTCATCTTGGATGAGTTCAATTCAGCTACAAAAGCTGTGCAGGCTGCTGCCTACAAGCTTGTCTTTGATCGCATGGTTGGACAAGAGAAACTTCACGAAAATGTAGTGACTGTCTGTGCCGGTAATCTGGCAACTGATCGAGCCATTGTGAATTCACTGAGCACAGCAATGCAGTCCCGTTTGGTGCATATTGAGATGGTGGCAAGCCCTCCTGATTTCCTTGCACATGCTCACAAGAACAACTTTGATACTCGGGTAAGTGGCTTCATTGAATTTCAGCCAAGCTACCTGCATCAATTCAAACCTGATCATCAAGACAAGACATTTGCTTGCCCAAGGACTTGGGAATTTGCTTCCAAATTAATCAAAGGCAAGCCTTTCAAAGATGTGAACCTGGCTCTATTGGCCGGCACTCTCTCTGAAGGGGTTGCGATCGTATTCCATACCTTTTTGAAAGAGTTCGATTCACTCCCTGCTTTCAAAGATATTATGGCTGATCCAGGTGGAACAATTGTGCCTGATAAAACCAGCACACGTCATGCCCTTCTCACCATGATTTTGGAATATGTGGACGACACGTCGTTTGAAAACATTTCGAAATACCTGAAGCGGTTTCCTCCTGAAATGCAGGTCATGTATTTCCGTGGTGTTGTGCAGCGGTTTCCAAAGATGAAAGAGACCCAGATTTTTGCTGAAAATATTCTCCATCTGACGAGGTTCTTCAATGAAGATGAGTTCTCCCTGGCCGCATGATATTCCTGATGAAGTAGCGATGAATACGTTGCTGGATAAAGCCAAGGGGAAGCTCTTTTTCAGCAACAAAGCCGGTTGGCTTGGATCCCTGGTCTGCAATCACACTTTCATCTGGGATATGAGCCAACCAACAGCTTGGTGCGATGGATCAACGATCGGCATCAATCCTATATACTTCTTTCAGCTTAGCAAAGCTGGCCGAGTTGCTTTGATCGTGCATGAAGTTTGGCATACTGGTTACGATCACATGGGGCGGATAGGTGATCGTGATCCAGAGGTCTGGAATTGGGCTGCCGATTTTGTCATCAATCTAAATGTGAAAGAGGATGGCTTTGCTTTAGAAGATCTGGGGCGCATCCTTTACGATATCCAGTACCAGGGCATGTCCACTGAGCAAGTATATGACCTGATCGTGAAAGATGGTAATTTCAAACCAGCTCCAGGCACATTCACAGGGGATGTTGTTAAGTCTGTTGACAAAGATAGCACGGCTACCATGTCAAAGATTATCCAGGCAACCCAATCTTCTATTGCTTCAAAAGATGCTGGAACCATCCCTGGCGAAATCTCTACATACTGTGATGAATTCCTCTCTCCTATCCTTCCATGGGAATTGTTGTTGGCTCGCTTTTTTACAGAGCTTTCCAAAGATGATTACTCTTGGAGACGCCCATCTCGCAGACACGAAGATGAATACCTTCCATCTCTGATTGGGAATAATGGGTTGGAGCATCTCATTTTTTATTTTGATGTCTCTGGTTCAGTGCTCGATCAAGATATTGTGCGATTCAATTCTGAGGTAAAATATATCCAGGAGGAGCTCGCTCCTGAACGTCTGACCTTGGTGACCTTTGATACCAAAATTCGGGATATCTACGAATTCGCCAAAGAGGATACTTTTGATGAAATCAAAGTAACAGGGAGAGGTGGTACATCCCTATCCCCAGTTCACGCTCACATCACCAAGAACCGCCCTACAGCCGCTGTCATATTTAGTGACCTCTGGTGCGATCCAATGGCTGAGACGCCTGTACCCCTGCTCTGGGTCATCCTGGACAACAAATTTGTATCACCTCCAACTGGGCAAATTATCCATCTGGAATCTGAAGCAGCTTGAAGGAACTACCAATGAATAAAGTTTATGCACATCCTGGTCAGCCTCAGATGCAGGTCGAGGTCATTCTCGCTTCCCGTCATGCTGATATGCCGGAAGAGAAACCTCTTTACACTGTGCGAATGAGATACCCTCGTCCGATCCACGGTGAAATTATGACCCACCGTGTTTTCGGCCGCAATGCTCGATCCTCTCGTGCTGTCCCTGTCAAAACCATGCTCAATGAAGTTCGCAGCATTCCATATGTGCCTTGGCATTGGGGTAAGAACCAGAAGGGGATGCAGGCTGCTGAAGAGTGTGACGAACCTGTCTATTGCCAGAAAGTGCTCATGCCTTTGAATGGCTACGCTTATGGTCATTCTGACGATTGGAAAGATACAATAATTGAAACCACAGGCATCACCCGTGAAGATGCTTGGCTTGTAGCTGCATCTCGTGCTGCTGACATGGCTGAAGCCTTCATGGAGGCTGGGTATCATAAACAGAATCCCAACCGCTTGTTGGAGCCTTTCTCTTGGATTGATACGCTGATCACAGCAAACCGATGGGATAATTTTCTTTGGTTGCGTGATCACAAAGATGCTGAGCCCCATCTACAGGATTTGGCCCAACTGGTTATGGTTGCTATGGAAGAAGCTGAAATTCAGAAGCTTGCTTCAGGTGAGTGGCACCTGCCTTACATCACCGATGAAGACTTTGAGGCAGCTTATGATGAATACTTCCTAACTTCTGCTACAAAAGAATGGGACAGATTCCTCTGTAAAATCTCAGCAGCTCGTTGTGCTCGTATCAGCTATAAGCCTTTTGATGGTGATGCGTCCTATGAAAAAGAATTGGCTCGATATGATCAACTGGTGAATTCCGATCGTGTCCATGCTTCGCCTCTAGAGCATCAGGCAAACCCGGATCGTATCGATCCTGATTACCCAAATTGTAACCAGTGGGAAAATCCCTCACTGCATGGAAATCTTCCTGGCTGGATCCAAGCTCGTAAGCTTGTTTCGAATGAGGTCCATAATGGATGATTTTGTGGATAACATGGATCTCACCAAAGGTGGGGTGAAATTTGATGCTGGTAAACCAGCATTTGAATATCTCGATCCAGGATTTTTAATTGAGCTATCCGCGGTATTGGAACATGGCGCCAGCAAGTATTCTCCAAGAAATTGGGAAGTTGGTATGCGCTGGGGCAGGTGCTTTGGTGCAGGTATGCGGCATCTTTGGGCATGGTGGAGCGGTGAAGAAAAGGATCCGGATACTGGGTTAAGTCACCTGGCGCATGCAGCTTGCTGCTTAATGTTCCTACATGCCTATCAATCCTCTAAGATCGGAGAAGATGACCGGTCCAAATTGAAAATTTCAAAACCGGAAAGTCTCTTATGATTATGAATTCCAAAGGGCTGCTTGCAGCAGCTCCAATCAAACACATGTATACCGATAAAATGCGTTCACATGGTGTCAGTTTTGGTCTGGGTGAAGCTGGATACGATATTCGGATCAAGCAGGATATTCACTTTCATCCTTATGGAGCACCTGCCGAAGTAGTTGTGGATAGTAAACGTGTGGAAGGCAATTTCACTCTGGCTTCCTCCATTGAAGAATTTGATATGCCTAATCACTTGGTTGGCGTAGTTCACGATAAATCGACATGGGCACGAAAAGGCTTATCGGTATTCAACACGGTGATTGAGAATGGCTGGAAGGGGTTCCTGACGCTAGAGCTGGTTTACCATGGCCAAGAGTACCTCCACATCCCTGCAGGTGCTGGTATCGCTCAAGTGCTATTTCACCAGACATTCATGCAAACCAGTTATTCTGGTAAATATCAAAACCAAGCTGATGAGCCAGTGGAGTCTGTTTTTTCCAACGAGTGAACCGGTTTGGCAATATGTCGAACCCGAAAACATAGGAGCGCATGATGGTATGGGGCGGCGCACCAAATACGAACAGCTTTGACGGCCCTCACGCCTATTATTGGTTTGACGGGTTGCCGTTCAACCGCCCCGTTGTCGTCTGCCTGCACAAAGGTTCGGGAATTAGTGTAGGCCCGTCTGGTGATGCACCACCATGGCAAGAACTGAACGCGGACTTTCCCAACCATCCAGATTGTTTGTGGCGTCCACACTGGCCCAAAGGTCGATGGGCCGGGCCTATTCAACAACCAAAATAAGGAGGACTTCAAATGGATAAACCCGCATTGATTTCAGCGCTATTAAAGGCTCCCCACCACCAAGGCGGTCACTCTGAAAGCGGCATGAAGTTGGCAAGCCAGCTAGACATTCCGTTTCCGATCACAATGGCTTCGTTAAAACGTGTGGCCAAGGCGAACAATCTTTCTGCCGCAAGCCTCTGGCCCTGGTTGTCGAAAACTGCAAACGAAGATTGAGGAGGGTGCAATGACCAAACCAAAATTCATGCCCTGCCCGTTCTGCGGGGCGGCGGCAGCGGCTAGTAGCGACATTGAGCCAGACCTAATCACTGGCCAGGGGATTTTCCAGGTTCTTTGCGATTCGGGCCATTCAGACGGGGTGATATATTTCACGTTAGCTGAGGCAAGCGCGGGCTGGAATACGCGATTTCGCAGCGATTTACATCAACAATAAGGGGCCGTTGTGGATTAAATCACGCCGCTTTTGTTACACAACGGAATTTGTGTGAAATTCAGCATCCATAAACAAGAAAGCCATTATTTTGGGTTACCAATATAGCTCATTTCATTAGCCCATATGTGGCAAGTTTGCTGGGTCCATTTTGGATAGCCCCCACTCTGGCCTCCACGTAAATCACTAAATTTTATACCTTTAGGGCATGCAGGAATATCGACCCATCGCCAATTCCTGGCAGCTAAACACTGATTACGAACTTTGTATCTCAATTGAATATTGGCATCCTCAGAATAGACTTCTCCACCAATGGTATTTCCACCAGACGTGTCACAGAATGTCTGCGTTCCGATCGTATTGCAGTAAGTCGTTATCGGAATCGTGTATGCAGGCGTTGTCTTAACTTGAATCTGTGGCGGCACTCTCTGAAGTGCTGCAAGCTCACACTCAGTTGTATCTTTTGCATATGAACTTTTGGTGGCACCAACTTTATACATCTCATTACTTAAAGGCTTGCCTGCCTTATAGAGATCTTCAGGGGTTGACGACATACACCCAACCAAGGCTAACGAAGCAATTGTAAGCGGATAAGCAAGTTTCATAATGACTCCAAATAGAAGGATACCCTGCACATGCGGAGTATCGTTTAGCAATGCTGATTCTAATTATGAAGGATTTGGGAGCCGTTTGCGAATAACACGTTCTTTTCGCAATTGTTCCTCTACTCGGGTAGTGGGAACCACCTTCTCCGTAGTACCTTCAATCCTGGATCTCCGCCCTACTCTTGGACGTGCAAGCTCCTGGTAAGCTGCCTTCATTTCCTCTTCTGTTTTACCCCACCAACCTAAAACAAGATGGGTTACCCTCTTACCTGTCTTGATAGGCTGGATCTGTATATTGAATGGCGCCAGAGCACTTACTTCATCCAGAGCTCGACGGATCACATGCTTATTAAGTTCCCCAAAACTACCATACTTGCCTTCCTCTACCCCAAGCACTCGACGGAACTCTTCGATGGTAAATGTCTCCGTGTGTTTGTATTCAAGATTGAAACGCTGAGCCACGTTTTCATAAAGGCTCACAGCATATTTTGTTGAGAAGGCCATCAATACAGGCATGGAGATTTTTCCCCATATTGCACTGTCTTTTAGTATCCAAATCAATCGCTTATCAAAAGAATAAGTGAGCACTCCCTCTGCACGATCCTTCTTGAACATGTCATTGCCCCCCAGGATTTGTACTGTGGTTTCCGTGTTGCCTTGATGATCTCTGACTTCGATCAGCGTTGTCATCAATGCCCGGATAGTCTCTCTTATTTGCTCCGATCCATGATGCCCATCACTCCTGAGATCACTGAGAGGAATTCGGTAATCCTTATTCTCTTCGATACCTTGCTGATGTGCACTGTGCCAAAGGATTGTGATCATCCTTCTGGACGCCAAACCCAAAGAATGGTGACCAGTGATCTGGATCAATTCAGAAGGCTTTATAGCCTCTTGACCAGTCGGCCGTATATTGATGACCAAGGTTGGTTTAGCCATCCTCAGTGCCTCCCGAATCTCTCATAGTATCTCCCAAATCTTTCATACTTGTTCCCAGATTCCACATCGGTATCCCCAAAGGCTTCATAATTAACTGATTAAGCCTTTGGGATCATTGTGAGATTCAGCGATGAATCTTGAATCTAAGAATATAGAATACCCAGATTGGTCAGGATTTCTTCATGTAAGCGGACATCATAACCTCAAGCATACCACCATTGGTCCGACGTTCTGATACACAGAGACTGCGAAAGCGATCGTAGACATCCTCGTTCATCCTAAGTGACATCTGCACCTTTGAATTCTGTTGGCGTCTTGGCCAGCGACGTTGAGGCATTACTGGCACTGCTGTTTCATCGTCATCCAAAGTATCTTCAGGATGCTCAAGGGGCTCAAAGTTCAGTTTACGTGTCATTCCAGTTTTCCCAAATTAGAGTTGATTGATTTTTTGCAGCAGACCTTTCACTTCTTCTGCAAATGCTTGTGCGTTGTGGATTGCTTTATCTACTCCCGAGACTTCAGCTTGATCCAAGTCATAAAGCGTACCTCCGTAATTGTGCAAAGCTGAGAACGCCATTCGACGATGCAGCTCCACGGTGAAGCTACCGATCTTATCACGTACCTGGGCATTCAGAGATTTCTCCAGGCGTGATTTGACGGCAACCTTGGTTCTGGCAAAGAGAATACGGACAGGTATCTCTCGCCTCATTGAGCGAGCTTCCAGAGCCAATTGGGCTAAGGTCTCGATTGCTCCTTCAGCATCTGGTTGCTCATCCCCCATCGGAATAATCACCAAATCGCTCTCCCCCATAATGTAGGCATTCAAACGGGTGGCAGCCCCTTCGAGATCCACGAGCACATAGGCTGAGTGTCTCAGAGAATTTGAAATTTCATCATGGATGTGGTGTTCACCTTCCGAAGCAAACACCTTGAGATTTTTAGGCAAGGCAGCTTTGTTTGCCCAGGACATCATTCTCTCTGCTGGATCAGCATCGATCAGAGTGACCTTCTCATCTTTTGATAAAGATCCTGCAAGGATCACAGCTGACGTTGTTTTCCCCGCCCCACCTTTGGTGGAAGCGAAACATATAACTGGCATAGTCGTTCTCCAATTTTCCCGACTTCAACCTCTACCCTTTATCAGGAAATGTCATTAATAAAATGCAAAGCAAACCACACCGAATGGTATTAAATTGTATTAAATTGGTAATAATTCGTACAAAACACACGTTTTGAGGGGATTTTGGGAACAATACTCTCTTTTTTTGACAACTCTTGTAGAAAGGCCCAAAAATGAAACTCTCAAATATTGCGCGAATCCTTTATGGGGATTTCGCATGAGTACGCTCACCACAGACCAGGAAAAAGCAGCGCAAGCGTTTTTCACCTTCCTGATGAAAGGCGATAGTATTTTCGTTCTGTCAGGAGGGGCCGGCGTAGGTAAAACCTACATGATGGAGCATATCCATCAAAATACAATGAAGACCTATGAGGCGGCTTGCAAGCTGGCTGGGATCCATCAGGCTTATGACGAGGTTGTTTTCACAGCCACGACCAATCGTGCGGCCGGGGTATTGGAAGAGGTCATCGGTAAACGGGTGTCCACCATCCACAGCTACCTTAATTTGAAAGTGACTGAGAACCACACGACCGGTGAAACCACTTTAGAAAAAAATGGATTATGGAAGCAGCATTCCAAAAAGATCGTCTTCATTGATGAATCATCGATGGTCGATACTACGCTTTATAAAATCATTCTGGAAACTTTGCCTGGATGCAAAATTGTCTTTGTAGGTGATCATGCTCAAATGGCGCCAATCCATGAAGAGGTTTCCCCTGTTTACAAAGATGTGGCTCCCGAAAACTTCATATTTCTGGGAGTACCTATCCGCAATGCTGAATCCCCTGCCCTCATGGCATTGTGCAAGCAGCTCAGAGAGACTGTGGAGACGGGTATATTTGCACCGATCCAGGAAGTACCAGGCGTCATCGAGTACGTGGATGATTCACAGATGCAGGATGCACTTGCACATTACTTTACAAAACCAACAGATAAGGCTCGGGTGCTTTGCTACACGAATTCTCGGGTTCAGTCTTTCAACCAGCATATTCGGGAACTTCGGAAACTGCCTGAAGAATTTGTTGTGGATGAAGAAATCATTTTCGCCAGAGCTTTCGCAACAAAGACTGGAACTGTCATCTCGGCAGATCGAGAAGGTTGCATCACCAGTGTCGGCCCTTTGGAAGCAGATCTGGATTATGAAAACATTTTCTCAGACCGGAAGCCAATTACGTATCATGTGTGTGAAATTAATATGGGCATTGCGGGAAATATAACAGTACGTATCGCGACTGATCCTGACAGGCTACAACAGGCAATCAAGCATTTTGCTGGGAAGGAGAACTGGCCTGCCTATTTTCAGTTGAAAAATACCTATGCCGATATCCGGATCAAAGATGCCTGTACCGTCTACAAAGCACAGGGCGGCACCTATGAAACCATCTTCATGGATATTGGTAATATCGGAATTTCTTTCGACGCCAAGCGGACAGCCAGGATGTTGTTTGTTGGGGCTTCAAGAGCATCCACTCGCATATTCCTTTATGGATCATTGCCTGGGAGGTATACAGGATGGACCTAGATATGATCACTTTGAAAAAAGAACGCCAACTCTGGGTAGACGATATTGTAAAGCATATTTTTGAAGTCGCTGTGGAGAAACGTGAGCGTAGCCTGTCGGGATTAGCTGAGAAAAATGTAGCAGCAGGGAGTCCCTATGGCTTTATAGGTGTAGTCATCGGGACAACAAGATATGCCTTAGAAGGGTACAACAAATCCGATCGTAGGATACCCGCTCTCCACCTAGTGTTACTAGATGAAGGCAGGGATTTCCAAAAGATGGATGATCGTCTGAAGTCAGACCGTAGAAGTGTCGAGCAAAATCTTGGTATACTTGTCGGCAAATGTCTGACCCAACAAGATATCCGGAATGCC
>Ga0115549_1002595_pt1 | contig 10134 bp, 6 predicted proteins | sample COGITO_mtgs_1004_2_FD_87176 | JGI IMG/M metagenome (GOLD analysis project Ga0115549, IMG submission 87176) | Pelagic marine microbial communities from North Sea - COGITO_mtgs_100430 | ecosystem: Environmental > Aquatic > Marine > Epipelagic | place: Germany:Helgoland, sampling site Kabeltonne...
CTAATTGGAATTACCGTATTTAATCCGTCATTCCCCCCATTTAATTCTACTAAAATTAATTTCCTATTTGATACATCGCAATTATAAAACGAGTTTACTAGTTTCATTGAAGCCTGGATTTCAAATGGTAACATGCTTGCGGCTGATGCTGTACTTGTAAGTTTTATAAATTGACGTCTTTTCATAGATAAAAAGTTACATTAATTGAAATTCAGCCGCGTTAATCATAGCTGTAAATAAGGCGTCGAGCCGTATTTTAACCTGAACTTGATTGCCTGTTTGTAGGTAATCACTCCAGGCAGAACTCCAATAATATGCTTCAAGACCATCAGTTAGAATAGAAACAAAATAAGTAATTCTAGTGCTATCAATTGATTCACAGTAGAGTAATTCAGCGATCTCTGTAACTAAAGTACTAGCATCATTTGCTAGACTAAAATTTCCAGAATTCTCTACGTAGTTAACACTATCAAATGAAGCTCGTATGTTAGCTCCGCTATTACTAATTTTGTTCTGACCAGTTATAAAACATTCGATTAATTTATAACGACCTATAATAGTATTCGAAGAGAACCAATTTCTATCAAAAGCAGGGGATTGATACATTGCTGGATATCCTGCTACTGTTTCTGGAGAAAATGGCCTAAGTCCTGTACTTGTAAAAAAAGCTAAGTATCCGAAATTGTAATAGAAGTTTTTAAAATATTTTTGATCATTGCTAAAAGATACTGGTGGATTACTAGCACTAGCTTCTGGGTTGGGAATTGAAATGTCCAATAAATCAATTGTTTCGCTAATTAGCTGGATAGGGCTTTTTATAATACTACCAATTATTTCATCGGAATTGTCAATCGTGTCATCATCATAAAAATGTTGAGACATTAATAGAGTCTCTAAAACCGGTAGTAAGTTAAAGTTATTAGCAATAAGTAAGTCCGATAGAGGAGTTATGACATCATCTTCAACTTCTTGATTCCATTCACTTTTTACGTAAAATCTATATAATTTTCTACAATATGATTTTGCAGTTTCTTGCTGTAAGAAAATCATTTCAACAAAATCATCTACCTCCTGAATAACTCCTTCCTGAGTAGATTGTCCTGAAATTGTTAGGTTATTAAAGGCTGATGAAAATGTTTTATCTTCAGTGGCATGTTGTGAAGTATTTACATATCCCATAGGAATTTGTGTATCAGGATCAAGAGTATCTCTGAGTGGTTTAGTTTTTATTCCAGAAAAAACTTTTGCAGCATTTTGAACATCACTTTCTGTGTAGGTTGTGTAATTTCCCTCTCCGATTTGTTCTCCTTTTAAAATTGTGAATAGTTCTAAAAACTCTCTAGAATAATTTTCGTTAGGATTGTTTTTGTTATTTGTATTGTTATCGAGATAATACAAAATCGAATTATCAAAAGTAATTTTTTTGGCAAGTGTTTTTAAATCATAAGCATAGAAATCTAATAATCTTAAATAGTCATAGAAGTAAGAAGATTTAGGCACTCCATCATGTTTTGACAGAGTAAAACAGCTATGAAGAAAAAAAATAAGTTTGTGCTTTAAACTATTTTGTTTAAGAGCATTATACCACCACCATCCAGAAATGATTGCTTTTTTTCGAAAGTGGCCGACAGTGAAGTCCGCAGGAGTTGTATTTTCCGTATGCATCCAAAATCCGTCAGGGACTCCACTCTCTGAGTTTACTACTGGGTCATAGGGGTGTTCCCAAAATAGAATGGGCTCATTGGACAATTCATGAACTGCTTCTTCAGCTGTAAGGGTTGCAAATAAGTCAAGAGTGTTTTTTGAGTAACTAAAACAGGCTCTTCTTAAAAGATGTTTAGCTTTTCTATACCCTAGCTCGTTTTCAGATATGTTTAATGATGGCAATAATTAGTTTTTAGATTACAAATTTAATTAAAATTTAGGAAATAATTGTTTCAAAGAAAATTAATACATAATTGAAGTCTCATTGACTAAATAATATTTTTCTTTGAAATACTTAAAACCATTCTTCTAAATGGAATATATTAGCGTTTTAATTTAAAACTTCTTATGAAATTTAAGCTTATTTTTCTTTTACTATTCCTGTCAAATTTTACTATTTATTCCCAAATTAACCCAGATGCCATAGAAATAGTGAGAGATTCATATGGGGTGCCTCACATTTATGCATCTACAGATGCAGAGGTTGCTTACGGATTTGCTTGGGCTCAGGCCGAAGATGATTTTCAAACTATACAGCAAGCCTATCTAGCTGGAAATGGTTTATTAAGTAGAAATATTGGGTTAAAAGGAGCTAATGCTGATTTTTTAGCGCAGTTAATACAATCTGAACAAACAGTCAACGAACAGTTTCATACACTGGGTCCAAATTTTATTGAGTTACTTAATGGTTTTACAGAAGGAATAAATGCCTATGCTGCAAAATATCCTGATGAAATTCTTGAATCTTCGTTATTTCCCGTCACTTCTCAAAGACTACTTCGTTACACGCAGCTTCAGTTATTTATTTCTAATGGCGCAGCTGGGCTTGTAAGCGGAATTGTAGGGAACCGACTCTCTTGGCCTTATGACATTAATCACGACACTAAGGGCTCTAACTTACTGGCGGTTAGTCGGTCTAGAACGCTGTCTGATGAAACCTTTTTGGCCATAAATACGCATCAGCCTTTAGAAGGGCCTACTTCTTGGTATGAAGCACATTTAGTGAGTGAAGAAGGGACTAATATTATTGGAGCTACTTTTCCAGGTTCTCCATGTCTATTTACGGGTGCCAATGAATACCTTGGCTGGACCCATACAGTCAATTATCCTGATAAAGCGGATGTATACGCGCTAGAGATGCATCCCAACAAAAAAGAGGTGTACATAGTTGACGGGGAGTCGTACAAGCTAGAAAAATTTAAAGCTAAAATCTATCTAAAAATATTAGGAATTAAAATTCCAGTTAAGAAAAAATTCTATCGAAGTATTTATGGTCCAACCCTCAAAAATAAAACAGGTTTTTATTCTGTACGTACGCCAAGCACCTCAAATATTAATGCTGTGGAACAATGGTGGCATATGAACAAAGCAACTAATTTCTCGGAGTTTTATGAAGCTCTAGAAATGAAAGCTCTACCCGGATATAACATCGGTTATGCTGATAGAAACGATACTATTTTTTATATTTCTAATGGTAAAATTCCCATTCGAACTAAAGGTTATGACTGGGCTGATGTGGTTCCTGGAAACACTCGCAAAACCCTGTGGGATACTTATTATGATATTAAAGACCTGCCACAAGTGATCAGTCCTAAGTCAGGCTTTGTTTATAACGCCAATCACAGTCCTTTTAAATCTTCAGGAAAAAATGACAATCCAAAGAGTAAAGATTTCGCTGCCGAAATGAATTTTGAATCCTATGACAATAACCGCTCTACGCGTTTGTTGCATTTACTAGAAGAACAAGAGCATATCGATTATACGCGTTTCAAGCGAATTAAGTACGATCATCAGTTACCAACTCCCTTAAACTATAATTTCATGGATTTAAATGCATTGTTTGAGATGGAGCCTGAAGATTATCCAGAAGTCGCCGGATTGTTGGCTGAAATCAAAAATTGGGATCGTGTCACCAATGCAGAGTCTTATGGGGCGGGTGCTTATGCATTATTATACTATAATCTTATTCCCTTCTTTTATGAGCTTCCAGAGGATCGTGTGTTTACTCATGAGGTTTTGTTTGAAGCTTTAAAAATAACAAAGGCTTATATGAAAACGCACTTTAAAAGTGAACGTGTTCGCTTAGGGGCGTATCAAAAGCTAGTAAGAGGAGGAAAAGAACTCCCTGTTTTTGGACTTCCTGATGTGGTCACTGCCATGAGAGGTGAGCCATATAAAGATGGTAAAATCAAGATCACACATGGAGAATCCTATATAGGTTTGGTGCGTTTTACTCCTACAAAAACATACTATGAGTCGGTTATTTCTTATGGGAATAGTCGAAGACCAGAAAGTCCACACTATTCGGACCAAATGGAATTGTATTTAAATTTTAAAACTAAAACAATGTCGTTTGATAGGGCAGAGGTATTGGATTCAGCTATGAATTGTTATGCTCCTAAGTAGTGATGTGTTTAATTTCTTAAATAAGATTCTGACCTCACACGCGAATTGACTCTGATGTCTTGCCAGAATAAATTCACATCTGCTTTGTGGTAATCTTTAACAGTTGAGATTAGGATTCTTTTAAAAAGACCAACTTTTGGAGTTTTTATAAGTAATTTATCATCAATACTCTCAATTTTTACGGTTTGAGGAAATACTTTTTTATTTAGATAAAGAAACCCTTTATGATCTGAATATTGGCTGGTTTTTTGTTGGTCCCATGTAATAGGGTTAGAGCAGGCAGCTCCTCTGATCCATTCCTTGCTTATCGTGTAGATGGCTTTTCGTTCTTTAGACTTTGACATTAAACGGTAAGTATTCCATGTTACAAATCCACCAGTTTCAGATTCGTTTGTCATGTGTTTTATGTTTTTAAACTCGTCTTTCATTATTTTTGTACCAATTAAATAAGCAGCAATTAATTTCTTTTGTAAAGGTTTACCGTCAAAAAAATCTTTTAATAATCTTTTAGCATGTCCTGCGCCTTGACTGTGACCAGCTATTATAATGGGTTTATCGTTATTGTATTTTTTCAAAAATATCATAAATGCTTGCCTCAAGTCTTCATAAGCCAACTCATAGGCCTGCTCTCCTCCATTTTTCCAGAACTCAGGTCTAAAGATCCGTAGATGGGCCTGTCTGTAATACGGAGCATATAAGTTTCCAACGGAATACCACGCTGAAGACTGGTATTTAACTGAAGATTCCAATACGAGATTTCTGGTATTTTGATTATAAATATCTGCATTCCATGAGGGCTCTTGTTTGTCTGAATGTAACGTAGGATAAATAAAAAAGACATCTACAGCTAGCTTTGGTTCTTCGCTTTCAAAACTTACCAATACATCTGGCTTGTTCTTTGGGTGCACAGCCCAAGAATTTAAAGATTCGTAGTTTGGTGCCACCGGCGACTTAATAGTATCGAAAGATTGACTCTTATAAATGATAGGTGTGTTAGACTCATATAACAACCCACAAGAACATAGGTTTAGTAAAATAACCAAGCTTAAAATATATTTCATAATCAAAGGTCGTAAAAATGTTAACATATATTATGTTAACATGTATTAAAGAGTGTTAAAGTTCTATTTAAAATTTAACATTCCTCTTTTTTTAACAAACTATTAAATAATTTTTAGATAAGTATACTTTCTTTTATAAAATAATCTAAAACAACTTAAATGAAAAATTTACTAAAATTATCTAAATTAACATTCTTATTATTTGTCGGATTTTCGATACAATCTTGTTCTGACGACGACGACGATGTAACAACTCCAACAGGGGCTTCTAATATTGTTGAAATAGCATTGGATACACCTGATTTAAGTAACCTTGTTGCTGCATTGTCAGTTGCTGATGGGAATTTGGTAGATGTGTTAAGTGGAGGCGAGTTCACTGTATTAGCTCCAACAAACGAAGCATTCGAAACATTTTTAGCAGCAAATGGCTTTATGTCTCTTTCAGAAGTGCCAACTGATGTTCTTAGTAATATTCTTTTAAACCATGTTATCTCAGGTACTGTAAACTCTACTAACCTAGTTGATGCTGGTTCAGGGTACAGCACCACAAATGCATCTAACATGGATGGTGATAATTTAAGTTTGTATTTTGATACTTCCTCAGGAGTAACTTTCAATGGAATTTCTAGCGTTGTAGCTGCTGATATAGTAGCCTCAAACGGAATTGTACACGTTGTTGACGAAGTTATTGGACTTCCTACAGTAGTTACTTTTGCAGTTTCTAATCCTGCATTATCAACTTTAGTAGCAGCATTGACTACAGAAAGACATCGAATGCATTAGGCGACATACCAGTAGATATTTTAGAAGCTACTTTGGGTACTCACGTGGCTCCTGAAGCAAATGTAAGATCTACGGATTTGGTTGATGGAATGTCAGTTAATACTATAGGCTCAACAATCACGGTATCTTTATCTGATGGTGCTAAACTTATCGATTCAAATGGTAGAGAATCAAACATTGTTGCTGTAGACATACAAGCTTATAATGGCGTTGTACACGTCATAGATAATGTACTTCTACCATAGTTATAATAAATTTAATTAGTCCTATTTTTTAAAACCACTCTATGAGTGGTTTTTTTGTTTTAATAGACCCAGACTAGAATTTTATTCTACTAGATTAGGTTTATTTTTTATATTTTTACAAATATATTTAAAATCACATGTTTATGCGTTATCTGTATTTATTTTGCCTTCTTTCTTCATTATTTACGTCAGCTCAAATTGACCACTGGGAAAGCGTTGTGTTGCCCGGCGATGAATGGGATTATCTTGTGCCAATATCACAACCTAGTCAAAGTTGGAATCAATTAGGATACAATTCGTCCAGTTGGAGTACAGGCATTTCAGGATTTGGATATGGCGATGGCGATGACGCTACTATAATTTCAAATACTATATCAATATATATCAGAAAAACATTTAGCATAACTAATCTTTCTGATATTGAGGCTATTATATTAGATCTAGATTATGATGATGGATTTGTAGCATATTTAAATGGACAAGAAGTAGCGAGAAATCTCATTTCAGGTGCAATTCCTAATTTTAACCAGACTAGTGATGGCTATCATGAGGCTCTACTTCCTCAAGGATACGCTCCAGAGCGTTTTGGGATAGACGTAAACCTTCTAAATTCAGGCACAAATGTTTTAGCAGTTCAAGTTCATAATCAATCTTTTGATTCTTCGGATTTGTCCGCTCTTCCAGTTTTTTCAGTTGGTATTAACAATACAAGTTCAAATTACGAAACCCCTCCTTATTGGTTTGAAGTTCCATACATACCTGCTGAAGTTAATTTTGATTCATCTAATTTACCAATAGTGGTTATTGATACTTTTGAAGGTCAAGAAATACCTAACGATCCTAAGATTGATGCTACAATGAAGATTATTTATAGAGAAAATCAACAAAGGAATTTTCTTACGGATGTAAGTGACCCTACTGCACTTGATTATGATGGGCCTATTAAAATTGAATATAGAGGATCTTCATCTAGCTTATTAGACAAAAAACAATATGCGTTTACGCCATATGACGACTTAGGAGAAAAAATTAACGTACCGTTTTTAGATATGCCAACTGAAAACGACTGGATCCTAAACGGATTAGCATATGATCCTTCTTTTATGAGAGATTTTTTAAGCTACAAGCTCTCGAATTTAACTGGTAATTATGCTTCAAGAGGTAAATATTGTGAATTAGTGTTGAATGGTGAATTTAGAGGAATATATGTTTTACAAGAAAAATTAAAGGCAGACGATAGCCGCATTGATATAAAGAAAATTAAAGATGACGATTTAACTCTTCCAAAACTTACTGGAGGATATATAACCAAAACGGACAAGATTGAAGGATCAGATACAGTAGCTTGGGGTATGGACAATTATGGAGGTTGGCAAAGTAACTTTGTTCATGAGCATCCTAAATCATCAGATGTTATGCCTGAACAACATTCATACATTGAAAATGAGTTTTTAACTCTACAGTCATATGTTAACAATCCTAGTAATAGTTCAATCACAGAGGGTTACCCTTCAATTATAGATATTCCATCGTTTATCGACTTTATGATACTAAACGAACTTTCTTCTAACGCAGACGGTTACGAGTTTAGCACCTTTTTTCATAAAGACCGTAATGATAAACTAAGAGCTGGACCTATATGGGATTTTAATTTAACTTTTGGAAATGATTTATTTGAATGGGGTTATGATAGAAGTCATACTGATGTTTGGCAATTTTTTGACCAAGGTAATATGGGGCCAAAGTTTTGGAAAGACCTTTTTGATGATCCATTATTTAATTGTTATTTATCTAAGCGTTGGCAGGAACTGACTGCTCCAGGTATGCCTTTAAATACAACTGAAATTTTTGGGCTAATTGATTCTATACAAACACTTATATCAGAAGCAGTAGAGCGCCAGGAAATTGTTTCAGGTACATCTGGTGTTTTTATTGATAACGTAATTGAGATGAAAGAGTTTATTTCTGAGCGGATAAATTGGATTACAAATGAGTTAATAGATACTAGTTTGTGTAATAATGTTGTAACACCTGAATTAGTAATCTCTAAAATTAATTATAATCCATTAGTCGAGGTAGACTTAGATTCAAGTGATTTTGAATTTATTGAAATCACAAACAATAGTTCATATACGATTGATTTGACTGGTATATATTTTGGAGGTTTGGGGCTTACTTACCAATTCCACCAAGGGTCATCTCTTACCGCTGAAAGTGTACTTTACCTAGCAAACGACAGTGATTCTTTTAATGAACGCTATGGATTTGAGCCTTTTGATGAATTTTCAAGAAGCCTATCTAATGATGGAGAAGATTTGATTTTAAGAGATGCTTATGGAAATAGTATTGATCAGGTGATATATAATGATGTATTGCCATGGCCAGAAGAAGCTGACGGGGAAGGTTCTTTTCTTAAACTTGTTGGTTTAGATTTAGACAATAATTTGGCCAGTAGTTGGATAGCGCGCACTGATACATCAGAAAACTTATCCATTGGGAATAATTCATATGATTCTTTTGTTAGTCTTTATCCAAACCCAGTTTCGGATATATTGAAAATTAAAACCATGTCTAGCAACATTTTAAGTGTTAAACTATACAGTATAAACGGAAAACTTTTCAGAACCTATTCTTTTGAAAACAGACAAGTTGAATTGGATTTAAGCGCTTTTGAAAATGGGTTCTACTTATTACAAATTCAAACGGATAACGAGTTATTATTTAAGAAAATCATTAAAAACTAATAATCAGTTTACCACTTTATTTAATATGATACCTAATTCCTAAAAATCCATTAATTCCTTGGTTGGAGTAGTAAACATAACTGGGGTCAAATGACAGTGCGTTAGTGTTGTTAGGAGTGGCTATCACTTGGCCATTTGCTCCAAATTCTACTCCAGAATCAAAGGGGTCAAATGCGCGAGCTATGCTATTCGAGGCAGGTTTGAAATCTAAAATATTTTTAATTCCAGCATATACTTCAATCGTTTTAATAGCATAAGTTGCCTGTAGATTGACGATATTGATAATCGGACTGTAAGGAGCTCTCGTGTCTAATTCGCCAAGAAGCGGAAGTTTCATGGGTCCAATGATTGTGCCAGAAATATCAATTGTAATTTTAGGATTGTAAAGCGTGTAATTTAGTTGATAATTACCTGAAAATTTTTCTGTGAGAAAAGGGTATTGAGCTTGGTTATTATTAATAATTTTTGAATCAATAAAGGTAGCACCCATATTTATTTTTAGCCCATTTGCAAACATTCCATTTATAGTAACTGTTGCCCCTTGAGTGATTGCCTTTCCATCTAGGTTTCCATAAATGATTTGGTTTGGGTTAGTTTCGTAATCTGGAAGAATTCTATTGGAAAACGCTGTTTTAAATACACTAAAGTCTAAGTCCAAAATAGCACCATATTTAGTATATAGTTTTTTATTCCAATTAATAGTTGTGTTCCATGATTTTTCGGGCAGAATAGCCTCTGTAAAAACAACCTCTCTAGCCCCAGTAAGTGCTGCATGATCTTCTGTAAATACATTAACCACACGATAGCCAGTTCCAAACCCAAGGCGTAGAATGGAGCTTTCATCTTTACTGGCCCATTTAAAGTTTAGTCTAGGCGTCCAAATGTCTCCGTAAATGGAGTTCTTATCATACCGGATTCCAGACAGCAGTGTTTTGGATTCACTCAGCGTCCATTGGTCTTGAGCAAAGAGTCCTGGCAGGGCTGTTTTATCTATTTTTACAGTGGCAGGTGTGTTGTCATCATATATTGTATACCTATACGTTGCTCCTAATAATACGTCGTGATTCTTTACTTTTTTTGAAAAGACGCCTTGTACAAACCCGATGGTTTGAATAGCATTATAGGAAGTAGTCCCGTAAACCGAATTTTGGTCATGATTATTTAGGCTGTATTGTAAAAATAAATTTTCAG
>Ga0115549_1002598_pt1 | contig 10126 bp, 8 predicted proteins | sample COGITO_mtgs_1004_2_FD_87176 | JGI IMG/M metagenome (GOLD analysis project Ga0115549, IMG submission 87176) | Pelagic marine microbial communities from North Sea - COGITO_mtgs_100430 | ecosystem: Environmental > Aquatic > Marine > Epipelagic | place: Germany:Helgoland, sampling site Kabeltonne...
CGATGTGGAAACCCCAAGAAAGTGACGGCCCTCATGTGGACCGTGTGTACGCACAGCGCCTGTTAAAAAACACATCTGCCCAGATTTCGATGAACTGACGGGTTAGCCCCCTCTGAGCAATACAAGTTGCGAGTGAGGCTCGCAACTGGTGGCCACGGAACCACGATCAAAGGCCGTAGGTGCCTCGGTGGACAGTGCAAGAGACAATGTCACCATGGCCAATCCGGGAGCGACGGCAGCGGAAACCGTTTTGCAGGAACTGCGTTCAGCGTTGACCACCGGCCACCTCTTACCGGGACAGCAATTGATTCAAGAGGACTTGGCGTCAGATCTTGGTGTTAGCCGGGTGCCGATCCGCGAATCCCTCAAAATTTTAGAGGGTGAGGGTCAGGTGACCTATCACCCCAATCGCGGGTATTTCGTTACAGAGCTTTCGGCTGATGATCTCATTGAGTTGTATCGGATCCGTGAGATTTTGGAGGCGGAGGCGCTGGCGGAGGCGCTGGCGAAGGCGGTTGTCGAAGTGAGTGACGCGGATATTGCTGACATTGAAGCAATCTTGAGTAAAGTGAATGAAGCTGCGAAGTCCGGTGATGTTGCTGTCCTCGCCGAGACCAATCGCGCTTTTCATTTCGCGATCATTGAACTCTCGGGCATGAACCGGCTCAGTCGGTTGATCCGACAATTATGGGATGCTTCAGATATTTATCGGACGGTCTATTTCCGGGATCCGGTGAACCGGGAGCGTATTCACTCAGAACATCAAGAAATTATGGATGCCCTCAAGTCTCGTGACGCCCAAGCGCTGATCCGGGCGCAAAACAATCATCGCGAACATGCCGTCCAGGCCTTGACTACGGTGATTTCTCGCTGATTGCTTGTGTGTCACATCTGGTTCTGATGGCGAGATAGCTCCGGTCCGGAGTACAGAAGATCCCCCAAAAAAGTGCAGGACCTTTTTGGGGGATCTTTCTGGCTACTTAGTTGTTGAGTGTCACTGTCATTGGGTCATCAAGTGTTACCCACACCTCTTGACTGATAGGAGAGGTTCCGGCTGTGTAGCTCACGCCGGGTGTGGGGTCACTGCCGGGACCACCCGGGTTGTACAACGGAAGGTAACCGTCGGTAGATGGGATTTCTACGTGGGTAATTGCCGCTACCGCTGCGTCGTCGCCACTGAGCACGATGTCGATGTAGTTGTCGCGATCATCGATGTAGCAATCGGTGTACTCATCAGACTTGAGACCCAGATCGGCTAGTCCCACAACACGCACGGTGCCACCATTAATCGTGTAGTCCACATTGGTTTCTGTGAGCATGACTTCACTTCCGTCATCAGTGATGGCCTTAACACGGAAGTAGTTCTCAAAATCCGTTGGGAAAAGTCCACGGATACCGTTGGGGGTCATCCCGCCGGAAGTGAGAACTCGAAGACGGTATTGCGCCTCGTCCCCGTAAAGACTCACTCCGTCATTGGGCATGGCGCCCTGGATGAATTTTGGTCCGTCTTCCCATCCCTCACCATCGGTTGACATGCGTGAGAGTTTCGCTGCCACAAGGTTGGGGCCACCGCGATCCTCGGGTGCCACATCAGGATCGGTGTAGGAGGACGGTGGTGGTGAGTCGAAAGTAAGCCCTACAGCGCTCACGGTGCCGTCGGGACCGAGTAGCTCCAACGGAGTTCCGTCATCGACCACCTTTAGAGAAACAGGCCAAATAAGTCCGGGTGCATCAGGGGACACCCGATTACCCAACTGCCCAAAGATGACGACCGTGTTGCGCTCGTTGAGTTCCCAGTTGGGGAAAATCGAAGCTACATCCGGCGTTACTTTTTCACCGGTATTCAAAGTGAGTTCGAAGTCGGTGGGATTTAGCGTGGAGGGGACAACTGGCCAGCTGAATTCGATCGGGTAGCCGTCGGCGAAATAGGTGGGTGTGCCCCAAATCATTTCAATTGTTTCTGGTGTCGTCACGGCTGTGTAGTTGCCCAGGGCGGGCACTTCATCTGCCGCACAGTTGGGCGTATTCCATGCGCCCCCAGCCAGGGTGGCGATTCGCTTACTTGCCTCCAGATCGTCCACGGTCAGATCTGGCACTCCGTTTATGTCGGTGAATCCCAAGCCTGCACCGAGGATTTCTGGCTGTTCGGTCCACAGATCCGCGTTGATCATGACATCTTCATGGAAGTCCTTCTGGGCGGAGTTTTGTACGGCGCTCTGAACGGCCTCGCCAGAGCAACCGGCGAGTGCTGTAGTCGCGAGGATAATGAGGGGGACGGCAACACGCATGGTGACTCTCCTATATTTTCGTGTCGTAATTTTTTTGGCGGATGGTAGGAAACGTATCTCAATTCCCTGGTCACGGAGCCGGGAAATTTAGGGGAACCCCTGAACCCAGTTGGCGTACAGCCTGTTTGATCCTGAGTGAATTTGGTTCGGTTACATGAAAGTGTTTTTACGCTTTTGGTGACATGGTCACGACCAATTCGTAGGTTATTCCCGAGTCTTTCTGTCACCCGGCAGAGTAGGGCTGTTGGCGTCACATTGCACTGTGAATTTCGCCGAGTCAAACAAGCTTGAGTGGGATGGCGCAACGGGTTGGGCGTCTAATTGCCGGTTTTCCTCAAATTCATGACTAGAGCAGCTTGATCTTCACCAACTTCAAGGTAAGTTGCCTGGATCCTGTTTGGCGAAGTCCGCTTCCCAATAATGATTCCGTCATTGTCCGCGGCATGGAATTCGCCGTTTTTGTACATGACTCCTTGGAATAGTTCTTCCTCACTCCACTCGCCGTTGCTTTGCCGCCAAGACTTCACCCCGGTGAAGGTCACTCCGTTTACCTTCTGAATCGTGAATCGAAGGTCGCTTGACTTAAAGACACCATTCTCATAACCGTAATTTGTTCCGAGCCATATTCCGGAGATGTCGGAATTCTTGGGCGTGGATTTCGTCTGCGCATGAGCAGTGCCTGATGGGACTGCAAAGAGTAGTAATAGGACAGCGATTGCGCTGAGCAGTTTTTTCATTGTTCGAGCGTATCAGGACAGGGTTAGAGGAGAACTGCAGTAACTGCGCGGATTGGATACATTTTCTATGAGGGGAACTAGTGGTTCAGGCGTAAAAAGGGGGTAAGAATCCGCACAGTAACCAAGCTCATGAACCGTGGAATGCTTGAGACAGGTTCGGTGTGCGACAGGTATGAGTCGCATGGACTCAAGTTCTATGCGTTCGATTTGCTAATTCAGTTGAAGTAGGGCACACTTGTCTAGTACTCGAAAGAGCCAACCAGATTTAGTAAGAACGCACAAACTCAAAAAATGGATAAATAACATAGAAAAATAACTCGGAAAAGAGGAGCCACCTAATGGCTAGAGCAGTAGGAATTGACCTTGGAACAACAAACTCGGTTGTCTCGGTCCTTGAAGGCGGAGAGCCTGTAGTAATTACAAATGCTGAAGGTGCTCGCACCACACCGTCTGTTGTCGCTTTTGCTAAGAACGGCGAAGTGCTCGTTGGTGAAGTGGCCAAGCGCCAGGCAGTTACCAACGTTGATCGCACAATCCGTTCGGTCAAGCGCCACATGGGCACCAACTGGGACGTTGACATTGACGGCAAGAAGTACACCCCACAGGAAATAAGCGCACGCACCCTGATGAAGCTCAAGCGCGATGCTGAGGCATACCTGGGTGACACCGTCTCGGACGTGGTTATTACCGTCCCGGCCTACTTCAACGACGCCCAGCGTCAGGCCACAAAAGAAGCCGGTGAAATTGCCGGTATGAACGTGCTCCGCATTATTAACGAGCCAACCTCAGCTGCACTCGCATACGGCCTTGACAAGGGCGACCAAGAACAAACAATCTTGGTTTTCGACCTCGGTGGCGGAACGTTCGACGTGTCACTCCTTGAAATCGGTGACGGAGTCGTCGAAGTGAAGGCAACCAGTGGAGACAACAACCTTGGTGGAGACGACTGGGACAACGCGGTCGTCGACTGGATGGTCACTCAGTTTAAGAACGGTCACGGTGTTGACTTGTCCAAGGACAAAATGGCAGTGCAGCGTTTACGTGAAGCAGCTGAGAAGGCGAAAATTGAACTCTCCAGTTCAACCGAAACCTCAATCAACCTGCCTTACATCACTGCAAGTGCTGAGGGCCCCCTTCACCTTGAAGAGACGCTCAGCCGCAGCAAGTTTGAGTCGCTGACGGCAGACTTGCTCAAGAGAACAAAGTCGCCGTTTGAAGCAGTCGTCAAGGACGCTGGCGTAAAGATCAGTGACATTGACCAGGTCGTGCTCGTTGGTGGATCAACTCGGATGCCAGCAGTCGCAGATCTGGTAAAAGAGATGACCGGCAAAGACGCGAACAAGGGTGTTAACCCCGACGAGGTCGTGGCAATCGGTGCAGCACTTCAAGCTGGTGTACTCCGCGGTGACGTGAAAGACGTGCTTCTCCTTGACGTAACTCCACTTTCCCTTGGAATTGAAACCAAGGGCGGGGTAATGACCAAACTGATCGAACGCAACACCACGATCCCAACCAAGCGTTCGGAAACCTTTACAACCGCTGAAGACAATCAGCCATCGGTTTCTATCCAGGTGTACCAGGGTGAGCGCGAAATGGCTGCTTACAACAAGCAACTGGGAACGTTTGACCTCACTGGTCTACCACCAGCACCGCGTGGAATTCCCCAGATCGAGGTCACCTTCGACATCGATGCAAACGGAATCGTGCATGTCTCTGCTCGTGATACCGCAACGGGTAAAGAGCAGTCCATGACGATTTCCGGTGGCTCTACCTTGAGCAAGGAAGACATTGATCGCATGATGCGTGATGCTGAAACACACGCCGAAGAGGACAAGCAGCGTCGTGAGGAAGCTGAAGTTCGCAATAACGGTGAAGCACTTGTTTACCAAACTGAGAAGTTCCTTGCTGACAATGCCGACAAGGTTCCAGCCGAAGCGAAAGCTGAAGTGGAAGCACCACTTGAAGAACTCAAGAAGGCAATCGAAGAAAACGATCTGCCAGCAATGCGGGCAGCAACTGACAAGGTTGCAGCAGCGAGCCAAGCGCTGGGAGCAGCCATGTACAGCGAAGCCCAAGCCGGTGGATCTGAAGAAGGCGCCGAAGCTGCAGCTGACATGTCCGAGGACGACGTCGTTGACGCAGAAATAATCGACGAAGAAACCGCAAGTGAGGACGAATCCAAATGAGTGAAGAAGAAGGTGTAAGGGTGAACGACAAACGTCGAATCGATCCTGAGACCTTCGAGGTTCGCCAGCCAAGTTCCGACTTGGCTGGCGAGGCTCTGACCGAGATGGATGCTGAAGCACATTTTGATGCTGACGCTGAAATCATTGAAGGTGAGGTCAGCGGGATTGAGGAAAAAATTGGTGAACTCACAGAAGACTTACAGCGCGTCCACGCCGAATACGCGAACTACCGCAAGCGTGTTGATCGTGACCGTGAAATAAACCGTCAAGTTGCAATTGGCACGGTGTTCTCAGAACTCCTGCCAGTACTAGACGATCTTGAACTTGCTCGTGAACACGACGAACTTAACGGTGCTTTCAAAACAGTGGGTGAGAAACTCGAAAACACTCTGCATAAGTTGGGGCTCACTAAATTCGGCATGGTGCAAGATCCATTTGATCCGAATATGCACGAGGCTCTCGTGAGTGAAGAAGTTGACGGTGTGATTGAACCAACGGTGATTGCGGTATTCCAACAGGGCTACCGGCAGGGTGAGCGCATTTTGCGCCCAGCTCGCGTGAGTGTGGCTGGTACCTGAGTCTTTTTCGGGGAATATCCGCCGAGAGACTAGAAAGATTTGGGACATTGAATGAATAAGGACTGGCTAGAAAAGGACTTCTACGCGCTTTTGGGTGTCACGAAAGACGCGACACCCGAAGAGATGAAAAAGAAGTACCGCAAACTTGCCCGTGACCTTCACCCTGACAAGAACCCGGGGGATAAAGAGGCCGAGGACAAATTTAAAGCGGTCTCCGAAGCCTACGACGTACTCTCTGACGACACTAAGCGCAAGGAGTACGACGAAGGGCGCGCACTTTTCGCATCTGGTGGCTACGGCTCACGCCCGAGCCCAGGCGGTTTCGGTGGTGGGAATTACAACGTCAATTACGAGGACCTTTTTGGCGGGGATCAGGGTGGGTTCGGTGACTTCCTGGGTGGGATCTTTAACCGTGGGGGCGGCGGTACCGCTGGGCGCTCACGCCAAGCAAGGCGTGGGCAGGACATTGAAACCTCGCTAACACTGTCATTTGACGACACACTCGACGGTGTCACCGTGCCACTCAATTTGCAGAGCGACGCTCCGTGCTCAATGTGTCATGGGACCGGGGCAAAGGCCGGGTCTACACCCAAGGTGTGTCCGACCTGTGGTGGCAATGGCCAGATCTCCCGTAACGCGGGCGGATTTGCATTTGCTGAACCATGCCCGACCTGCCAAGGCCGGGGACTTTACGTGGACGACCCGTGTAACCGCTGCCATGGAACCGGTCGCGGTAAGAGCAATAGAACCGTCCAAGCTCGCATTCCAGCCGGAGTCAAAGACGGAACCAAAATCCGACTCAAAGGCAAAGGTGGACCCGGCGAAAAAGGAGGGCCTGGGGGAGACTTGTTCGTCAAGGTGAGCGTCAAAGCACACCCGCTCTACGAGCGAAAGGGTGACAACCTCAGTGTTGAAGTCCCGGTGACTTTTGCCGAAGCAGCACTCGGCGCTGACATTGCCATTCCTGTTCCACGGGGTGGAACCGTCAACATGCGCATCCCTGCCGGAACGACCTCAGGACGAACTTTCCGGATTAAAGGCAAAGGGGTTCGTGGAAAGGATGGTAAAAACCACGACGTCCTTGCTGTAATCGACGTAGCCGTGCCACAGAACCTGACTGAAGAAGCCAAGACGGCACTTGCTGCATTCGCAGAAGCGACTATTGATCAGGATCCGCGCAAGGATATCTATGCGTTGGGAGCCAAATCATGAGCTTGCCATTTGAGGACAACATTGTTGCCTCGGAGACACCGGTCTACGCAATTTCTATCGCAGCGCAATTAGCTGGACTACACCCACAAACACTGAGACAGTACGACCGGGTGGGCCTAGTTTCTGCACACCGAGTCGCCGGGAGAAATCGGCTCTACAGCGCGCGAGATGTACAACGACTGCGCTACATTTCGCAACTATCCACTGAGGGTTTAAGTATCGAAGGTATCCGCCGAGTTTTGGTTCTTGAAGAACAAGTAGTTGAACTTCGGGAACGACTCGGCGAATACCACCGTGAACGCACGTCACGCGCTTTGGTGGTGTGGCGACCGCAACGCAAGAATTAACAGTGAAATTGGGGTGAGTAATGGATATCGCATTTACAACTAAGAGCCAAGACGCGATCGGTGCGTCCGTGCGAATCGCTGCAGCCCAAGGGAACCCGGCTGTTGAACCAATTCATCTCCTCGACTCTTTGCTTCAACAGGGCCCTGGGATTGCAACGGCACTACTTGAGCACCTTGGTGTTGATGTTTTATCTCTCACCGCTCAGGCGCGCAGCGAGATGCAGGCGTTGCCGTCGGCTTCGGGCTCAACCGTTGCTGCACCGCAATTGAGTCAATTGACTTTCAAGGTGCTCAACTCAGCTGACGCCCTCGCAAAAGAGCGAGGTGATGAGTACGTAAGCACCGAGCACTTACTAATTGCCCTGGCACAAAGCGGTGGAAGTGAAGTTGAAAAAACATTAGCCTCGGTAGGAGCGACCGGACCGGCATTACTTCAAGCCTTACAAGAAACTAAAGGGAGCGCACGCGTGAGCACACAGGATCCAGAAGGAACTTTTCAAGCATTGGAAAAATATGGCGTTGATCTGACCGCGCTTGCTCGCGAGGGAAAAATCGACCCCGTAATTGGCCGAGACGAAGAAGTGCGGCGCACGATTCAAGTTCTTTCTCGTAGAACCAAAAACAACCCGGTCCTCATTGGTGAACCAGGTGTGGGGAAAACCGCGGTCGTTGAAGGACTCGCACGGCGAATAATTGAAGGCGACGTGCCGACATCTCTTGCCGGAAAAACTTTAATCTCCCTGGACATGAGCGCCATGGTCGCCGGGGCCAAATTCCGTGGAGAGTTCGAAGAACGGCTCAAGGCAGTCTTAGATGAAATCAAGGGCAGTGATGGTCAGATCATTACCTTTATCGACGAACTTCACACGGTAGTTGGTGCTGGTTCAAGTGGCGACTCGGCCATGGATGCCGGCAATATGTTGAAACCAATGCTTGCCCGCGGTGAACTTCGCATGATTGGTGCGACAACGCTTGATGAATACCGCGAGTACATCGAAAAGGATCCTGCACTTGAGCGTCGGTTCCAGCAAATATTTGTTGACCAACCCAGTGTTGAAGACACAATTGCAATCCTGCGTGGAATCAAGGAAAAATATGAAGCGCATCACAAAGTCGTGATTTCTGATGCGGCGCTCGTCGCCGCGGCAACTATGTCCGATCGCTACATCACCAGTCGCTTCCTACCCGACAAGGCAATAGACCTAATGGATGAGTCAGCAAGCCGTTTGCGGATGGAAATCGACTCCTCGCCCGTTGAGATTGATGTGCTTCAACGTCAAGTAGACCGCTTGCGCATGGAAGATCTCGCGGTGTCAAAAGAAAAAGATGATGCCTCGAAAAATCGTTTGGCCAAGATTCGGACTGAGATCGCGGAAAAAGACATAGAACTGCGCGAACTTCGCACCCTTTGGGATGCTGAAAAGCAAGGACTAGACCGCATTGGCGAAATTAAGGTCCTCGTCGATGACTTGCGTGCTGTTGCTGACAAAGCCCAGCGTGAAGGAGACTTTGAGCGAGCATCACGGATTCTGTATTCTGAACTCCCCACTTTTGAAGAGGAACTTGAAAAAGTCACGGCGGAAACCAATGCGCGTGAATCAACCATGGTCAAAGAAGAAGTCACCGCAGATGACATCGCTGAAGTTGTTGCAGCGTGGACCGGCATCCCGGCAGGTCGAATGCTCGAGGGGGAAACCGAGAAACTGATACGCATGGACGACCATCTTGGCGAGCGAGTGATCGGCCAACCGAAAGCCATTCGTGAAGTCAGTGACGCGGTGCGCCGTGCGCGAGCAGGGATCGCCGATCCCAACCGACCAACTGGTTCCTTCATGTTCCTGGGGCCAACCGGCGTGGGGAAAACCGAGTTGGCCAAAGCACTCGCAGAATTCCTCTTCGATGACGAACGATCCATGATCCGTATTGACATGAGCGAGTACTCTGAGAAGCACTCGGTGGCGCGTTTAGTTGGCGCACCTCCCGGATATGTTGGATACGAACAGGGTGGCCAACTCACTGAAGCAGTACGTCGACGTCCTTACTCCGTGATCTTGTTCGACGAGATCGAAAAAGCGCACCCCGAAGTATTTGACATCTTGCTACAAGTTCTCGACGACGGGCGCTTGACGGACAGCCAAGGCAGAACCGTCGACTTCCGTAATGCTATTTTGATTTTGACCTCTAACTTAGGTTCCCAATTCTTGATTGACCAAGATGTACCGTTCTCCGAACGCAAGGCAGCCGTTATGGAAGTTGTTCGCGAAAAATTCCGACCTGAGTTTCTTAATCGACTCGACGCGATGGTCACATTTGATCCACTTGACAGGGAAGAATTACGTCGAATTACCGAAATTCACATTGAGCAATTGCAGGAACGGCTCTCTGACCGCCGGATCACCCTCGAGTTGGAAGCGACGGCGCTCACCTGGTTGGTTGATCGTGGCTTTGACCCTGTTTACGGAGCACGTCCACTGCGTCGGCTCATTCACACCGCGGTGGGTGACAAGTTGGCGATGGTGCTATTAGGTGGTGAATTAACAGATGGCGACACCTGTGTAATCACGGTGTCCACAGATGGCGAGTCCCTTAAGGTTCGGTCATGACCTCAACCAAATTCCGTACCGGGCTGATCGCTGCCGTAATTGCCATACTGAGTCTTGGGTTTATTGCCCCTGCAAGTGCTGCGCCCAAAGGTGAAAAAATTGTCTTTCTTACAGAATTTGTCAGTGAAGAAACAACACTGAACACCCTCCCAGGCGGCTACACCTACGGCTGGAA
>Ga0115549_1002617_pt1 | contig 10078 bp, 9 predicted proteins | sample COGITO_mtgs_1004_2_FD_87176 | JGI IMG/M metagenome (GOLD analysis project Ga0115549, IMG submission 87176) | Pelagic marine microbial communities from North Sea - COGITO_mtgs_100430 | ecosystem: Environmental > Aquatic > Marine > Epipelagic | place: Germany:Helgoland, sampling site Kabeltonne...
CGGCGGCCATTCCGCTCAACAGCCAAGGCAAAGCCTTGGTGCAAGGGCCGGTTAAGATCTGCTCTGGCATTGGTAATTTTAACTCGTTTCAACGCTCGGTGGTCGACCTCGGCTATGAGGTGATTGAGACCCTGTCCTTTGCCGATCACCAGCTGATTAGCCCGGAAGCACTGGCCGATAATCAATGGCCGATTATCATTACTGAGAAAGATGCCATTAAATTGGATCTAACGCGTTACCCCCACATTTATGTACTCACTATCGCTTTCGATTTCGATACCGAATTCGAGCGCCGAGTGTTAGCCAGCCTCAGGGAGCAAATCCATGCAAAAAGTCATCATCATACCGGCACGCTTTAGTTCTACTCGCCTGCCGGGCAAGCCCATGTTGGACATTGCGGGCAAGCCGATGATCGTTCGGGTGTGCGAGACGGCCAGCGCCGCGCCGGTCGATCAGATCGTGGTCGCCACCGATGATGCGCGCATTCAGGCGATTGTCCGTGAACATGGCTTTGAGGCGATTATGACGCGAGCCGATCACGTTAGCGGAACCGACCGATTGCAAGAGGCCGCTCAAATCCTGGGTTTGGCCGCCGACGACCTGATTATCAACTTGCAAGGCGATGAACCGCTAATGCCCGCCGATAATCTCAACCAGGTGGCGCAACTGTTAGTGCGATACCCTGAGGCCTCAGTTGCGACTCTCTACGAACTGATTGCCGTCGAATTGGGGCGTGACAACCCCAATATGGTCAAGCTGGTTCAAGCTGAAAACGATGCGGTGCTCTACTTTAGCCGATCGGCTATCCCCTTCGATCGAGACGGCCTGGCTGGGCCGGAGCATTTCTTAAAACGCCATGTCGGCCTGTACGCCTATCGAAAATCGGCGCTGGACCTATTTGTTACCTATGGCGAAGGTCAGCTGGAACGCTTGGAAAAGCTCGAGCAGTTGAGATTTATGGAACATGGCCATCGCATAGTCGCTCAAAAGTCCTTGCTGCCGATCCCGATCGGTGTGGATACGGCCGAGGATTTGGAACAGGTCAAACTGGCCTTTTTGAACACTAAGTCATGATCGACTCCACACCTCAACGAGTACAGGATGCCCGTCATCATGGTTGATATTAAACAGAACATCAGCTTGCAGGCCTTAAACAGCCTGGCCATTCCATCGCTTGCCAGTCATTTTGTCGAATTAACGCAGGAACAGGATCTGCCCGCCATTATCACCTATTGCAACGCTCACCAGCTGCCAATGCGGGTGCTCGGTGGCGGCAGTAACCTGGTGCTGTCCGACCGTATCGATGCCTGCGTGGTTCACAATGCACTGCTCGGCCGCGAGATTGTCGGGCAAACGATCGATCGGGTGGAGATCGATATAGCCGGCGGCGAGAACTGGCACGACCTGGTCGCCTGGACCATTGCTCAGGGTTGGTCGGGCTTGGAAAATCTGGCGCTGATACCCGGTACGGTGGGCGCAGCACCAGTGCAAAATATTGGTGCCTACGGTGTAGAGCTTGCCGATCGTCTCGTAAGCGTGCGCGCCTATGATCTATTCAACAGCGAATTTAGAATCTTCAGTAATGCCGAGTGTCTCTTTGAATATCGCAACAGCATCTTTAAAAGCGATGAAAATCGTTATTTGATCTGCTCGATTCGCCTCACTGTCGAGCAAGATTTTGTCCCCACGCTCGAATATGGACCCTTGCAACGCCTCAAGGCACAACCAGACCTGTGCGCCGCAGATGTATTCGATCGGGTAGTGGCCATTCGGCAAGCGAAATTGCCCGATCCTAGGCTTATTCCGAATGCCGGCAGCTTTTTCAAGAATCCTCTGGTCGGTGCTGATGTTTTTCAACGACTGCAGCAGCAGTTCCCCGACTTGGTGTCTTTTCAGTCCGGTGCTGACTACAAGATTGCGGCGGGGTGGCTGATCGATAGGGCGGCGTTACGCGGCCAATCCAGTGCCGCTGGGGTAGGGTGTTACAGCGAACAGGCGTTGGTGCTGATCAACCCGCGGCGCGCCTCATCGACCGACGTCTTGGCCTGGTCAGGCTGGGTGCAGCAGCAGGTTGAGGGTTTATTCGGTTTGGCGCTGGAGGTTGAGCCGCGATTTTGGTCATAAGAGCGCTTTAAAAAAGGATAAAAAAAAGGGGCTCATTGAGCCCCTTTTCTATTAGTACAGAACAACCTAGTCTTGATCGGTCTTTTCGGCAGCAACTTTGCGACGACGAACTTCGCGCGGATCATTGGCGGCTCGTGCACCCGGCACAGCGGCATCTTCCGATGTCTCAGCTTCAGTATCGGCAGTTACCGGCGCAACGTCACTAACAGTGGCTTGCGCAACCGGCTCGGCCGCTATGGTCTCATGCGCAACTTCGGGCGTTGGCGACTCGGTCAGGATAGACGCAGCAGGCGTCTCCTGCTCGACCGTTTCCGATGGGCTGGCAGGTATCGCCGCAACTGGGGCTTCGATAATGGCCTCAGGAGTGCTAGCAACCTCTGCGACCACCTCAATTTCTGCCGCAACGGCTTCAAGCTCAGCAGAGGTCGACACTGCAACAGCGGCCTCGGGCTCAGCAACGGCCGCCTCTTCGACAACAACCTCGGGTTCAGCAGCAGCCACTTCAACAGTAACCTCAGGTTCAGCAGCAGGGGCCACTTCAGCTTCAGCTTCCACTTCAGGCTCAACGGCAGCAGTTACTTCAACCTCTGCTTCGGGCTCAACGGCAGTGGCTATTTCAACCTCTGCTTCGGGCTCAACGGCAGCGGCTACAGCAACCTCTGCGGCGGCCGTTACCTCAGCGCGGGTCTCAACAGTAATCGGCTCTGCGGATACCGATACTTCTGGCGTGCCCGCTACTGCATTGGTAACCGCCTGTTCTGTTGCGTCAGCGGCAGCTGCGTCGACCGGCTTCTTACCGACTAGGTCGAAATCAATCTCAGAGACGATTTCGGTCGGCTTTTCAGGTCGCACTCGTTTGGCGGCATTCTTGCTGTCACCGCGGGTTTGACGATTTTGTCCGATCTCATCGACGATCACGCGACCGCTTTGGGCGTCTCGGCTCGGACGACGCACGGTAGTGCGACGTGGCTCAGCATCAGTGCCCGGCTCGTTGTCTGTTTCCGTTTCGGGTTTCGCCAGGGCGACTGCGACCTGCTCTTCAACCTTTTTGGATTCTTGGACGTCGGCGCGTACTTCGGTTCGCGCAGGATTCGGCTTGCGATCGCTGTTCTGATTGCGCGAATTGCGATTACGATTGTTCGAGTTTTTAGATCGATCACGATCACGATCTCGACCATTTCTGGAGTTGCTCGTCGCCGGTTTGGTCGCTTTAAACGTAGGCACGACAGGCTTTTCTTCAGACTTGAAGATGCCACTGAACCACTTGCCAATCTTCGCCGCAACTGACGGTCCAGAGGCAACCTTGGCAACAGGGGCTTTTGGCTTAGCTTCTGCGGTGGATTCTGGAATCGGTGCTGCCGTTCGAGAAGCCTGTATCGAGGTAATGGCCGCTTCTTGTGGCTTAACCATTGCTTCGAGGACCACTTCGGTTTCAAGCGGTGGCTCGTCAAACTTGATGGCGTAGCTCGGCTCGTCCGTGACCAAGGTCTCGTCGTCATCGCGCATGCGCACTACTTCATAGTGCGGTGTTTCCATATTTGGATTCGGCACGACCAGGACATGGACCTTGTGGCGTTTTTCGATATCCGTTATGGCATCACGTTTTTCATTCAACAGATAGGTCGCAACCGATAATGGCACAATAGTGCGAATCTGCGCTGTACGCTCTTTCAATGACTCTTCTTCGATCAGACGAAGGATAGCCAAAGAAAGGGATTTGACGTCGCGAATGGTTCCGTGGCCGTTACAGCGAGGACATACAATGCCGCTGGTCTCTCCAAGTGATGGGCGCAAACGCTGACGGGACATTTCCAACAAGCCAAAACGGGACAAACGCCCGATCTGGACACGAGCACGATCAGAGTCCGTGGAATCTTTCATGCGGGACTCTACTTCACGCTGGTGCTTGGCCTGATTCATATCGATAAAATCGATCACAATCAAACCACCCATATCGCGCAGGCGCAATTGGCGGGCAATTTCTTCGGCAGCTTCCATATTGGTATTGAAGGCCGTCTCTTCTATGTCGCCACCCTTGGTCGCGCGGCTGGAGTTGATGTCGATCGAAACCAAGGCTTCGGTCGGATCAATAACAATAGAACCGCCGCTGGGCAATTTAACTTCGCGTTGAAATGCGGTCTCGATTTGCGTTTCAATTTGATAGCGATTGAACAACGGTACCGTATCTTCATACAGCTTGATCTTATTCTGATAACCGGGCATCACTTTTTGCACGAAATCGAGTGCGTAGTTATACGCATCCTTAGTGTCGATCAGTACGGTATCGATATCCTGTCGCAGGTAATCCCGAATCGCACGTAAGATCACGTTGCTTTCTTGCAGGATCAGGAAGGGTGCAGGGCGGGTAACAGATGCGGCGGTAATGGAGGTCCACAATTGCAGCAAGTAATCTAAATCCCACTGTAGCTCTTCGGTCGAGCGACCGATGCCCGCGGTGCGGACTATGATACCCATACCATTGGGAATGACGACACCCTGGAGCGCTTCGCGGATTTGTGCACGCTCATCACCCTCGATACGGCGTGAAATACCACCGGCTCGAGCGTTATTGGGCATCAGCACTAGGTAACGACCGGCTAAGCTGACCATAGTCGTCAGGGCAGCACCCTTATTACCACGTTCTTCTTTGTCGACCTGGACGATAACTTCGGTGCCTTCTTTGATCAGTTCCTTGATGCTGGAACGCGAAGACATATTGGAATCGATAAAATACTCTTTAGCGATTTCTTTCAGCGGGAGGAAACCATGCCGTTCAGCGCCAAATTCAACAAAGGCGGCTTCAAGGCTGGGTTCAATGCGGGTGATACGTCCCTTATAGATGTTGGCTTTCTTTTGCTCGCGAAAACCGGCTTCTATGTCGAGATCGTACAGTTGCTGGCCATCGACCAGGGCGACTCTAAGCTCTTCGGCTTGAGTGGCGTTAATTAACATTCTTTTCATTAAGATCTAACACTCTGATTTTTATATACATTTCAGAGCAGCAAAACAGGAGCACAGAGGCAAACATCGATAGGAATCGACTAACAAGATACAAATAACGTTATTAAACGCGCGCAAAAACCGGCGATGTTTTGTCCAAGCGAGACATCATTTAGGTAAGAGTCTAACGGAGATACCAGCTCTATTTAGAAATATTCACATGGAAAAGGAATATTTTCTGCCTTATGGGTGCATCACTAAATCTGTTTCAAACTGTTCTTGCTGCCCAACCAATATAAATGTTTACGTTGAGCACTTAAGCCTGGGCACCTGTGTGATCTCTGGGTGGCAGACTTAATATACCAAGCACTTTTAAATATAGCAGTAAAGTAGGGCTGCTTCAATGCTATGCGAGCTGTTATCATCGTTGTTTTCATCCTATATAAAGGATTTTGTGTGTCAAAAGTTCAATTTATCGAAATTGAAGAAGATCGCGTCGATCAGCGTCTGGACAACTTCCTCACCTACGTCCTAAATAACGTTCCTAAGAGTCGCGTCTATCGCTTGATTCGTAAGGGTGAGGTGCGCATTAATGGCAAGCGGGCCAAGCCCGACACCAAATTAAACGAAGGCGATATGGTGCGTATTCCGCCCGTTTCCGATGCGATAAAGGCCGTGGCAACGGTTGAGCCGGGCCAGAAGCTACGCCAAGATCTCAAAGCTGCTGTGGTCTATGAAGATGAGCTAATGCTCGCCATCAATAAGCCGAGCGGCCTGGCAGTGCATGGCGGTTCGGGCTTAAAGCTGGGCCTGATCGAAGCCTTGCGTGCCGACCGACCGGAGGAGAAGTTCCTCGAATTGGTCCATCGCATCGATCGAGACACCTCGGGCATCTTATTGATCGCCAAGAAGCGTAAAAGCCTGGTGCTAATGCAGGATGAATTTCGACTAAAAAAGAACCTGCAGAAAACCTATTGGTGCCTGGTCAGCGGCATCTGGCCAAGCGATATTAACAGCGTTGATGCGCCTCTGTTACGCCATGAAGAAAGCCAAACCGGTGAAAGACGCGTATCAGTCCATAAGGATGGCAAGCCATCCTTAACTCGATTCAGACTGTTAAAGCAGTTTGCAGACTGTGCTTGGGTTGAGGCTCAGCCGGTCACCGGCAGAACGCATCAAATTCGTGTGCATTGTCAATATGCCGGATGCCCCATTCTGGGTGACGACAAGTATCAAGATGCAGCCACCCAGGCCATCGCCCATGGTCTAGGCTTAAAGAGATTGTTTTTGCACGCGGTACAGATACGCCTACCGCACCCGATCGAGCGCACAGAACTGACCATCAATGCCGAACTCGATCCCCGGCTTCAGTCTTTGTTAACCGGTTTAACTGCTAAGGAGTCATAAATGTTTGGATACGGGTCAAATAACTCAGATGCCCTAGGTCCTGTTGAGGGTGACAAGAAAGAATGGCGCTTAATCGAACGCGTCGTGATGGCGAATACTATCGAGCTGCGCCGCAGCCGCCGCTGGGGTATCTTTTTTAAGTTACTGACCTTTATCTATATCCTGGCTGTTCTGGTGCTTTTTATCACCAATAGCGCTGGCTCAACCAGTATTGGCAAAACCGGTGGCCATGTTGCCGTGATCGATATAGAGGGAACCATCGCCAGTGGCGAATTAGCTGGCGCAGATGCCGTTATCGGCAGCCTAAGCGCGGCACTGCAACACCCAGACACCAAAGCGGTAATCCTCCGCATCAACAGCCCGGGCGGCAGCCCGGTGCAGTCGGCCTATATTTTTAATGAAATTCAACGTCAACGGGCGCTCAATGAGCACGTACCGATCTATTCGGTCATCGTCGATTCCGGGGCCAGTGGCGCTTATTATATTGCCGCTGCGACCCAGGAAATTTATGCCAGCGGTGCAAGTATCGTCGGATCTATCGGGGTAACGGCGGCCGGTTTTGGCTATCAGGAGCTGATGGACAAGGTGGGTATCGAGCGTCGGCAATTCACCTCGGGTGACCATAAGGCCTTTTTAGACCCCTTTTCGGTGCTGAATCCGGACGAACAGGCACTCTTTGAAATCCTGCTCAATGATGTTCATGAGCAATTTATTCGGGATGTTAAGCTCGGTCGCGGTGATCGTTTGGTCGACAGTCCCAAGTTGTTCAGTGGGTTGTTCTGGACCGGCAGTCAGGCTTTGGAATTGGGCTTGATTGACGGCCTTAAATCAACCGCCGAACTGGCGCGCGAGCTGGGCTATCCGCAGACGGTGGACTTTTCGCTGCGACCCTCGCCACTCGAGGCCTTCGCTCGCAACCTGGGTGTCAGTTTAGCTCAGGCACTGGTCAAGCTCGGCGTCAGTCAGGGCGTTACGCTCAATTGAGGCGCCCAGCCCGCCTCAATTCAAGTGGCGGGCCGGCCTAGGGCACCTGAAAGCCGACCTGCCGCAGGTGCTCGGCCAACGTCATCAGGGGCAGACCGACCAGTGCGCTCGGGTCGTTTGATTGTATTTGACGAAACAGGCTTATCCCTAAGGCTTCCACCTTAAAGCTGCCGGCGCAGTGCTCTGGCCGATCTGCCTCGACGTAGCGACAGATCTCGGCGTAATCCAGCTGCCGAAAGGTGACCCGCGTACGAACCGACCAACGGTAGCTGACATCGCCGCGCAGCAGGCAGGCGGCACTGTAAAAAGTTGCCGTCTGGTTCTGGCATTGCTGGAGCTGTACAACGGCCTTCTCTGGGGTGCCGGCTTTGGTCAGTAGGGTGCCATCGGCCGCCACAGCCACCTGATCGGAGCCAAGCACCCAGGCCGTTGGGTTTCGTTTCGCACTGGCGATGGCTTTTTGCTGGCTAAGGTCGATTGCATAAGACTCCGGATCGCCACTATACTGCGCATGATCTTCATGGACACCCGGATCGACGCAGGTAAAGGGCACACCCAGTAGTCGCAATTGAGCACGCTTGTATTGCGAGGTGCTGGCCAAAACCAGTCGCTGACTCATTGTTTATCTCCATAAGGTCCAATTTACACTCATTACAGCTTTGATCTCTAAAAAGCCTTTGACTTACATTTTTGCATAAGTATGATACCGCGCCTATGTCAAATTTCGAATTACCAGATCGTGTGAATCCCTACCAGTTGGCTGACAAGCTCACTCTACTGGAAGGTGTTATTAGTGCGAAACGGTTAAAACGCCTGGATGAAACCACCGCGGGAATCGACGAATCAGCTCAGGTAAGTTTGAGATTTGATCGTGACGAATCCGGCCGGCGGCTAATTTTTGGTCATGTAACAGCTATTGTGAATTTGCAGTGCCAACGGTGTTTGCAAGTTTATGGTTCTAAACTGGACGGTGATTTTACACTTACCCTGGTTTATAACGATGAAATGGCTAAAGCACTACCGGCTCACCTGGATGCGTTATTATTGCTTCCAGATGCGTTACTGGATGTCGCGGACATCGTGGAGGAAGAGCTATTATTGAGCCTCCCCATGCACGCAATGCACCCAGACAGCGAATGTCGTATTGAAACCCAATTTGGGACGGATGAGTCAAAGGGATCTCCTGAAAAAGCTCCTAATCCGTTCGATGTTTTAAAAGTTTTGAAGTGATCTTCAAACAAATCAGTTAGTAGGAGGCTTTTAGCCATGGCAGTTCAAAAAAGTAAAGTGACCCGTTCACGTCGCGGTATGCGTCGTTCACATGATGCCCTTTCGGCACCCACTCTGACAGTTGATGGCACCAGCGGTGAAACTCACCGTCGTCACCATGTTACTGCAGATGGCTTCTACAAAGGCCACAAGGTCGTTGCAGGTCGTGATGACTAAATAGATTAATGGCTCGCATTGCCATTGATTTACATGGAGGGGACTTCGGCCCCTCTATTCTTATCCCTGCCTGTTTCCGCTACTTTCGCGCTAATCCCCAGCATCATGGTGTCTTATTTGGCAACCTGAATGCACGCCAAGCCTTCAAACATTCCTGCCCCGCCAATATTGAATGGATCGATACCAATGACATTTCTGACCTGGCCCATAAGCCGGCTCAATTGATGCGTCGTGACGGCTTTAGTTCAATAGAAACCGCCTTCAAAGCGCTACGCGATGGGCAGGTCGATGCGTTGGTGTCGGCCGAACATACCGGCGTGTTATTGGTGTTGGTCGGCAAATATGGCGCACTGCATCCGGCCCTGAATCGCCCCGTGCTGGCCGCCTGGTTGCCGACTCTGACGGGCACGGCGATGATGCTCGACCTGGGCGCCTCCTTTACCGCCAACCAGCAACAACTCTTAACCTATGCCGCCGTGGGCAAGGCATTGGCGTCTACCGGCGAGGCCAATCCCCGCCTAAGCCTACTCAATGTTGGCGCTGAGTATTACAAAGGACCGGAGGCATTGCGCCTAGCGCATGCGACCTTGCAAGGCTGGTCGGATATTGACTATCGAGGCTTTATTGAGGCGTCTGACATCTTCAGCGGCCAGGCGGATGTAATTGTCTGCGACGGATTTACCGGCAATTCCATTATTAAAGCCTCGGCTGGCGCGCTGGACCTAACCTTTGCCTTACTCAAAGCACGACTCGAGCATGGCCTCTTAAAACCGCTACTGGCCTGGTGGCTAAAACGACAATTAACGACCGTACTAAAAAAACTCGATCCACGCTTGGCCAATGGGGCCCTTGTTGCCGGCAGTAACCTGCTCGTGGTGAAGAGTCATGGCAATGCCAACGACCGGGCCTTCGCCAGCGCCATCGAACGCGCGGTAAGCGCGCTAGCTCTGGACTCGACCGGGAAGATTCGGCGAGAATTGGACAAATTAGTTGAAAAGTGGCCTCTGGATTAATCTTAGCTTCAAGCGGCGGGGTCATTACTCGGCTTTTGAGTCAGCGCTGGGCCGCTTAATGTCCTAGAATTCATAAATGTTTCAACGGGGCTTGCCTTTAAAGCGTTGAGATTACTCGGATAATGCCACTCTATTGGCAAAAACAGGATCCATCTCAGTATGAA
>Ga0115549_1002624_pt1 | contig 10059 bp, 9 predicted proteins | sample COGITO_mtgs_1004_2_FD_87176 | JGI IMG/M metagenome (GOLD analysis project Ga0115549, IMG submission 87176) | Pelagic marine microbial communities from North Sea - COGITO_mtgs_100430 | ecosystem: Environmental > Aquatic > Marine > Epipelagic | place: Germany:Helgoland, sampling site Kabeltonne...
GGCAGAATGAAGATGCTGACCGAATCCGGGAGCTGTTTGCGGATTTGGGTGGCGCCTTGCCAGTCAATCTCCAGAATGACATCGTCGCCGGTGCGCAGGGTCTGGGCTACCCAGTCAGCGCTGGTGCCGTAGAGATTACCGAACACTTGCGCATGTTCCAGAAAACGGCCCTGTTCAACCTGGCGCACAAAACTGTCGCGGTCGGTGAAGTGGTAGTTGACGCCGTCTTTTTCACCGGGGCGCATGGCCCGGGTGGTGTGCGAAATGGAAATGCGTACCCGGACAAGCTTGTCGACCAGTGCGGCCACCAGGCTGGTTTTGCCGGCGCCGGACGGGGCGGAAATGATGTACAGCGTGCCTTTGTCGGCCATATTAAGGAATGTCCTGTTCGCGATCCTGGTAAAGCGCGCATTATAGGCGTAAAGAACCGGGTGCGTCATATGCACTCTGATTCGGAGATAATGGACTCGCTATGCAGGACAGCGCGATCAGCGCCACGGTGGATTTCCATCAGGACGGCGTGCAACACGGTTTCCTCAAACTACCGTACTCCCATGACCAGTCGGCGTGGGGCAATGTGATGATCCCGATCACGGTGATTCGTAACGGCGAGGGCCCCACTGTGCTGCTCACCGGCGGCAACCACGGCGATGAATACGAAGGGATCACCGCCCTGCTCAAGCTGGCCAACCGGCTAGGCGCGGAGGAGATCAGTGGCCGAGTCATCATTGTGCCGATGATGAACCACCCGGCGGTGCTGAACGGCACACGCACCTCCCCACTGGATGGCGGTAACCTGAACCGAGCCTTCCCGGGTAACCCCGTGGGAACCCTTACCGAAAAGATCGCCGATTACTTCACCCGCTATTTGGTGCCGCTGGCCGACGTGGTGCTGGATATGCATTCCGGTGGGCGGACTTTGGATCTATTGCCCTTCGCGGCCACCCATCGGCTGGCCGACGCGGCCTTTGGCGCCCGTTGCCTGGCCGGGGCCCAAGCTTTTGGCGCACCGTACACCCTGTTTATGGCGGAGCTGGAAGAGGCCGCCCTGTTCGACAGCGTGGTGGAAAGCCAGGGCCGGGTCTTCATCAGCACCGAGCTGCGCGGAGGCGGCACCACCACCCCGGACACCGTGGCATTGGCGGAGCAAGGCGTGGACAATGTGTTGCGTTTTGCCGGCATCCTGCCCGGTGATCCGCTGCCGGTGGCATCGCAGGCGTTGGAGATCCCCAGCGCAGACTATTACCGCGTCAGTGAGCATCGTGGCCTGCTGGAATTTGCGGTGGCACTGGGCGATTGGGTGCGGCAGGGTGATGTGCTTGCCCGCGTGCATTCCCTGGAACGTACCGGTGAGCCACCGGTGGACTATCGGGCGCCGTTTGCGGGCATGTTGATCGGTCGCCGCCACCCGTCACGGGTGGACGTGGGCGACACCTTTGCCGTGCTGGCGGTGAAGCGTTAACTGGAATCAGGAGAATATATGAGTGACTCAAAGGGCGATCCGCGTCGCCGCCATTCAGCGAAGGTCGTGGACGGCCCCGGTAAATCCGCCAGCCGGGCCATGCTGCGGGCGGTGGGGTTTACCGATGAGGATTTCCATAAACCCCAGGTGGGCATTGCTTCTACCTGGAGTCAGGTGACGCCGTGCAATAGCCATATCGGTGAGCTCGCCGAAAAAGCCTGCGCTGGAGCCGATGCAGCTGGCGGCAAAGGGGTAATCTTCAATACCATCACCATCTCCGATGGCATCGCCAATGGTACCGAAGGGATGAAATATTCGTTGGTCTCCCGCGAGGTGATTGCCGATTCCATTGAAACCGTTGCGGCTTGTGAAGGCTTTGACGGCCTGGTGGCTCTTGGTGGCTGCGATAAGAACATGCCCGGTTGCCTAATGGGCATGGCGCGGCTGAATCGCCCCAGCGTCTTCGTCTACGGCGGCACCATCATGCCCGGCAAGGGCCACACGGATATTGTTTCTGTGTTCGAAGCCATGGGTGCCCATTCCCGCGGCGACATGGACAAAATCGAACTCAAGCAGATAGAAGAAACTGCCATTCCCGGCCCCGGTGCCTGTGGCGGCATGTACACGGCCAACACTATGGCCTCGGCTATTGAAGCGCTGGGCATGAGCCTGCCGGGCAGCTCCGCACAGAATGCGGTGTCGGAAGAGAAGCGTGATGATTGCCTGCGCGCCGGCGAAGCAGTGTTGGCGCTACTGGAACAGGACATCAAGCCCTCGGACATCATGACCCGGGCGGCATTCGAGAACGCCATCACTGTGGTGATCGCCCTGGGCGGTTCCACTAATGCGGTGCTGCACCTGATCGCCATGGCGCGCACTGTGGGTGTGTCGTTGTCGCTGGACGACTTTACCGAGATCGGCAAGCGGGTGCCGGTGCTGGCGGACCTGCGCCCCAGTGGCCATTACATGATGAGTGAGTTGGTGGCCATCGGCGGCATTCAGCCGTTGATGAAGCTGCTATTGGAGGCGGGTTTGCTGCAGGGTGATTGCCTGACGGTCACCGGCCGTACCTTGGCTGAGAACCTGGCGGATGTCAGTCCTTATCCACTGGATCAGACGATCATCGCGCCACTGTCTGCGCCGCTGAAAGCAGAAAGTCACCTGCGCATCCTTTATGGCAATTTGGCGCCGGATGGCGCAGTGGCCAAGATCACCGGCAAGGAAGGCACCCACTTTTCCGGCCCGGCCCGGGTGTTCGGTTCGGAAGAAGAAGCGCAGCAGCGGATCAATGATGGCACTGTGGTGTCCGGGGACGTGGTGGTGATCCGCTATGAGGGCCCCCGCGGCGGCCCAGGCATGCGTGAAATGCTCACCCCCACCTCTGCCATCATGGGGCGCGGCCTGGGTGACGAGGTGGCGCTGATTACCGATGGTCGCTTTTCCGGCGGCAGCCATGGTTTCGTGGTAGGCCACGTGACCCCGGAAGCTTTCGATGGTGGGCCATTGGCATTATTGGAAAACGGTGACCAAATTACCATTGATGCCGAAGCCAATACCCTGGTCGTGGCGTTGTCTGATGCGGAGTTGGCACGCCGCCGTGCTAACTGGCAACAGCCAGCACCACGCTATACCCGTGGTGTGCTGGCCAAATACGCACGGCTGGTGGGTTCGGCCAGCGAAGGCGCGCTGACGGATCAAGATTGATCTGCTAGCGGGGCTCATACAATGTCTTATGCGGGCCGACCCAGGTATTTCCTGAGTCGGCATTTGCCGAAATAAAAGCGTAAGAGAAAAACACTATTCTATTAGACGATTCGTGTTCAGCGCTGTTACTCGGCCGGCTTTGTATTAAAAGCGAAAACTCGCGTCCAGTTTGTTCGCTGCCTTCTGATGCGCCTCCCGCCGTTCCTCAAAATACTCGTAGCGGGCATAAATCCCCTCAACCGCCCTTCAGCTTGTGATTCAAATACCGTTCCGCCACATGAATCGGCACACCTTCGCAGCCGTGAAGCTGCGGAAGGTGTGCCGCAGGTCGTGAATAGTGAAATGTTCCAAGTCGCCTATGTGGGAGCGGTTGCTGTTCAGGAGGCGGGGTGCTTCAGGCGCCGGGACAGGTCGGTCACGTACCAGTCCTGAAAGAGGGCTTTGACAGTGCGGACGGATGCCTTACTTGGTTAGCACAGCGGTTCCCCGGGCGACATCTGAGGGCATTATTGCCCCAGAGTGATTTCGTGGCGCTTGCCCTGGGCGCTGTAGCGCAGCATCCAGTAGGACGTGCGGACTTGTGTACACAGAAATACAGGCCGACACCATCAGTGTGCTTCTTGGGAGCCTGCTTTCTAGGGCCTTGGTCTGGGTGGCGGTGAGTTTGCTCATTTTGACCTTGTGGCGTTTGAGCCTGTAAAAACAGGCTGCCCACCACTTTTGTCTGGATAGTGGTGGATGGCGGTGGATTTACATGGACTGGGTTATCTAAATTATCTGTTTAAAAACAGACGATTAAATGCAAATATGGACTTCCATGGATTTTACTCGATATTCTGAATCTGTTCGTTGGTTGGTAAATATTATTATTTAATAATCAGTGCGTTACGTGTATTTGTTTGAGATTTTTTGGGTTTTGCCCACCGTTTTGCCCACCACTCTAAGTGCTTGATTTGGCATTAATGAGTAAATGCGTGGCCCCTTTTGGTGGGGCGGAATTGCTCAAAATTCAGGCTGGGTATGCTCGGCTTTTGGGGGCTTGACGCTACCGGTCCAGTGATCATATTTACTACAGAGTAAGATGGCAATTCGCTGGTGCTATCTGGTTGCCGTCTCTTGATCGCTTGCTTCTTTAGTGTGCTGTTTCATGCTTTGCCACTGCCTCTTGTTCCTATAGCTTGGCGCCCGTCAGGCATTCCAGCGGGTGGATGATAGGATGTGTGTGTGTATGCTTGGAGAAGGGGGCGTTATCCCGATGTGGATTCGTGTTTCGTGCTTCCCTCAATTTGCGAGGCGTTGCTGTCAAGTCGTTTGCCGATATTGTTAGTTGCTTCTGTGAATAGTTTTGCTTTGGTTTCTTGGTAACCGGGTCCTTCCTCTTCGTCTTCAAGTCCCCAGGATTGGATTTTTGCCTGAAGAGTCGATATCAGTTGCGTCTGCTCTAGTATAAGGGCGTCGCGGCTTCTTAGAGCCTCTGTGAGCGTCTTTGCTTCTTTTCTCAATATTGAAGCTAGGTCGCTTGGCCGATACTGAATGGCTTGCTTGGTTTTGAGTGCTAGGCGGGCTCTTTCGGCGCCAACTTTCCTGCCCCACTGAATGTCCCTGGTTGATTCGTCAACGATGAGTTCGATCATGTCAGGGACGCTTTGTTCGAAATCTCTGCATAGTCGTTCGAGTTGATGAGCTGCTTTTGCGCTAAGGGAAAAGTTGTAGCTTTTCCTATTTTGTGCTTTTTCTTTTTCGCGCTTCTTTCGTTGGCGGTAAGCCATGTCGAGTAGTCGGAGGGATTCTTTGTCTAGGAGTGCCTGTCCATCTGTCTGCTGTAGTGTTTGAGCTGCAGTCATGCCGGGTTTGAGAAATTCAATCAGACCTTTATTGCGTAAGTAGTTAAGTGCCCACTCGCAATCATTTTTGTTTTCTGGATCTATGCACCTGAAAATCATTCTCTTTTCCATCTCGCCACCGATAAACTTGTCATAAACAGTATTTAACTAATATTAAACTAGTTTTTATTCGTGAGTAAGCGTGATGCGGGGAAATTGACTGTCGCTAGTAAATACTCCCTAATTACAGGTATAAATTAGGAGGGTAAATGAATAAAAAAGAACCTGTTTCCTTAGTGGTTTCCGCAATACTGTGGTGTAAAGATCCTCAATTATCTGCTGTTGATAAGTTCTTTCTAATTGCTGCCGTCATCAAGTACGGCAATGACGTGGTTGAGGAAAGGGTAAAAGATCTGTCGGAGTCCCTGCGGTTGCATGAAAGCTTTGTGCCCAAGGCAAGGAATGCTTGGGCAGAAAAAGGAGTAGTGCAAATGGTTCCTGGGGCAGCGAATCAAGCTAAGCGTGGAAGAAGAATAAAAGCATTTCGCATTGATACGGATGAGCTTGTTGCTGCGTATGTGAACGATAAGCTGGATGGGATTGCTACGCCGAGTGTCGTAAACGCTGGAATGCTCAAAATGCTGTTTTGCGGATTAGAGCAGAGGGAGCGAGTTAGAGTTAAGCGGAAGGAGTTCGGTTCACCGCTCACAGTGAACAATGTCGTTTTGCTGGGTGTGCTTGTGATGGTCGCCGATAGGACGGGGTGCATATTCGGTCATGGTGCACAGTCATTAAGGGCTATGGCTGGACTGAATAAATCGCAGTTTCAATATGCATTGAGCTCGTTAGCATCATTGGGGGTTTTGAGGAACTGGCTGCCAGGCATCACCGGGCGGCACCTATTTGGCAAAAAACCGGGAGTCTACTGGCTAAATTTAGGTCATGCTGTCTTTGAGGGAAGCCGAGTTAATAGCATCCATATACTCGACAGGACGACCAGGGGGGAGCTTTCCAGCATTGATGGGTTGTACGCACAGTTCAGAAAATATGAGGTTGCCACAGAAGGGGCCAGAGGGCGCGCGAAAGTAATCGATCGTCAGCGCGCCGAATATGAACAAATGTATGGACTTCCATATGGCGGGCACCAATTTTTCCTTGATAGCGCTTGGTCCAGAGCTCAGCAGCATCTCAAATGCCTCATCGCCCGGTATGCTTGTGTTCTGCTCGAAATAACCGTTGAGGAATGGGGGGCGGTTGCCGCTGATAGCGAAAATGCTTGCTCTATGCTTGAGAGCGCATCAGCGGACCTGATGGCAAGCATTGAGAAGAGCATGGGGAGCGACACTTGGCGAAAAAAGCTGCACATTTGGCTTGAAACGGGCGATGCAGACAAGGACTTAGAGGAATTGCTCTCGGAAATGGCTTCTTTTTTGGCTTATCGGTCATTTAGGTTGGCTAGTGCAGCCATGGCTGCCTGCAAAGAGGGGCTGTCTAAATATGAGTTAAGCTATGTTTTGACTGCCGGCACTAAGTTTCAAATCTACCCAAATCATGATGCGAACGGCCCATATTCGGGGTTGTCCTTAGGAATCTGGCCTGGCGATCCTAACGTTCTATCGGCCAGCGTGCTGATCACAAAACCAGCCACAACGAAGGAAATAGACTGGGAAAGGTTCGACGACGAACGCGGGATAGAGCCAGTTATTCTTTATGAAATGGGGTTGCGTAAACAGCCTTGAACGGCTGCTTCTTGGTCACTGACTGGCTTAGTCTCTTAGGGCCGGAGTAATACAGATAAAAATTTGTTCACCGAGGTGCTTAGGGAGCTGACCTAACTTGGGAGTGGATTTGAAACAGGGTCTTGGGACTGTTGTGGCTTGGGCTGCTTTTTGGTCCCGGTAATAGTATTGATAGAAAGCGTTTTAAGAGGGTTCTCTACCCTCTGATTCATATCACATACAAGTATGATCAAAATACTAGTAAGTAATTGATAGATAGGCTCTGCATAGTCATGTCTGGTTAATTAATACACACCAGCTAATTCCTATGGATTCATTACATTCAAGGAGTTAGCAATGAAACGTCGTCACCCAGCCAATACACACCTTACTCTCCATCATTCAGGCCCGTGGAACGGCTATGACGTTCAGCTACAGAGAGGGCCGCTGTTCATCCCGTACCTGGAACGTATCCACGAGACCATGAACCGAGCCATCCATAGCCAAGCAAGCACTATGGCTGTGAGGGTAGATTTAATGTTGCCTACCAGCGGCTATGTCCGGGGCGGAAATTGGGTTCGTTCGTTCATTGACTCGCTGCAATCTCAGGTGGATATCGATATGGAGCGCAGAAAACGTAAGCGCTGGGCTCCAACAGTAAAAATTGAGTATGTGGTTGTGAGGGAGCGAGTTGTTGGCAAGCAGGCGCATTATCATGTTTGTCTGTTCTTGAATGGCGAGAGTTATCATGGTTTGGGTGCGATACCGACTCGCAGGGGAAGTGGGGCTGTGAGTTTTGATCCTGACGTGCCTGGAGACCCAAGGGCAGAGCATGCAGACAGCCTAGCAAAGAAGATTGTGACTGCCTGGGCGAGGGCTTTGGGGTGGACTATGGGGGAGGCTGTTGGGCTGGCTCATTTCCCTGTTGGTGGGGTGTATCGCTTAAGGCGGAGTGGGGTGGGATTCGAAGCCAAGGAGGCCGCGCTGTTCAACCGATTGAGTTATCTAGCCAAAGCAGAGAGTAAGGAGTTTGGTCAAGGGGAACGAAATATTCGTTATAGCCGAGCCGGTTAGCATCAGAGACGGCTTGGCCGTTTTTTACAGCCATGGCTCATCTCATGAGCAGAAGGAGATACCTCATGAGAATCATTCGTTTGAAAGACGTCATGGCCACTACGGGCCTGGGCCGATCTTCCATCTACAAGTACGTCCAGGAGGGCGCGTTCCCGAAGCCGGTGCGCTTGGGCGGTCGCTCGACAGGCTGGGTTGAAGATGAAGTGGAGGAGTGGGTGATCGAGAAGATTGCTCAGAGGGATGAAAAACTGAGAGAGGAGAGAAAATAGACGTTTTCCGCGATGAGGTCATTCCTGATGATGACGCTGGCGGAGGACCATGTAAGAAAAAAAGAAGGCCTGTGCATCTAAGCAATAGAATGCACAGGCTCTATATTGTGTAGATAGCAACTTCATTCAAGAGAGATAAGCTACTGAAACTCCCATGTCCATGTACCGTTATCATCAGTGACAGACACCTCGATGATATTGCAGCCAGGTTCTGCTTTCGCTGTTAGTTTTTGTCCGAACTTGGCTGATGCTGGAAACAGACTGACTCCTTCGTGAAAGGTTTCGGTGACGGGGTTGTACACCATATTTATATCCAGTTTTCCCAGATCAACCATCTTTGTTTCTTTCAGTGTGAGTTCACGGCCAGCCTTGAAAGATCCATGTCCGCAATTACCTCGGTTGAATACAACGTCATGCACGGTCACTTCGTCTTCCTTGGCAGTAAGATAGACCGTACGCCCGTTTAGTCTGATATCCACCGAGGGGTGGCCTGAACCCGGAGAACCACCGTTGCCGTATATTGCAGGGTCGACATAGTTGCCATCATCATCAATGGTCGCCATCTCAAACCCTTCGAACTGCACAAAATCAATGTGGTTCTTGAGTTCTTGGAGTATTTCCTCGGCGTTCATGCCGTCCAGTTTGGCAAAGTCAGGCTCTATGACATTCCCGTCATGGTCCACATAGCCTCTCAGATAAATATCCCAGAGCTCGAAAAGGAGCTGCGTATCAGTTTCAGGGGGTGCGTTATTGGCGAGCTCAATAAAGCTATCAACATGGTTGTCGGCGTCGAATGTGGTTTCGCCGCAGCCTGATAGCGTGGAAATGACCATGATAAACAGGCCCAGTCTGGCTAGTTTGTACATTTGATTACCTTCTTCGTGTTTTGGATTGAAAGGCCCTGGCCCCGTTTTAGGGTTGGGCCTGTTGAGGGGTTACCGTCGGCAAGCCATGGCTGCTTCTGCGACGCTGGTGTAGAAACGGTTAATGTCACCTTTGCCTTTGCTGAACCCTGCCAGCTCTTGAGGTGAATATTGCTGGTCGAGTTTGTCGTAAGCGCATGCACACATGTCTTCCGGGGCATTTTGCGTGCACCCAAGCATGAACTCGTCTCTTGCCTGGTTTGGCTGACTGTCGGAGCAGGCGGGTAGTAAGGTGACGCTTGAGAGGAAAGCCAACGGCAGCAAGGCGCTTATCCTGCGTCTGGGGTTATAGAACAAGGCCTGCCCCCAAGGCTGTTCCTAGGAATACCCCGATGGATTGAGGCCCAATCATCCAGAAAAGCTTTGTCTTGAGGAGTGCTCCGAAGCCGCCGCTGGTGAACATCATGTCGGGCCTGGCGAAGCGTCTGATGGCGTCACCCAGCATGGCGCCCGTTATGCCACCGATAAGCCCTGTAATAGTTGCGAGAAGTTTTAGGCCCATCCCAGCAGCAGCAATCTCAGGTGTGCGGTTGTTGCTGAGTAGAACGAATACGATGACTAGCGAGACGATCCCCCACCCAATGGCGGATTTATATACGCCGCTGGTTCCTTCTGGTTCTTCGGAATGGTTGTGCCCTTCAAAGTTTTCCACGGTCTTTCTCCTTATTGGGTTTGATCTTGCTGGGGAGCGATTAAGGCAAGTCTCCCCATTTGCCATGGGTGGCCAACACTTAAAGAAGCATGGCAGGCTGGTTTGTAGGTTCTTATGGGTTGCACAAAGGTATAAATAACCTTTATACAGGTCAAGATGTCTTGTATGGTGCGTGGATGGTCAACCCCTGAGTAGCCACTCTCTCCGGTGTATATCGGAGGGGCATGCGAGTGGATATCCAGAAGGCATTTGGTAAGGCGGTTAAGCTGCGTCGGACGGAATTGGATTTAAGCCAAGAGGAACTGGCAGATGCGTCCACATTGGCACGCTCTTTTGTTTCCGGAGTTGAGCGGGGTGAGTCCAATGCTTCTACAGCCTCTGTCTGGAAACTTGCTCAAGCGCTCAAGTGCATGCCGTCGGATTTATGGTTGTCA
>Ga0115549_1002632_pt1 | contig 10029 bp, 12 predicted proteins | sample COGITO_mtgs_1004_2_FD_87176 | JGI IMG/M metagenome (GOLD analysis project Ga0115549, IMG submission 87176) | Pelagic marine microbial communities from North Sea - COGITO_mtgs_100430 | ecosystem: Environmental > Aquatic > Marine > Epipelagic | place: Germany:Helgoland, sampling site Kabeltonne...
AATTTCAACCGATTTATTTTCTATTGATATTAGAGAATGTTTACGTCATTTAGGAAATATTACCGGAGAATATGATGTCGACAAAGATATCTTAGGTCATATTTTTTCTAACTTTTGTATTGGAAAGTAACCTTGCAAAACGAACAAATAACAAAACACCACTAACCTCTACAAAACCTTACAAATAAAAGGATTAATAAAATTACTTCTAACATATGTTAATAACTACTATCTGTTTGTTATGTAAATATTTGTACCTTATTTGTACCTTTGATTAAAACGAGGTACAAATAAGTGGTTTTGAGGTACAAATAAAGTGCTTTCTATCTGGTAATGTTACCCTAAATTGTTCTTAAAGATGCTTAACAACGTTTAAAGATACGTAACGCTATACTTTTATGAGTAGTAATATTTTAGTACAAAGGATTTGTCAAAACTGTAATACAGAATTTACAGCCAAAACTACAGTCACTAAATACTGCTCTAATAACTGCGCTAAAAATGCATGGAGAAAGAGAAAACAAGCAGGAAAAGTAAAAAAAATAAATAGAGCCACTAAAAAAGAAGTTATATTTGAAAAAACAGAAATTAAGGACAAAGAATTTTTATCCGTTAATGAAGTAGCAATCCTATTAAATTGTACTAATAGAATAATTTACTATTTAATTGAAACCAAAAAACTAGAAGCTACAAATCTAGGAACTAGAGTAACTAGAATAAAACGTACTAATCTAGACAAACTTTTTTCTAAACTATAATAGACACTATGACTGTAAAGGTAACTTTAAGACAAAAACTAATTAGTAAAGGTAGAAAAAGTTTGTATTTAGATTTTTATCCACCAATTACAACAGCAGGAACAGACAAAAAAACTCGTAGAGAATTTCTTGGTTTATCTATTGATATTGATAAAGCAGCCTTTAAAAAAGAAATTGATTTAATTGAAGCTAAAGAACTAGCGGAAAAAGGAGAAATCACCCAAGCAACCAAAAACAGAAAAGAAGTTTTTAAAAATTTAAAAGTATTAACACCAATACAAAAGCAAGATAATAAACAAACCCTAGTCTTAGCTCAACAAATAAAGCAGAAAAGAGATAACGAACTAAACAAACCCGAGATTTATACCCAATTTGAAATAGAGCGTATTAAAGCCAAAGAAAAGGGCAAACTATCTTTTATTAGTTATTATGAACAGCAAATGGATAAAAGGAAAGGTAATAATTACAATGTTTGGTTATCCGCTTATAATTATCTAAAAACGTTTGCAGATGGTCGTTTAATCTTTGCTAATTTAGATGAAAAGTTTTGCAATGAGTATAGAGATTATTTACTAACTGCCAAAAGTAAAAGAAGACATACCACCACCCTATCACAAAACACAGCACATAGTTATTTTAATAAGTTTAAAGCAACCCTAAAACAAGCATTTAAGGATAAGCTATTAATGTATGATTTAAACGCATTAATTACCCCTATAAAACAAGCAGATACCAAAAGAGTATTTCTATCTTTAGAAGAGGTTAATCTTTTAATAAAAGCAGAATGTTTAAACCCACTTTTAAAAAGAGCTTCTTTATTTTCTATATTAACTGGTTTACGTTTTTCGGATATTGAGAAATTAAAATGGAGTGAAATTATTTGTAATTCAGAAAATAATTACTCAATAGAATTTCAGCAGAAGAAGGTAAGTAGATATGAATATTTACCTATTTCTATACAAGCCTATAATCTACTAGGAGATCCAAAAGAACAAGAAGAAAAAGTTTTTGATGGTTTAAAATATTCAGCATATCAAAATCAAATTTTATTAAAATGGGCGCGTGCTGCAGGAATAACAAAGCACATTACTTTCCACAGTTTTAGACATACCTATGCTACCCTGCAATTAAGCGAAAAAACAGATATAATTACTATTTCTAAAATGCTTGGACATAAAGACCTTAAAACTACTTTAATCTATGCTAAGGTGGTAAATGAAAGCAAAAGAGAAGCAACCAATAAAATAAAATTAGATTTTTAATATAAAATAGAATGGATAGAAATAATTCTGAAAACGAAAGTTTAGAGATTAAAAAAAAATTCAATGATATAGGATTTCTAGATTATAAAGAAGTCAAGAAAGAAATTTTAAAACGGGAAACCATTACTGACAGACTAGACTACCTAGAAAAAATAAAAGAAAATTATTTTAATAAGTATTTAGTAATTCATAAAGCATTAAATGAAGAAGAAAAAAATATTATAGCATTTAATCGAAAAGAAATTTTAGAATCTATTTTTGGTAATATCAAATTGTGGACATCACTACAAATACAAGAACCTATTTATATCGAGTTTTTTAGTCATTTAATGAATAAAAATGCCGATTATCATTATTGGTTTTTAAAGTTTGATGCAAAAGAAAAACTTAAAGCTAAAATTATTAGTGAAGATTACAAAGAAATGATAGCTTCAAATCAAAGTGAGTATTATATTAAAGCGGAACTTAAAGAAATTACAGATTTACAAAAAAAAGCAAATAAATTAAAATTTAGCACCATTAAAAATCCCAAAGAAGGATCTGGCTATATTATAGATATAGAAGAATCAGCGCAAGATGGTATTGTTAAATGGGATTTTATAGATGAAAAAACAAAGCTTATTCAGATATTAAGAGTATTAGACACGAGCTACTATAAAAATAATATAGTACCGCAAAGCATAGGTAACTTACCAGCTGAAAACTATTTTAAACACATACTTTACAAAGAACATTTAGAAAATCTACTAGTATTAGATTCTTCTCAAAAGATTATAGGTATTAATGAACCCAAGGAACTCAAATCAGAAAACAAATTTAGTGGTAAATATTACGCTTTATATCATTGGATACTAATTGATTTAGGTATAGAAAAACCTTTTGAAAGAAACTCATTTAATGACAAGCTTACTAAAACTGAAATTATAGCCTTTGCAAAAGAAAGGTACAAAAAGTCAAGTCCAGATATGTTTTATAGAGCTTATAAAGAAATAAATATAAAAGATAGAAAACTTATAGCTTATGATTTTGGTAAAGGCTATAAAGACATTATTCAAGATATATCAAACAACGATGCTAAAGTTATAATACATTTAAAAAAATTCCCAAATTAAAACCTAGTCATAAATTTATTTACCTAATTTACAGCGTTTTAAGTCTCAGGTTATAACCTCTAAATAACCCGACTAATTACTGGTGTTGCTTTGTAAAAACTTAAACATAAATAAGTATGAACAATGTAGTACTAAGTACCCGTAATATTGATGACTTTATTTCAGATGTAGCGAATGAAGTTGTTAAAAAAATCTATTTTACAAATAAAATAGAAAACCAGCAACCCGAAATCGAAACTCCACTCGATATAAAAGAAGTTTCTAAACTTATAAAAAAAACTGTTCCTACAATTTACGGTTATTGCCAGAGAAATGAAATTCCATTTTCGAGAAAAGGAAACCGATTATATTTTTTCAGATCAGCCATAGTTTTGTGGTTAAAAGAAAGTAAAGTAAAAACAGTAGGAGAAATTGAAGCAGATGCATCAGCTTATTTATTAACGAAAAATAAAGCGATGTAATTATGAAAAAATCAAACAACAACATCGCTAATATTTTTACTAATAGACAATGTAAAGATAACGATTTTAAAATACAATTAGCTCAGGTTTACAATACTTTTAGAGATAAAACTATGACCCTGCTAGAAGCAGATTATTATACTGGTATAATGGGTTCAAATATTTGTTGGCACATAGACTACTTAAAAGAACAAGTCAGAATTGCAATAATTAAAAAAAGAAGATGTTCATTTACTGGTTTTGAATTAGGAGAATATAAAACCGATCAAAACTTGTTTCCAAAACCTAATAAAACTCAATTAAAATTTGATTTTTAATAGATGGAAAATGAAAAAACAAATATTGGAGCTAATGAAATTCAAAACGAAACTAAAAGTCTTTTAGAAGCAATTGAAAACGACAAAGTGAACAAAGGACTATTTAAAGTAAAAACCGCAAATAAATGGATAGAAGAAGCAAAAATAAGACCAATACCCAAAATGCTCTTTGGAGAACTATGGTTTGAAAATGAGCTTTGTATTTTGTTTGCAGACACCAATCTAGGAAAATCAATTTTAGCTGTTCAGATAGGCAATAGCATAAGCAAAGGAAAACACATAAATGGATTTAAATTTGAAGCAAAAAGGCAGTCAATTTTATATTTTGATTTTGAGCTTTCAGACAAACAATTTGAAAACCGATATGCGATAAATTTTGAACAACATTTTATTTTTGATGACAATTTTATCCGTATTGAAATTAACCCAGATGTAGAGATTCCCGAAAAAGAAACTTTTGAAAGTTTTTTAAATAATTCTTTAGAACGCAGTATTATAGAAACTTGCTCTAAAATCATAATTATTGACAACCTCACGTACCTAAAAGCCGAAACGGAACAATCTAAAGATGCTTTGCCTTTAATGAAGCATTTAAAGGCTTTAAAAAGCAAATATGAGCTTTCAATTTTAGCACTTGCTCATACACCAAAACGAGATTTATCAAAGCCAATAACACGTAATGATTTAGCGGGTAGTAAAATGCTTATCAATTTTGTAGACAGTTGTTTTTCTATTGGAGAAAGTCACGGTGACAAACATTTGCGATACATAAAACAACTTAAAGCAAGGAACACAGAAATAATTTATGATACGGAAAACGTTGCTATTTGTCAAATAGATAAACCACATAATTTCTTGCAATTTGAATTTGTAGACTATGGAAGCGAAATGGAACACCTAAAGCATGTTTCAAAAGAAGATAGGGAAACAAATATTTCAAAAGCAAAAGAACTAAGTCAAAAAGGAATGAGCCAAAGAAAAATTGCAAAAGAATTAAGTATTTCATTAGGTTCTGTAAATAAGTATTTAAAAACATAGTTGTTCACAATGTTCATTGTGTTCACGATGTTCACAGTATGAACACAATGAACATCGTGAACGTTAAAAGATATTTAAAATGGATAATTATAGATACATACTAGAACTTTACAACGGAATAAAAACACGTTATAGATGCCCTAATTGCAATAAAAAAAGTCAATTTACAAGATACATAGATACACAAACCAACGAGCATTTAAACGATGCCGTTGGAGCTTGTAACCGTATTATTAAATGCGGCTATCATTATAAACCAAAACAGTATTTTCAAGATAACAGTATTTCATTTGATAAAACAAAATCAAAACCATTTGTAATAAGAACACCAAAACCAAAACCAATAACAAGTTTTATAAATGCTGAGGTTATGCAGGAGAGTATAAACAGCAAAAAGCCTAATTTCTTTTTAGATTTTTTAGCTAATATTTGGGATAAAGAAATTGCAAATTATTTAAAAATAAAATATAATATTGGTACTTCTAACTATTGGAATGGTGCTACCACTTTTTGGCAACAAGATATTAAAGGAAATGTCAGGAGCGGAAAAATAATACTATACAATCTTGCTAATGGCAAAAGAATAAAAAAGCCTTACGATTATATTAATTGGGAACACAAAACAAGAAAGCTAGAAAACTTTAATTTAGAACAATGTTATTTTGGTGAACATTTGCTAAATACAGATAAAAATAAGCCAGTTGGAATTTGCGAGTCAGAGAAAACAGCAATCATTTCTAGCGTGTATTTACCCGAGTTTATTTGGTTGGCAGTTGGTAGTGTTAATAATCTAAATGAAGCTAAAACAAGGGTTTTAAAAGGTAGAAATGTAGTATTATTTCCAGATCTTAAATGTTTTGATTTATGGAATAATAAAATACCACAGTTAACAAAGCTAGCCACCTTTAAAACGTCTAGCCTACTCGAAGAGAAGAGCACCGAAAATGAAAAAAAGCAAGGTTTAGATATTGCAGACTACTTGTTAAAAATAAGAAAATCTAAATAGTAGTAACTTCGTGTATTTATATTAAAAGGATAAAAAGATTAATCCACAAAGGATACAAAGTCCGAAGGATGTAATTGTCACTATGAATAGGATGGATTCAATTTCTGAATGAATTTTAGATTTATCTTTTAATGAAATCAAAACACCTAATAAAATAGATATGACTGATAAAACATTTTTAACCCAAGCATATTCCTTATCACTTGATGAAACTCTTATTTTCAAAAGTCTTTCCGTATCTTCTCTGTTCATATTTGTTTCAATTTTTCAAAAGTGTGATTGGTAATGTTTGCTAACGGTTAGTATAAGAAACTTAGGGCAGGTAATAAGCACTTACGTTTCGGTTTATTATTTAGCGGACTTTATTAATACTCACAGAACTTTCGGTTTAGCACAAATGCCCTATGTTTTTTATACATTGTTGGCATTAGTTTTTAACATTTTCGAAGGTCCTCAATTAGTTCTGGTTCTATAAGTGACTGAATGATTATTTTTGTTAAAAGCTCTTCATAAATGAAATCAGGTATAGCTTGTTTGAATGGATATTTAGTTTCAATTTTAAAAGTTTCAAAACTTGAAAAACTTCCGTGAGCAATTTGACTTCTTAATTCATAAAGCCTCTTAATTAATGTATCAATATTTGGATTTACTTTAAAGAATTTTGAAATGCAAATTTCTTCTTGAAGCCTTTTATTAATAAGCATAACTTTAGTAGCAAGTTGATGAGTTATAGAAGTTTTCTCGTTGTTTGTTGTTAAAATAAGTTCTAATATAGAGAAATAACTTAATATTTTAAATGGACTGGATTCAGGTATTTCTGTTAGTTTTATAAAATCTTCAAATGCTTTAGCAACAATTGGGTGTTTTGATTTTACTTTTTTGAAATTACCGACAATATCGAGTGTTCTTTTAATATCATCAACATCATTAGTGGAAATGTTTTTTGTTGGGTATCCCAAGTGTTTTAGGTTTGAATAAAACACAGTGAATATATAATGTGAAGAAGAGGTCTTTGAGACAGAATCTTCTATAAATCTTTCTTCTATTTCATCGTCATAAACATAACAACACAGAACTGTAAGATTTAATTTTGACAATCCTAAAAAATCTAAATCAAATTTGCCATATCTGCCATTCTTTCTTTCGATTACCCAACACTTATGCCTATCAAAGTCAAGTTCCTTTATTTCTTTATTCGAGTCAAATTCGTTTAGATATGGATTAAAGTTCTTATTGAAAATATCATTACCAAAACTTTCTTGTATATCACTAGTAATAAAAGATAATTCTCTCTTTGTGGCTTTCCGTAACGTGTATTGTTTATCAAGGACGAAACTCTCATTTGAATCTACGTGGATTAAGTCTCCAATAAGTTGTATCGATTTCATTTTTCTCAAATTAATGCCAACGTTCTTGGTGTATGATTAGTTGCGTGTTTTAAGCACTAAAGTTAGCAAATAAAACAAAAATAAAAAGTCTGCAATGACTTTCGTAAATTGTCTAAAACCAAGCAATTAATTATACACGGTATTGTGCAACGTTTTTTTTCAGTTCAATTCGATTTCTTTATTTACTGTTTTTATAAATATTGAAACAATTAATAAAATTACCCAAATTATGTCAATTATTTTCCAAATTTCTCGACCAAGGGCAATCTTTAAAATAGGGTTTATTAATATAGCAGATGAAAACCAAATTATAAACCAAGTTTTTTTCCGAAATTGTGAAACGCCAAAATACTAAAACCAAACATTCCTAAAAATCTTACTAATTCGTAAAAACCATAATTCTAATTAAAAAGACAAGCTGTTAGAAAAATTATTAGAACTAATTTTATAATCCGTATTTTTTTATTTCTCACAATTTTATCTAAATTTCAGTCAAATTTATAAATTCCTTTTTTTTCAAACAAATTCATTAATATTCTTTTTGTCTTTTTTTAAAAATGTAAAATAAAACTAAAATAACACCTATAATTCCTGAAATTACGGGGATAATACTTGGTTTTGATTCGTGAGAATTATTTACAAATATATATAAACTGAGAGCGGGTAGAATCCATAAAATTGAGAATATTATTGATACCTTACATTTAAATTTAGGTGCAATTTTAAAAGCAGAGTAAACGAATGCAATTGCTCTAAAAAAAGGAGAAATAATTAATTCTGGGGTTTCAGGATAAGGGGTTATAAAAGGTTCATTTCCTCCACTTAATGCAGAATATAAAATAAAATGAACTGGAAAGTCAATTAAGAGAGTAAATATAAATGCTAATGGTAATAAGAATAACCATCTTAAAATGTTTTTTGTATTTTGTTTCATTGTTTTTCAATTAATTTTTTTCACGTACTTGGGTTCAATGTTGCACAACGGTTTGGCTATGCTTAGTTGCGACAATTAGTACTTAACTTACTAAGTAGAAAATGCACTTGGAAAAATCGTGAATCTTTCCAAAGTAGACACTAACTAGCAATGAATTATACACGGTGTTGTAATGCGTTATTTATCTATCGCTGTATTTGGTAATTCCAATATTGCACTTGTTTCTAATTCTTTTCCAGCAATTCCTTTAATTGAACCAAATAGAACATTTATATTTTCTTGAACTCCCCAAATTTGTTTTTCTCTTGTGGCAAAATTCTTAAAAGCAGATTTCTTTTCGGAATTTAATTGCTGAATCATAGAATCATAATTTTCAATAATTCTACCAATATTCTGAACAAATTCGTTACTTGTTAAATATGAATAAAGAAGTTCCATTTTGTCTCCTTTATTTTCATCTGATGATTTTACAGATTGCTTTTCTATTAATATCTGTCTTAAAACAAATGAAACACTTTTAATTTCATTAAATCCACAAATCCAAATACCATTTTTCTCTCCAAATCTATCCATATCACTTGGAAAAGTTTCTGTAACAATTACTGCAATATCAGCTTTACAGTTAATTTGGTCTTGTTTTAACTTGTTTATCCATTCGTTTGAAAAGTTCTTTGTCCGTTTACTTTCATAAACTATAGAACCACAAGTTTGTTGTAAAGAATTAATTACTGTTTGAATACAATCTGCTCCACGTATTCCTTTTCCAACTTCATCTATATTATCAAAAGGGTAGGTACTTCTTAAAAGTTCCTCAATCGCCAATTCTTGAATCTCTCCTTGTAATTGCATTGAACCTTGTTCAGCTTTTCGCTTCATTAAATCTATTAACTTCTTTTGGTCAGCAAGTTTCTTTTGAAATTCCTTTTTTTCTAACGCCATAGATTCTCGTTCTTTGGCTTTAGCTTTTTCTTCAATTTCCGTTTGTTTTTCAAGTAATACTTTTTGAACATTAAGTTTTAAGTCTTCTGCTTTTTCTTTTAGTTCATTTTCTCTTTTTAATAAATCTATTTCTTGGGATTTTAAAAGTCTGTTTTCTTGCTTTCTCTTGTCATTTTCTTCCTTTAAAGATTTTAACTGTTGCTCAAAATCTTCTTTAGTTTCCTTTTGAATTTTTTCAGTTTTCTTAACTAACTGTTGTTCAAGTTTCTCTTTGAATAATTCGTTTTCTCTTTCCTTTTTCTTCTCAAATTCTTCAATATCTTTTTCTAAAACAAGTCTTTCAGCTTTAAATTTCTCAGCTTGTGAAGCTACTTTTTTCTCGTATTTAGCTTTGAAATGTGCTTCTAATTTTCCCGATAATGCATCTTCCACATCGAAATCGTGTCCACAATTCGGACATTTAATTTTATCTATCATAGTTTTTTTTATCAAACCTACAAACAAAATGAATGTAAGTCAATCACTGTAAATGGGTTTTTTTTACCACTGAAAACAGGGATTTTTATTCTCTTTACACACTAAATTTACGAATGAAAAATAATCAATAGAAGTAAATAATCTGTATTTAGATGAAATGGTTTTTTTATACGGTAAGAAGAATGTAAAGCCTTGGTTACTTTGTAAATGAGTGTTTTTACACATCCCTATTTCAACAGATGATGTTCAGATTAGTTATCGAAAAAAAATGATTCAAGAGCTTGAAAAAAACAAATTTGATTTTATTGATAAACACACAAAAAATATGGATAGGCAG
>Ga0115549_1002644_pt1 | contig 10013 bp, 12 predicted proteins | sample COGITO_mtgs_1004_2_FD_87176 | JGI IMG/M metagenome (GOLD analysis project Ga0115549, IMG submission 87176) | Pelagic marine microbial communities from North Sea - COGITO_mtgs_100430 | ecosystem: Environmental > Aquatic > Marine > Epipelagic | place: Germany:Helgoland, sampling site Kabeltonne...
GTTCTCTATGATAATTTAACGCTTCAAGATGTGAAAGGAACAGTTATTATTAAAGACGAAAAAGCAATTTTAAAAAATATGTCTTCAAGAATTTTTGAGGGTAATTTAACCATCAACGGGACCGTCAACACACAAAACGAGACGCCCACGTTTGATATGGATCTCGGGATTGATCGTTTTAATATTTCACAATCATTCAACGATTTAGAAATGTTAAAAAGTATCGCGCCCATCGCCAAAGCATTGCAAGGAAAACTAAATAGCACCTTTAAAATTTCGGGCGATTTATCGAATGATTTCACCCCTCAATTAAACTCCATCACAGGGGATGCCTTTGCGGAATTATTAACCACCAAAGTGGAGCCTAAAAATGCCGCCGTTTTTGATAAATTACAAGGCGCTTTATCGTTTGTAGATTTTGATCAATTGGATTTAAAAGATCTCAAAACTAAGCTTAATTTTAAAAATGGAAAGGTGAATGTCAGTCCGTTCGATATCACTTATGAAGATATCAAAATTACAGTTTCTGGTGCCCATAGTTTTGATAATAAGATGGGGTATGAGGCTGTTTTTGATGTCCCTGCAAACTATTTTGGAACTGAAGTGAATAGTTTAATCGCTAAAATTAACAGTGATGAAGCCAACAATCTGACCATTCCCGTCACAGCCTCGATTGGAGGGAGTTTTACAAGTCCTACCGTATCCACCGATTTAACCAGTGGGGTTACCAATTTAACCAAACAACTGGTCGAAATTCAAAAACAAAAATTGATTAATCAAGGGACAAACGAAATCAAAGATGCGATTGGAGGTCTTTTAGGGGGTGATCCCAAACCCAATAATGCCGTTAAAGACGTATTGGGCGGTTTGCTAGGAGGGACGTCAAAAAAAGACTCAACGACTACCGAATCTAAAAACCTTGTTAAAGACGTTCTTGGAGGATTCCTTGGCGGGAAGAAAAAGAAATAGGCTAGGGGTGACTGAACTACATTATGAACTTACATAGGTTTTAAATCAACTAGTAAAAGAGATTTCGCAGGATTATGGTAATAGTTCTTGTTTAGTTCCTCTAAAATTAATGATTTCAATACTCTTTTCTCTAGGATTTATTCTATAAATGACATAATTATTTTTATCAACTAATCCTTTGCGAACATTTTTATAGTTTCCTGCTGCGGGATAGATTTTCGGGTATTTACTTATTCGATTTAAAAGGTTTTTTAGATTTTGTTCTAAATTAAGAATTTCCATTACTGTCCACTCTTCCTCTAAAAACGCTATAACTTTATCTAAACCTTTTTCAGCTTGTGGGGTCCAAACGATTTTTAATGCCATTTATCAAAACGTTCCATTACAGTTTCACTAGCGGTATAATTCCCTTTGTCAGCTTGGGTTAATCCAGTTTTGATTTCCTGCTGCTCTTCTTTAGACATTTCACTCCACCAATCTTCATGATCATCTTCAAAAACTTTTTTAATTTTTGCGAGAAGACTTTCTTTTTGTGTTTGCAACAAAAGATGCATCAGTTCTAATTTTGTGGTTTCAACACTCATAATCTCAATTATTATAGGACAAAGATAATTATTTATTTCATTCACTAATTTACAAATTTTATTTTTAAAAAATGGACGAACCCTGTTTATGCTTTAAATCTTTCTTTGTCGTAAGTGTCACGCTTGTGTCGTTTCACAAACTCAAACAAATAGTTATCTTATTATATTATCTACTCATTTTTATTTTTTATGTTCTTTTTTCTAACCAGTTTCAAGTAAAAGATGTTGGCGCTATCTTAGGGGTTTTATACTCCAAATTGATTTAAATGGTGATCGATATGTTTATAAAACATATTATTCCATCCCTTAGTTAGCTTTCCAAATGAGTGTGATTTTCTTCCATTAAAATAATTTTCACCAAGATTTTGAGTTTTCTTAAGGTATTCAATTAGTAATTTTTTCTCTTTTTCAAAATCCCTTTCGTTTGGAATAATCAAAACGCCCAAAAACCTTAAAAAAATTATTTAATCAATTATAGTTTTTGATTACTTTTTGGAAGGAAGAAAAAGAAATAAGATTAGAACACTAAATTTAATCATAGGTCAAGACTAAAAAAATCGCCATAGAATTACTTCCTGACGATTTTTATTTAACTAAATCTAGTAACCATACTAATTTTTCATCACTCGCTTCGTAATTGTATATAATGTTGTAATCGTTATAGTGTACTAGGCAAACTTCAAATATTATATTGAGTGGACTAAAAACGTCATTTAATTGGGAAATTGACAAAGATAAATCAGCTTTACTTAAGCCACCATTTCTTATAGAGTTTCTTATAATGTGTGGAGCTGATTTTATCTATCGTTATAGTCCTATTATTGTTCCTTAATCATATCTAAATTTAATTGATGGCCATCAGGATTGTTTCCAATGAGTTTCATTGAATCAGTTTGAATGGATGTTATTGTATAAAATACAGTGTTTTTTTTAGTCTCATTAAACAAAGAATACTCCTGATAAAAATAAAGACGAATTTCTTCATTTTCTTTAATTAGTTTCCATGTTAAAATGCTAGATTCCTGGCTTTCACTCTGCCAATTTGAATTATCCATATTCCAATACCGTGGTAAATATGTTCCGTTGTTCAATAGTTCTAACCCCTGTTCGTAGTTCCATAGAATATCACTACTTCCTTCAATTTGTAAATCCCATTTTCCTTCTACATTTGGAAGATCTATTGTATCATTATCTTGACAAGACGTTAATGATATTATAATTGCGAATAATAGATTGTTAATTTGTGACATATTCTTTAATTTATTGGATAATTATTTTCTTTGTATAGGTATTTCCATTATTTGACTTAACTTTAATAATAAAAATTCCCTTTTCCCATATTCTTAAATTAATGTACGGAATATCTTCGTATAATATTTCCCTACTGATGACAAGTTGTCCCTTCAAACTATAAATTTCAATTGTCCCTCTAAATTCACTTACTGTTGAATCTTCAACTAAATAGTCACTTTTGTAATCTATTTTTTCCAAGTATTCCCACGAATATTTAGAGCTGCTTTTAATACATCTTTTTGACTGATTTGCCCGATTAATTTTCCATTCTCTACGACTGGGAATCGTCTTCTTTTAGAGTTGATGAATTTGGTCGCTGCATCAAAAATATTCATATCCTTGTCAATGGTATCCACATTGGTGATCATTTTTTTGGCCACCGTATTGTCGCTATCAGAAGGCATATTGTAATATTTACTTTCAGAAATATGTTTGATACAGTCCGTTTCAGAAATAATACCAATCAATTCATTCTTATCGTTGACGACTGGTCCTCCAGATATTTTATGGGCGATTAATAGATGAATCACATCATCTAAAGAATCGTCGGGATTAAAGGTGATTAATTTTTTAGTCATATAATCGGATACTAAAAATTGTGCGCTTTTAGCACCTTGAGAGACCTCTCTTTTTCCTTGAAAACTTTTAAACCCCATAATTTATTGTTTTAGTTAGACTTAAAGTTACTCATTTTTAAATATTTAAAATCATTAATTTGATTTTAATTTCTTTAATATGATCGATTTAATTGATAATTGTTCCTATCGCTTCTTAGTTGTCTGTTTAGATTTCTTATGATGCTAAAAAAATGTCACCATGGCTATTTAATTATTTGATTCAGATGGTGTTCTAAATGATTAACATAATCCTTTATCAAAAATCCTAAGTCAGATAAATTTCCTTTTTCTAGCTCAATCTGATAATACAAGGTTTTTTCAGTTTGCATTTGAATAATAAAAAGTATTCTTTTATTAAGAGACCACCAAAAACGGATAAGCTCTTTTGAGTCTGCATTTTGATATTTATTTGCGTACACCAATTCATTTTGTTTATAACTTCGTATTATATAGGGTTTGGATTCATATTGTATCTCAGTAAATCTTTGAAGATTATGAATCCCCGAGTCAATTAAATGTCCTAATATTTCTTTTTTTGACCACTTATTCGGGGATGGATTTGTATTCAATTCTTGTTCTGAAGCTTGAGATAAGTATTCATATCCACATTTTAATAGTTGATCAAGTTTTGTTGTTGTGATGTTCATTTTTATTACAGTATGAATTGTTTTTATGTTCTGTTAAGTTTGGAGACTTTTTAATGCTTAGTTTTTGAATACCCACAGGATTCCAATCACTAACAAGAAAAAAGGAAATAGGAAAACGACCTCACTGATGAAGCTCCAAAAAATGAATTGCAACCAGTGTGCAATTCCCATTTCAGTTGGATTACTTTTTCGAGTAATGCGTTCCAGTTCTTCAAATTCCATTCTCATAAAGTCCGCTTTGCTAATCTTAAGTTCGATAATCCCAATAGCATTCAAGCCTTTTTTAAATCCATTAAAAACAGCCTTTGGGTAAATCCAAAGACTGTATCCCATTGCCCAAAGACTGAAAATACAAATTGGGAAATACTTCCAAAATCCAGTTGAGATCTCCCAACCAGCAATAAATCCTTCTCCTTTCCAAGAAGTGTCGCAGTTGTTTAATAAATGTTGGATGTCGTGAATGTGAATCACCTCTTTTCTGAATTTTGGATTTGGGAGTTTTAGATGAACCCCTAACACTCTCATTTCAAAAGAGTCTTTGTCAATTCCGCCATTTTCTGGGATTCCGTTTTTAAGATAAAAATCTATTAATAATTCATCTAATTTCATTTCTTAATTTTTAGAATTTTTCATGTTTCTATATAGAGATATTATCCAAAATAAATAGCTCTATATACAGAGGTTTGTAGCAATACAATAACTTATGAAAAAAGAAGAATTGGTTATGAAGACGAGCATAGGGGCATCGCATCGGTATAAATGTATAAAAAAAAACAATACATTTTTAAATAATTGTATTTTTGTGTCATTATGGATTCAATCACTCAAATTGTATTAGGTGCCGCTTGTGGCGAAGCCGTTCTCGGAAAAAAAATAGGCAATCGGGCTTTGTTGTTTGGGGCGATTGGTGGCACTATTCCAGATTTGGATGTGTTTATTGGAAAATTGCTGTTCAATAATGAAATTGATGCGATGGCCTTTCATCGCGGATTTATGCATTCATTTCTGTTTGCTATTTTTGCGGCCGTTGGATTTGGAATGTTGGTCTTTTGGATTTATAACCGTGGAAAACGCTTTGGCATGACCACTCAAAAGGAGTGGATGTGGTTGTTTTTTGCATCCATTTTCACACATCCAATTTTAGATTCGTTCACAGCGTATGGCACTCAATTGTTTGCGCCGTTTTCTAACTATCGAGTGGCGTTTAACAACATATCGGTTGCAGATCCTATGTACACGCTCCCGTTTTTGATTGCTTTAATTGTGGTGATGTGTTTTAATCGAACCTCGACGAAGCGTCGTTTGTTTTTACAGATTGGGCTAGGAGTGAGTTCGTTGTACATGTTGTTAACGTTGGCGAATAAACACCATGTAAATGGAGTGTACAAACAGTCTTTGGCAGATCAGAAAATTGAGTATTTACGGTTTCAAACTCAACCCACGATTTTAAATAATATCTTATGGTACGGAACTGCTGAAACCACTGAGGCGTATTATGTTGGGTTTTATTCGATTTTAGATGCCGAAGCAACTGTCAGTAAATGGCACAAACTACCTAAAAATCATGATTATATTGAAGGTATGCCCAAAGATTTAGAAACCTTGGCTTGGTTTAGTAGTGGGTTTTATAACCTGAATGAAACAGCCGATCCCGACACGTTTTTATTTAAAGATTTACGCTATCCATTGATGGACGAAAGCGATCCAAATTCTTCAGTTTTTAAATTTACCATTACTAAAAAAGGAGACCGTTGGGAAGCGGCACCGTTTTATGCGTCCGATGTTTCCTCGGATGCATTAGATTCTTTTTGGACCCGTCTAAAAGGGATTTAAGATAAAATTCCGACTGTTTTCATGCAGGCTTTCATCTTTTGATACGTTCGTTCGATGTCATTATCCAACCCAATTGAAAACCGAATCAGGCCTTCACCCAGTCCCATTTCTTTTTGTTCGTCTTCTGGGATTTCCGATGACGTAGAACTTCCTGGCGCACTAAACAAAGTTTTATGAAATCCTAAACTCACGGCCAAATACCCTAAATTTTCTTTTTGCATGAGCTCCATTAACGCATTGGCTTTTTCCAGACTTCCAGCATCAATGGTCATCATGCCACCAAAACCGTATTCTGAATGCATCATCTGTTTAAAAATAAGATGAGATGGATGAGATTCTAAACCAGGGTATACTGTTTTTAGTCCGTCTTTTTCAAATCTTTCGGCTAAATACAGGGCGTTTGCACTGTGTTGTTTGATTCGGATGTGAAGCGTCCGAAGGTTTTTTAAAATGGATGCAGACACACGACTGTCCATGGTGGAACCAAATAACATGCCAGCGCCATCAATAACGCTTCTTAAACGGTCAATCATTTCTTGCGTACCGCAAACGACACCACCCACCGTATCACTAGAGCCATTGATAAATTTGGTTAAACTATGAATCACAATATCCGCTCCTAAGGTTTTTGGTGAAATAGATAAAGGTGAAAACGTATTATCCACGACTAATTGTAAGTTGTGTTTTTTTGCAAGTTTAGAAAGCCCTTCAATGTCAGCAACTTCCAAGAGAGGATTACTCACCGATTCACAGTACAATACTTTTGTGTGTGGAGTAATGGCAGCTTCGACGACCGCTAGTTTGGTAATATCAACAAAGCTTGTTTGAATGTTGAGTTTGGGTGTAAAGTTTTTTAGAAATGCATAGGTACCTCCGTATATTGTACGACTCGAAACCACATGATCACCTGCTCCACAAAGTTGCATAAGTACCGCTGTAATGGCGCCCATTCCAGATCCAAAAACATTGGCGGTTTTGGTAGCTTCCATCGCTGCAAGGGCTTCCCCTAAGTATAAGTTAGAGGGCGTTGTGTGCCGTGCATATAAATGACAGCCGTCTGAGTTGCCTTCAAAAGTATCAGACATGGTTTTGGCAGACATAAAGGTAAAGGTCGTTGCATCTGAAATAGAGGGGTTGATGCCTCCAAATTCTCCAAAATATTGTAAGTCTTGTATGTTGTTTGCGGGTTTGAAAGCCATGATTGGTTAGATTGATTAGTCCTTCAAAGTTGATGAAATTTAGAATTATAAACAATAACTATCTTTATTTGCAATAAATAAATCTAAGTATTGACTTATATATAGATGAAAAATTTATATTTTTGAATTAATATTTATAGAATCAGAAATTTAATCAAAATGAAATTAGACACGATCGATACACAACTGTTGAATTTTCTTCAGGAGGATGCAAAACAAACTAATAAAGAGCTGTCTGCTAAGCTAGACATGTCGGTCACAGCCGTATACGAACGCATTAAAAAGCTCGAAAAGGCGGGAGTTATTGATAAATACGTTGCGTTGGTTAACAAACAAAGTGTTGGAAAAGCCTTTGTGGCGTTTTGCCATATAAAATTGGTTAAACATTCTCAAGAATTAGTCAATCAATTTGAAAAAGAAGTGGCCACTATTGACGAAGTTTTAGAAGCTTACCACCTGAGTGGTGATTATGATTATTTATTGAAAGTCCACGTAGAAGATATGGCGTCTTTTCGAAAATTTATGGTCAGTAAACTCACAAATATTGATCATATCGGTAGTAACAATAGTATGTTTGTGATTTCTGAAGTAAAACATACCACAGCTGTCAATATTTAGCCATCAAATTATTCTTCCATTGAATATATGTTTGTACTTTTGTTTAAATTAAAAAATAAATTATTATGAAATCATATGATGTTGCTATCATAGGATCTGGGCCTGGCGGCTATGTCGCTGCCATCCGTTGTGCTCAATTAGGAATGAAAACCGCAATTATTGAAAAATATGCCACTTTAGGGGGCACTTGTTTAAATGTTGGGTGTATTCCAAGTAAAGCTTTACTCGATTCATCGCACCACTACGAAGATGCCGTAAAACATTTTGAAACCCATGGAATTGAAATTCCAGGCGAAATCAAAATCAACCTTGAAAAAATGATTGGTCGAAAGCAAGCTGTTGTGGATCAAACTACTGGAGGAATTGATTTTTTAATGACTAAAAATAAAATTGATGTTTACCATGGGATGGGGGCTTTTAAAGATGCTACTCACATTACCATTAGTGGCGAATCTAACGAAGAAATTGAAGCTAAATATAGCATCATAGCAACCGGAAGTAAGCCAACGACCTTGCCATTTGCAACGGTTGATAAAGAATGTATCATCACTTCTACGGAAGCCTTGAAATTAAAAGAAATCCCAAAACACCTAATTATTATCGGTGGGGGAGTCATCGGCTTAGAATTAGGTCAAGTCTATAAACGACTGGGATCTGAAGTGACGGTCATCGAATATATGGACCGCATTATACCAACCATGGATGCTGGCTTGTCTAAAGAACTAAATAAAGTTTTTAGAAAGCAGAAATTTAACATCAATGTTTCTCACAAGGTCACTTCTGTCAAACGTAATGGAGATGAAATTACCGTAATTGCAGAAAACAAAAAAGGCGACCTAGTTGAATTTAAAGGGGATTATTGTTTAGTATCTGTTGGTCGTAGCCCTTATACCGCTGGATTAAATGCTGAATCTGCAGGTGTAAAGTTAACCGACCGTGGACAAGTAGAAGTAAACGGACATTTACAAACGTCTGCATCTAATATTTATGCTATTGGTGATGTCGTCAAAGGAGCCATGTTGGCGCACAAAGCCGAAGAAGAAGGGGTGTTTGTCGCCGAAACTATCGCAGGTCAAAAACCACATATCGATTATAATTTAATTCCTGGTGTTGTATATACATGGCCAGAAGTTGCTTCTGTCGGAAAAACAGAAGAACAGCTAAAAGAAGCAGGTATTGCCTACAAAACAGGCCAGTTTCCAATGCGTGCATTGGGACGTAGTCGTGCTAGTATGGATCTAGATGGTTTTGTTAAAATACTAGCCGATAAAACCACTGATGAAGTCCTAGGCGTTCATATGATAGGTGCGCGTTGTGCCGATTTAATTGCAGAAGCCGTTGTGGCGATGGAATTTAGAGCGTCTGCTGAAGATATTTCAAGAATGTCACATGCACATCCAACTTTTGCAGAAGCCATTAAGGAAGCTGCTTTAGCCGCTACTGAAGATCGAGCACTGCACATCTAAGAATTCTTTCCTATATTTTATAAACCCTCCTTAATGGAGGGTTTTTTTGTTTTTAATCATTTTTTTTTCTCGTATATACCTTAATAGTTATTATTTTTTAATATATTTAACTAGTTGACTGACAGTGTTTTGTATAAGTAATTTATGAAATAGTTAAACAAAACCTTTATTAACAGATTTGAGACATATCAAAAATGCCCCAATGATAATACCCAAACCTAACTTTGAAAGAAAATTACCTATCAAGTAAACTAACAGATCAAGCGTTAGTGGATTTAATTATAACTACGGGAAATCCTGCATTGTTTAAAATTTTGTACGAGCGTTACAGCCAAATGGTTTTAAATAAGTGTATGAGCTTTTCAAAAAATAGCCAGGAAGCTGAAGATCTTTGTCAAGATATATTTTTAAAACTACTCGATAAAATTTCTACTTTTAATGGAACTTCCAAATTTTCTACATGGCTATACGCATTCACTTTTAACCATTGCGTAAATCATTACCATAGAAATAAGTTTAATAAGTTTGAGAAAAATGCGGCTAATATTGAGCAAATGTGTGATGAATTTATCAGCCAATCCAATGAAGAGGACTTTAGTAAACTTCTTAAATTAGAAAAATTAAAAGAAGCCATGAACATGATTTCTGTTCATGACAAGCAAATTTTGATCTTAAAATACCAAGAGTTCAAGAGCATCAAAGAATTAGTCGTCTTTTATAATGTTGGAGAAAGTGCAATCAAAATGAGATTAAAACGCGCAAAAGAAAAGCTATTAACCGTTTATAA
>Ga0115549_1002647_pt1 | contig 10004 bp, 10 predicted proteins | sample COGITO_mtgs_1004_2_FD_87176 | JGI IMG/M metagenome (GOLD analysis project Ga0115549, IMG submission 87176) | Pelagic marine microbial communities from North Sea - COGITO_mtgs_100430 | ecosystem: Environmental > Aquatic > Marine > Epipelagic | place: Germany:Helgoland, sampling site Kabeltonne...
GTTGCGGATAAACGCGTTTTCCCTGCAATAGATATCTTGAAGTCTGGAACAAGAAAAGAAGAGCTTTTAGTAGACCCGACTGATCTAGCAAAGACATTTGTATTACGAAGGATTTTAAACCCAATGGGAACAACAGACGCTGTTGAGTTCTTACTCGGTAAACTAAAGGCAACAAAATCAAATTCTGAATTCTTTGATTCTATGAATACATAAAAAAATATATAAAATCAAAAGGTTGTGCATGTCTGATATCATTTTTGCACTAGCTAGTGCTAAAGGAAGAGCGGGTGTTTCCATAATAAGAATATCGGGAGCAAACAGTATTTGTTCTTTAGAAAAACTTGTTAAAAAGAAACTTCCAGTTGATGGTAGGTGTCTCAGAAAAATTTATGATCTAGAAAATAATATTATTGATGAAACATTAATACTTACATTTAAAGAAAAAGCTAGTTTTACTGGAGATGAAGTTGTTGAAATACATTGTCATGGTAGTACAGCGGTCGTTTCATACATATTAAGAACATTAAGTGATTTACGTGGTTTACGTATTGCAGAGCCAGGTGAATTTACAAGAAGAGCTCTTGAAAACGGTAAATTAGACTTAACACAAGTAGAAGGATTAGCTGATTTAATAGAGTCAGAAACAGAAGCACAAAGACGTTTAGCTATGAGGTCTATGGGTGGTGCATTATCAAAAAAGGTTCAAAGGTGGCGTATTGATTTAATTCGAGCTGTAAGCCTCATTGAGGCAACAATTGACTTTGCTGATGAAGACATACCGGTGGATGTAACTCCAGAAGTTTTGGAACTTATAAATAAAACACAAACAGATTTAAAAACAGAAATACAGGGATCTTTTGCAGCCGAGCGAATTAGAGAAGGTTTTGAGGTAGCAATCGTCGGTGCACCCAACATAGGAAAATCTACTTTATTAAATGCATTAGCTGGCCGAGATGCAGCAATTACTTCAGATATAGCAGGAACTACAAGAGATGTTATAGAGGTAAAAATGGATATAGATGGTTACGCAGTTACACTGTTAGACACAGCGGGATTACGAGACACATCTGATAAAATTGAAAAAATTGGTGTTGATTTAGCAATAAGTCGAGCAGAAAAAGCGGATCTACGTGTCTTCATTACGCAGGATGGATCTGTCACTGGTTCAATGCTGACGCCAGATAAAAATGATATTTTAACCATTGGAAAATGTGATTTAATTAACAATACAAAGACTCTAGCAATATCAGGCAAAACAGGTGATGGATTAGATGCGCTGTTGAAAGAAATATCACTTAAACTCACAAACTTATCTATAGGTGCGCAAACAGCGACGAGAGAAAGACATAGGGTTGCAATGATAAGTGCACAGAAATATCTTGATGCAGGTAAGTTACTTGTAAGTGATGAATTAGAACTATCAGAACTTGCTTCATCTGAATTCCACCAAGGAATTCAGTGTTTAAGTTCATTAATAGGATCAGTTGGTGTTGAGGACCTATTAGATGAAATATTCTCAAGCTTTTGCTTGGGTAAATAGTAAATGAATAATATTAACTGTAATAATTCAGCTCTTCCCCTTTGTGTTTGATATGCAGTATAGATGTAAATTAAATATTAACGGGTGTTTCACGTGAAACAATATGATGTAATTATAATTGGTGGTGGTCATGCCGGGGCAGATGCCGCTCATGCAGCATGGAGGGTGGGTGCAAAGACAGCATTAATTACTCACAAATTTAAATCTATAGGTGAAATGTCTTGCAACCCAGCTATTGGTGGGCTTGGAAAAGGTCACTTAGTTCGTGAAATTGATGCATTAGATGGATTAATGGGTCGTGTAGCGGATAAATCAGGTATTCAGTTTAGACTTTTAAACAGAAAAAAAGGCCCAGCAGTTCAGGGTCCAAGAACTCAAGCAGATCGAGCACTTTATAGAAATGCTATGCAGAATGAATTCAAAAATATAGATGGTTTGGATGTAATCGAGGCTGAAGTATCTGATTTAATAATGAAAGATGATTCTATAGGGGGGGTCATACTAGCCGATAGAAGTGAGGTACACTCAAAGACTGTTGTTTTAACAACAGGAACTTTTCTTAGAGGAATTATTCATATTGGAAATGTTAGTCGTCCTGGTGGGCGAATGGGCGATAAGCCTGCAATTCCATTAGCTGAGCGGTTGGATAGTTTTAGATTGCCAATGGGCCGTCTAAAAACTGGAACGCCGCCGCGCCTTGATGCCAGAACAATCAACTGGAGTTTATTAGAAACGCAGGCCGCTGATGAGGACCCTAGCCTATTTTCTTTTCTTTCTAAGAAGTCAGATATACCACGCCAGATTAAGTGTGGTATTACACACACAAATCTAACAACACATACAATAATACAAGAAAACTTAGAAAAATCAGCAATGTATGGTGGTAAAATTGATGGTGTTGGGCCACGATACTGCCCGTCAATTGAGGATAAGATTGTAAGGTTTGCTGAAAAAGATAGCCACCAAGTATTCTTAGAACCCGAAGGTTTAAATGATTATACGATATATCCAAACGGCATTTCTACCAGTCTGCCAGAAGATATTCAAAATGAATATGTTCATTCTATGCTTGGGTTAGAAAAAGCAAAAATTTTACAGCCAGGATATGCAATTGAATATGATTACGTAGACCCAAGAGCGTTAAAGCATACGTTAGAACTAAAAGATACTAATGGTTTTTACCTTGCTGGACAAATAAACGGTACAACCGGATATGAGGAGGCTGCCGCACAGGGGTTGGTTGCTGGTTTAAATGCAGCAAGAGCGGCTCTATCTAAAACCCCAATTATTTTTGATAGAGCACAAGCTTATATAGGTGTTATGATTGATGATTTGGTTACCCGTGGCGTTACTGAACCATACCGTATGTTTACCAGTCGTGCAGAATATAGATTATCATTACGGGCGGACAATGCTGATCAAAGATTAACACCATTAGGTATTAAGTGTGGATTGGTCCAAGAAAAAAGGCGTAACTTATTTAACGCTAGGCTTGAAATTTTGAACAACGCCAAATCCTTACTTAACTCTTATTCGATCACACCCACACAGGCAAAAAAAGCTGGTATTTCTATTAAGCAAGATGGCATTCATAGGTCCGCTATGGATTTATTATCTTTTAAAGGTGTTGATTTGCAAAAGCTAACTAATATTTGGCCAGATTTATCGAGTTTGGATAAAGCTGTAAGAGACCAGTTAGAAAAAGATGCAGTTTACGTAAATTATATAGATCGTCAGTCATCAGCGGTTGAAGCTATGAGAAAAGATGAGCAGTTATCTATACCAGAAAATTTTAACTTTAAAGGTATTTCAGGCTTATCTAATGAAATAAAGCAAAAGTTAGCACAATCACGTCCATCAACATTAGCTCAAGCAGGAAGAATTGAAGGAATGACACCAGCAGCATTGGCGTTAATACTTACATCAATTAGAAGATCAGATGTGAAGAAAAGTGCATGAACGAAGAGACTTCAAAGCTTGAGCTAATGAGACTTTGCGATGTTTCACGTGAAACAATGGACCGATTAGAGGTATACTCTAAATTACTTGAAAAATGGAATCCAGCAATTAACCTGGTATCAAAAACTACATTAAAGAATAAATGGCACAGACATTTCTTGGATTCTGCTCAATTGTGGCAACACTTACCAAATTATGCTAAAACCCTTGTAGATATAGGTTCTGGAGCAGGTTTTGCTGGCCTAGTTCTGGCAATTATAGCCCTAGAGAAAAAACCACTATTAAAATTTGTACTTATTGAGAGTGATTCAAGAAAGTGTGCATTTATGAGAAATGTTTCACGTGAAACAGGTATTGATATAAATATATTAACAAATAGAATAGAAAATGTGGAAGGACTACAGGCAGATATTGTTACTGCAAGAGCATTAGCAACACTTTCTCAACTGCTAACGTACAGTAAAGATATACTTAAAGATGGTGGAACATGTTTGTTCTTGAAGGGTGATACTTATGTTAATGAGGTTTATGAAGCAAAAAAATCTTGGGATTTCATGCTAAAAGAAAGACAAAGTGTAACGCATCAAAACGGGCGCATTTTACAACTGACTGGAATAAAGCATGCGGGTTAAACTTAAAAGAATAGTTTCTATTGCTAATCAAAAAGGTGGTGTTGGTAAAACTACAACAGCTATTAATATGGCTGCTGCGATAGCAACTAAGGGACATAAAGTTCTTGTAATAGACCTTGATCCTCAAGGAAATGCCTCTACAGGATTGGGTATCTCTCCCGAAAATAGAAAATATACAGCATATGATGTTTTAGTTGACGGTATTGATATAAATGAAGCAATTATAAAAACACATGTTAAAAACTTATCACTAATAACATCCAATACGGATCTCAGCTCAGCAGACGCAGAACTAATGAACGACAAGGGTCGACTAATTAAACTGCGTAACGCTATAGAAAAAGTTAAGGGGTTCGATTATGTTTTCATTGATTGTCCTCCGTCGCTTAACTTACTAACAATAAATGCATTCGCTGCAAGTGACTCTGTCTTAGTACCTTTACAATCAGAGTTTTATGCATTGGAGGGTCTATCACAATTAATCTTGACTGTTAGAGAAGTGCGTGAGGCGTTAGGAACCTCATTGTTTATTGATGGTGTGGTTTTAACTATGTTTGATAAAAGGGTTAAACTTGCACAACAGGTTGAAGTTGATGTTCGAGATAACTTAAAGGATTTAGTATATAAAACCATTATACCTAGAACTGTACGGCTTTCTGAAGCGCCGTCTTATGGTGAAACAATCCTTGAATATGACGCTTCAGGTCGCGGGGCAGAAGCATATGTTTCTCTAGGGGCTGAGTTTCTAATTAGAGATAAGGTTAAACAAAGATAAATTTAGGTATTGGATATTAAAATGAGTAAAAAAAGAGACCGCAAAGGATTAGGGCGTGGATTATCCGCTTTAATGGCAGATATTGATGGTGATACTAAAAAAACACCAGACACAACTTTAATTACTTCAACCAATATTTTGCCTATTGAGAAAATCATAGCAAACCCTGATCAACCGCGCCAAGACTTTAATAAAGATGATTTAGAAGACTTGGCTAGATCCATTGCCTCAAGAGGTATAATCCAACCAATAATAGTAAGGTTATCTCCTGAAAACAATGAGTTGTACCAAATTGTAGCAGGTGAGAGAAGGTGGCGAGCTGCACAGAAAGCACAGTTACATGAGGTTCCTGTTGTGGTTCGCGACTTCACGGACGAAGAGCTATTAGAAGTTGCTATTATTGAAAATGTACAAAGATCAAATTTAAACCCATTAGAAGAGGCTCTTGGTTATCAATCTTTGATAGATAATTTCAGTTATACTCAAGACCAGGTAGCTTCTGGTTTAGGAAAAAGTAGAAGTTATATTGCAAACCTATTAAGATTATTAAATTTACCAGAAAAAGTACAAAACTTTGTACGCAATGGAGCGCTTTCTGTGGGGCATGCAAGAACTTTGGTTGGTAATAAACAGGCTGTTGCATTGGCTAATATTATGATTGAAGAAAAAATGTCTGTAAGGGAAGCAGAAAGATATGTAAAACAAAGGCTTAGTAGGAAAAAAATAAATAAAACCATACAGAAAAAAGATTCAGATACTTTGGCAATAGAAGCCGATTTATTTTCTAATATTAAAATGAAAGTATCAATAGACCATAAAGAATTGAGTGGTGATGGAAAAGTTATAATTTCATATAAAAATTTAGATGAATTAGATAGGTTATGTTCTATTTTGACGGACGTGTCCAAATAAAGCTTAAAACTATACATAATATTAAAATTTGAAATGAAATTATTTTCCAACCCAAGCCTATATAGATAGGTATTAATAAAGCAATAAGTATACAAAAGGTGGCATTTTTTTTTGACTTTAAGCTTATGGAGCGATTATTTTGCCAATCATATATTGGAGGGCCAAGTTTTGGATGCTTAATGAGCCAATCGTGTATCCTTGTAGATGAGCGAGCAAAGAAAAATGCTGCCAAGAGCAAAAAAGGTACAGTAGGTAGTAAAGGTAATACAATACCAATAAGAGCCAAAAGAAGTGTAATAAAGCCAAAAAATAACCATACTATTTTCATAAATTAATACCTGTTTACTTTAAATTAAAAGATCTTTTATTACGGTATTCAAAATAATTTTGCCACGTTGTGTTGCAATAAGGTTATTATTATTAACCTTCAATAAACCATTTTGTATATTCTTATCAATAACTTGATTGTCTAAAGCGGTACCACAAAGATTCTCAAACCTGTTCATATCTAGCCCCTCAGTTAAACGTAATGACATCATTAAATATTCGGATGCTTGGTCTCTTGGTTTAATGATCTCATCATCGCTTGTTGCGGTGCCTTTTAATTCTACGTTCCGAAGCCAATCTTCTGGGTTTTGGGTTGTTACTGTTGCAATTCGATTGCCTTTGCTTGTTATTCTGCCGTGTGCACCTGGACCAACACCTACATAATCACCATAACGCCAGTAAATTAAATTGTGACGTGATTCAGCTCCATTAAGTGCATGATTTGATATCTCATAAGCTGGCATGTTATTTAGAAATGTGAGTTCTTGGGTCGCATCATACATATCAGCGGCCAAGCCGTCATCTGGCAGACCTTTGAGTTTCCCACGGTCGTATAAATCACCAAACCGAGTGCCTGCCTCTATGGTCAGTTGGTATAAAGATAAGTGATCAACGGCCATTGCACTTGCTTCTAATAATTCGGCCTTCCAGTCACTTATTAATTGTCCTTGTCTAGCATATATCAGGTCAAAACTAACCCTATGAAAGTATTTTTTAGCAATATCAAAAGCGTTACGCGCTTCAATCACAGTATGCATTCGACCCAATGCTTTTAAATCATTATTACGTAAAGATTGTATACCCATAGAGAGGCGATTAACACCGGCATTGCTAAAATCTGAAAACTTTTGAGCTTCTACAGAAGTGGGGTTTGCCTCTAAAGAAATTTCTATATCTGGCGCTAATTCCCACAATAATGAAATTTCATTAATGATACCGGATACAGTTTCTGGCTCCATTAGACTAGGTGTTCCTCCGCCAAAAAATATAGTGTTTACTATTCTACCTGATGTACGAGATGCATTATTTTTTAATTCAAGGCAAATAGCTGTAAGCCACCTTTTTTGATCGACAGATTTGCGTACATGGGAGTTAAAATCACAATATGGACATTTTGCTGCACAAAACGGCCAGTGAACATAAATGCCAAAGCCACCATTTTTCCAATCATGTATCAATTTTTTAATGCTGTAATTTCAATTTCAATTAACATTTCTGGTTTAATCATATTAGCAATAACCATAGTTGCTGCGGGGCGGATATTGCCCATATACTTTTCTAAAACAGGAGCAGCATTATCTACCAGTTTTGAAGATGTTAATGTATATTGGACTCGCACAGTATCTGATAAAGAAAAACCACCCTCTATAAGTGATTTTTGGATGGTTTCAAAACAATTGGTAGCCTGGCTAAATATATCATTTGGCATAATCATTGTTTTATAATTATAGCCTGTAACGCCAGAAACAAAAGCCCAATTTCCTACTATAACTGCACGGCTGTAACCTAATTTTTTCTCAAAAGACGACCCACTTGAAATCAACTTTTTCATCACACTCTATCCCTTCAAGCAATTTTGTATAAATTTTCCAAATGCATCTGCTCTATGGCTTATTAAATGTTTATCATGAGGAGTAATTTCTCCAAAAGTTTGGCTCATTCCACTTGCAATAAACATTGGATCATAACCAAACCCATTACTTCCTCTAGGTGGCCATGCAATCTCTCCCTTAACGCTCCCTTCAAATATTTCATCATGCCCATCTGGCCAAGCTAAGCACAAAGTGCAGCAAAACTTTGCTTTGCATGGCATTTTAGAGTGTTGAATTTTATTCCATATCTTTGACATTGCCATAGAAAAATCTCGACCATTTGGTGTTTCAGCCCAATCAGCACTATACACACCTGGTGCACCATCCAATATTTCTACAGAAAAGCCACTATCATCAGAAAGTGCAGGTTTGTTTGATGATTTTGCAGCATAATGTGCTTTTATACGTGCATTACCAACATATGTATTTTCTGTTTCGTCTGGTTCATTTAATCCTAAATCACCCGCAGATGTAACTTTTATTCCAAAAGGATTTAATAAATCGGCAATTTCTTTAAGCTTACCTTTATTATGACTTGCTAGAATAATATGTTTTTCTGTAAGTTTTCGCATTAGGATATAGCTGTCTTCTGTGCTTTTATTAATTCAGATATACCTTTTTCAGCTAAATCCATAAGGGTATCAAATTCTGATCGATCAAATGTTGCACCTTCAGCAGAACTTTGAATTTCAATTAGTCCTTTTGATTCAGTCATTACAAAATTTGCATCAGTTCCAGCTTCACTATCTTCTGCATAATCTAAATCTAAAACAGGTTGTCCACCGTATATTCCACACGATACCGCTGCAACGTGTTCAGTTAGTGGATCTTCTTTAATATCACCAGCCTTGATCATAGCATTTATTGCTAACCTCAGGGCGATCCAACCACCAGTAATGGACGCACATCTTGTTCCACCATCTGCCTGCAATACGTCACAATCTACAGTTATCTGTCTTTCGCCTAAAGACAATCGATCAACACCTGCGCGTAATGACCGTCCTATCAATCTCTGAATTTCTTGAGTTCTACCAGATTGTTTGCCTGAAGCAGCTTCACGCCTGTTTCGTGAGCCAGTTGATCTTGGCAACATACCATATTCAGCTGTGACCCACCCCATTCCAGTATTTCTCAGCCAAGGAGGTGTTCTGTCTTCAACACTTGCTGTGCAAAGTACATGTGTATCTCCGCATTTTATTAAACATGAACCTTCAGCATGTTTAGTAAAACCTACTTCAACTTCAATTGGACGCATTACGTCAATAGCTCTGCCAGATGGGCGCATTAGAATTCTCCTATAATATTTTATGTTGATACAAGTAATGAGCAATAGGCGCAAACCTAGATTGACCTAGTAGAGAAAGGTTTTTAATATAAAAGCTGACCCATGGAAGGGGCGCACGTGATAGAATCCAGCCAACATTCAATTGATGATCTCAATGTCCGAAGCAAAGAAGTTTTTCGACTGCTGGTTGAGTCGTATCTTGACACAGGAGATCCTGTTGGATCACGTACATTAACGCGCAGCTTAAGTGAAAACATTTCAGCAGCAACGATTAGAAATGTTATGAATGATTTAGAGTTTTTGGGCTTATTGAATGCACCACATGTATCGGCAGGGCGAATACCCACTGAAAGTGGATTAAGGCTTTTTGTTGATGGTTTGTTAGAAGTTGGAGACATTAACACTCAAGAACGTAAGGAAATTGATGCGTCGCTTGATCATACTAATGATATGGCGTCTGTATTAGATAAAGCTGGTACTATGCTTTCAGGCCTTACTCAGGGCGCTAGTGTCGTTATGGCGCCAAAGTCTGAAGCTCCAATAAAGCATATTGAATTTGTTTCTCTTGCTCCTGACCGCGCATTGGTAGTTTTAGTAACTGAAGATGGAAATGTTGAAAACCGAATGTTTAATCCACCTCTTGGTCAGACACCATCATCAATGAGAGAGGCAGCTAATTTCTTGAATTCAATTGTTTTTGGCCACACAATTAGTGACTTGCGCAACGTGGTTGATAGGCATGTTGAAAAGCACCAAAAAGATTTAGATATATTGTCTCAAAAAATGATAAAAGATGGTGTAGCGGTTTGGGCAAAAGATCAGGGATCAGAAGCAAGGTTAATTGTGCGAGGGCGATCAAATTTATTAGATGATGGGCAATCAGATGAAGATATGGAACGTATTAAATCATTATTTGATGATTTGGAGCAAAAAAAAGATATTAGTCAATTTTTAGATCTTGCAGAACAGGGTGACGGTGTGA
>Ga0115549_1002667_pt1 | contig 9965 bp, 8 predicted proteins | sample COGITO_mtgs_1004_2_FD_87176 | JGI IMG/M metagenome (GOLD analysis project Ga0115549, IMG submission 87176) | Pelagic marine microbial communities from North Sea - COGITO_mtgs_100430 | ecosystem: Environmental > Aquatic > Marine > Epipelagic | place: Germany:Helgoland, sampling site Kabeltonne...
CAGTGCTAATGCCAACAATACAATAGCGATCCACAAACCGATCGTACTGGTTTTTTTGAGGTTCGCAACTGGTGCTAGGCTCGGCTGCTCGGTAGCAGCGCGAACTCTCGCAGAAAGGGTTTCTTCGCCATCTAGGCTTAAGAGCGGGGAAAGTTGCGGTTCTTTTCGCTCATCGCTATCGCGCTGACTCATAAATGGCTCCCTGTCCTCAACAACAGGCGTATCGGCCTGGACTTTTGCATTGTGGCAATTTGTTGTAGCAGCGTTCTGGCGCTAGCCATGTTCTAGGCTCTGCAGTATAACTGATTCAAGTGTAAGCGATTTAGACTGAAAAAAATAGCGCCGCTGCGCTTGACCCATTCTATTGACAAAGTCAAACTTGCTAGGGCGCGTAGACATTAAACGCGCGACCCTGCTGGCGTTCATTTTTTTCTCAACAAGAAGAGCTGATCGCAGCTGAGTCCATCTCAACAGCTTGTCTACAAGAGTAGTTCGACGCATTTGAGGGAAAAAGGAGCCCAGCCCTCGGGGTTTAAATGTCCACGCGCCCTCACCAAGTCAACGCTTATTTTTATACCACTCACTGTTACAATGCTCGTTTATTTGAAAGGCCGCTCCTATGATGCATGCACATCAACATTTTTTACAGCAACTGTATACAACTGATCTCTTTTCCCGCAGTGTCAGCAAACAAGTGTGCGCCGCGTTGGAAGAAGATCTCGGGAGCGGTGATATTCATGGCGGACTCTACTCTGCGGATCAACGTGTACAAGCGCGAATTATTAGCCGTGAAAACGCAATTTTGTGCGGTAAGCCTTGGGTCGAAGAAGTTTTTCGCCAGCTTGGTGATCACGTCAAACTCAATTGGCTAATCGCTGAAGGTGAAAGAGTGACCGCCGATCAAACTATTGTCGAGCTCACCGGACCAGCTGCGCCCCTCCTCGCAGGCGAGCGCTGCGCGCTGAATTTTATGCAGTTGTTAATGGGCTGTGCAACCACTACTGCCCAGTTTTTATCTCATCTTGAGGGGAGCCAAACCAAATTGCTCGATACCCGCAAAACAATTCCTGGTTTAAGGCTCGCCCAAAAATACGCGGTGTGTATCGGCGGCGGTAACAACCACCGTATCGGGCTATGGGATGCGTTTTTACTCAAAGAAAATCATATTGCAGCAACTGGTAGCTTGATCGCGGCGATCGATAAAGCTCGCAAACTTAGTCCTAGCCAATTTTTAGAAATTGAAGTTGAAACACTCGAACAGCTTGAACAAGCCATAGTCGCGGGCGTTGATCGGATTCTACTCGATAATTTCCCGATTGAGATGCTGCAGCAAGCCGTGCAGCTTCGAGAACAACACCAAAGCCAGGTTCAGCTTGAGGCCTCAGGAAATGTCACCGAATTGACCCTTGGACAAATTGCCGCAACTGGCGTTGATTATGTGTCAACCGGTGCAATGACCAAACATGTGCAAGCTATTGATCTTTCGCTGAGAATCTACTAACCCTCTTTAGGGAGTCGCTAGTGCCAAATAGGCGAGCGATACAAGATCGTGAGCATAGCCCATTCAGCACCAGTGATTAGGGAGCGTTAATAGCAAATTGGTGAGAGAATTAAGCGTTTAAAATCGCTTCAAGAGCGCCTTGCACCGTATTACTTATGCATTGAGCTACTTTAATAAACCCAAGACACGCAATATTGCGCTGTTGCGGCGCGCGCATACAGATTTGAGCATGAATTCGCGGCGCTGGCGCCCGTAGGGTCTGCAAGCTATGCAACACATTCATGGCTCGCGACAGCACGCCCTGCTTACCAGTTAAGCCAATCAGCGTATTGTTGTTGTGCTCAATTGATGATGAAAGCCGGGATAGATCGGTGGAGATACGAGAGAAACTTGCTGATCTAATCATGTTCTAACACCCTTTGACCCTTTCGCCTCGGCCCTATGCCGTTGCCGTGGAAGTATTATGGGATGAGGATATGACAGTTTAGCGACTTAGTGCATTGGTGGTTTAAACACGGCTTTGTTGATCGGGCAATGTTTAACTAGTCGCTGGCGCGAAATAGGCGAGCAACCAAGATCGAGGCGAAAATGTTCGAAAAAGCGCAGTTTACTTGGGGTAAATAAACGTATACTTTTCCATTTTGAGGTCATTTTCAACAATGCCTCTTAACACCGAAAGTGCGAGCGCAGCCATTTCGCGCCAGTGACTAAATACTACCCTGCGGACTTCTGAGCCCGGCAGTCGCTACCAATACAGCAATATAGGCTATATGGTTTTAGGTAAATTGGTGTCAAGAGTTTCTGATTGCAGCTTTTGCCAATATTTAAAAACCTATATTTTTGAGCCCCTCAATATGACCGCAACCGATTTTAATGCTAAAAACGAGAGTGCCGTTAAGGGCTATCAACTCAGAAAAGGTAGCCAGGAAACGGCAACACAGTTTATTGTAAAATCAAACTATGGCGGGCACGCAGGTCTTTATTCGAATGCTGTAGACTTGCAAAAATGAATGTCATTTTGGCTAAAGACCGATGACAATGACAGTACTTTGGTACTCTAAGCGAAAGCCGAGATACCCAACATGCGCTTCTAGCCTCTATACCTGAATCTTACGGCTATGGTTTAAGAAACTTCGCTTATGCAGGTGATGTTTTAAGTGGCCATGCTGGTGGAATACCTGGTTTTAACAGCTTCATGTTATGGTCGCGAAAATACGGTATTGGAATTGTCGCGATGAACAATAGCACCAACCCAAAAGTTTGGTCGCTTTGTCTTGATTGGATGAAACACTATGTTGATTTACAAGAGCGTACTCAATATCCGCCGACTATTCGTGAAATAGTGGCAGCGCGCGGCGTACAGCTTTTGAAGCTCATCGGTACTGAAGCTTGGGATATATCTCGGGCTCGAGCCTGCTTCGCAGACAATGTGTTTCACGACAACTGTATGGATACACTTAAAAACAGCCTCCTAGAACTTAATCCAAACAAACTTGAAGTGCATACAGAAAACAACCTTACAGCGACGATTCGCTCAATTGAAGACAAAAAACCAGTGTTGTTCTATAGTCTATCTCCAGTAGCTGGCAACCAAATACAAGAGATCAGTATAGTGTAAATCCGATTACATTAATGCCTATTATACGTATTAATAGTACTCAGATACTTGGCAACCCTAGCAAAAGAAACTTTGCCATCAGAAACTATTTCATTAACTGAACAGGTGCAGCCAGCGGCGCGCCGGTGAACCGAAACAAACCGATGGTGCGTTCACCGGCATTTGGTGGTGAACGATGCACTAACGCGTCAGGTCGAATATCGTTTTCAGAGGCGCTACTTGGCGCAGCGCCTCTGAAAATAAGTAATTCGTTTGGCTTACTACGCTCGACGCGGTCCTCCGGGACGGGCGAGCCATCCTCACAGGTCACCGAGTTACCTTGCATCATGAGATCACGAGTATTTTTCTTAGATACGAATTCGGTAGTGCCGGTACCTTGGACGGTTAAACACATCACTATTCTATATCGCCCTTGATCATTGTGAAAATTTGGAGCGCCTTGTTGGGCTCGCCAACGTTTGAGCTCAAGAGTGTGAGGTTTAAGCATCGGCGTAAACTTAGCCATACCATCATATTTTGAAGCAGCGATATGGATTTGGTTTGCAAGCTTGGTCAATGGCTTTGCAAGCGATGAGACATCTAAAGTGCACTTTGCAACAACAGCTTCAGATTCATGCCCTGATAGCGCGGTTTGCGGCGCTTCGCTAAAAAACGTACGCAGCTGGGACAGCGCACTATCACTTAATTCTATAGCGCAAAAGCCATCACAAGCCATTTGCTCACCAAGGCTTGCACACCTGTCTAACGGCAAATCTATCGCCTTGACAGCCTCATCTAAGGCCGGGAGTTCGACAATATTTTGAATATTACCAACACTCTGATCGGTGGCAGTGCACATATCTGAATGCAGGCTGGTGGCTGACGTGATACGTGGGGGGATGGACTTATCAGTTTTAGAAATATTTTGTAGATAGGAAGGTGGTTGTAGAGTAGCGCTGCCAGTTGGCATAAACGGCGATGGATACACCGACTGCGGTGATGTCGGCCATTGACTTTTCACTTCGCTACCTTTCAAACAATTACTTGAGTAATTATTGTACTGAAAGCAAATAAAGTGATGTCGCATAGTTTTGTGGAGATGCAGTGTCGTTATATTTCACAAAAGCCTTTTTAGCCAAGTTCAATAGATTTGTATAGGTTAATTCTTACGAATAAAACAGTGTTACGTCAGTTGCAACTGAGCGGTAAATCATTCCTCGATCAACACTCCTACCCGCTCAAGCCTGACCGTAGTTCTGCGATTGCGTTGTCGCTTGGCAGCGCTCGTATTGCGCGCAACTGGAAACCGCTCGCCGTGATAACGCACCTCAAGTTGGTCTTCCGGAACTCCGAGGCTTTTGAGGCGCTTAGCAACTGCCTCAGCACGGTTTTTAGATAATTCCCAGTTGTAACCATCGCCACCTACCTCATCGGTGTGACCGTCCACAATGATCTTTTTGACCGTAGGATCAATTTTCAAATAGCCTTCAAGTAGTTTGAGTCGGGCATCGTATTTCCCGCGAACATTGCTTTTATCGGTATCAAATAAAATCGTCGAGCGCTCGAGCTGATCAAAATTATGCGAGTACAGACCGCTCAGGCAACGCTGATATTCTATATACGCTTGAGTGAAATTGACACTTGAGACTTGAATGCTCACACGATGCTTCGTATACCAGCCCGGATGATCGATTTGCACAAACAAACCAGCTTCAAGCATATCGAGAAATTGCGCCGCAATGGGATCAAGTGCAAGCACCGGCCGATGACCGACCGTTGTTGACCCACTACCGACCAACTGCAGGGGCAATTGGTCATGCCATTCCGGAGTCGCTTGGTAGAACTGGGCTTCGGCGCTGATCAAGACTCGCTTATTGGAATCAAGCCAAAAACGCTGAGTCTCACCAGCGGGTTGCGCGAAAACACCCTTACCGTAGGCAGGAATTGGTTGGCTGAGTCGACAGGCTAATGGGGAGCTTTCGACTTGCCAGCGAGCTTCATCAACATCAGCGCGATATACATGGGCTAAGGCGCTCTGAGTGAGCACATAGCTTGAAAGCATTGCTAGAGCGCTGAAGTAGCGTGCAAATCGCCCGCGACGACTTGCGAGGCAAACCGACCAGGGACTTTTCGAATGTGTCATCGTATCTCTTGCATCCATGCATAGATTGAAGCAAAATCGGGGCCAATTGATCACCAAGCCCTGCTTATCAATAAGTGCAGCCTACCAACAAGTACGTTAAGCGAATCAAATTGAGCAGGCGCTGGATTCACAGCTAACACATTCAGTAGATGAGTAAAGACTATGAAAATCGGTTTCGCTGGCGTTGGTAATATGGCTCAGGCGATTATTAATGGCCTACTCGAGCAGCCTGAATCCGCCTATTCACTTTACGGTTTCGCGCCGAGCGGCCCGAAATCGCCCACCTCCAAATGGCAACGCGTTCAATGGCTGGCAAGCAATTTCGAGCTCGCCCAAACCGTTGATCTACTGGTACTTGCAGTCAAGCCCCATATGATTAAAACGGTGCTTGGTGAACTGCAGGACGTGCCGAAGCTGCCACTTCTTGTGAGCTTAGCAGCTGGCACCACCACAGCCACGATTCGTGACTGCTGTCGCGATGACCAGCTTAACGGTATTGCCCGAGTCATGCCAAACACGCCATCGGCTGTTGGCGCTGGCATGTCTGGCCTGTTTGCAACTGAGCAAACCAATGCTGAAGGTAAGCAAGCAATTGAAACAATCTTCCAAAGCGTTGGTAGTACGTTATGGCTTGCGGATGAAGACCAATTTCACGCGCTCACCGCCATTTCTGGCAGCGGACCAGCCTACTATTTTATGTTTACGGCTGCGCTTATCGAAGCAGGTCAAGCCGCTGGATTGAGCCAGGCGCAAGCCCATCAACTCGCAATAGCAACCGCCCATGGCGCTGGTCAACTCATGCAGCAAAGCGATGTAGACCCAAAAACACTACAGCAACAAGTCACCTCGCCTAACGGCACGACTCATGCAGCGACCACGAGCCTTGCAGCCAATCAACTGACAGATATCATAACCCAGGCTGTCGAGGCAGCTCGGCTGCGCTCGATTGAGCTCAGCAATAATTGATTATTTTAGCCCAGAGCCAAGCTTTATTTTTGGCCGAGCTTGTTATAGCTCAAGCCTTGAATGAGTGATGGAAATCGAAAGGTAAAGCCACTGGCAAGCAAAGCGCGATTACCAACTCGTTTGTTTTGCTGGGCTTCATGAGCGTTTTTAAGTCTAACAAAAGGCTGTAGCTCAAGATCGTATTGACTCGCAATGCGCTCCACCACTTGGTGCATTGGCGCCGGATCATGATCTACCCCATGATAAATCGTTACGCCAGGGCTTGGGTGCTCGAGAAGCCATGCCAGAGCTCGGCTCGCGTCAAGCTCGTGGATCCGATTGGTGTAATTCCATGGCCAACCCTGGAATTGGCGGCCGTTTTCAATCGCTTGGCGCAAATGTAAGCGAGATGGTCCGTAAATACCACCAAGGCGAATGATCGCGCTATTCCCGTAGCCTGCTACGACCTGCTCCGACTCCCTTAATAGTTTAGCAATCACCGACTTAGGTGTTGGCGCTGTGTCCTCATGTACCCATTCACCATGACAATGGCCGAATACGCCTGTACTGCTGACGTGAATCCAGCGAGTACGACTTGCATCGAGTAAGCTTTGTATCTTACGCGGCACATCAACATACATATGCTGATAATCACTGACTGAGCGACTGCTTGGTGTTGCGGTATAGACTACAGCATCAATCGGCCCTAGCGCTGTTAACACGTCATTGAGCTTTGCCGCTGGCCAAGATAAATCGCAATGAATCCACTCCAATGCACTAACACTTACCTGGGTAGGTCGACTACGACTCAATCCAAACAATTTGGCCTTTGGTAATAGCGCGGGTAACCGACTTGCCAGTCGCCCGGCTCCTAAACAAACAACTCGCATGGTGGCTTCCTCTTCTCTATGGCTCAGGCTTTTTTAGCACCCGTAGCTTTTAGTGGTCGCAGCGTCAGCATTAACCGTGGTAGAAATGTCAGCGCACCAAGTAAGGCCATACACATGGCGACACTCGTGAACAACCCAAAATAAATGGTAGGTTTGAAGCTTGACAGGGTCAAGATTGAAAAGCCAACAATGATTGTAGCACTGGTATAATACAACGCCCGCCCAATACTGCCATGACTGCGCCACATGGCTTTATTGTAATCTTGGACCAAATCGTATTCTTGCCGAAACCGATAGATGTAGTGAATTGAATTATCAACCGCCATACCGACACAAATCGCCGCTATTGTAATCGTCATAATATCCAAAGACACCCCAACCCAGCCCATTAAGCCAAGTACAAACACGCCAGCGAGAATATTGGGCAGCAAGGCAACGACTGCCAGCCGTATCGAGCGAAACAAAATCGCAACCATGATTAAAATGGCGATAAACACAAAACCCATAGTACGAATTTGTGAATCGAACAAACTTGCGAGCATGTTATTGTAAAGCTTTAACATTCCAGCCACTTTTACTTGCTCGGGTTCAAGCCCAAGATGCTTTGGCAAGCCAGTTTCAATTTTTCGAATTAGATCGGCACGAACTAAATCAGGATCAGAATCAATAATTCGCAGTGAAAATCGAAACTCGCCTCGCTCTGGGCTCACGTAAGGATCGATTAGTAATGGCCGTAGATCATCAGGAAACATTTTGTCCATCAATTCAATTTCGACCCCATTAAGCGGCCCTTTGTTGGCAATACTCAATACATCAAGGGTCGAGACCATCGAGAGTACTTTACCAACGCCGTTGACCCCTTCGAGAAACTGATGAGCACTGCGCATTAAATCCATTCGTTGCGGGCTAAACAGCGAGCTCGGTTGTGGATCATTGCTACAATCCTCCACGAAACAATCTCGTTCATCAATCGCATCATCAGCCGCTGCCTCTTTATTGGCTGCATTTGGAAAACGCACCACCACGTCAAGAGGTGTAGTGCCGCCGAGCACACGATCAATTAACTTCATACCCTGATGAATCTCAGTGTCGGCTTTAAAATAATCGATAAAGCGATTTTCAACGCTCAAAATCGATAGCCCAAATACACTAAATACTGCAACTGCCAATACGATGACATATAGCCAATGCCCTAAGCCTTGCGTGATTTTGGCGAACACTAAACTAAATGGCGCGCGCTGGCTGTTGTCAAGCTGTTGAGAGCCCACCGAAACTTTTGAAAATCGGCTCAACAGCGCGGGGAAGAATACAAATGCAACCACAAACGCGACGCAAATACCAAGGCTCATCATCAAACCAAAATCGATGACCGGCCGAATTCGCGACACCATTAACGATAAAAACGCCACAATTGTGGTTAAAGACGTATACACACAAGGCCAAAACATCTGTCGAACCGTTTGAAACACGATACTTCGATGCTCTGGTGTCGGCTCATGCTGGGCTACCCCACCTGGAAGATATCGACTGCGCAACTCACGAAACCGCACAATCAAATGAATGATCATCGACAGCGTAATGATAAAAATGAGCGAAATATAATTTGAAGAAATCACGGTGATCGGAAAGCGAACCGCCGAGAGAAAGCCAGTTAACAAAATGCTCGTAGTTAAGCATGAAATCAATGCTAAGCCTACCCAACGCCAGTCTCGAAAAATAGCCACCAAAGTCGCGACTAAAAAGAGGATCACGACCCCGCCAAACACTTGTAAATCTCGCTGTACGAAGCGGACCATGTCGACCACGATCATTGGCACGCCGCCAAGAAACGTTTGCGCAGCTGGCGTTTCTTGCTGTTTTAAAATGGCTCGTACCTGAGCGATAGTCGCCTCGCTACGTTTGACTTGCCGCTTGTTTTCAGCATCAATCAAATCATCAAGCTCGGCTAAGCGTTCGCTATTACTTTGGTCAGCCGTTTGGGCTCGCAACTGCTCACGCTCAAAGATTAATGTGTTGAGTTTTTCGTTGGCAGCTAACACGAGCTGTATGGCCGTGGTGGTTGCATCTGAGTCGATTAACTGACCTTGATAGAACGGATGCTTGACAATTTCTGCTCGAGCTTTCGCCAAATCGATATCATCGCTTTCAAGTGTACGCTGGTATTTTTCGACACTGGTCAGGGACATTTGCGGATGATAGAGCAAAGGTACATTTAAAATGCTGTTGGTTTTGGTGACTGCTTCTAATGCGCTTAGTTCTCGACTGAGCTCTTTGAGCAGTTGCAACGATTTCGGTGCGAATACATCACCCTTGCGTGGCGCAAAGGTCACGATTAAAAAGTCATCGCCGCTTGGATAATTCAAGCGTAATTCTCGGTAATATGCTAAATCAGTGTCATCTTCGAGCAACAGCGAATCAGCAGAAGCATCGAGCTGGAAGGCTGGCAATTGCCAAACACTCAAACCGAGCAAGATAACAAACAACCCTATGACAAAACCAGAATGCTTGAGTACGATTTGATCGTACCAACGCGAAACAAATTGCTTCATGAATGTCTACTTGCTCTTTTTAATTACGGGATATCTGGGGCTAAGCGCTACGTTATCGTAGGCGCTGCAAACCAAAGTTCGCATCCAGATCCCAAGGTTGGCCATGTTCGGGACCCGATTTAGGATCAGCGATGTACAGCCAATTGTCGTCTTGAGCAAAAAGCTCTAAACGTGGTGGTTCGAGATCAAGCTCTTCAACGTCGCCCATAGGCAACTGAGTAAGCTGCACGAGAGCAGCTTGCTGCTCTCCAACAATGCGCACCATCTCGATCAGTTGATAACGATACTTAAAACGCTCGGATTCGTCGACTGAAATACAGCTTCGATCGGTATAATAATG
>Ga0115549_1002680_pt1 | contig 9932 bp, 9 predicted proteins | sample COGITO_mtgs_1004_2_FD_87176 | JGI IMG/M metagenome (GOLD analysis project Ga0115549, IMG submission 87176) | Pelagic marine microbial communities from North Sea - COGITO_mtgs_100430 | ecosystem: Environmental > Aquatic > Marine > Epipelagic | place: Germany:Helgoland, sampling site Kabeltonne...
AGGTGGCCCAGGGTGCCAAGCCCGGAGAAGGTGGCCAGTTGCCCGGCATGAAGGTCACTGATCTGATTGCCCGTCTGCGCCACTCAACCAAGGGCGTGACCCTGATTTCGCCACCGCCGCACCACGATATTTACTCGATTGAGGACCTCGCGCAGCTGATCTATGACCTGAAACAGATCAACCCGCGCTGCAAAGTGACGGTCAAGCTGGTGGCGTCTTCGGGTGTTGGAACGATTGCCGCCGGTGTTGCCAAGGCCAAGGCCGATGTCATCCTGATCTCGGGCCACAATGGTGGCACGGGCGCGTCGCCTGCCACTTCGATCAAATATGCAGGCCTACCATGGGAGATGGGCCTGACAGAAGCACATCAGGTTCTTTCCATGAATAACTTGCGCGAACGGGTTACCCTACGGACTGATGGCGGTTTGCGCACTGGGCGTGACATTGTGATGGCGGCGATGCTGGGTGCCGAAGAATACGGCATCGGCACGGCCGCGCTGATCGCGATGGGCTGTATCATGGTGCGTCAGTGCCAGTCGAACACTTGCCCTGTGGGCGTCTGTACCCAGAACGAGGCGCTGCGCGAAAAGTTCACGGGAAATGCAGACAAGGTCGTCAATCTGATCACGTTCTACGCGCAGGAGGTGCGCGAGTTGCTAGCCCAGATTGGCGCGCGCAGCTTGGACGAAGTGATTGGGCGCGCCGATCTGTTAGCACAGGTCAGTCGTGGCTCTGCTCATCTGGATGACCTAGACCTGAACCCAATGCTGATCACGGTCGATGGGGCCTCTGATATCGTGTACAACCGCGATAAAGAACGCAACGCCGTTCCCGATACGCTGGATGCGCAAATTGTGCGTGACGCGGCGCGGTTCCTTGAGGATGGTGAAAAGATGCAGTTGCAATACGCAGTGCAGAACACGCATCGAACCGTGGGCACCCGCACAAGCAGCCATATCGTACGCAAGTTTGGAATGCGAAACGCGCTTCAGGCTGATCACCTTACCGTCAAGCTAACTGGATCAGCAGGGCAGTCATTGGGTGCTTTCGCAGCGCCGGGGCTAAAACTGGAAGTGTCAGGCGACGCTAATGACTATGTAGGCAAGGGATTGTCGGGGGGTACAATTGTGGTTCGTCCACCAATGGCATCGCCCATTGTGGCAGCAGAGAATACGATAATCGGCAATACCGTTTTATACGGCGCGACCGATGGGTATCTGTTTGCTGCCGGTCAGGCAGGCGAGCGTTTTGCTGTACGAAATTCGGGCGCATCTGTGGTGATCGAAGGCTGTGGTAGTAATGGTTGCGAGTACATGACTGGTGGTGTCGCTGTGATCCTTGGCGAGATTGGCGCTAACTTTGGCGCTGGGATGACTGGCGGAATGGCCTATTTGTACGATCCCGAGGGCAAGGCACAAGCGATGATGAATCTCGAAACGCTGGTGACTTGCCCGGTCACGGTACCGCATTGGATAAATCAGTTAAAAACCTTGATCCAGCGCCATTTAGAAGAAACAGACAGCCGAAAGGCTGCCTATATCCTTCAGCATTGGGGCACAGAACAGCACAATTTTATGCAGGTATGTCCCAAAGAGATGTTGGTGCACTTACCTGCGCCGCTGAGTGTCGAGCAGGGCGCTATTCCAGCAGAGTAGCGTCTATGTTTTGCTCCGAGTAACCATTTTAGTCGCGTGGTCGCGACTACCCAAATGAGTGGTTTCGGACAGAATATTTGCGACCCGGCTGGGCATAGTGCCTAGTTTTGCCGCGATCACATGATCTGCGTCGCCGGACCACTTTAGCACCCAGACAAGTGCGGCATCGGTTGAATTAAGGACCCGTTGTATCGGCGGGATTGCGCCAGCCTGAACGGTTGCGGCTTCTTCTATCATCTCGCTTTCTCCAGTGATGGGATGCCATTACAAATTACAGTCGTAGTTAAGAAACAATACCAGAATCGCTTAACGTTTGTTAGGAATTAACACTTCTTAATTAATTAGATTTTTTTGTAATTGGTGAATGTAAAGTTGCTGTGCTTTATGACCGCTCCCTAGATTCATGCGAATGGGGTCAGGCTGTGGTATTTGGCGCGGTCAATACATTGAACGTTTGGACGCGCTACGACGCGGTCCATTCTGAGTACGCTGCAAGCCAGTAGTTCACAGTAGCGCGCAGACGATCTATAAGCTGGACATGGCAAAAAAACGCAAAAAAACTAAAGTATCGCCTCTGTCTCGCCGGTGGCTGCTGGGTTGGTTTGCGAAGTTTTTCGGCATGATCTTACTGTTTGCCGTGGCGGTAGCGCTATTGTGGTCAGTACTGAATCCGCCGACGACACTTTACATGATGCAGGAAAGCAAACGTTTGGGTGGGGTCAATCACCAATGGGTCCCGATGGACAAAATCGCCCCAGTCATGGCACGCTCGGCAGTTGCTGCAGAAGATGCAAATTACTGCATGCACTGGGGGCTGGATGTGGTCGCCATTCGTAAAGTAATCGCTTCAGGTGGTGGGCGCGGGGCGTCGACAATCAGCCAGCAGGTCGTCAAGAACGTTTACCTTTGGCATGGGCGCAGCTGGTTGCGCAAAGCGATGGAAGCCGTGATGACACCGCTGATTGAGGCTGTCTGGTCAAAAAGGCGTATCCTTGAAGTATATCTTAACGTTGCGGAATTCGCTGAAGGCGTCTTCGGCGTTGAAGCGGCGGCACGCCACTATTTCGACGTCAGTGCTGACAATCTGAGCGGCGTGCAGGCGGCGCGGCTGGCAGCACTTTTGCCGGCACCCAAACAGCGGTCGGCCAGCAAGCCGTCGTCTTTTGTGCGGAAACGAACGACGCAAATTCAAGACGGTGCGGCCACAATCCAAGCTGATGGTCGTGCAGACTGTTTCGAGAGTTGAAAAAGTGGGCGTACGGGTGCATGGATACCTGACGCTGTTCACCATTGTTACTTGGAAGTTTTATGGCACGATTGTTTCATGTTCCGCTGTCCCCGTTCTGCCGCAAGGTTCGTCTGAGTCTTGCCGAAAAAAAAATCGAGGTGGAGTTAGTCGAGGAGCGCTATTGGGACCCAGATCCGGATTTTCTGCGACGTAACCCAGCCGCCAAGGTGCCAGTTCTGCGACTGGACGGCGTGATGATGAGCGAGAGTGCCGCGATCTGCGAATACCTCGAAGAAACTCGGCCTGAGCAGTCATTGTTACCCAAGGATCCACAACAAAGACTGGAGGTACGTCGCTTAGTCGGATGGTTTGACGATAAGTTCCACAACGAAGTAACGTCGAAACTTCTGTATGAGCGTGTTAACAAAAAGATGATGGGCCAGGGCTTTCCGGATAGCCGGAACGTCAAGGATGGCGCCAAGGCGATCAAATACCATCTGGATTATATGACTTGGCTTTTAGATCATCGCCGTTGGCTGGCCGGTGACGCCATGACCCTTGCCGACTTTGCTGCCGCGGCACATCTGTCCGCACTCGATTATATATCAGACGTGGACTGGAACCGCAGCGAGGTCGTCAAGGACTGGTACGCTAAGATCAAATCTAGGCCCGCTTTCCGTGGTATTCTAGCGGACCATGTTTCAGGCTTCCCTCCGCCACGTCATTACAATGATCTGGATTTCTGAGGTGTCGTGCGGACTGGGGCGTTGCCCCAGGCCCCCGAGCATGTTCGGAATAACGAATACATGGATTTGAAAGACAGGATCGTGGCGCGCGCCCTCGAAGAAGGCTTTGTCGCGGCGCGCGTCTGTCGGCCAGACGCAGTGCCTCAAGTGGCCAAGCGGTTGGCAGATTTCATCGCTTCTGGTCACCACGGACAGATGGCATGGATGGCCGAGCGGATGGCTTGGCGAAGCAATCCAGCAGCGCTGTGGCCTGAGGCGCGATCGGTCCTGATGCTTGCTGAAAGTTATGCGCCTGAGCATGATCCGTTGACTGTCTTAGAACACAGCGAACTTGGCGCGGTTTCTGTCTATGCGCAGGGGCGTGATTATCACGACATTCTTAAAAAGCGGCTCAAGCGGTTGGCGCGTTGGTTGATCGCCGAGGCGGGTGGAAAAGTTAAGGTGTTTGTTGACACTGCTCCGGTGCCAGAAAAGGCGCTGGCCCAAGCTGCTGGTTTGGGTTGGCAGGGCAAACACAGTAATGTCGTGAGCCAAGACTGGGGCAATTGGGCCTTTTTGGGCTCAGTATTTACAACTCTTGAATTACAGCCTGATGCGGCCGAGGTGGATCATTGCGGATCATGCCGGGCCTGTCTGGACATTTGCCCGACGAATGCGTTTCCAGCACCGTACCGTCTGGATGCCCGCCGCTGCATTTCCTATCTTACGATCGAGCACAAAGGCCCGGTAGATGTCGATCTCCGCGCGCTGATGGGCAACCGGATTTACGGGTGTGATGATTGTCTGGCGGTTTGTCCCTGGAACAAGTTCGCGGTGAAAGCCAGCGACCAGCGCTATCTTGGTCAGGTGGGTGCACCACCGCTGGCTGACTTGGCTGGTTTGGACGATGCGGCGTTTCGTTCGCGGTTCTCTGGGTCGCCGATCAAACGGATTGGCCGGGAACGGTTTGTGCGCAATGTGCTGTACGCAATTGGGAATTCGGCTGACGCTAGTCTTTTAGGAGTGGCTGAAACGCTGGTTAGCGATCCTGACCCTGTTGTTGCAGATGCGGCGCAGTGGGCGGTGGCGCGGTTGCGCGAGGCATAGGAACGAGCGATGGCGATACTATTGGGTGTGGATACAGGCGGAACCTATACCGACGCTGTGTTAATCCGTAACGAGCAAGATGTGTTGGCGAGCGCCAAGGCGCTGACCACACGGCACGATCTGGCACAGGGCGTGGGTGCGGCCGTTCGGGCCGTTTTGCAACAGGCATGCATAGCTCCGGATTCGATAGCGATGGCTTCGCTGTCGACAACGCTGGCCACCAATGCGCTGGTCGAAGGACAGGGCGGGCGCGTAGCGCTGATTTGCATCGGCTTTGCGGAACGTGATGTGCAAAGCCATGAGCTTTCTGATGCATTAAAGGGTGACCCTGTCTGTATGCTGAACGGTGGGCACGTGCATGACGGATCTGAGGCTGCACCGCTAGATGAGTCCGCACTTCTGGCCTTTTTGGACACCCATAAGAATGACGTGAGCGGTTTCGCTGTGGCTGCTCAATTTGCGACCCGGAACCCAGCGCATGAACAACGTGTAATGGGGATAATCCGCGAGGTCACTGGGCGACCTGTGTCTGCATCGCACCAGTTGTCTGCCAAATTAGGTGGCCCGAAACGCGCGCTCACCGCATTGCTGAATGCGCGATTGATTGGAATGATTGATTCCCTCATTGGTCGAGCGCAAGACGTATTACGAGAGATTGGAGTGCTTGCTCCGATGATGGTGGTGCGCGGTGATGGTGCTTTGATGTCGGCGGCACAGGCTCGAGCAAGGCCAATCGAAACAATCCTAAGCGGACCTGCGGCATCGATCGTAGGGGCACGCTGGTTGACGGGTGCGGAAAATGCGCTGGTCAGCGACATTGGTGGCACCACAACGGATGTCGCAATGCTGAGAAATGGGCGCCCTGCGATCGACCCTCAGGGAGCCCGGGTTGGACCTTATCGCACTATGGTCGAAGCGGTGGCAATGCGCACCACTGGCCTTGGCGGTGATAGTGAAGTGCATATAGTGACCGAAGGTCTGCAAGGCGGTGTGACGCTGGGTCCCCGCCGGGTGATCCCGATTTCTTTGATGGCCTTAGAGGCGGCGGATGTTGTGCTGCCTATGTTGGAAGCACAACTGCGCAATATCACGCCGGGTGATCATGATGGTCGCTTCGTCCGAGCAGTACAGGGGGTGAGCGCCGAGGGGTTGGGCAGCCGAGAGGCCGCCTTGCTCGAGCGGATCGGCCCGACTGTGCAGCCTCAGGAGGTATTGCTGCGCAACCGAATGGAGCATGCTGCGCTGCGCCGGTTGGTCGAGCGTGGCCTGATCCAGATCGGAAGTGTGACACCGTCGGATGCAGCCCATGCGCTGGGCCGTCTGGATACTTGGGATGCCGACGCCGCAAAGATGGCTCTACGGTTATTGGGACGACGACGCATCGGCGCTGGAACAGTCCTATCAGCAGACCCGAGGCAAATGGCGCAGATTATAGTAAGCCAGCTGACCCACCAAACAAGTATTGCACTGCTGGAAGCCGCTTTAGGTGAGGAAGGCATGGACGAGAGGCTGGCCACACATACGCTTATGCAAATGGGTCTGGGCGGTCACAAAGGGGTACTACGAATTAAAACGGGGCTGGCTGTGCCAGTTGTTGGGCTTGGCGCATCAGCGCCGTGTTACTACCCAGCAGTGGGCGCGCGATTGGGCTGCGAAATGATATTGCCGTCAGATGGGGGTGTTGCCAACGCCATTGGCGCTGTGGTGGGCCGGGTGACAGTGCGTCGCGCAGGTACTGTCACCGCGCCCGGCGCAGACCGGTTTCGGGTGCACCTTGACAGTGGCCCTAAGGATTTTGACCACCTGCCTATGGCGCTTGAACAGCTGGAAGCCGCCCTGCGTACAGCTGCAATTGGGGCCGCGACCGCGGCAGGTGCCAAAGAAATCGAGGTAAAGGTTTTTCGCGACATGCGCATGGCCGAAGTCGAAGGTCGCGAGGTCTTCTTCGAGGCAGCCCTAACAGTCGAAGCGACCGGGCGCCCACGGATTGCATCAGGATAGGGACCATTTGGACCACGGCCGAAGCTATCCTAGCGTTTGAGGATTATGGGAACATTCCAGCGCGATCTCGCAGATCGTGATACCTTGTTAGGCCTAAGAAATCTGTGGTGACAGCGCATGAGCGCTGCCTATTTTTATCCAGTCGCTCGTTTAGGCAGAACCCAATCGGGGCGAATGAAGTGGCAGGTATAGCCGTGTGGAATACGTTCGAGGTAATCTTGATGTTCTGACTCCGCTTCCCAAAAATCACCGACTGGTTCTAATTCTGTCACCACTTTTCCCGGCCAGATGCCAGAGGCGTCAACATCAGCCATCGTATCGATGGCTACGGATTTTTGGCCTTCATCGATGTAGTAAATCGCCGAACGATAACTAAGCCCACGGTCATTTCCTTGGCGATTGGGAGTGGTTGGATCGTGGATCTGGAAAAAGAATTCGAGCAGATCACGATACGAAATTACGTCTGGATCATAAGTAATCTCGATCCCTTCGGCGTGTGTTCCATGGTTGCGATAGGTGGCGTTGGGAACATCCCCACCGGTATAGCCGACGCGGGTTGATGCTACGCCGGGTTTCTTGCGAAGTAGATCTTGCATTCCCCAGAAACATCCACCGGCCAGTACTGCGCGTGCGTTACTCATGTCTTATCCTCCACCTGATCTATGTAAGCGCTGTAACCCGCGGCCTCCATGTCGTTGAAATGTATGAAACGCAGTGAGGCTGAATTGATACAATAGCGTAGGCCGCCACGATCTGGCGGCCCGTCGGGGAACACATGGCCCAAGTGACTGTCGCCATGTGTGCTGCGCACTTCGGTCCTGACCATGCCCAGCGATGTATCGCGGAGTTCTTCTACATTGGCAGGCTCAATGGGTTTGGTAAAAGATGGCCAGCCACAGCCGCTTTCATACTTGTCCGACGAAGCAAACAGTGGCTCGCCCGAGACAATGTCGACATAAATGCCAGGCTTTTTGTTGCTGAGCAGCTTGCCAGTGCCGGGCCGCTCGGTGCCCGATTCCTGCGTGACATAGAATTCTTCGGCTGACAGGGCTGCGATGGCATCTGGGTTCTTAGTGTAATTGGTCATCTCTTCAGCCCTTTTCAACGATTGCATTGTGTAATTAGATTTTTGCAGCACGATTGAAAGAGGTCTCAAAAAGTTAAAAGCCATTGACGACGGAAAAGCTACTTAGATGCCGAAAAGAGCCTTGTTGAAAGTACAAGTATGTCACTGACGTCAGAATGATTTCTGTATTTCGGGCAAAACACAAAGCCCACAGTCCAAGGTTATCGATCATAAAAAAACAAATAACTGGTACTTTGGGATGAAGGCCCGCGTGGACGTGGATGCCCACAGCGACATCGTTTACAGCCTGCAGACGACGACAGCCATATCAGGGATGAAGTTCGATATGGTGAGGAAACATTGGCCTGAACGATCAAAGGTAACGTGCGTGCTGATCGGAAAGTAGTTTTCACGAATAACAGGAACACCTTTTGGGGCGTCATGTGCAAGGCCCTGAAGCTGGATGAGCTCGACTACCAAATCAACCGGATCATTGCGACGGTCTGGGCTCGGGTTGAGCGTCTGATTCGGATCCTCAAGCCCTCGCTCGGGCACGTAAAAACCCGGCAACGGGGGCTGGCCAAGAACTGGGCGCATCTCTTTGCGCTTTTCGCGCCGTGCAACCTATTCTCGATGCGACGGAAGCTTGCCGCATGAGGCGGTGTTCTTCAAAAATCGACAAACAGCTTTTTTGGCGACCCAAACAGAGTGAAAACCCCTAGAAACAAGCCACGCACTGCCCCAAACTGCCCTTAAGCTTGAACAGCGGCGCAACCAAAGGCGTTGTCCAAGTGTTCCATAAATAAGATTTTGCCAAAAGGATCCTTTGTCGATGTTTGCGATCAAAAAACTGCCGATAGTGACACTTCCAATCTTTGGGTCAGATGCGCAGTATCCTGTGCGTCGCGTGTATTGCATCGGCCGCAACTACGCGGCACATGCTGTCGAAATGGGGCATGATCCTTATCGTGAGTCTCCATTTTTCTTCCAAAAGAACCCCGATAACCTCGATCCATCTGGCGCGTTTCCCTATCCCCAGCATTCCAATAACGTCCATCACGAGGTCGAGATGCTCGTGGCATTGAAATCAGGTGGAACGAACATTCCGATCCGCGAGGCGTTGAACCATGTTTATGGTTATGCACTCGCGCTCGATATGACGCGACGCGACCTGCAGAGCACGCAGAAGAAGATGGGCCGCCCATGGGAAATCGGCAAGGCTTTTGAAAGGTCTGCGCCCTGCGGTCCGTTGCATCCGGTTGATACCGTTGGGCATCTTAAGCAAGGCCGGATCGCACTCAGGGTGAATGGCGAGATTCGCCAAGAGGGGGATTTGAACCAGATGATTTGGAAGGTACCCGAAATGATCGCGTATCTATCAGAATATTTTGAACTGGCCCCCGGTGATGTAATATTGTCGGGCACGCCAGCCGGTGTTGCTGCAGTTAACAAAGGCGACCAAATGGAAATGAGCATCGAGGGCCTCGGCAGTGCGTTGGTCACCGTCATCTAACCATCCAAGTAAATCGACCAATAAGTTCGATTTCGAGCAAAGGCCAAAAGCCCCGCGCAGTTTGATGAGGGCCGTCTTTAAATATCGTGTAGCCAACAAACCTAACCGATCGCGCAAGCCTGCATAAAGATGTTTCCACCACCCATTATGGCAATGCCTGAGATCTGTGTAATAGCACGGACGGCCAATTGGCAGACCGATAAGCAACCCTTAAGGGAAAAGTTACAAAAACATATTTTCTTCAGAAATGTCGTAACGTTTTAATTGCTACGAGTCACGTACCACCATATCTATTGCGTCGGGGAGATTGAACATGGACGCATACATATGTGACGCGCAGCGTACGCCAATTGGCCGCTACGGCGGGGCTTTATCTACTGTACGCGCTGATGATCTTGCCTCAATTCCAATTGCTGCGCTGATAGCACGAAATCCAAATGTGGACTGGTCCAGCTTGGACGACGTGATCATGGGCTGCGCAAACCAAGCAGGGGAAGACAATCGTAACGTGGCGCGCATGGCTGCACTTTTGGCGGGGCTGCCGGTTGACGTTCCCGGCTCTACAATCAATCGGTTGTGTGCCTCAGGGATGGATGCAGTGGGCCTTGCCGCTCGGGGCATCAAAGCTGGCGATCTG
>Ga0115549_1002681_pt1 | contig 9929 bp, 8 predicted proteins | sample COGITO_mtgs_1004_2_FD_87176 | JGI IMG/M metagenome (GOLD analysis project Ga0115549, IMG submission 87176) | Pelagic marine microbial communities from North Sea - COGITO_mtgs_100430 | ecosystem: Environmental > Aquatic > Marine > Epipelagic | place: Germany:Helgoland, sampling site Kabeltonne...
ACGCCCAATAGCGGGAACACGGCCGATTTTAGGATCGCAGCGCTGGCGCCCTGACCGATATCGAACAGAAACTTCGGCGTCCAGATAAGAAAGACCGAACGCAGAAGCGTCGTGAGAAAACTAAACACCAGAAGCTGGCGGTAGATTGGCATCTTGATCAGGGTTTTTAAGATGGTCATTACGGCGGGCGACTCGTCGTCGCCATAGTCGGCCAGCTGCTTCTTTGCCGACTCGCCCTCTACGGCGATCGCGCCGGGCACGACGTCGCTCGGTGTGCCTTTCGAGGCGAAGAACGCCCAAACGCCTATGACACTGAGCGCGATAGCGGGGTAGACGAATACGCCCTGCCAGCTCACGCCCATCGAGACGAGAAAGCCCGCGAAGAGCGCAGCTATAGCCCCGCCGAACTGAAAACTCACACTGATCGCGCCCATGACGCGGCCGTTTTTATCGCTCGAATACCATGACCCGATTGTCTTGGCGAGGCCGCCCCAGCCCATCGAAAGGAAATAGCGGCAGCAGCACCACACAACAATAAATGCGGTGAGCGTGCCCGACAGAGCGAAAATAAGGTTCCAGAAAACTGCGCCGGCCATGCCAACGAGGAAAATACGGCGGCCGCCGATGCGGTCCGCCAAAGGCCCGTTAATAAATTTGCCTACGGCGTAGGCGATTTCCGATAGCGAGACGATAAGGCCAAGCTGTGTGTTCGAATATCCGAATTCCTGCTCGAGCAATGGGAACGCAGCCGACAGGTTGCCGCGGCAGATGTAATACCCAACGTAGCCAACGAGCATGACCCAGAAGGTCGAGAGGCGCCACTTGATGAGTCGTGCAGAATCGGTCGCGCTGACAGGAGCGCGCTGCCCCTCTAATTGAGTGTAGAACATAGGGCAGAGGCTCGGCTTAGGGTGAGAAGTGTAGGAGGTTTGTTAGTGAATTGTCTGCGGTGCCTTCGAAGCAGCAGTTCGCTTGCGCTCGGCTTCGTCACGGGCATCGGCGCGCTGAGCGACGGGCTCGTCGGGCGACGCGTAGGTACGAGTGATAACCTCGCTTTCGAGATAGAGGCCGAGTTTGGACAGAAATTCTTCCATGTGTGAACTCTGATAATGCCCTTGGAGACACTCAGCGTCGGTCCATTCTTGCAGAAGCACAACCTGATTGGTTTCGGTGACACCGGCGAAATACTCATAGCTTACGCAGCCGTCTTCTTTGCGCGAATTGCCCACCATTACGCGCATTAAGTCGAGGGCGTCCTCTTTGGTCTCGTCGACAAGAAAGAAGGTAGATTGCACCATGATCATCGCGGGTTCTCCTAGTAATACTTCGGTTAACTTTTACGGCTCTTACTTTAAACGCAAAACGCAGCCAATACAAAAACTGCATCTTGCATTTTAGTGGGGGCTTAGCGTCGAGAATCAAGGCTCCAGCGCCCTGCGCCTAAACCCGATACGACGAGGAGGCCGGCGACGATGCCTAGATTTTTCACAAAGTTCTGGGTTTCGTGTGCCGTTTGCAGTTCACCCGCGGGCAGTGTCCAAAAGTCATGCATCACTGCATTGATCACGAGCGTAAGTCCGGCGAGCAAAAACGCAGCGAATTTAGTCTGATAGCCGGCAATCATCGCAAGCCCGCCGCCGGTCTGGATGATGATCGTCAGAATCAAAAAGAAAGGGATATAAGTCATCCCATGACTCGCCATATAGTCGGCCGTGCCCTGATAGTTAACCATTTTCATAATGCCACCAGGCAATAGAAAATACAGGCCGAGCATCACGCGGCCGGTGGTCTCGCAGAGTGCCTGAAAGGCAGGTTGATTAGCATTATTCATTATTTCGCTCGCTTTACTTGTCATGTTTTTTCGTCTGCGACTTGCTTGGATGCGACTACCACCAAGGATAGAACCCAGGCATATCGGTCGACGCTTTATCGGTGTAATTCGCTGCGCGTTTTTCAAGAAAAGCCGCTACGCCTTCTTTCCCGCTTGTCTGACTCGCGTAGAAAACCGCGAGCGAGTCAACCCGATGCGCTTCAATTGGATGGGCTGCTGCTGCATTTCGGTACATCATCTGCCGACTCAGGGCGATGGCGACAGGGCTGTGCTGGGTTATTCGGCGTGCGATCGAATACGCGCGCTCGAGAAGCGTTTCGCTCGTCTCTACATGATTGGCGAAGCCTCGTTCCTTGAGTTCTGAAGCCTCGATCAAATCGCCGCTATACACCCACTCCAGCGCAGTACCCATGTTCACAATGCGCGGGAGAAACCACGACGAGCAGGCTTCGGGCGTGATACCGATTTTGTTGAAAACAAAGCCGACTTTCGTGCGTTCGCACACCACTCGAATATCCATTGCCAAAGTCATCGTCGCGCCTATGCCGACCGCGGCACCGTTAATCGCAGCGATCACGGGCTTTTTGCAGTCGTAGATTGCGAGGACTACTTGGCCGCCGGTGTCGCGAACGCCAGCTTCTATTTCGGGGTCGTTTAGTCTATTACGCATATCATCCATAGTCGGCTCGAGCGTCTCTTGCAGGCCGAACACATTGCCCGCACGGGATAAGTCCATGCCTGCGCAGAATGCCCTTCCAGCGCCGGTGACGACTATTGCGCGGACGCTATCGTCTTCGCTCGCAGCGCCGAATGCGGCGATGAGTTCGTTCGCCATCTCAACGGTAAAAGAATTCATCTGATCGGGGCGATTGAGCGTGAGGGTGAGGATGCCAGCATCGACTTCCCAGAGTAACGTGTTGAACTTCATGAGCGCGTCCTATGGTCTTTAGAGAATGAGAAAATAGAGCAAGAGGTATTCTCGCCGATTACATGAGCTTAAGTCGAATGAGCGCTAAATAGCCCCACCTTGCTTGAGAGCGGAGATTTCGCTGCTGTTAAATCCCCAGTCGTTAAGTATTGCTTCACTGTGTTCGCCTGCGATGGCTGCCGGCGCTTGTACAGATGAAGGCGTACGGCTAAAGCGTGGCGCCGGTGCCGGCTGTGTGACGCCGTCGATCTCAACGAAGCTCTGGCGCGCGACATTATGTGGATGCGTGGGTGCTTCTTGAAGGTCGAGCACAGGCGCAAAGCAAACATCGGTGCCTTCGAGCAAAGCACACCAGTGGTCGCGAGGCTGCGTGATAAATAGTGCCTCGAGCTTGCCTCGCAGGCTTGCCCAATGCTGTTTATCGTTCTGTTTGGCGAACTCTGGGTCGTCGATTTCACATAGTTCGAGCAGTAGCGCATAGAACTGAGGCTCGATAGAGCCAATGCTAATAAATTTGCCGTCGGCGCAGGCATAGCTGCCATAGTAGTGAGCGCCGCCATCAAGGCGATTGTCCATGCGCTCCTTGGTCCACATGCCCATCGCCATCATGCCGTAAAAGGGGCTGAGCAAGCTGGCCGTGCCATCGGTCATCGCAGCATCGATCACCTGCCCTTTGCCTGACATGCCGCGTTCCACAAGCGCGGCGAGCACGCCCGCAAGGAGATACATGGCGCCGCCACCAAAATCACCAACTAGGTTAAGGGGCGGAGCTGGGGGTCTGTCAGCATATCCCATCGCGCCGAGCGCGCCACCTATCGAAATGTAGTTAATATCGTGGCCAGCGGCTAATGCTAACGGACCGTCTTGACCCCAGCCGGTCATGCGGCCGAAAACGAGTCGCGAATTGCGTTTGAGGCACGGGTCGGGACCAAGTCCGAGACGTTCCATCACGCCTGGACGAAAGCCTTCTATGACCACGTCGGCGCCGTCGATTAAGCGCTGCACAGTAGCAACACCCTCTGGATTCTTGAGGTCTACGGCAATTGACCGCCGGCCGCGATTGAGGACATTCGCTTTATGTCCGCTGCCTTTATGCGCTAGCCGGTCAACGCGTATGACCTCGGCGCCCATATCCGATAGCATCATCGCGCAGAAAGGCCCCGGCCCAATACCTGCCATTTCGATTACCTTAATACCCTTGAGCGGTCCCATAGTTACTCCTGCGCCGTGCGTCTTATTGTTCTATCATTCTTTGTTTTCTGGGTTGTTGCCTGAATCATCGCTGGATCGATCCGGTGAGTTGCCTGACCAGAGCGGGCAGCTGGGTCAAACTACACCGCATCGATAATAGGCTATGCGTGAGCCGGTTTGATACCCCTAGAGGCCGATCAAGCGATAGATTTAACGCGCTGGTTTGTGCGTTGCCTTAATGGTTCCCCTTTTTGCGGGGATGCACTATTCTTTTGGCACTAGACGTCAATTAAAGCAGAGAAAATAACCCTATGGATCTTAAGAACAAGACTGCCTTCATCACCGGTGGCGCATCAGGCTTAGGCCTCGCGACTGCTCAAAATTTCATCGCCGCCGGCGCCAATGTCATGCTCTACGATCTGCGCGCTGAAGCGCTCGAAGCGGCAGCGGCGAGCCTAGGCCCTGCTGTCGCCTGGCATGCGGGTGATGTTGCCGATGAGGTTGGCGTAAGCGAGGCGATCGCTATAGCAAAAGAGAAATTTGGCACTATTCATGTGAACGTCAACGCAGCAGGCATTGGCGGTGCAGCCCGCACTGTTGGTAAAGACGGCCCTATGCCGCTCGCCAAATTCGAGCATATCGTGCGCGTTAATTTAGTGGGCACTTTTAATGTGCTGCGCCTCTGTGCGGAAGTCATGCAGGTTAATGAGCCTGTTACTGCCGATGGAGAGCGCGGGGTGATAGTGAATGTCGCCTCCGTTGCAGCTTTCGACGGTCAGACTGGTCAGGCAGGTTATGCGGCATCTAAAGGCGGCATTGTGTCGATGACGCTACCCATCGCGCGCGATCTCTCAAAACGTGGCGTGCGTATCATGACTATCGCCCCGGGTGTATTCGAAACGCCGATGATGGCGGGCGCCCCAGACGCGGTTCGTGAACCACTTATTGCGATTACGCAGTTCCCGAAGCGACTCGGCAATCCGGCAGAATTTGCCCAGGAAGTAGCTCATATCGTCAACTGTGGTTACCTCAATGGCGAGACGATTCGCCTCGATTCTGGTATCAGAATGCCAGCTTAATGCGGTTAAAATTAGCGAGCTAGTACAACGAAAATTCAACAAGACACAAAGAAGGAAAACACCATGGCAGATGCATACATAGTGGGCGCGGTGCGCACCGCAACCGGCAAGAAAAAAGGCCGCCTTAGCGCAATTCATCCTATCGATCTCGGCGCGGCTGTCGTCGATGAGTTGGTCGATCGTACCGGTATTCCTGTCGACGCGGTTGATGATGTGATCTTTGGTGTGGTCATGCAGATCGGCGCGCAGGCGAGCAACCTCGGCCGCAATGTCTCTATGTCATCGAAACTCGACCTTGCAGTGCCAGGCACGACAGTTGATCGTCAGTGCGGCTCTTCATTGCAGGCGATTCAGTTCGGCGCGCAGGCGGTTATGTCTGGTACGCAAGACGTAATTATCTCCGGTGGCGTCGAAGCCATGAGCACGGTTGAGATGGGATCGAACGTGCGCGATGGACTCGCTAACGGGCGCGGCATTCCAAAGGGTGAGCGCCTCGAGATTCAATACCCTGGCATTCAGTTTAGTCAGTTCGATGGGGCTGAGTTGCTCGCCGAAAAATACGAAATCACGCGTGATGAACTCGATGCGTTTGCGCTATCGAGCCATCAGCGAGCGTGGGAAGCCACGCAGAAAGGTTATTTCGAAAAAGAAATTGTTCCCCTGAATATTAAACTCGAAGACGGCACCGCTGACGTGCATAACGTAGACGAAGGCATTCGTCCTGAGGCGTCGCTCGAAGGGCTGCAGGGTTTAAATGTGCTACGCGAGGGCGGCGTGATTACTGCCGGCAGTGCGAGCCAGATAAGCGATGGCGCAGCGGCGATTCTTATCGCGAACGAAGGCGCAGTGAAAAAGCACGGGTTGCAGGTGCGTGCGAAAATTCATTCGCTTGCGGTGGTAGGTTCGGACCCCGTAATCATGCTCGAAGGACCTATTCCTGCGACAATCAAAGTGCTCGAAAAAGCCGGCCTCTCGATCGACGATATCGATCTTTACGAGGTTAACGAAGCGTTTGGTTCGGTTCCTTTAGCGTGGGCGAAAGCGGTCGGTGCAGACCTAAGCAAACTCAATGTGAACGGCGGTGCGCAGGCATTAGGACATCCGCTCGGTGGCACCGGCGCTAAACTCATGACAACGCTCGTGCACGAACTTGAGCGTCGCGGTGGTCGCTATGGCCTTATCGCGATTTGTGAAGGCGGTGGTACGGCCAACGCGATGATTATCGAGCGCATGAGCGAGGTGAGCCACTAGGCTCCTCTCGCGTGCAATATGTAAGTATCTAAACACGAATTAAGAAAGGTCTGAATCATGTTTGAAGCCTATGAATCCCCATGGATGGATGAAGAACTGAATATCATGCGGGACGCGGTGCGAAAATTCTTAGCCAAAGAATTCGTCCCTCACGCTGACCGCTGGGAGAAACAAGGTATTGTCGATCGTGACGCTTGGACCATCGCGGGAGAGGCCGGCATTTTGTGTGCGTCGATCCCTGAAGAATACGGCGGTGGCGGTGGCAACTTTAAACATGAGATGGTGTTGGTCGAAGAGATGTGTCATGCCGGGGTAAGCGGATTTGGCAACAGCGTACATTCTGGCATCGTCGCTCACTATATACACGGCTACGGCAGCGAAGAGCAGCGCCAGCGCTGGCTGCCAAAAATGGCACGTGGCGAAATCGTCGCGGCAATTGCTATGACAGAACCAGGCACAGGATCCGATCTTCAGTCCATCGCGACGACGGCGATTAAACACGGTGATCATTACGTGCTTAATGGTCAGAAGACCTTTATTACCAACGGTATGTCCGCTGATTTGATCTGTGTTGTGGCGAAAACCGATCCTGCGGCGGGCGGTAAGGGTATTTCGCTGATTATGGTAGAAACGCCAGGGTGTGAAGGATTCAGTCGAGGAAGAAACCTCGAAAAGTTAGGTCAGAAATCGCAAGACACGTCGGAGTTGTTTTTCGACAATGTCAAAGTCCCCGCTGAGAATCTGCTCGGTACGGCCGAGGGGCGCGGCTTCATTCAGCTTATGGAGCAACTGCCTCAGGAGCGCGTGATCATAGCCGCAGGCGCCTGTGCGACTATGGAAAAAGCGCTAAAGCTAACGGCAGATTATGTGAAAGAGCGTAAGGCGTTCGGTAAGCGCATTCTCGATTTCCAGAATACTCAGTTTAAATTAGCTGAGCGGTTTACCGAGGCGAAGATCGCGCGCATATTCGTCGACGACTGTGCGATGAAACTCGCCGAAGGTAAGCTCGACGACACTACTGCTGCAATGGCTAAATGGTGGACTACCCAAAAGCAGTGCGAAATTATCGACGAATGCCTGCAATTCTTCGGTGGCTATGGCTACATGATGGAATACCCGATTGCTAAGATGTACGCAGACAGTCGGATCGGCAAGATTTACGGCGGCAGCAACGAAATAATGAAGCTGCTCATCGCCCGTGATATCTAGACCTACGTGACCTAATTTTCAGTTTGGAGCTCTGCAAAGATGATGAAAGTTAACCGAATGGTGCTCGCAGCCTCTGTGGCAACGGCAGTCTTCGCCTTTAGCTCAGCGGTATCGAGCTCGGCGCAAACTGCTGGGAGTGGTTATCTAACCCCGCGCACTGAATTCGGCGCGCCCGATCTTCAGGGTGTGTGGTCGATAGCAACCCAGACGAACCTCGAGCGCGCCGCGCGTTTTGAAGGCAAGCTAGTCTTAACCTCCGATGAGGCGCAGCGTATCGAGGCTGCGGTGCAGGCGGGCTTCGAGGCGAGCAATTTGCCCAGCGACCCAAATCGCGAGGCGCCCGACTCGAGCAGCGTAGGCGGCTACAACACTTTCTGGATGGACCCCGGTCAGCGGCTTTCGGTCGTCAATGGGGAAATCCGCACGTCGATCATTACCGATCCGGCCGATGGTAGGCTGCCTTACAGCACAAAGGGACAAGAGAACTATCAGGCAGCGATGACGCAGCGCGCTTCTTACGATGGCCCCGAGGTGCGCCCGCTTGGAGAGCGCTGTGTAGTTGGCTTTGGCTCGACCGGCGGGCCGCCTAAACTTCCGGTTCTTTACAACAACAATACGCAGATCGTGCAGACCGAAGGGTATGTTGTGCTGCTTGCCGAGATGAATCACGACGCGCGCGTTATCCGACTCGGTGGCGAACACGCGCAGCCGGCCATGAATTACTGGATGGGCGATTCGATCGGGCATTACGAAGACGACACGCTAGTGGTGGTTACTACTAATTTCCATTTGCAGCAGAACTTGCGCTCGTCCTTGGACCATCGTTTCTATGGCTCCCCCGAAATGGTCGTAACAGAGCGTTTTACGCGCACGGCTGATGATTCTATTCTGTATCAGTTCACGGTGAATGACCCCGAAAACTACACGCAGCCGTGGAGCGGCGAGTTGCCGATGATGGCAACCGACGAAAAGCTTTACGAGTATGCCTGTCACGAGGGTAATTACGCGCTGCCGGGCATTTTAGCGGGCGCTCGTCGTGCCGATTTCGAAGGAGCCGACTACGCGCCGACTTACTCTGGGCAGTGATGCACGAAGGCGAGATAGATAAAAAAGGCCGCAGCTACTGAAGGATCACTTCTTTAGTAGCTGCGGCCTTTTTAGTTAGACTGATCGTTTTTAGCGCAGGTCAGGCAGTTTGTAGTCGTCGGCCTCGAGCTGTGCGCGGATCACTTTCTTATCGATTTTCCCTGTTGAGGTCAATGGAATCGCGTCGGTCTTAATTATTTCGTCCGGTAGCTGCCACTTCGCAAAAATCTTCGCACAGTGTTCGAGTACCGCTTGCTGATCGAGCTCTGCGCCGTCTGCCATGATGACTAGTGCAACAGGGCGTTCGTCCCAACGCGGGTGCGGTTGAGCGACCACTGCAGCCTGCGCGATGCCGGGCAGGGCAACGATATGGTTTTCGAGGTCGACAGACGAAATCCACTCGCCGCCTGACTTAATCAGGTCTTTCGAACGGTCGGCAATCATCAGATACTGTTCTTTGTCGATTTTTGCTACGTCGCCGGTAACGAGCCAGCCGTCATGGAATTTTTCAGGCTGCGGATCGTTGTAGTATTCGGCAGCGATCCACGGACCGCGAATGCAAAGCTCGCCAACGGTTTCACCGTCATGTGGCTGGCGATTCCATTCTTCGTCGAAAATTTCAATTTCAAGGCCAGGCATTGTGAGGCCTGCTTTCGCGATGTTTTCGAACTGCTGATCTTCGCTCATTGTTTGCTGCGTGTATTTCGCGCACTTGCGCGATAGCGTACCCAGCGGATTCGTTTCGGTCATGCCCCAGCCCTGAATCATCTCGACGCCGAGCTCATCCCAGTACCAGCGCATCATCGAGACAGGGGGTGCAGATCCGCCGCAGGTCAGACGAGCGAGTTTGCTAAGGTTGAACTTACCGTCCGCTGCCTCTACTGCCGCTTTAACGCCCTGCCAAATAGTCGGCACGCCGGTGGCAATCGTGACGTCTTCTTCGTGCATGAGCTTAAGGAAGGTATCAGGTGTCATGAACCGATGCGGCATCACATGTTTACAGCCAAGCATTGATGCGTTGAAGGGAAGTCCCCAGCCCATCGCATGAAACATAGGGACGATGCCAAGGAGTGAATCCAGCGCGGTCAGGCCGAGTGCGTCGGTTAAGCAGCCGGCCATGGTGTGCAGGTAAGTCGAGCGATGTGTGTACATTACACCCTTTGGCTTGCCGGTCGTGCCCGAGGTATAGCAAAGCCCCATGGGCGAGTTTTCGTCTATCTCCGGCCATTCAAAACAAGTCGGCTGACCTTTGATGAAATCCTCGTAATCGATTTGGTTTTTGAAGCTGCTCTCGCCGCCTTCGCCGTGGCGACAAATGACCAAAAGCTCGACACAGGGCACTTTATCCCAGATG
>Ga0115549_1002685_pt1 | contig 9924 bp, 14 predicted proteins | sample COGITO_mtgs_1004_2_FD_87176 | JGI IMG/M metagenome (GOLD analysis project Ga0115549, IMG submission 87176) | Pelagic marine microbial communities from North Sea - COGITO_mtgs_100430 | ecosystem: Environmental > Aquatic > Marine > Epipelagic | place: Germany:Helgoland, sampling site Kabeltonne...
CTCAAGCTCCTTATACTTCTTCATGATATCAGCGGGGAGCTTTACGTTCACGTCCTCCACGATGCAGTCTGGTATATCCAGATGGTCTTCTGACCTAACCGACAAGCATACGTCACTGATGAGCTTCTGGATTTCTTCTGCTGCTCCCTTCTTAGGGGTGAACGTCCAGCCCATGTAGTCGGAGTCAAAGAACCGCTCCTTAAATTTGGTTATGAATTTGCCTAGTCGCTCACCACCCTCAATTACTTTAAGCTGTGCGTGGAGGTCTATCAAGCTGTTGGGAGACGGAGTCCCAGTCAACCCCCACACTCTGGTGAACTTCGTGCGGTGCTTGATGACTGTCTTGGTTCTCTTAGAGCTTCCGTTCTTGAGCAGGGATAGCTCGTCCACGATGAGGGTGTCCACTGGCATGTCCTTACGCATGAGCTTCTCAAGGATGCCACGGCTGACCATCTCTAGGTTGACTGTGTAGATGTCTGCGCTGCCATCCTCCCATGCCTTCATGCCCTCCTTGGTGCGTAGGTTAGCTACCTTGAAGTCGTAGCCCCACCGCTTGACTTGGTCGCTCCAGACCATGCTGGCTACCCTCAGCGGAGCTAGGACGAGTGCCTTGCCTCCGACACGGTGCAGTGCCTCCAGTGTTACGGCTGTCTTGCCTAATCCACATTGGACAAACAATGCAGCGTGGTCATTGTTGACCAGATGCTCAATCATTGGCTCTTGGTAGTCGAATGGTTTAAAGTTCATCAAATATTTCCCAGTTGTTAAATTGTTTTGTTTCGTTCCATCTGAAGGTTGATTGGTGGCAGACATCCTCTATACGCCAGAAGCTGAAGCCGAACTCACCGATATCAATAACGAGGATATCGAAGTCGGTCTTGGTGTATCGTGTGTATCTGGGTATGCCATTGCTTAGTCTGTTAGATGACTTGGCACTGCCGACTAACACTTTGTAGGTTGGTCTGCTGTTCTCCTTGAGGCGAGTGCCTTTCTTGACTTGGCAGGTGATCGGCTTCATGCCCTGCTTGTGGAGGATAACGTCTATCTTAGTGTTGTGTGTGTGTGGCGTGAAGACTGTCCAGCCCTCTCTGACTGCTGCCAGAGTAAACGCTATCTCAGATATCTCGCCAGCTTGGTTCACAGGTGGCTATCTAGTATTTCTTTTCCCTGCTCGACCGAGTCTACCACGTAGACACAATGTCCATACTTATGCATGATGCGGATCTCGTTCTCCTGTAGTCTGGAGAGTCTCCCCTTCGGTGTCTTCATCTCCATGAATATAACTTTCCTGTCTGGGAAAAGGAAGATACGGTCTGGGACTCCCGACCTGTTAGGTGATGTGAACTTGAACTGCAAAATACCGACACTTTTGGCGTATCGGCATATTGCTTTTTCAATGGCTGATTCTCTCACTATGATAATACCCCTATAACGTGACGCGTTATAGAAGATGCTCCCCGCCTAACTAGTTTGCAACTGTGCCACTGGTGTGGGTGTTAGACGAGGAGCTTTAGGGTGTTACAGATCAAATACGGATGAGGCGACTTCGGTTACGTCACCTTCGATATCATCAAAGTCGGTAGATACGTCCACTGTGGACGATACAAACGGCTCACCGTCAGCAGCCATTTGGATTGCTTCTAATGAGAAGATGATACGCTTACCATAAGTGGCGTGGTTCATAGCCCAAGGGCTTACAATCACGTTACAATAGCAACCACTGTATGGTGCATCTACATCACCTTCAGCAACTGGCTGACGCTTACGACCGACAACTACTGGACGCTTGCGGTTACCAGTGGTGACAATAAAGCAGTCCTTCCATCCTAGGTAACGACCTTCGCCGTCTTCATTGTTACCATTCTGGATTGGTAATTTATCGATTGGAAGCTCAGTTCCACCAAGATCACTTTGTTCTAGTGATCTGATTGCTTCTTTGATTTTCTTCCAGTTCTCTTTACCAGAATCACTTTCCTTGTCGATTATGAAGAGAGCGGAAAATTTGGGTTCTCCATCGAATTTGCTTTCTGGGTTAAAGATTGCGTTAAAAGACAATCTTACATGTGTTAGTTTTAGCTTATTTGACATAATATTAGTTTTTAGTTTTTAGTATTTGTTAGTGTTGTTCTGTTAGACTTGGTCAGAACTGGCATCGTTTCCGATATCGCCACCGTTTGTTATGTTAAATCTTCTAGCTCGTTAAGAACCTCAGTGATGTCATCGACCTCTACTTTTAATTTACCATCTGGCTGCTCGTATAGTTCGTCTGGGACATCTGTTAGTTTCATTGCTTGTGTCGGTGTGATCGGTGTGGTCTTAACAACTTGGTCGAGGTGTAAACCGAGCTTAATCATTTCTTCGACTGGCTCTACGCCTTTGATCCATTGTTTGTTCTGTTTCCTGCCAGTGGTAAGATGGACTCCGTTGATCACCTCGCCAGCGTTGGCACGATCAAACAGCACTTTCTCCACGTTGTCCAGAAGTGTTAGAATCTTTTTTTTCTCTGCCATCAACTTGATCAATCGCTCGTCCGATATCCTTTTAAAATCAGCGTCTCCTAATAAATCCATAATTCCTCCAGTATATTCTACGCAGTAGGGCTTGGCTTTACACCAGCGACACGCATCGGTGGATGCTGTTAGATCGGTGGTGTTACGGTCGAGAGCTTTGAGTGCTGCTTCTTTGATGGTGTGGCATAGCTCGTTAGCCTCCTGTATTGAGATAGCCCACGTAAATGGCTGGTCATACTGGAAGATAGTAATACTAATCTCTTTGACTGCTGGAGTCACCAAGCCCATTGCATAGATAAGTCCTTGATAATTGAAGACTGGATCTACTTTGATTCGACCAGTTTTTAAATCGATTACCTCTAACACATCGTCCTTACGCCATGCGTAATCGACCGAACCACTTTCAGTGCGAGAGTAAAACAAGGGGACGCTCTCCTCAATAAATATTTCCGCTCCCTCTGGGGTAGCCTCTCTACAGTAGTCCACGTAAGGTTTGACCTCTGATGGACAGATTAGAATTTTTCCTGTTAGAACCTTCTCGGCTATTTCATGCAACCTAGTCCCCTCCGCTGCCGCAGGGGATGATTCTTCAAACTCTGGGATGAGTCCTTTCTCCTTTAGTTTGCGCTCTAAATTGAGCGACCCACTACAGGTCATCCACCTACGGTATCCGCTTGGTGATGCTACGGCGTGGCTTCTGTCTTCGTGTTTCTCTGTTGTGTTCATAGTTATATCGTTCATAATAATGTTACTTGGTGTTCGGTTGGAACGGTGTCTGATTTCTTTAGGTTGTCCTCAGCCCACAATGGCTGCAAATTTGTGTAATGGAAGCACTCTTTCTGCTGCTCTGGGTCTGTGAGGTCAAAGCTGGCACAAGGTATAATGTGATCGACATGCCATCCGTGTAAGCCGTAGTTGTTCCAGCCCATGCCTTCGGAGAATTGGGTTTCTAGGTGCTGGCGAACATATTCAACATCGCAACCTAAAAGGTCTAGTGTTGATGCGGACTTCGCCCCTCCCTGTATTGCATTATTTACTCTCCTTCTTAGATTATCGACAACCCTAACACCTGTGTGTTTTTGCCTGCGTTTTTTTGCATAAGCGATTTGCCTCTTTATGACTACTCCCCTGTTTTTTTGATACCAATCTTTTTGAATTTGTATGCTTTTTTCTTTATTTGCTTCCGTCCAAGCCTTGTTCTGGTTGTCTTTATATTCTTTGTTTTCTTGATACCATTCTTTTCCTTTTTTGCTTACACATTCTTTGCATTGTGGACATAGCCCATCGTATCTGGATAAATCAAAGGAGAAATCATTACCCTCTTTTGTTATTTTACACTTACTGCACTTCTTATCGGCTGGTATCTTATAGCTGCTTGACGAGTTGAAAGCTATGTTACTGTCTTTCCTTAATTGTGCTATTTTGTTTGAGCATTTCCTACAAGCTGACTGAAGCCCAAATCTTCCTTTCTTGTTTTTACCAAACTCGCCGAAAGCTTTTACCTCGCCGCATTTCGTGCATTTCTTCTCACTCATGTCCTTAGCATACACAGAAAATAATGCAACACAACAAAAAAGTTGCACAATCTTCTTTAATGTGATATTTCTTATTCCGACATGAGTAAGCCAAACAAAAAAAGCTATTTACTTGAAGCCATTCAGACTGCTATATTACTTAGTGGGAAGACGGATTTTGAGATAGCTAAAGCGGTAGGGTGTGCATCAGTGCAGACCATCTCAAATGTTCGCAGAAATAAGCACGTTCCTAACGTGGTCTTATGTGAGCGTTTATACGAAACACTAACAGGAATTTCCCTAGCAGATTTTGAACTCTAACACAATGACAATGAACGAAATAGGACTAGAAGATGTTTGCGACTTCAAGAATTATAACAAGCTAACAGATACAACAAAGAAGAAGATGTTAGAGGTGTCTTCTAACATACAGAAGTATCTCAGCACAGCACTAACAGAGAATTTTAACGGTAACTTATGTGGTGCGTCACGCGCACTACAGGATTCTGGATTTACCATAAAGGAGGCAGCAGAGGTATTATATAAGACTGATGCACACCGTGAACCTGTCGGTAACGAGATTGAGAGGGCATTAGACCTTATCTACGGGACTGGATCAGATACACCTATTAAGAGATCCGACTGGAATATTTTCGAGACCGACATTGAGGATGTTAAGTTCAACCTTAAGCACCGTAGCATTGAGCCGCTGAGTGAGGAGGAATTAGTTGCCAAGCTTGGAGACACTCCAGAGATTGACAACGTCTCCGATTTTTTGGCTGAGTTCTTTAAGGGCGTGGACAAGCCTGTCTACATTGGCAACAAGTATCAAGGCATGATAGCACACACCTCTAGCTGGCTGATGATGGAGGAGGATATCATTGAGAGTGGCTACGATCAGTTGGTGGCTAACCCTATGCGTAGGACATTAACTACCGAGGAACGCACCGAGAAGGTTAACGGCAAGCTTAAGTATGCCAGTGGTGGCAGAGGGATGAAGTTTTCTAGCGAGACTTTAGATGTCATTACATTTGAGGCTGACAAGATGCCTCTTAACCATCAGCTTGGAGTTATCCGCTATCTGGCTAGGCACTTGCCACTCGTTGCTGTTATCTATAGCTCTGGCAAGTCATACCACGCGTCTTTCTCAGCTAAAGGGGTGACCGACATCCACGCCCTGCGTAAGATGTTTGTTGATCTTGGCGGTGATGGGAACGTATTGAACCCTGCACACCTTACGAGGTTGGGTGCTGTCAATCGCAGTGATAAGCGCAAGGGCTTCCAGCGTGTGCTGTGGATCAACGGTGATGCTCGACATGAGACCGTAGACCCACAGAAGCTATCCGAACTGCTTCCAGAGAGTGTTGAGGACAGTGCTGATGCCTCTGTGTGGGAACGGATGCAGGAGTGTGCCTTTGATGAGCTATCACCACCACCACATCAACCACCACTCTTAGGTCTAGACGGGACTGGCATTCTTTGGACACAGAACATTCACACGCTTGTGGCTCAGTCCAAGGCTGGAAAAACTCAAGCCAAGGCTGCTGCAATGCACACCATGTTCACAGGTGAGCGCACTCTGGGGTTCACTATTGATAAGCCTATCACTGGCAAGGTTGCTTATCTTGACTTTGAGCAGGATGCTGAGGACTTCCATAGTGCGATGATGAGGGCGGGTGCGCCCAAGGAGAGGCTACTGGCATACAGTCTTGCAGGTTTTAGCTCCAAGGACGCACAGATAGCTGCGAGGGTGGTTCTGGAGAAGAACCCAGACATCGTGGCTCTGTTCCTAGACGGTTATGCAGACCTGTCATCAGATGTTAACGATCAAGAGTCTGCGGTAGCCTTGGCTGCTGAGTGGATGGCAATGGCTAAGAAACATGACGTTGCCATTCTGGGCGTGTTACACTTGAACCCCAACAGCGAGACCAAGTCCCGTGGTCACCTTGGCTCTCAGCTTGAGCGTAAGAGCAAGGTCGTGCTACAGATAGATACTGACTCCGAGGGCGTGAGGGAGACCTATACGAGGTTCTCACGTAAGCGTGAGGTGTGTAAGGGTCACGGTGTGCAGTGGAAGTGGTGCGACTTCGAGGACGGCTTTGTTGAGATATCTGAGAGCAAGTCGGAGCAGAAGCAGCGTGAGCGTGTCGAGACAATGAGTCGTATGGCAGCAGATGTGGCTAGGGAGTCAACACTGGCTGAGTGGACGCACGGAGCATTAGTGAGGGATATAGTAAGGGTCTTGGATGTGACTGATGCACTGGCTAAGAAGTATATTACCCAGTGGAGGGACAACGATGTCATCATGAAAACCACGAACGGATACAAGATTTATGAGCCGTTTTAGAGATATGTATAAAAAGTGTAAAATGCACCCTAACACCATAAAAACAAATGACTTACAATGGTTACAAAAAAAAGTGTAACCTAGCGGTTTTTCTAACAGAAATGTTTTGGAAAAGGTTACAGAGGTTACAAAACTATTTTCAAAAGTGTAACCATGCTCAAACCTATATAGAATCAAGGCTTGCGCCATACGAGGTTACAAGGTTACATTTAGATACAAGTTACCGTAACCGAATCCAGCAGAGGTGGTTACAAGGTTACGCTCCTATATATAGGAAGCGTGACCTGTAACCTCATCCCAAAAAAATAACTTATGAATAAAACAGAAGCCTACAAAAAAGGAATGGAGAGCGGATTGCAGGACTGGTGTATCACAGGTGTGCCACACCGCACAAGGGAGTGTCCGATGAAAGAGTTTGATCACCGCATACAGTGGCAGCTAGGACGGTGTCACGGGCTGATGGAGGCAGACCAGATAATTCACCCTCAAAATAAAAGTGAAGATAATTGAAAATAGTTGTTGACTGTCTGCCGATATCCTGTAAGATGTAGTCAACCGAGAGGGAATAAGCCCAATCGCAACACCAACACTACAATGACCTATACCAACAAAATCGAGTTCAAAGACGGAAGCAGACACGAGTCAGATTATCAGATGCGAGATTACGAAGTTTCCGATTCTGAGTTTCAGTCGTGGACTGAAGAATATCGCGGCTTGTTTAAATCAATCATCATGTATTGCAACGGCACTTGCGTTCAAGTCGAGTTTGAATAACACAACCTGCCCCTTCGGGGGCGCAACACCAACACTACTATGAAACTAACACTACAACTACTCGCAGACCTAATCGGGGCATTGCTCCTTATCGGGGGCTTCTTTGCCCTCTACTATGTAATCGTCCCAACCTACTAACACTATGCACCTAGAAACACATATATTCAACGACCAAGACCAACTCATCCAGATCAACGGCTACCTCATCGTGGGGCAGCGTGGCATGAGGGACATGTATGGTCAGATGGAGACTCCAGACGATCCAGATGAGGTCGAGATTGAGTCAGCCTTCCTTGGTGACAAGGAGATCGAACTAACAGAAGAACAGACCGAGTGGGCTATGGAAGCCCTCTGGGATGAAGCTAAGACCTATTAACACTATGACAACTGAAACATACAAGAATACAGAGATACGTGTCGTCCAACACAAGGACGGCAGTCACACCGTAGACGTTCCCTCACTCAAGATGGAGTGGCAGGGTGAGAATCTAGGAATCACGCTAACCATGATCAAATCACTAATCGACAAAATCAATGAAAAATAAGAAACAAGAAACCACGATACTGGCGGCACTAGCATACCTGTTAGACCGTCAGAACCTAACACAAGACCAGATGAAAAATCTGGTAATTAAAACAATGAACGAAATTGAGCAATAATATGTGGATAGCAATCATCATCTCAATTATATGTATCATACCCATCAGCGCACTTGTTGTGGGTATGATGATAGCTAAAGACACGCTCGAAGATATAGATAAAAACGAATACTAAAATGGATAAAAACAAAAAATACCTAAAACTTGGTCTCAAGACTATACGAGAAGTTTACGCACTGGAACGGCTAATGGAGGAGGATCTAACAATCTCCCAGATAGCTTTCGAGGGTCTATCAAAGGTTAGCCTAACAGCTATCATCGATAGGTTTGAGGAACTAGACCTAGCCAAGCGAGTCCCAAGCAAACTGGACAGGCGCAAAACTATTATCACCCTAACTGATCACGGTCGAGATGTCGTTCTACGCTAAGACACCAGCATGGAATAGAGGTCAAGCAGTGGAGGCAGAGTTTGAGGCTCTGCTGAAGCTGCGAGATCCAGAGGCACGGCGAGCAACTCAGCAGGAGCAGTTCGACCATATTGACTTCATCAGCAACTTCGGCACGTTCGATGTGAAGGCACTGGGGCGAGTTAGCCGTGGTGACACCGACACACAGGATGAACGGAGGTGGCTGGAGCTAAACAATGTGGCTGGTCGAGTTGGCTGGCTGCTGGCTGAGAAGCTGGACTACCTTGCATTTGAGCGGCTGGATGACTTCCTCATTGTCAAGCGTGAGGATCTGAAGGAGTTGGCTAAGAGCCTGTGCCAGTTTGAGTATGTTGACTGCCCACTAGATGCACTCTACAATCTTTACCAACGCAGGGGTCGCAAGGATCTCCTAACAGTTATCCGCACCGATGACATACTGGCACTGGATCACAGGTTGTGGCTTAAGCATTGACTTGTTAGGTATAAAAACTATACTGTTAAGTTATGAACCCGAAGCAAAGGAAGTTCTGCAAGCTCTACCTACAAGGCATACCTGCTGGTCGTGCCTACGAGCAAGCTGGCTACGAGCAGAGGGGTGACAACGCAGACAAGTCAGCGTGTAGAATGCTGGCGAGTAATGACGGGGTTAAGAATTACATCAAGTCCATGAACGAGAACACCGATAAAAGCACCATACTCTCCATCACAGAGCGCAAGGAGCTATTGACAAGGATAGCCTTGCGACAGGAGGGCGAGTCGCCCAGTGACGCTATACGAGCCTCTGCTGAACTGTCCAAGATGGACGGAGCATACGAGCCACAGAAGCAGGAAGTAAACACACGAATAGTCATTGGTGGCGATGCAGAGTAAGACACTCGACATTGAGATAAGACCTCGCGCACCATTTCGTGAGTTCCTCAACTGCAAGAAGCGGTGGATGACCATCGTTGCACACCGTAGGGCGGGTAAGACGGTGGCGGTGATCCAGAAGTTGATACTGGAGGCAATGACCCACAAGCGCAAGGGCATGGACACTGCTCCATTGAGGTATAGTTATATTTGTCCGACACTCTCCCAAGCAAAAAGCGTAAGCTGGAGCTACCTAGTCAGCTTCACAGCTAACATACCTAACATTGTGGTCAACCACAGTGAACTCAAGATCACATTCCCTAACAGGTCTGAGATCAGACTATTCTCTGGTGAGAACTACGAGCGTATGCGTGGACTCTACTTCGATGGCGTGGTCAGTGATGAGGACGATGACATACCGCAGTCAGCGTTCACCTATGTCATCCTGCCATGTCTGTTAGATTACAAGGGTTGGCATATACGCATGGGAACTCCGAAGGGTCGCAGCAACCTCTACAAGAGCCTACAGGCTGCCAAGGAGAAGCCACAAGACAGCTACGGGCTAGTCCTCAAGGCTTCCGAGACTGGCATAGTGTCCGAGGATGACTTGGGTGAGATACGAGCCAAGATTGGCGAGGATGCATACTCACAAGAGATGGAGTGCAACTTCGATGTCCCAAGGGCTGGAGCTATCTACTCCAAAGAGATCAACGAGGCGAGAGATCAAGGACGCATCTTGGACTTTGGCAACGATAACAGTCAGCTAGTCCACACGACATGGGATCTTGGCTCGCCAGAAAACACTGTGTGTATTTACCATCAGCGAGATCAACATAATCTAACATACAAGGTGATCGACTGTGACTTCAATCTCAACATGACCACAGCAGAGCGTGTATCAC
>Ga0115549_1002686_pt1 | contig 9923 bp, 9 predicted proteins | sample COGITO_mtgs_1004_2_FD_87176 | JGI IMG/M metagenome (GOLD analysis project Ga0115549, IMG submission 87176) | Pelagic marine microbial communities from North Sea - COGITO_mtgs_100430 | ecosystem: Environmental > Aquatic > Marine > Epipelagic | place: Germany:Helgoland, sampling site Kabeltonne...
CTTCAGATCGGTCACGGCAATACCGCGATCACTGTCTTGGCCTTCGTCGCAGTCCTAGTGGCCAGCATTAACGTGTTCGGCGGCTTTGCCGTGACGCGACGAATGCTCTCTATGTTCTCGAGGAGTTGAGCACATGTCTATCGAATCCCTCGCACAGGCGGCCTTCCTGGTTGCAGCACTACTGTTCATCCTCGCCCTTGCTGGCCTGTCCAAGCATGAAACGGCCAAGGCGGGTAACACTTATGGGATAGCGGGTATGGCAGTCGCGCTCGTCGCCACGATTGCTCTGGCCATTGATCGCAATATCGAATCCCTCGGCTTAATCCTTATCGGTGTGGCAATGGTTCTCGGAGCTGCTATAGGTCTGTGGCGGGCGCGAGTGGTCGAGATGACGGGCATGCCCGAGCTCATCGCACTACTGCATTCTTTTGTCGGTTTGGCAGCCGTGCTGGTGGGTTGGAATGGTTACTTACTCGTCGAGGGTGGTGGAAGTCCGGAGGAAATTGCTCTACTCACCGCGGAAGGCACCCTGGGAATCCACAGCGTTGAAGTCTTTGTCGGCGTCTTTATCGGGGCGGTGACTTTCACGGGCTCAATCGTCGCGTATGGCAAGTTGTCGGGCCGGTTGAAGTCCAATCCACTCGTTCTGCCGGGCAAGAACTTTCTGAATATCGGGGCGCTAGTTGTCTTCCTGGTACTCACCGTCTGGTTCGTCATTGACCCCGCGCTCTGGCTGCTGATCGTGGTGACGGTCGTGGCTCTGGCCCTCGGGTGGCACCTGGTCGCCTCGATCGGCGGCGGTGACATGCCCGTGGTGGTGTCAATGCTTAATAGCTACTCCGGTTGGGCCGCGGCGTCCGCAGGCTTCCTGCTCGGCAATGATCTGCTGATCGTTACGGGTGCGCTCGTGGGCTCCTCGGGTGCTTATCTGTCCTACATCATGTGCAAGGCGATGAACCGTTCGTTCATCTCGGTCATTGCCGGTGGTTTCGGCATCGAAGCTGGGCCAGGTGAGGACAAGGACTACGGCGACCACCGTGAGGTGACTGCAGCCGAAACTGCCGAGTTGTTGTTGAATGCGAAGTCAGTGATTATCACGCCGGGTTATGGCATGGCCGTTGCTCAGGCTCAGTACGGCGTTGCCGAACTGACCCGCAAACTGCGCGAGAACGGCACCACGGTGCGCTTCGGCATCCATCCGGTCGCCGGTCGCCTGCCTGGCCATATGAATGTCCTCCTCGCAGAGGCGAAGGTTCCTTACGACATCGTTCTCGAGATGGACGAGATCAACGACGATTTCGCAGACACCGATGTCGTTCTCGTGATCGGCGCGAATGACACGGTGAACCCTGCGGCTGAGACTGATCCGGGAAGCCCAATTGCCGGTATGCCGGTGCTGCGCGCTTGGAACGCCAACGACGTGATCGTGTTCAAGCGCTCCATGGCGTCGGGCTATGCCGGTGTGCAGAATCCGTTGTTCTTCAACGAGAACTCAGCGATGCTTTTCGGCGATGCGAAGGACAGAGTCGACGACATTGTTCGTGCCCTTTAGGGAGCAGCGTTCAAGGATGTTCGCGAAGTCATGAATTCGTGAATGCGCACGGCGCGCCGTTCGCGACTGCGTGGAAACCAAGCATTGCTGTTGGCTAGCCTAATTCCGTGAGTCCTGAAGATTGTGTCTTGGCGGCCTGTGCTGCGGTACTCGCTGATGGTGACACGGTTACTGACCCTGATCGGCTGCCGACCTATCAGCGGGATCGATCAACGGGCACGGCTGCAGGTGAGCCAATTGGGGTGGTTTTCCCGCGTTCTGTTGAGCAAGTGTCGGCGGTGATGCAGGCTGCCTATAAACACCGGGTTCCGGTTGTACCGCGTGGTGCTGGATCCGGATTGACCGGTGGCAGTAATGCCCTCGATGGCTCACTAATTCTGTGCGTTGAAAAAATGCGAGACGTACTTCTTGTCGATGAAATCAACGGTTACGTTGAGACCCAACCGGGAATTTTCAACACTGAATTACGCGACTATGTTGGCAAACATGGAATGTGGTACGCGCCCGATCCAGCAAGCAAGGACTTCTGTTCCATTGGCGGCAATGTCAACACAAATGCCGGTGGGCTGTGCTGTGTCAAGTACGGCGTGACACGAGATGCAGTTATTGGGTTGGAAGTTGTCCTTGCCGACGGTCGTATCACTCAACTGGGACGCCGAACCGTTAAAGGTGTCGCTGGTTACGACCTCACGGGAATGATGATCGGCAGCGAAGGAACATTTGGCATTGTCACAATGGCTCGCCTGAGACTTCGGCCGATACCTGCGCCAGCTATAACGGTAGTTGCGGTATTCGCTGATGTAGCAAATGCTGGTCAGGCGGCGGCGAACATCATGCTTGTTACAACTCCCAGCATGCTCGAAGTCATGGATCGCGCATCGATCACCGCTGTTGAAAACTGGCGCCCGATGGGTCTGGACACAACGGCTGAAGCGGTACTCCTCATTCAAATTGACACTTCAGGTGACGCAGGAAATGCGGAGGCATTAACTGTGCAAGAAATCTGCTCCCGTGCGGGTGCATCAGAGGTGTATCAATCTGAGGATCCCGCTGAAGCAGAGATGCTGCTAGGTGCTCGACGCATGGTGATTCCAGCTCTTGAAGCGCAGGGCGATTGGCTCCTTGACGACGTAGCAGTACCGCGCTCGGAACTCGCGCGTTCAATGCGGGAGTTCCAGGTGATTGCTCAACGCAATGATGTATTGATCGCGACTTTTGGCCACGCAGGGGATGGAAATCTGCATCCGACAATTGTGACCCCACGCGGTGATCAATTGGCAGCTGAGCGCGCGATGAAAGCATTCAAAGAAATACTCGATGTCAGTTTGGCATGTGGTGGTTCCATAACCGGAGAGCACGGTGTTGGGTCTTTAAAGCAGCATGCGCTGTTTCAGGAGCTTGATGAACCTTCGCGCGATCTCCATGTTCGCATAAAGCAAGCATGGGATCCGCGCGGAATTCTTAATCCTGGGAAGTCGTTGCCCCGCTGGTAGCAGGTCCTCAGTTACTTGATGCCAGGACATTGCTGACCTTAGTGAAGTTGCTCTACCGTGGAAGCACGGTTAACGGCACCTCAAGTTGACGACAAGGATGGTATCTCGAGAATTTAATAAATGAAAAGAGTATTTGATGTCAAAGTCCGGAACGATCGTAGATTCAAATGCTCAAAAGTTTGAGATTAAAGCCAGTTACGCGTCACTTCTCATCGCGATGTTTGGTTTCATTTGCTTTGGGCTAGGCAATATTCTCGCAGGTACGGTAAATGAAGCACCCGGTCGAATTTCGTGGATTTTGCAGTGGGGTGGACCGCTGTTACTTGCGTTAGCAGTCACTTTTCACCTAGCGCATCTGAGTTATCGAATTGGTAGACCGGCAGTGGTGTTTCTCATTACCGGCCCACTGCTACTCGGGCTTTGCACAACTCCCTTTCTCTTTGATCCTGAGCTGTTTGTCCTTGACTCCAATTGGTCTCGGCTAGCTTGGTCGTTGTGGGCGGTTGGCCTTTTGTGCTTAGCCGCAGGATTTGCTGCAGTTGCTGTTCACAAAGAAAGGCAAGTAGAGCACCGAATCGCACAAATTAAAGATGTAGGCGATACCAACGAATCAGACATAAGCGTGCATGCATCATTTTTCACGCTCATTTTGGCTAGCCTTGGATTTACTCTCTATGCCGCCGGTTACATACAGTGGATAGAGGTGCCGGGAGGCACCCGCTGGGGCTGGTCCTTACAAGTTATCGGCTGCGTGCTCCTTGCCGTAGCAATAATTAATCATGTAGAGCACCTTCACCGGCGAATTGGAAAGGCTGCCGTGTTCTTTGCCATAGTCGGCGCATTGCTTCTTGCGATTTCAAGCCTTCCTTACGCAATTAATATTGACAATGTCCTTGACCCATTCTGGGGACAATCGTTTTGGCTGATCTGGGGGCTCGGTGCGTTGTGCGGTGCCGTGAGCATGCTTTTCATCGTTGTTCGTAAGCACCCCACGGCGCATCTTTTTCACGACCAGTTGAATTAGTTGGAGAGCATTCGGGCTCGAAATAATTGAATGAGGTCGACCGTTTTGAGGGATAACCGAACCAGAACGGTTCATGGAGTTTTTGTTTCGATGAGACCGAAGATAGATTCAATGCTGAAGAGTCCACAAATTTTAGTCTGGGATTAACAGTGTCGCATTACCAGTGAGAGAAGTGAAGATGAAAAGACAAAAAATGGCCAACCGGGTTGTCTCCCTAGCGGTGGCTACCGCATTCGTCGCAGTGAGCGCAATTACGCTTCCCTCGACCGCAGTTGCTAACGACCTGTACGAAGCCGCTGTTGAAGGAGTCCCCGACACTGGTTTCTCCCAACCTTTTGCAGGGCTTCCAGCTTATGAGCTTTTTGCTCCAGGGGAGGCGCGTGGACCAATCCAAGTGAATGAAGAGCTTGGTCAAATTCGCGCAGATTGGATCGCGTCAAGACTTGGTTTCGCCAAAGAGAAGGCCATGACCAAGGAGCAGTACCGACAATTTGTCACTGGTAGAGGAGTGGACGGCATCTCGGCTTCGTCAATCATTGCCGCCGAACTCGTGAACTACAGCGTGACTGCTTTGACGAACACGCGAGCTAACCCCTACACCCGAATTGTCGATGGCGGGCGGTCTGAAATCGTGCTCGGTTCCTACGGTTTGATTGTTAGCCCAGACGGCATGCTCTCTAGTCCTGCAATTGACTCTTCGCCGGTACGTCAAGTCAATTGGGTACTTGCACCAGATGTGATCTGCAATTTTCCAGATCTCCCAATTCCAGCCGGGATTCCGTGCGGTTACATGGGAGAGTGGATGCGGAAGAACGGTGCCCGCGACACTCTGGCAGCACTTTATTCCTCTGCCTACACGCCCCTAGTTCCGTTTGGATACCGGTCCCAGGGAACCTCTGAACCGTTGGAGCTACTGGAAAATACACGCGCGGACGGTTCCCAGGCGACACTGGGAATGGCAATGGCTCCGTCGATCTGGATCGTTAACTTCCTTTTGATCTACGCATTGAACCCTGAACTCGCGGCGAAAATGCCGGCATACTGGCAGGCCATTCCCACGGAAGTCGCCCAAGCGCTGTATGCCTCAGAGAACGGTGACACACCAGGGCAAATTCCTTACTCCCAATACCGCCAGTTCTTTGAGTAGTTCTGGTGACTGCGGCTGTCGAACATGTTTTACTTCATGAATGTGAAGGTGTGACGGAAAGTCCCATTCTTTAGTTTCTTTGTGGTGACAATTCCGCGAGCGCCAATGTAATCACCTGTTCCACCGACAATAACTGCGGTAACGGGCGCGTTGTCATTAGCAAAATCGGGAGCAGCGGTCGCCGTGTATTGCGATGCGCCAAGGACCACTATTTGGCCGTCCTTCATATTGAATACGAGTTCGCGAAACCGGTCTACTTCGTCGACTCCATCAAGTGTGACATCGAATGTGGTGACCTGGCCGATCACTTCACCGATCTTCTTGCGTTTTAGATTCCGGAGGTCGGCAGCGAAGAAGAGCACCGCCCCAGTGGTGCTGGCTTCCGTGTGCGCGGCAGTCGCCAAAGTGGGGGCATCCTGCATGACTACGAGTTTGTTTGAGTCAGCAGCGTTAGCTGCGGGGCTGACTAAAATTGTTGCTGCTACCAAGGTTGCAGCAAGACTTGATGTGATTGTGAGCGAAAGTCGGTTTCTCTTTAGGTTCATGAGGAATGTTTACCACAATTTACCCGCAGCGTTGTGGGCGAGGAAACAATTACTTTTTCACTGTCGTGAGCTTTGAATTGCCTGGAGCACCTGCGCCATACTTGCTTTTCGCTTGAACGGCGAACGTGTACTTCACGCCCCCGGTCAGTTTCTTTATTGTGCAGGTGGTTTTAGTCGTTGTGCAGGTCTTACCCCCTGGTAAGGCGGTTACGACATACCCGGTCACGCCCGAAGAAGTTGACTTCTTCCACGTTACTTTTCCTTGCTTTGATGTTGCCGTGCTCACCGTGACTTTCTTGGGTGCCTTGGGGAAGGCGGACGCCGCTATTTTCACAAGCGAAATGGTTCCGTCATTCGAGTTCGACACAACGAGTGTTACCCCATCTGAGGTGAGTGACACACCCATGGGTCCTTTGCCAACAAAGTAGGTGGCGCGGACCGCATTTGTCTTGGTGCTGATTGCTGTGACTGTTGAGCTACCAAAATTTGGTACGTACACACTCGACCCCGAACCATCAACGACTGGATCGCCAGGTTGGACTCCAACGGGGACTGTGGCGATTACTTTGTTGGTGTCAACATTGACCACCGAGACAGATTTACCACTGTAGTTGGACACATAAACCCGAGTGCCGTCAATATTGACCGCTGGCTTTCCGGGATTGTCACCAACCGGAATGGTTGAGTCAGTGGTTGATGCATTAGCCGGGTCTTGGGACAGGATAGCTAACTCGCCAGCGTTGATTTGTGAAGCAAAAAGCAAGGGACCCACGGAACTAAGTATTGGTGCCACCGCCGCTTCACTGATTTGCGACTGCCCGGGGATTGTTGCTATCACCGTATTCGAGCTGGTGCTGATCACCGAAATAGATCCGTCATTGCGATTGGGTACGTACAGGTTGTTAATGAACGAATTGTATTGATCGCCGGTACCAAATACTCCGGTTGTGGGGTTTAACCCCACCGCGATCGTGGCGACAACCGTGCTGGTCCCCGGGTCAATCACTGAGACGTCATTGGAACTCACATTGGATACATAAGCGAAGGCATTAGAAGCAACGGGTTTACCTGGACCCGTACCCACCGGGATCTTCGCAATCTCTGTATTGCTGGTGGTCGAGACAATGCGCACTGTGTTGTCACCGCAGGAGACGAAGACTTTAGTGCCATCGGGACTTGTAGCTGGTGGTGATGGCACTGGACAAATATCGAGCGTTTTTACGAGCTTCGCTGCAGAGATATCAATAATGTGAAGCTGGCCCAAACTTTGATTTGACACGTACGCCACATTGTCGTTGGTCACCGATCCGGTGGGCATGCCTCCGACCGTTATTTTCTTAATCGGAGCGGTAGCAGCATGTGCAGAGGTGGGAAGGCCCAGACCTACCAGAGCCGTTGCAGCGAAAATGGCCATCAGTTTCCAGATACGAGTGTGCATCCATTAATCGTAGTGGTGGCACAGAATCTCGACAAAACACTAAATGACAGCTTGAATCTAGTTTGAGGGATAACCGAATAACTCCCCGGCCAGTTGCACACTTCCCGTGTGAGCCTTGCGTCCACACTTGGCCAAAACCCCGTTATCACCCGAGGCCAACAAAAGGAAACTAATACTCAATACGGGAATCGAGTGCACGCCAAGAATCGAATGGCGTCGCGAAAAGTGAATGGTTGACCTGGGTTGGCGCAGAAGGCCATGAGGAACGAGGCGTGTCCATCAGTTCATAAAAGGCTGCGTCGTCAAATCCAGCTGCCGCTGCATCAGCACGGTCCGCGGCATAAAAGACACTGCCCACCCGTGCCCACATGGAAGCAGCCAAGCACAAAGGGCACGGCTCACATGAACTCACCAAAGTGAAACCGGTTAAGTCAAATGATCCAATTTCACGACAAGCATTGCGAATAGCACAAACCTCAGCGTGAGCTGTGGGATCCAAATCCAGAGTCACACGGTTGACGCCCGTAGCGACAACGCCATCAGGTGAAGTAATCACAGCTCCGAATGGGCCGCCACCCAAAGCTACATTTTCGGTGGCCAACGAAATGGATTGTGAAAGTGCAGCAGAAACGAATTCAGGCACGGATAGCAAGGACACGTCAAACTCCCAAAGATGAAATGGAACCGGATTGGACCACCAAAGTTAGAAGTTTCGCATGGGGACAACGTAGTTTCCACTGCTGGCTGTTCCGTAGTTGTAGTTCCAGTAATTTATGTCAGTACGGAGTCGTGCAGCTGTTGACCCGGCATTGCCCAAAGTCGACGCCCAGTATGAGAAATTCTTGCCAACGGATAACCCAATTACTCCTGCGTTGTCGTAGGCAAGCTGCATTTCCGCGACAGATGGAACAAACCAATCACTTTGACCCCCGTCAGTCATGCTCATGGTTTGAGCCAGTGTTCCACCGGGGCAGGCTCCTGCCAGATATGTGTTCTGTGAGCCCAATCCGATTCCTTCAAACGGCCGCAACCGGCTGTACTTGTTCACGTCACACAAGGGACCAGTTCCTATCGCCGTTGTGGCTTCCAAGTAGGTGCACTTGCTCGCTCGATCTGGTGCGCACGTGAAGGGACTGGACGCTACGTAGAAGACGATGCCCCCGCCGGGACCAAAGTCTCCAACCGCGCACTCACCACCATCAGCACAGGAGACGATTACAACTTCAGGTGTCGCGCTCTCACTCACGTCCGGGGTTGCCTCAACACTTGCTTCGGGCGTCGCGCTCTCACTCACGTCCGGGGTTGCCTCAACACTTTCTACAGGTGTTGCGCTAACACTTGCTTCAGGTGTCGCGCTCGAAGTGACGGTGCCGGCTCGATCTCCAGAGGGAATCACTCCCGTGATCAGTACTCCCGCGATCAACACGATTGCGACTCCGGCACTTGCAATGATCAACCGCTGACGTTTGCGTGCTCGCGAGGAACCCGTTGGATTCCCTTGATCAAGTCCTGTTGATGGCGTGTGTGACATTGTGGACCGACTTTCGTCTTTGATTGTGCTCCGAATGTGCCTTCTCGAAAATACCCTCTCGAATAAGCCTTGAGTTATGAGTATGGGTGCAGTCTCGCTGTGGCACTACTGTGGAAGCACGGTTATTTGGACCACGTGAAAAGGTCCACTAACGGAGGTCACTTCACCTGAACTAACGTTTAATAAGTGACCCGTGATTACACGGTGTTAGAGGGATTTATGTTGTCAATACCCTTAGGCTGTCACAAATCTGTTTTGTGAAAAAGGAATCCAACATATTAGCTAGGAGTTAAGGTGGAAGTTAGACCATGGCAGATCGTCGCACTTGCGACTCTTTGTTTTATTCAGGCGATGCATTTACTCGAAGTGAGCGTCTCGGCCGTACTCGAAGGATCGAGCCACGCAAACGTTGTTGAACTAGCGGAGTTTGGAATTGGCGGTGACGATGTCACTTCCGTCTACGAGCACCTGGACATCACCGCAGACATTTTCGGGCTAATGTCAGTGGTTGTGCTCATGTTCGGAATTTTGCTTTACCGGGGTCAGTACCTTCCTGCCGTTCGACTAACAGGAACTATCTATTCTGCCGTCGGAATCATCGGTCTCTTCTTTGTCGCCGGAAGTGTCGACGAAGGGACTGCCGGAGCAACTAGTGCAGACAATATTTTCCAATTGCTTTTCACGATTTTGCTACTTGCCGGATTTGTCTCCTTGTTCTTTGGGAAATCAGCAAAGTGGGTTAACGAACACCGTAATTAGAGTCGTTGTGCGAACTAATGGTGGGCCGGCAACTTACGCTGCCCGCCCGCCATTATTCGCAACTGATGGATCCGGGTATGGCTCCCATTACCTGTCTCCTCTTAGGTAAGCGGTATCGGAGAAAACGCAGGGAAAATATTTATCGGAGTTGCACCCAGCGAGGACTTCCTTGTCGAGATCACACAACGACAGGTGGATAACTGCTTGGCTGCTATCGATGTTCATTCCCGCAGGTACTTCATGTATGTGACCGGGATCGTTGCCACATCACCATGACCAGTTGTTCACCGCAGACGTCCACCGATTCTGAAACTCGGCAAGTGGCAGTTTTGACTCCCAGTGGCCACCTACCTGTTGGAAAGCCCGATCGTTGAGTAGGAACAGGGCTGCACTCTGATCCCAGAACAGTGACTTCGACCCTGGCGTCAGCGCCA